>Ga0302296_1000055_pt1 | contig 91758 bp, 82 predicted proteins | sample III_Fen_N3_1_FD_194546 | JGI IMG/M metagenome (GOLD analysis project Ga0302296, IMG submission 194546) | Peat permafrost microbial communities from Stordalen Mire near Abisko, Sweden - III_Fen_N3_1 | ecosystem: Environmental > Terrestrial > Soil > Wetlands > Permafrost | place: Sweden: Abisko... | reverse complement strand
TGCAGCAAAATAAAATAATTTTGAAATAATTTCCAAATAAAAAATGCCTGTTGTTACTGAATTTATTCTACATCTGCACTCGTAGAGACGCGATTCATCGCGTCTCCAAAAATAAAATGTCTACCATACAATGCGATAAATTGCATTGTATGGTAGACGGTATTTTCAGATGTGATAAATCGCGTTGTATGAATGATATTTTCAGACGCGATAAATCGCGTCTCTACATTAACGTTGCTCCAACAGCCTGAATCAAATCTTGTGGTGAAAGCTTTATTTGTGTTCCTCTAACACCAGCGCTCACATAAATATATTCGAAAGTCAAACAACTTTTTTCGATGTAAGTGGGATACTGTTTTTTCATTCCAAGGGGCGAACATCCTCCACGTATATATCCCGTAAGGTTTTGAATTTCTTTTACGGCAATCAATGCAGCGTTTTTATTTCCCGATATTTTGGCTGCCGTTTTTAAATCGAGTTCATCGTCGCCAGGGATTACGGCTACAAAGATTCCTGTTTTATCGCCACGTACCACAAGTGTTTTAAAGACTTGTTTGATGTTTTGACCGAGTTTATTGGCAACCGCAATTGCACTTAAGTCGTTCTCGTCAACCTCGTACGAAACTAATTCATAAGCAATCTTTTGTTTGTCGAGTAGGCGGGCAGCATTCGTTTTTGTCATAACTATATATTTTCAAGTTCCTTTTTCTATTTCTGTAATTCAGCAATAAACAATTTTGATAATTCACCGAGTTTCTCAAATGAATAAAGCGATAAAGTTTTGGGGCGATCATAAATATCGTGATATGCCTTAGAACCTCCCATTGTATACACAAAAAAGCAAGGAACACCATGACGGAAAAAGTAACATTGATCGCTAATACAACCTTGCACTCGTGCTTGAACTTTTACCATCAAATGTAACGAATCGTTTATTTGTTTAAGCATGTTGAATTGTCGTTTTAATTCGCTTCCATTTACGACTTTCAAGCCTTCTTCGCCCGTTCCAATCATGTCGAAATGAATCATAAAGACAAAGTTTTTGAGTGGAAATGAGGGATTATCGACAAAGAATTTTGAGCCAATCAGCCCAACTTCTTCGGCACTAAACGCAATACATGCAATGCTATATTTTTGTGGATGTTTCGCATAATATTCGGCAAGACAAAGCATCATTGCCACTCCGCTTGCATTGTCGTTTGCTCCGGGAAAGATGGTGTGTTTTCCCATCATTCCAATATGGTCGTAATGCGATGTGAGTACAATAAACGAATCGGGGAATTCGGTTCCTTTAATTATTCCAATAATATTTCGGCTTTGGCATTTTTTTAGTAATTCACTCTCAACCGACAGGCTGATTGTTGAAATAGTGGAAACGTTCGTCTTTTTATTTAATTCAATAACAGGGTAGGGATTCTGCGTTTGTCGAACTCCCCATTTGGTTTGAGCTGTATCGTGGTTGATGATTCCTGCAATGTGATTGGTTGGCGAATTCAGTATTGTATGGTAAACTTTTCGTAACGAATCGAGTACTTTTTTGCCAGTATCGTTTGCCGAAAGAGCTGTGATTAACAGAAATTTGCCTTTTGATAGCGTAATAATCGAATCTCTTTGCTTTGCATCTAAAAAGCTTGTTCTGCTGTAAACAGATACCGGAAATGTTCCTTTTGACGTGGGAGTTCCAGCTTCAAAAACAAAGTCTTTGCCTGGTTTAAGCGTTTGATTATTGAGGGATAAATGGGCTTTGCCAGGGAAAATATTTATGGGAAAGGTGAAATTTTGAAAAGATGTTGTGTAACCAAACGATTGCAGTTTTTGAGCTATAAAATCGGATGCTTTAATGTGTCCATCACGAACATAACCTCTCCCTGAAAACGATTTTGAAGAAAGTTTTTTAATATAGTTTCTGCCTTGTGTTGCTGTTTGAGCTTTGACGGGTAAATTGCCTAACAAGATTATTGTAAAGCCAAGATATATAAGAGTTCGTTTTGCTAATTCCATGTTAAATCTTTGGTTTTTCCTTCACCATTTTCTCATATTCTTCATTGAGGGTATCAGTCCAACCGATGAAATAACGAGTAATTTCACCAATTTCTAATTTTCGTAAATCCGCATTGGTATTTGCCATAACATCATTGTAGAAAATTTTATTCAGTTGCTTTGTATCTCGTTTATTTACTGTTGAAGGATGGTAATACAAATAAGGCGCTCCAAAAAGATTTAAGATATCTTGAGCTATAAGATTCGGCCTTTTAGAATTGATAATCGAATATTCAATATCGTCGTTATTGGTTGTGTTAAATGAAAAAATGAAATCTTCTTTGTAATAATAATTAACCATAAAAACCAAAGCAATGCTTTCTACAGCAAATTCATTCCTCAGTTTTGTAATCAGTTTCAAACGATTTTTTTCGCCGGTTTTAATCTTAATAATTTTATTTGTCCATTTATCTATTTTATCGAGTCCATCTTTGGTCTCTATTAAATCAATAAATTGGCCGCCGAGTTTTTGTTTAATGATTTTTAAACTGTCGTCGACTTGTGTGTTGAAGTTTATCTGTAAATCTTTGCCGTTTTTCTTCGCCGTTTCATTCAACCAATTTATTGCAACTTTTACCGAATCGACTGTTGAGTTAAGGTCAAAATCGGTCCATGGACTACTATCGCCCGTTTCTACAAAAACCATATAGAATAAGACTTTACCATACAATTTTTTACAAACATTATGGTCACGTCCAAAGAGCTTGTCAACATCGCGTTCGCCAGGATTGAATCCTAAAACGAGTAGCAAAGGCAACGATAGTACAAAGAGTTGAAGATGGTTTTGTATATATTTTACTGAATGTTTAATCATTCTTTTGGTGTCTATTTTGTTCTTGAAAACCAAGTTACAGCTTTTTTCTAGAAAATGACACGAAAATATATAATTAAGTAGTGAAATATATTGTACGACAACGCGTGATTCTTATTGATTTTACGTATTTTGTTTGTTAACCAACTGTCCGCATGCAGCTTCAATATCTTGACCTTTACTGGCTCGGAGAGTTACAATCATTTTATGCGAAGTCAAATAAGAAACAAACAACTGTTGTTGTTCTTTTGTCGTTTTTTGAAATTGAGAATGTTCTGTTTCGTTAAATGAAATAATATTAATCTTACAAGGAAATGCTTTACAAAACTCCACAAGCTTTTCTGCGTCTTCCATAAAATCATTTTTCCCTTTAAGTAGCAGATATTCGAAGGTGGCTTTTTTACCTGTTTTTTCGTGATAATAGTTAACCGAATGAGCTAATTCTGAAAGACTATTTGAAGCATTTATTTTCATTAATTCGGACCTTTTTTTGTCGTCGGCAGAATGTAACGAAATTGCCAGATTGCATTTAAAACCATCGTCAGCCAGTTGTTTTATCTTTTCGGTAATTCCTGCTGTCGAAACGGTTATTCTGTTGTGCGATAAAGCTAATCCCCAATTGGCAGTGAGGCATTCAATGCTTTTCATCACATTGTCATAATTCATCAATGGTTCGCCCATTCCCATCATCACAATATTGTTGAGTGGATGTCCAAATTTCTCAATCGAAAGACGATTTAACAGCATTACTTGATCATATATTTCAATAAAGTTGAGATTGCGGATCAAACCCAAGGTTCCAGTTGCACAAAAAGAGCAGGCGAGGGCACAGCCTACTTGTGTTGAGATGCAAGCAGTTGTTCTTTGTAATGATGGTATTATAACTCCTTCAATCAGGTTTTTGTCCGATAGTTGAAAAGCTACTTTTATCGTTTTGTCTGAACTTTCGTTAATAATAGCAATTGATGTTTTATTGAAGGAAAAATTGTCTTTCAGTAGATTAATAGTCTCTTTAGGAAAATCAATCATTTCGTCAAACGAGCTGATTCCTTTTTTCCAAAGCGATTCGAAAAGACTGTTTGCTCGCGATTTTTTTTCACCATGAGCAAGCATAAATAATATGATTTCTTGTTTCGATAAGCTTTTGATTTCTGTCATTTTGCAAAGGTATGAAAGAATAATTCTATATTTTCGTAATTACCCATCGTGATAGAACATAAAAAAAGCAATCAAATTCAGTAATGAATAATGATTGCTTTTTTTATAAATTATTTCGAAATTAATCGGTTAAGTTTTCTTTTTCAATAATGTATTTTTTCAATTGCAAGTTTTTATATGCTTTATCCGAAAGTTCATTAATGTAATGATGAAGCATATTTGCAATATGTTTAAATCGTTCAATTTGCATTAATGGAACATCGTATAATGCAAGAGTATATTCTTCTTGATTTACGCCTAAATTATCGGTAATTTTTTTGATTTGATTATCGTATTTATATTCACTTTGAATTTGACCAATAATCCAATTTCCAATAATTTTTTCGCCAATTTTTATATTTACACCAGCTTCCCAAAGACCAGTATTTCCACATTCTCTCAATAAAGGACCTTCGCCATGATGTTGACTTAACATTCGTTCCATTTCACCACAATCGTGCATTCCTTTTCCTGTTTTGCGGATAATATCTTTGCAAAGGGTACAGTAGTTATATGTTTTGGTGATTGTCTTACCGTTTACATCGGTAATTAATGTTGAAACACCAAAAGCATCAGAAAAGAGCGTTTGTAATTTTTGAATGTATTCCATTTCAAAAATGTCAGTAAACTCAATGTCTAAAGCGATTTCCTCAATCGACTTGAATGTGTCAGTTTTTGTCATAAATCAAACTATTTTATATGTCCAAGATAGTAAATTTACTCTTAGTCGGTAATTTCAGCTTCTTCTTTCAAAACTTCGTCAAGATGTTTCGAATAAACTTGCATAGCTTTCCAACTCATACCAACGCTCGAGAATCCTCCGTCGTTATATAAGTTTTGCATGGTAACTTTCTTTGTAAAATCAGAGAACATTACAATACAATAATCAGCACAATCTTCGGCACTTGCATTTCCGAGTGGCGACATACGTTCCGAGAAATCTAACAAGTCATTTATCCCTTTTACTCCACTACCTGCAGTTGTCAGTGTTGGCGATTGAGATATTGTGTTTACTCTAATTTTTTTGTTGCGTCCGTAAATATATCCAAAGCTACGAGCAATAGATTCAAGCATTGCTTTTGCTTCGGCCATTTCGTTGTAACCGTAGAATGAACGTTGAGCCGCAATGTACGATAATGCAATAACCGAACCCCATTCGTTAATAGCATCTAATTTGCGAGCCGATTGTAACAGTTTGTGGAATGATATTGCAGAAATGTCTAAACTTTTCATCATATAATTGTAATCCAAATCGTCATAAGGACGTTTTTTTCTAACATTTAATGACATTCCAATAGAGTGGAGAATAAAATCGATTTTGCCACCAAAATGTTCCATTGATTCGGTTAGTAGCGCTTCTAAATCGTCAACATTTGCAGCATCGGCAGCTATAACTTTTGAATTTGTTTTTTCTGCAAGTTCATGTATTGAACCAAGTCTGATTGCCGAATCAGTATTTGTTAATACAAATTCTGCTCCTTGTTCGTGTGCTTTTTCTGCAACTTTCCAAGCGATTGACATTTCGTTCAATGCACCGAAAATGATGCCTTTTTTCCCTTTTAATAAATCCTGTGCCATAGTTTTTTTAATTTTTAATTTAACTTTTTAGCAATTCTTTAGCATTTTGAATTGCTGCGTTTGTAAGATTTTTGCCACTCACCATTTTAGCAATTTCATTAATTCGTTCTTCGTTGGTAAGTTTTTTTATATTTGTGTTTGTTGTTGTTTCGTTATCTTGTTTATATACAATGTGATGTTCGTTTCCCTTTGCTGCAATTTGTGCTAAATGGGTTATGCAAATCACCTGCATATTGCGCGACATTACTTTCATTATGTTTCCCATTTTATCGGCGATATCGCCCGAAACGCCTGTATCAATCTCATCAAAAATGATGGTTGGCAATGACTTTGCTTCCGATAATTCAGCCTTTAAACAAAGCATTATTCTCGATAATTCTCCGCCCGAAGCTGTTTCTGTTATTGGTTGTAAAGGCGTGTTTTTATTGGCTGAGAACATATATTTCGTTTCGCTATTTCCATTTCGACGTAGTTCATTGGTATTCTTTACATCTATCTGAAATACAACATTGGGCATCCCAAGTTCTTTTAGCTTTTCAGTAATCGTTTTACTCAATGGGATAGCAGCTTTTTGTCGTTTTTCGAGTAGAATGGTTGCAACTTTTTTTAGTTTATTGTTTGAATTATCTATTTCAAGCAGTAAAGCTTCGATTGAATCATCAAACAATGTTGTTTTCAAAATAAATTGTTCTAAATCTTTTTGAATCTCTAATAATTGTTCAATTGTTTGAACTTTATGTTTCTGTTCAAGGTTCAGAAGTATATCAAGCCGTTTTCCGACAATTTGCTGTCTTTCTGGATCGGCGTAAATATCATTATAATGGTTGTTGATTTCGCTTGCAATATCTTTTAATTCAATGATATTTTGATCAAGTCTACTGATTATCTGTTCTGATGGTTTAAAGAATGTTTTCGATTTTGTAAGTAGTGTAATAACATTTTTAATTTGTCCAATAACAGTTGTTTCATCGCTATTGAAAATTGTTTGTGCTTGCGAATAAGCATCTTTTAAATCTTCGGTATGGTTTAGTTTTTCAAACTCTTCTTCCAATTCAATTTGTTCACCTGCAACCAGTTTTGCTCGTTCTAACTCTTCGAAAAGAAATTGTTTGAATTGCAATTCTAAGTTAGAACTTTCTGCTTGTTTTTTTATTTTTTCAAGCTCTTGTTCTTTTTTCTTTAATTGAGTAAACAAGTCGTTATATACAATTACTTCCGATTGAATCTTTGCTGAACAATCTAGTATATGTTGTTGAAAATCGCTAGTGTTCAGTAAACTGTTTTCGTGTTGAGAATGAATATCAATAAGGTTTTCGCCTAAAGATTTTAAAATATCTAAGGTAACAGGCGAATCATTAACGAAAGCCCGTGATTTACCATTTGGAGCTATCTCACGTCGAATAACCGATTCTGTTTCGTAATCAATATCATTGTCTTTAAAAAACGATTCTAAATCGTAGCCAATAATATTAAATGATGCTTCAATAATGCTTTTCTCACTAGGATTTTTTAACACAGAAGTATCGGCACGTTGACCTATCAACAATGATAGTGCTCCAAGCATAATCGATTTACCGGCTCCAGTTTCGCCCGTAATTGTTGTAAATCCTTTTTCGAAGTCAATCTCCAAAGAATCAATAAGTGCAAAATTTTTAATTTTTAATGTTTGTAACATTGTCTCTTTTTGTACTTATCGTTGAGCAGTAATTTTATCGTAATCGCTTGCACGTGCCGGATCTATTTTTTTGCAAAGAGTAGATACTCGGGCTTTTTCATCAGGTTGTGATTCTGAAAATATGCTAATAATTTCTTTGCTTTTTGCTTGAAAAAAAGCTGTCATTAAAATCAAACCTGGTTTTATTGTATGAACTTTTTCAAGTTCGGTTAAAGCTTCAGCTATTTTTGCTCGACCTTCATTAGGCTTTTCATTCATAATATCTAATCCTAAACGGTGATAATTATAAATGCATGTTCGAAATGGAGCATAGCTAGGATTCAAAACATTTTCAACCAACCAATATTTATTTTCTTTATTTTCGTATGCTTTCCAACCGGCATAGTCGCCTTGACCTTGTGCATTGTTTACAATTGTCTCAGCTTTTTGAAACCACTTTGTTCCACCATTCAATGAAAAAGAATCGTAATCAAAACCTAAAACCATATAGGTGTAAAAGGCTAATGAATATGTTAAATTAGAGTTAAATCGTTGTTCATCAAATTCAATTGTCCCAAATTCTTGAAAAATAAATTTGAATTTATCATCAACAAAGTTAAACATCATTGAATTATATCTTGAACCGTAAGCTGGTCTGTTTGATTGAATTTGTAATGTTGCATCAAAATTATCTCCTGATTTTTGTGTAACAGTTATTGAAATATTCATTTCAATTTTTTCTTTATCATCAAAAACATTATCCGTCCAAACTTGACTATTCATAAACTGTTGAATAGCTTTTTTCATGTTTGTATAAACACTAGCATCGCTTTCTTGTTGTTCTTTAGCTGTAACGTTTACAATACATTTAATTTCTTGCGAAAATCCAGTAATCGATATCATTGCTAAAAGTAAAACAAGTACTATTTTAATAGTTCCTTTCATAAAATAGCGGTTAATGTATTTATTATATCTTTTGCTACTAATGTTTTTGATTTCAATTCGAATTCGGTTATTGTTCCGTTCGATTCTATTATTTTTATTTTGTTAGTGTCATGTTTAAATCCAGCACCTGAATCTTTAAGCGAATTTAAAACAATAAAATCAAGATTTTTCTTTTTTAGTTTCAATTCTGCATTTGAAATTTCTTGTTCTGTTTCAAGTGCGAAACCAACTAAACGTTGTTTCGACGTTTTTATTTCACCTAGTTTTTTTGCTATGTCTTTGTTTGGAACAAGTTCTAATAGTAAAGAATTGTCGTTTCGTTTAATTTTATTCTCTGAAGCTGATTTTGGTTTATAATCAGCAACTGCAGCACAAAGGATTGCTGCATCACAATTTGGGAATAGTTCTACAGCTTTTTCATACATTTCGTCTGCTGTTGTAACATCGATCCTCGTTGTGTTTTTTTTGGGAGTAGGAAGTGTAACTGGCCCTGAAAGGAGAATTACTTCGAAGTTTCGATTAGCTAACTCTTCAGCAAGTGCAAAACCCATTTTTCCCGATGAATAGTTTCCAATAAACCTCACAGGGTCAATTGCTTCATAGGTTGGTCCTGCTGTTATTAAGATTTTTTTTTTAGTGCTTTTGTCTTGTGATGCAAAGAATTGCTCAATCTTTTGCAGAATGATTTCTGGTTCCTCCATTCTTCCTTTTCCCGATAATCCACTTGCTAATTCACCCGAAGCAGGTTCTATAATTGTATTTCCATACGATTGTAGAATAGAAATGTTTTTACGTGTTGCAGGATGAGCAAACATATCCATATCCATAGCCGGAGCTATAACGACAGGACATCGCATCGAAAGATAGGTTGTTAAAAGAAGGTTGTCACATATACCATTAGCCATTTTGCCCATGGTATTGGCCGATGCTGGTGCAATAATGAATAAATCTGCCCATATTCCAAGATCTACATGGCTATTCCAGTCACCGCTTCGTTCGTTGAAAAATTCACTGAGCACAGGTTTGTTACTCAATGTTGACATGGTTAATGGGGTAATAAATTCTTTGGCACAAGCAGTCATTATCGTTTGCACCTCGGCTCCCGATTTAACTAATAACCGAACCAGTGTTGCTGATTTATATGCAGCTATACTTCCCGTTATTCCTAATACTATTTTTTTACCCCTTAGCATGTGCTATGGTTAAAATTACAAAGTAGTTAAAGGATCTACTTCTGGTCTTCTCCAATAAATTTTGTCTTCTTTAAACTCTTCAATAGCCATTAATGTTGGTTTTGGAAGACGTTCGTAGAATTTTGAAATTTCAATTTGCTCACGGTTTTCAAATGTTTCATCTAAATTGTCAGAAAATGAAGCAAATTCTTCAAGTTTTTGATCTAACTCTTTTTTTATTTCAATTGCAATTTGATCAGAACGTTTAGCAATTATAACAATTGATTCGTAAATATTATTTGTTCCTTTTTCAAGTTCAACAATATCACGAGTGATTGTTGTGCTCGGTGCTTTTGATTTTTTGTAGTCCATATTATTTGAATTTTAAACCGGTTTATAGTTTTGATTTTTTTATAAATTCTTGACTTTTAATAAAATATTTTTCAGCATCTTTTACATGCTTTCCATTTGGATATTCATCGATATATGTTTCATAATCTGATACTACCGATTCGTATCTTTCAAATTGTTTTGTTGCAATACTATTACTTGCCATTAAATATCCTGATTTAACTAATAAGAACATTGTTTCTTCTTTATAATCTGATTCTGGATAACTGTTTAAGAAATTTTTAAAAGCAACTGTTGCTGCTTTATATTGATCCATATCGAAATATGTCTTTGAATTTAAAAACGCTTTTTTTTCAATCTTCTTTTTTAATTCTGTGATATATTGGTTACAATATTCAACATTAACACCTTTAGGATATTTGCTTAAATAAACCTGAAATTCCTCAATTGCATCCCTTGAATATTCTTGATCTAACGAGTATTTTGGTGAACTTTTATAGTAACAATAACCGGTTAAATATCGACATTCTTCAGCTTTATCACTATTGGGAAATGTATTGACAAAGCTCTTTAAATAATATGAAGCCATTGTATAATCTTCATTCTTATAATTACATTGAGCAATGTAATAATTTATCGTTTCATCTTTCTCAGTTCCTTTATAAACAGGTAAAATACTTTCGAAAAGTTGTTGCGATCGCAAATAGTCTTTCTTGTTAAAATACTGAATTGCTGACTCATATTTCTTGTTATAGTCATTACTCTTTAGTGTTTTCTGAAACTCACTACGACAAGAAATCGCTGAAAAAGAAGCTATTAGTAGATATATATATAATTTTCGCATTGACATAATTAAGACGGCAAATATAGTAATTTGTAATAATAAAAACAATTCAATATTTCAAACGTCTTTTTTCATTGTTTATTGTAGGTTTTATATGCGTAATGATCATTTATAATTGAATAAATCATTCCAATTTCATAGATGCAATTTATTTGATGGAAAATCATTTACCTTTGTTCTTAATAAGAAAATGTAAATTAAAATAATTAAATATATGAATGTCACTGTTTTATATGCTATTATAATTGGAGTTTTAATCTTTGATTTTGTGCTTGAAAGAATCTTAGATTTTATAAATAAACGTAGATTAGGCATGCCACTTCCAACTGAATTGGTTGGTTTATATGATGAAGAAAAATATAAAAAGCAACAATCATATGAACTTGAAAATCATAATTTTAAATTACTTACAAGTACTTTGAGTTTTATCATTATTATTGGAATGATAGTTTTCGGTGGTTTCAATGTTGTTGATGTTATAGTAAGAGGAATTACTTCAAATGCAATTTTACAAGCTTTATTATTCTTTGGTATTTTACTTTTTGTGTCGGATATTATTAATACTCCTTTTGATATTTATGACACTTTTGTTATTGAAACGAAATATGGTTTTAATACAACCACTGTTAAAACCTATATTCTCGATAAAATAAAAGGCTGGTTGCTCGGAGGAATTTTTGGCGGCGGTATTTTAGCATTGATTATTTGGCTTATTTCGGTATTTCCTAATACATTTTGGATATATGCATGGCTTGTTGTTGGCTTTATTGCTGTATTTATGGCAATGTTTTATTCAAGTTTAATTGTACCATTATTCAATAAACAAACGCCACTTGAAGATGGGAAACTAAAATCGGCAATTACGCTTTTTAGTGAAAAGGTTGGTTTTAAACTTCAGAATATCTTTATCATTGATGGATCAAAACGTACTACAAAAGCAAATGCTTATTTTAGTGGTTTTGGTTCAAAAAAACGTATCGTTTTATTCGATACCTTGGTTAATGAAATGTCTGTTAATGAAATTGTTGCTGTACTTGCTCACGAAATTGGACATTACAAGAAAAAACATGTATTTATGATGATTGCTTTCTCTTTGATTCAAACGGGATTAATGTTTTTTATTCTTGGCTTTTTCGTTAATCAACCTGAATTATCACTGGCGATGGGAGCAAAACTACCAAGTATTCATATGTCGTTAATTTCATTTGCAATTTTATATACACCATTTTCGTTTTTATTTGGAATATTGGTGAATATTTTATCTCGTAAAAACGAATATCAAGCCGATACATTTGCTGCAACTGAATACGATTCTGAATCATTGCAGCAAGCATTAAAAAAACTTTCGGTTAAAAATCTTAGCAATCTTACTCCACATCCATTATATGTGTTTTTCCATTATTCTCATCCAACATTATTAGATCGTCTTCGAAACCTAGCTTTATATAAAAAATAATGCAACGAAAAACCAATAATGAATCTGTCGAAAAGATTTTTGAATCGATTTTGAAACAAAACGGGATTTGGCAAAAATTTTTGGAGAACAAAATAATAAACAATTGGAAAGAACTTGTTGGTGTAAAAATTGCGAAATCAACAACCAAGATCGATATTGTTGGTCGAAAGCTTTATTTACAAGTCGATTCATCAGTTTTACGAAATGAATTAATTATGCTTCGGAGTAATATTGTTGATATTGTTAATTCAAAAGCTGGAGAAAATATAATTGATGATGTTGTAATTCGATGATAAATACATAGATAGTGAAACCTATTCATTTTTTTAGAAAAAAAGTGCTGAAACTGTAACCCCACAAGGCTTTTTAGAGTACAATCTTGCAGAAAAAATAATTTGCAATTTCATGAAAAAAGTACTTATAGTTTCGGGTGATGGGAATTTGATAGAAAAACTTAGATTTATCTTTTTTGAAAGCTACGGTGCTTCTGATATTACGTCAATTTCAAATCCAGATAATTGTATCAGTTTAGCAAGTAAAATTGTACCCCAAGTTATTGTTGTCGATACTTCTGCCTTTACTGGCTCAATGCAATCGTTTTTTGCTGCTAAAAATAGTCAAACAATCACTCGTAAAATTCCAATTGTTTTCTTTGATAAAAGTTCAAATGTAAATGATATGCCACAGCTAAATGCTGTAATTGATGCATCATTGAATGAACAAGATATCAGTCGATCACTTTCATTTATCGATGATATTCAGTCGAGTTATGATCGATTTAATGTTTATGAAAATGTAAATGCAGAAATTGATCCTCAAGATTTTAATGATTATTTATTAGATAATCAGGCATATATGTTAAACGAAGTTAAACAAGATGTAGAATCTGGCCGGTATCAATATCAAATAGTTGAAAGCTCTCCAAAATTTGATAAAGTTATTGGAATTAATCCTGCGATTGTTCAAGGAATTAGTTCACTTGAATATCTTCATGGAATTAAAAACGATCAGAAATCGTTATTTGATAATGTACCTCAAGATAAACGAATAATAAGAACACAACAATTTTACGATACTAATCAACGATATTTAGATGTTGTATCTTTTGGTATTTCTGAAAATAAAATTGCCACTTTTGTTAAAGACATAACTCCAATTAAGAAACTTGAAAAACAAGAACAGGATAATGTCTACGAAAAAATGAAAAATGCATTTATTTCAAATATTTCACATGAAGTACGAACACCAATGAATGCTATTATTGGGTTTTCAAGGTTATTAGAATCCGATACAATTGAATCCGCAAAACGCAAACAATATGTATCAATCATTCAGAAGAGTGGTTTTCATTTAATAGAAACTCTCGATAAAATCATTGATTTATCAAAAATTCAAACGAATCAAATAGTTCTAAATAAAAAGACGGTTGATTTACAATTACTTTTTACTGAACTTGATGTTTTTGTTCAACGAAAGTTGTATGAAAACGGTAAAGATGAGTTAATTACATTTACCGTTAAAAAAGAAAAGGATTTTCATATTCAATCAATACAATCAGATTTATCAAGATTAATACAAATTTTGAAAGAATTGATCGATAATGCAGTGAAATTCACAAATGAAGGTAGTATTGAATTAGGTTATGAGATACAAAATGGATCAATTATCTTTTTTGTAAAAGATACAGGAATGGGAATTGATGAGAAATGTCTCTTTGATGTATTTAAAATGTTTAAGCAAATTGATAATACCGAATTTTCAAAAAGTGGTTTAGGACTCGGGATAAGTATTAGTCAAAAAATTGTAGAAATGATGGGAGGCAAAATGTGGGCAAAGTCAACACTTGGAGTCGGTTCTACTTTTTACTTTTCTATCCCAACTGCGTAGGTTTTGGGTTTAACGTAATAGAAAAGGGGAGTATGTTTCATTACATATTCCCCTTTTTGCTTTTTCACAAGTCGTTTTTCACAAACGATAGAATTCTACTTATAACCATGTCGGAAGGTTCCTCTTCGAAAAGTAATGTTTCCAACTCTTTTGACATACAATCAAATTTCAATTCATCTTCAAGAAGATTATTCACTTGAGTTTGGTCGTTTTGTGTTATAATGAAATAATTGGTAGAGATTTTAATCATAGGCTACTTTAGTGTTTTAAATTTCTATTATAACGGCAATATATTTTTGTTTAGTATGTATAAATAAAAAAAGTATCGAATATTTTTCGATACTTTTTACTACAACTAAAAAACACAAGAGAAAACAACTTAACGTCTACATATACTTTGATTATCAATAAATATGTCGAGGTCTCGTTTGGTGCTATTGAATGTTAATGTATTATAAACGAGGCCATAATTTTGAGGATCTATAGTTTTTCTATAAGCATATTTTGCAAGTTCAAGACGATTATCTTCGAATGTGATATTGTAAAGAAGATTGCTTAATTGACCTGATGTTAAAAAGACGTAATCTATTTGATCTTTTAAAAAGGCAACCTTCTCGTTATCCATTCTCATTGTTTGTAAATTTCTATTAATACGACACAATTCTTCATCACTCAATATATTTCTAGTATCACATACTGGTTCAGGATATCTTCTGTAAGAATTACGTTCAATTACAATGTTTGGCATACGAACTTCGACCCTTGGAAATAAAGGTCTAACAACGACATTGCAGCGTGCTTGATTGTGTTCTGGTCTGAAATCACGATTACTTGTTCGTTCGTTGTTCCGACTAGTTCGTTCATTATTTTCAACACGTCCACCATTTCTTTGCGCTTGTGCTGTGGTTGCAATTCCTAACATTGTTAGGCAAACAATAACTGTAGTTTTCATAGCTCGTAGCTCCTTTCTAAATTGTTATTACTTTATTTTAGAAAGTAGTTTTCAAGTATCGTGCCAAAAAGAAAAAACAGCAGGTCTATAAGCCGAATTCTGTAATCGCCCGAAGGCAACTGCATGTCATTTATCTAGTGCGACCTACCCTCCGGCTGGAGCGAGTAGCTCTCGTAACGCCGGTTTACATGGTCTTGCAACTCGCTAGGGATGCGGCTGTCGATATTACTATCGGCACCGGTGGTCTTTTACACCGCCTTCTCACCCGTTCCAACATCCGAAGAAATTGGTGGTTATTTTCTTCCATCCTACTGTAACATCACTGCTACCTGATTTTCATCAGTGCGATACTCTGCGTTGTCCGGACTTTCCTCCCCATTTTTCAATGAAGCGACACGCCGACCTGCTGTATTTTTTAATGCCCGAAAAGCAAAGAACTATCTCCATAACTCAAGAAACGATAATCGTTTTCCAAAGCATGGTTGTATATGGTTTTCCATTGTTCACCAATAAATGCTGAGACTAAAAGTATTAGTGTACTATTGGGTTGATGAAAATTTGTTATTATTTGATTTATAACTTTGAATTTGTACCTAGGTACAATGATAATACTTGTTTTGCAATGTAAAATACTTTGCTCGTTATTTTCTAGATATTTCAAAATTGCTAGATACGATTCGTTTTTCGAAATTGTTGTTTCCTTTTGATATGGCTGCCATTGCTCGATATAAAAGATCCCATCAATACATTTTTGATTATTCTCAATAATAGAAACACCAATCCAATACAGGCTTTCTAATGTGCGAGTCGATGTTGTTCCCACAGCAATGATATTTTTATCTTTACAAAGAATTTCAATCGTTGCTTTTGAGATCGAAAAATGTTCACCATGCATTTCGTGATTGCCAATAGTTTCAGCTTTCACCGGTTTAAATGTTCCTGCACCGACATGAAGTGTTAATTCCAAAAATTGAGAACCATTTTTTTGCAAATCGGTAATCACTTTTTCGGTGAAATGTAAACCAGCCGTTGGAGCAGCTACCGAACCTTTAATTTTCGAGTAAATAGTTTGATATTGTATGTAATCAGAAATTTCGGTTTCACGTTCTAGATATGGCGGAATGGGCAATGCCCCGACGCTTTCAATGACTTGTGAAAAACAGATTTCACTAGAATTCCAAGAAAAGGAAATCCATAAATCTTCGCGAGTATTTTTTACAATTTCAGCTTTCAGTTCAAATGTTTTATGTTCGTATTCCAATGCTCGAACTAAAAATCCGTCTTTCCATTTCTTCAGATTTCCAACGATACATTTCCATACACAGCTTTGTGTTTGAGCAAAATTGCTTTGATAATTTGCCGGTTCTATAGGTTCTAAACAAAATATTTCGATTAAAGCTCCAGTTTCTTTTTTGAAAAAGATGCGTGCCGGAATGACTCTCGAATTGTTTGAAACGATAACGCTATTTTTAGGAATGAAATCACGAATATTTTTAAATGAACTGTCTAAAATACTGTTGTCTTTGAAAACCAAAAGTTTCGATTCATCGCGATTTGCTAATGGATATTTTGCTATACTTTCGTTGGGTAAATCGTAAGTATAATCAGCAATTTGGATGTGTTTTGGTTCAAACATTTGGCAAAGGTAACGCATTTTTTTCGATTTGGTAGGTTGGATAACAGTCTTGCACTACCTTTGTGAAAAATGTATTACTATGGAATTAAAAATTGGAGATAAAGTACGCTACTTAAATGCAATAGGTGGTGGAATCGTTGCAAAAATAATTAATGCTCAATTAGTTGAAGTTAGTGACGAAAGTGGATTTAATATCCCATTTCAAAAAACGGAATTGGTTAAGATTGAAGAAAAAAGTTTTTCAAATCTTCATACTGCTTCAAAGCCAATCGTTCAAGCTCCAATTAAGCAAACAGAAGTTACACGACATCAGTTAATACCATCGTCAGATAATGATATCAATGGAAATGATATGCCACGAATATATTTGGCATTTGTGCAAGATCAAGAAAATGAAAACAACATCGAATTGTATTTGATAAATGATTGCAATTATCACTTTTTATATACCATAAGTTCTAAAAATGAGAAACTTGCTGAAATCGTAGAGATTAATACGATTGAATCGAATACCAAAGAATTTATCACATCATATAAAAAGGATTCGATGCAAGAATCGAAACATTTTATTGTGCAAGGAACATTTTTTAAAATGAAAAAATTTGCTCCTCAGCAACCAGTATTTAAGGAAATTATAATTTCGGCAGTTAAGTTTTTTAAAGATGGTTGTTTCAAGGAAAATGACTTTTTTGACGAACCAGCATTAATTGAAACTGTTTATGAACGAACATTGGCCGATGATATTCGTGAAATTGATGGTAAAACCTTTCAAAAGGTGATTTTTACCAAAGAATTTGCCGATAAAAAAACAGCACAACCATCGAGAAAAGAAAATAAAGTAGTGCAAAATTTCACTCGAGAAGTCGATTTGCATATTCATGAATTGGTTGAAGATGAACGAGGATTAACGCCTGGTGATAAATTGGAAATTCAAATCAAACATTTTGAAAAAGAATTGAATCAAGCAATTGTTTCAAATGAGAAACGTATTGTTTTTATTCATGGAGTGGGGAATGGCGTTTTGAAATTGAAAATTAAAAGCATTTTGGAAACAAAATATCCAAAGTTAAAATTTCAAGATGCATCTTTTCAGAAATATAAATTTGGTGCAACTTTAGTAATGATATAGCATTGAGATTCCTTTATTTCATTATTCTTGTATCTTTTTTTATTTCTTGTAATTCTCAGAAAGGAATTAAACCATTTACAACTGATTATTGTTCTTGTTATCCAGAGGGAACAGTAAGCGATCCAAATGCTTGGAAAGACTGTTGTTTAAAGCATGATAGTTTATATTGGCAAGGAGGAACAAAACAGGAACGGATGCATGCCGATAGTCTTTTGTATAATTGTATTTCTCAGAAAGGTTATCAAAAGAAAGCTCGATTAATGCATCGTTTTGTGAGATTTTGGGGTTCACCGTATTTACCGTTTTCTTGGCGTTGGGGTTATGGATGGAGCTATGGACATGGTTATATTAAGTGAGAAAACCTGTTTTTAACGTTTTACAATTTAAACTACGAGAAGTTCTTACATATTTTATGGGAAAAATCGTTTTTTTTGAAGTTTAAATCTAAAATCTAAAATATTGAATTACATAAATATTTTTGAATATGACTATGTTTTGAGTTTTAAATATTAACCAAATATACTTAAAATAAGAAAATATGAAAGTAATCATTGATGTTTGTATTAAAAATTTTATATTTCCTTGTATGTTTAATTAATATATGTTATTTTTGCTCGAATTTAATTTTAATACTAACATTTTATGTGTGGGATTTTTGGAATAATAGGCAAAGCAGATAAAGTAGCAGCTTTGGCGTTGTCGAAACGCATGACACATCGTGGACCAGATGAGAGAGATTATTATCAAGCTCCGAATGGTTCAATCATCTGTCATGAACGACTAATGATTATGGATTTAACAACAGGTAAACAACCAATAAAAGGCACAAACGATGCTTATGTTGTTCATAATGGTGAAATATATAATCATCAAGATTTACGTGATGGTATTTTAAAAAATCATAAATTTCACACAACTTGCGATAGTGAGGTCATTGTTCATCTTTTCGAAGAGTTTGGTTATGATTTCTGTAATAAATTGAGAGGAATTTTTTCTTTTATCGTACTTAATGGCAATGATTTTATTGTCGGTCGTGATCCAATTGGTGTTAAACCATTATATTATGGTAAAGATGCTGAAGGTAAATTGTATTTTTCTTCAGAAATGAAATCAATTGCTGACCAATGTGAAACTATGTTAGCATTTCCTCCAGGACATTATTATACTGAAAAAACAGGATTTGTTAAATATTATAATCCTTCTTGGGAAGATTACAAAAATGCTGTAAATCCAGTAAATTTAAAAGTTTTAAATGAGGCTTTAACTGAATCAGTAAAAATACGTTTGATGAGTGATGTGCCATTTGGCGTTTTACTTTCAGGTGGTTTAGATTCAAGTTTGATTTCAAGTATTACGAAAAGAATATTAGGTGACGCAGAATTACATTCATTCTCTGTTGGTTTACAACCTGATGCGCCCGATTTAGTTTTTGCTAAAAAGGTTGCCGATTTTATAGGTACAACACATCATCAAGTCGTTTTTAGTGTTGATGAAGGCATTAAAGAACTTGAGAATATTATTTGGCACATCGAAAGTTATGATGTTACAACAATTCGTGCAAGTACACCGATGTATTTCTTAAGTCGTTATATCAAAAGTACTGGTATAAAGATGGTTCTTTCAGGTGAAGGTGCTGACGAAATGTTTGGTGGTTACCTTTATTTTCACAATGCACCTAGTGCCGAAGAGTTTCAGAAAGAAACGATTGGTCGTGTTCAACGTTTATCGACAGCCGATTGTTTACGTGCCGATAAATCGACAATGGCATTTGGATTAGAAGCTCGAGTTCCATTTCTAGATAGAAATTTCCTTGATTTAGTAATGAATATTCTTCCTGAAGATAAACGTCCAGATCGTTCAATTGGAAAAGCTGAAAAATATATTTTAAGAGCAGCATTCGACGATAAAGAAAATCCATATTTACCTGATGAAATTCTTTGGCGTCAAAAGGAACAATTTAGTGATGGTGTTGGATATAACTGGATTGATAGTTTGATTGCATATACTAATTCACAAGTTTCTGATTCTGAATTTGCGACTGCAGCAACTCGTTTCCCTCACAACACACCTTCAACCAAAGAAGCGTTCTTTTACCGCTCAATCTTTGAGAAACATTATCCACAAGATACTGCAATTAAAACAGTATTAAAATGGCTTCCAAAGTGGCAAACAAACGATGATCCTTCGGGTCGTGTTTGCGATAACCACGAACAAAAAATTGAGAAATTAGATCACAAATAAGAAATCAAATTGATACAAAAAAGACCTGTTGAATTTTTCAGCAGGTCTTTTTTTGTTAAGAGAAGTACTTATCAATACTTTCGAAAAGCAAGTTTTTATCTATCGGTTTTGTAATATAATCATCAAAACCCGATTTCATGATTTTTTCTATGTCATTCGATAACGCATAAGCTGTTTGAGCAATAATCGGGATTGTTTTATTGAACATACGTATTTGTTTTACCGCTTCATAACCATCCATTTCAGGCATTTTTATATCCATTAAAATGAGATTTATTTCGCTATTTTTTTTGCATTTTTCAATTGCTTCTATTCCATTCGATGCACGTTCGATGGAAAATCTCATTATTGTTAATACCTTTTGTAAATATCTGAAATTATATTCCTCGTCTTCAACAACAAGTATATGTCCTCGATAAGTGTTTGATGGTAACTGTTTTTCTTCTGACGATTTGTGTAATAGATTTGATTTGTCGATACGTTTGATTGGTATTGCGAAATAAAATTCAGAGCCTTTTCCCAGAACTGATGTCAACCACATTTTACCACCAAGTAATTCAACATAGGCTTTTGATATTGATAATCCAAGACCAGTTCCACCATATTTTGATGCAATAGTACTTTCTGCTTGACGAAAACGCTCGAAAATTTTATCATGTTGTACTGTCGCGATACCTATGCCAGTATCTTTAACATAGAATTGTAGAAATTCACCGTGAATTTCGTAGCCATATTCAACAGAACCCTTTTCAGTGAATTTAAGTGCATTATTTATGAGGTTTGAAAATATTTCGATAAATTTTGCTTCATCTATTTTGAACAAAGCCACACTGTCTGAAAGTGCCATTTTATATGATAAATTAATGTTTTTTGAATCTGTTTTGAGCTTAAATTGCTCATAGAATATTTTAATGATAGCATTAATATTTACTTTGGTTTCATTGATTTTTGCTTGTCCCGATTCGATAGTTGCGATATTGATTATATCGTTTATAATCGCTAATAGTTGATTACAACTACTATTTATAATATTGACAAATTGTTCTACTTCTTCAACCGAAAGATCTTTTTGTTTCAGCAGATTAGAAAATCCAATTATAGCATTCATCGGAGTTCTGATTTCATGAGAAATGTTTTGTAAAAATGCTGTTTTTAGTTTGTCATTTTCTTCAGCTTTTTTCATTGCAATTTCAAGTTCCGAAGTTCTATTGGTTACGAGTTGTTCAAGATTGTTTCTATGTTCAAATAATTCTAAATTTTGCTTTTTTATTTCGTGTTGATTTTCTCGTAATATCGAGTTCATTGCATTTAGTGCTTTGGTTCGCGATTGTACGGTTTGTTCTAATACTTTTTTTTGTTTTTTTACCGATGAAATGCGCATCCTATAAAACAATACAAAACAGAATATAATGATTGAAATAATGAGGAATTTAAATGTATAGGTGCTCCACCACGGTGGTAATATCTCGATTTTAAGTACTTGAGGATTTGAGTTCCAAAGTCCATCATTATTTGACGCAATTACTTTAAATGTGTAGTTTCCTGGTTGGATATTGGTATAGGTTATGATTCGCTCATTTCCAACATTGATCCATGTTGAATCATAACCTTCGAGCATATATTTATATTGATTTTTGTCTGTGTTAAAATAGTTTAAGGCTGCAAATTTTATACTGAAATTCGAATTGTTATAATTGATATTTATCGTTTTACCATCGTTAACATTTCTGTCGATAGGAATGTATGATGCATTTTTGTTTGGTAAGGTATTTAATAGTAATAATTCGGTAATCGCAATCTTTGGAATCGATGAATTTAGTTTTATACTATCGGGATAGAAATAGGTGATGCCATTTGATGAACCGATATATATAATACCATTTTTATTTTTATATATAGAGTGATTTTTACTTTCATTTCCAGCAATACCATCTTCAGTTGTGAAATTAATAAATTGAGGTATTTCAGGAAGATTAACTCCACCAATAAATTTTACGATTCCTTTTTTAGTCGTTAACCATAGATTATTATGGTTATCTTCTTCAATCCCATTTACATAATTGTCGATTAGACCTTGTTCGTTTGTATAGTTTGTAAATGTTTTTTGATCCTCATTTAATCGTTTTAACCCTTTATTTGTTCCAATCCAAATATGTTTTTTTGAATCTTGAAATAATACGTTTATTGAGGTTTTATTTAACGTTTCAGTTACTTCAGAAACAATGATTCTTTTGAAATTGTTTGTTTTTGGTGTAAATATGTCGAAAGCATAGAAGTTTGATAACAATAATTCACCAGTATTGGTTCCAAAAATATCATTTACAAAATCCCCAGCTATACAATTTTGTTTCTTTTTGTCAAATCTATAACTGGTAAATGTTTCGTTTTTGTCATTGAATTTATTTAATCCTCCGCCAACTGTACCGACCCAAAGTTCATCATTTTTGTCTATCCACAATGAGTAAACATTTTCGTTTGAAAGTGATTTTGGAGAGCCATCGGGGATATAATGTTTAAATGTTTTGGTTCTATAATTATATCGATTTAATCCTCCCGACCAGGTTCCAATCCAAAGATTTCCTTTGCTATCATTTTTAATTGCATATACAGCACAACCTACAATGCCTTTGTTGCTTTTACTATTATTTTCAATTTGATTATAGCTTTTTTGCTTTTTATTGTATTGTAATAATCCAGTTTCAGTGCCTATCCAGATGAATGTAGAATCTTCTAAAATACAATTAACCAGATTGCTCGAATAGATATTTTCTTGAACAGGTATGATTCGGTTAAATTGTTTTTCGCGACTGCTTATATAATCGATTCCTCCACCAAATGTTCCAATCCAAAGATCTTTTTGATTGTCTTGATATAAGCAAAAAATAGAATTGTCGCTAATACTTTTTAGATCTGCAGGATTAGTTTTGTAGCTTGTAATTTGTGGATTCGTGAATGTTGAATCTGTTTTCAAATCGATTTTTTGCAAACCTTCGCCATTTCCTTTTGCAATCCAAAGATTCCTTTGGGTATCTATTAATAAACTTGTTACATTGCCATTAAAAATATGTTTTATTAATCGTTTTGAATGTATATCTATAACGTCAAGTCCATTTTGGAGAGTTCCAATAAAAAGAAATTCTTTCTTGTCGTCACATATTGCTTGAATATCAATGTTGTTTGAGCTTTCAATATTTTCAAAAACATCTTTAGCCGAGTTGTAAATACTCAATCCTAATTTACTTCCAACCAATAATTCAGATTTCGAGTCAAATACGATTGTATTGATATATTCACTTGAGGTTTTATATTTCTGTAATTTTTTTGAAGTACTATTATACCTAAATAGACCTAAGTTCGTTCCAAACCAAAAAGTGTTTTTATTTTTTGCAACACAGAGCACCGTAAATTTCTCAAGCAGTTCGAATCGACGTAGTTTTTCTGATTTAACATTAAAAATAAAAATGCCATTGTCGGTACAAATTAAAATTTCGTGCGGAGCATATTCAATAAATGCATTTACATTATTGTTGCCAACATCAAATTTTTTAAAATCATAACCATTATATCTGTCAAGACCGCCAGCTGTTCCAAACCACATGTAGCCAACTTCATCTTGATAAATACATCGTACCCAATTTTGCGAAAGTCCGTTTACAGATGTTATTCGTGTAAATTGTTGAGTAAAACCAGAAATAGAAAGGAATAGTAAAATACTGAATAGTAGTCTTTTCATTACCTAAAAGATAATATGTTTTTATTTAAAAACCTTATTTCAAAATTAGACAAATAGTATTAAAGTGTGTGTTGTTAATTCTGAAACTTTATGAACAAAAAAAACGCCTCAAATATTTTGAAGCGTTTTTCGATAGAATCGTAAGTATATTTTAGAAACTTCCCATTGATAATAGGAATTCATCGTTGTCTTTTGAACGTGGCATTCTGTCTTTTAAGAATTCCATAGCTTCAACTGGATTCATATCAGCAAGATAATTACGAAGAATCCATGTTTTGCTTAGTTTGTTTTTATCGATTAATAAGTCCTCGCGACGAGTACTTGATACAACAACGTCTACAGCTGGATAAATACGTTTATTTGAGATTTTACGATCGAGTTGAAGTTCCATGTTACCAGTACCTTTAAATTCTTCAAAGATAACTTCGTCCATTTTCGAACCCGTTTCTGTTAAAGCTGTGGCTATAATGGTTAATGAACCTCCATTTTCGATATTACGAGCCGCACCAAAGAAACGTTTGGGTTTGTGAAGTGCATTTGCATCAACACCACCCGAAAGTATTTTTCCTGAAGCTGGTGAAACCATGTTAAATGCTCGTGCTAAACGTGTGATAGAATCGAGTAGGATAACAACATCATGACCGCATTCAACTAAACGTTTTGCTTTTTCAAGAACAATGCTCGCTACTTTTACGTGACGATCAGCTGGTTCATCAAATGTTGATGCAACAACTTCAGCTTTTACACTACGCGCCATATCGGTAACCTCTTCAGGACGTTCGTCGATTAATAATATTAATAGATAAACTTCGGGATGGTTATCGGCAATTGCGTTTGCAATACTTTTTAATATTGTGGTTTTACCGGTTTTGGGTTGAGCTACAATTAATCCACGTTGTCCTTTGCCTAGTGGAGTACATAGATCAATAACTCTGGTAATTAAATTGTTGTGACCATTTCCCGTAATGTTGAATTTTTCAGTTGGGAATAAAGGAGTTAAATAATCAAAATGAACACGATTTCTAACTTCTTCAGGTGTACGTCCGTTTATTCTTTCAACTTTAATCAGTGGGAAGAATTTTTCACCTTCTTTAGGTGGACGGATTGTACCTTCAACAGTATCACCTGTTTTTAGTCCAAATAATTTTATTTGCGATTGAGAAACATAAATATCATCGGGCGAATTCAAGTAGTTATAGTCACTTGAACGAAGAAAACCGTAACCGTCTTGCATGATTTCTAAAACACCAGAACTTGTAATAATTCCCTCAAACTCCGATTTAAAACCACCTGCAGGTCTATCGTAATTATTGCGATTATTATTATTCGTATTTTCTCTTGGTTGAAAGCTTTGACGTTGAATTTCTTTATTATATGTTGCATTTTCATTATTGGGAGCAACGTTTACTTTCGTTTCAATTTCTGGTTTTGAAATATTACCATCACTTTTCGTAGTAGTAATAGGCATTTCTTCAATTATTGCAATTGGTTCAATACCCAAAATTTCAACTTCTTTTGGTGTTTCAATTCCTAGAATTTCAATTTCTTTTGCAGTCTCCACACCTAAAATTTCAATTTCTTTCGATGTTTCCACACCTAAAATAGCAACGTCATCTTTGCTATCAGGCTCGTTAAACAACGTCAATTCCTTTTGTTCATCAATAACTCTTGGTTGATGAAATCTTCCTAAGTCTACTTTTGATGTTTTAACCAAAGTTCTAACTCGTTTTTTAATTTGAGGCTCATCGGTTTTTTCAGCAACTATAGGCTCTTCTTTTTTGAGTAAGGCCTTTTTGGAAATAGCTTCGTGAATTTTTTCGATTAATTCAGGTTTCTTTAGTTTGTCAATGTTTAGAACACCAAAACTAGACGCAATGTCTTTAAGTTCAGGCAATAGCTTTTTTGAAAGCTCAGAAGAATTTTCCATAAATGTTATTTGAGAATGTAATTCAAAAAGAATTATATAATTTGAAGATTTTGATTTTTGATGAAAAGCACGATTGCGTTTTTCTTTCCGCAATATTACGAATATTTATTTTCATGCAATTCTTTTTTTATTTAAATTTTTAAAAAAAATGGAAGTACTTCTTTTTTTATATTAAATCTTATATTCTCATATTCATTTGAGATTTTTAAATCAAACTTTTATTCCAGTTTAGAAGTACAAGTAAGTGTTTAAAAACACATTTGATATTCTAAAAATATCGTGTAAGTTTGTTATTGTAACTTATTTTAATGAAAAGATTAAGAATTGTAATACTCGGGTTGTTGTTATTTGCATGTGTTCATGCATTTACACAAGTTTCTAGTACATCTGACAAAGCTATTTCGGAAGCAATTAAAACAACAATTGATGAAAAACATTTCGACGAACTTGTTTTGAATGCTGCAATTGTTGATGCTATCAATAATGAACGACAAAAAAACGATTTATCAAAATTAGATACAAATTCAGTACTTTCAAAAGCGAGTTCAGATTATGCAAGCTATCTGGCAAGTATCGATGATTCAAAACCAGGATTAGGTGGCAAAAAACAAACAGCTTCATATAGACTTAAAATGTATGGTGGAGCTGCAAATAATTTTATTGAAATATGTATTAAAACAACCTTGAAAAAAGGCAAAGAATCTCAGTCATATAGCGACTTGGCTAACGATATTGTCTTTAAATGGTTTAACAGCAAATCTGCTGAAGATTTAAAATCACCAGAATATTTATTAATTGGATTAGCTTCGAAAACGGAGTTAACAAATAAGAAAGTTTATATTTCATTAATGTTGGGAAGTTATAATACCCTAAATGCTGGGCAAGCTACCGTAAAGACTTCGGGAATTCAAATTACCGTTAAAAATCCTGGACTTAAACCTTACGATTCAAAACTGTGTAAAAGCTGTGAGAAATTTAAAAATATTGATACTCTTCAGCGAGGTTTAACTGTTGACGGTTCAAATATAATACTTGAAACTCAACTCAAATTCATCAAACGAATTATAAAAAATCCTAATGATGGAATTGCAATTGATATAGTTTCAAAGAAACAATATCCGTGTAATGGTGAAAATATCGTCGATAAATCGCTTCCATCTAAAGGTCTTTTGACCAAAAAGATTACACAATCGAAATTGATGAAGTTAAATCAATGTACTGGTAAAGAAGCTAAAACAAAATTTAAAGCTATTGTTGGTCAAATGCCTGCTGGTATGTCAGATTATGAATTGAATTTGGTCGTATTTCAAGATAAAATATTCTGTAAAAACATTCGACCTAGTTATACTGAATTTAATCAAACGACAACAAAGTCGAGATTGAAAATACTTGGAGATACGATTTCTTTTTATAGCGATTTCGAATATAAACCAACTCCTGATACCACTTTTTTGTCGTTTAAAATACCATTTGAATTGGGCAAATCGAATTATAATAGTGAAGATATTAAACCACTTATTGAAGCCTTAAAAGAACCAGATTTTATAATCACTGGACTAAAGATTACAGCTTTTTCATCTATTGAAGGTAGGGAAGAAAAAAATGATCAATTACGACTTGAACGTGCTCAGAATATTGTAAAAGCATTTAACCAAATGCAAAAGGGTAATCCCATTGATGCAGAGGTTGTCAGTTCTGATTCTTGGAAGATATTTTTCCAAGATATTAAAGGAACAGAGTGGGATAGTTTACGAAAAAAATCGCCCGATTACGTTCGTGAAATTATTCTAAAAAACAAACTAGAAGCTAAATTGGAAACAATATTAACCCGGGAACGCTTTGCTCGAGTTGAGATGAAGGTAATTTACGATTTAGGTAGCATTCAAAAGGAACAGGGTTTTGTTTTGAAGAAATTCCATCAAGCACTCGATTCAAGTGATATTGTAAAGGCTCTCAATATTCAGAAATATATAATTAAAAAAGTTCGTCGTGGTCTATATAGTAAATATATTATTCCGCAAATGCAGATTCCGCTCGATTCTGCTCGATTTGCAGGAATGCAAATGAACAATCTATGGCTCGATTATGTTGTAAATAATAAAGCAATCGATAGTGCATTTTACTTTGAAGTATGCCGTTTAAGCAAACTTGATGCAAAGAATGAATACATTATCTATAATAAGTTGTTTTGTGAGATAAAACTGTTTGATTTAACCGACGAAGCATATGTTAGTGTTATGCAACAAAAAGTTGATGCGCTTCGCACCTCGAAATTGCGAAAATCGGATGTTGATCCATTGACAATAGAATTGCAGATAAAAATTATTGAATCAATTGGTAATACTTTGAAAGTTGCTGACGAACAAAAAATGGTTCAAGAAACATTAAATAGAATTAAAGGCGTTTTTGATTTACGAACAGGCGATTGGAAACGTGCATTAAATCTTGCTGCTTTATTTATGCAAATGGGTGATTTTGAATATCCAATAACCCTTCTCGAACCATTTGTTATGAACACTGATGCTGATGAACGAGTATTGTTTACCTATTTGTCGGCTTGTACTCATAGTGAGTTTAAATCGAATACAAAACAATTTGAACAAGCATTACAACAAACATTTCAAAAGAATAAAACAAGGACATGTAATTTGTTTAAAAATGGGCAAATGTCATTTCAATTACTTGAAAACCCGAATGTTAAAAAGATGGTTTGTGAGCAGTGCGGACTGTAATTGTTCGTCTTTCATTCTTTAAAAATCATTATCTCATTATTATTCATACCTTTGCAGTCGATTTAAAAAAAGATATGGCAGATTCAAATTTTGTTGATTACGTAAAAATATGCTTCCGTTCTGGAAAAGGAGGAGCAGGTTCAATGCATTTACACCGTGACCGTTATACTTGTAAAGGTGGTCCTGATGGTGGTAACGGTGGTCGTGGTGGTCACATCATTTTAAGAGGAAACTCGCAAATGTGGACTTTATTACCTTTAAAATTTCGCAAGCATTTATACGCAGAAGATGGTGGATCGGGTGGATCAGCTCTAAGCACTGGCGCCGATGGCGATGATATTTATGTTGATGTTCCCTTAGGTACAATTGCAAAAGATCCTGAAACAGGCGAAATCGTTTGTGAAATAACGCATCATGGTGAAGAAATAACCTTATTAAAAGGTGGCCGCGGTGGGTTAGGAAATGATAATTTTAAATCGCCAACAATGCAAACACCTCGATATGCACAACCAGGTGAAGATGGCATTGAAGCATGGCGAATTCTTGAACTTAAAATACTTGCTGATATTGGTTTAGTTGGATTTCCAAATGCTGGAAAATCTACCTTATTATCGGTGGTGTCGGCAGCGAAACCTAAAATTGCAAATTATCCATTTACGACATTGGTTCCCAATTTAGGAATTGTTAGTTATCGTGATGATCGATCGTTTGTAATGGCCGATATTCCTGGAATTATTGAAGGAGCTTCGGAAGGTAAAGGTCTAGGATTAAGGTTTTTACGACATATTGAGCGAAACTCGATGTTGTTGTTTATGATTCCATCTGATACTGTTGATATTAAGAAAGAATATCAAATCTTGCTTAATGAACTGCAACAATACAATCCCGAATTGCTTGATAAAAAACGTATTTTAGCCGTTACGAAATGCGATTTAGTAGATAGTGAATTGATTGAAATGTTAAAAGTAGGATTGCCAGAAATACCTCAAGTTTTCATTTCGGCTGTGGCAAATTTTAACATCGATAAATTAAAAGATTTAATTTGGAAAATGCTTAATGAATAAGCTATGATCGATTGGTTAAGACATTGTGATAGAGAACTCTTTTTACTGATAAATTCACATCATAATGCAATCTTCGATTGGATAATGTGGCATGTCAGTGTTCCACTTACGTCGTTGCCAATATATCTTTATATTCTTTATCGAATTTTCAAAAAATATCCCAGAAAAACGGTATGGTATGCTGTTTTAACGATCCTTGTTTCAGTTGGTTTGTCAAACTTTATATCTTCAGAAATACTGAAAACAACGGTTCATAGACTACGGCCGTCTCATGTTCCCGAATTACAATCGTATATTCATTTAGTTCGAAATTACTCTGGTGGTATGTATGGATTTGCTTCGTCGCATGCTGCAAATATGATGGCAATAGCTATTTGTACACACTTTTTACTTCGAAAACCCATTGTTAGTACAGTAGTAATTCTTTGGGCTTTGCTTGTATCATTTAGTCGTATTTATTTAGGAGTGCATTATCCTGGTGATGTGATTGCTGGAATTGTTATTGGTTTTTGCATTTCAGCTTTGTTTGTCTATTTATTTTCAATTTTTGAACGAAAAAAAACAATGAATTACTAAAATGATTCTACTAATATTGTTGGTAATTATTTTGCTTTTATATGTTGCAGCTTGTATGTTATATTACTTTTTGCAAGATAAAATGTTGTTTAAGCGAAAACGATTTCGACAAAATTTCAAATATCATTACGATTTCCCTTTCGAAGAATTATTTTGGAAAACCAAAGATGGTAATTCCTTAAATGGATTACGTTTTACGGTTGAAAAACCTAAAGGAGTTATCCTGTTTTTACATGGAAACTCAGGACACATGGGGCGGAGTGGAAATTATTTTAAAAGAATAAAAGATCTCAATTACGATGTGGTGATGTACGATTATCGTGGATATGGAAAAAGTACCGGAACGCCAACAAAAGCAACATTTTACAGTGATGCGATTCAGATTTTCGATTGGATTAAAGAAAACTATCCCGAATTGCCAATTGTCATTCACGGATTATCATTAGGAAGTCATGTGGCAACCTATGTAGCTGCACATCGCACTGTTCAATTACTGATTATGGAAACTCCTTTTCTGAGTTTAGCTCGGATTGCTAAAATACGTTATCCAATACTTCCCGGTGCTTTGCTTCTAAAACACAAACTTAATTCTGCCGACTTTTTGCCCGAAATAGCTTGTCAGATTCATGTTTTTCATGGCGATAAAGACATTATCGTTCCAATAACAGAAGCTCAACTAATTCCTTTATACAATGGGCATGTGAAAATGACGGTTATAAAAGGTGGAAATCATAAAAATCTAAATGATTTTCCGCAATATCAACATACGTTTGAAGAACTATTAGAAGAGATTTAACTTTACAACATAAAGATATGTCTATTGGTATAATTGAAGATAATTTCCAATTTGTTTACAACGATAAACTGTTGTTCAAAAGAACTGAAACTATTCTTTCAATTCCCAACAAAGAAGACATTTCGTATCCATTGACATTTATAAATAACACATTTTCTGTAAACATTGGCGAATATGTCAAATACACCGAACAATTCGTTTTTGAAAATAATTGTGTAAAAGGAAAAGTAACGTTAGAAGTTTTAACCAACGATGCTTTTATTATAAAAATGCCTTGTTGCTTTCCTAAAACATTGAATAAACCATATTTTCAAATTCCTGGATATTTGTATGGAACTAATAATTTGAAAGGAAGCAATGGTTCTCAATTTAAATTGAATTATGGTGGTCCAATAGATTATCCAAATGGCTCAAAACTTCTAACCAGAGCTGATAGAAGTACACATAACGGAATCATTACTGTTCATAACGAAATGGTTCACATGATTGCCATTTCTGAAAAAATGGATGGTCACGAATATGATACAACCGATCAGTGGAAACCACGATATTTATATAACGGATTAATACTCGATACATCGAACAAAACTTACGATGTAGTTGGCTTTACGCTTGGTTATGAGCATTTTCCAAAACGTTATGGCCATGTTTGGGAGGAATCTAAAACTCCTTCGATGGACGAATATAAACATGGCTGGATTGAAGGTTGCAAAGGTAAAATATTAACCGCAGAAGTATTTTATTTTGCTGATTCAGCCGGAGAAGGTATTCCTGCTTATGGAAAAGCAATTCGAGAATATTATAAGAATTATCATGTTGCTCCCAAAGTTCGAAGTTCGCGCAACGACGCTATGCAAAAAATAGCCAAAGCTATACTCGATGAAGGCTGGAACAATGAACAAAAATTCTTTATTCAAAGTAGTGATGATTATGGAAGAGTTCGTGGTGATGCTGCTTGGACGGGAGGTTTGCAAGTTGCTTATCCAATGTTGAAAGCTGGATTAAAGCTTAATAATAAACAAGCAATTAATAATGCGCATGAGTTTATGAATAATCTTTGTGCAAATGCCATCAACGAAAAAGCACAATTACTCTTCGAAGAATGCCGTGAAGGTTCATGGCATGTAACTGGTTGGTGGGGACTTCGCGAAGATTGCTTTAATTGGGGCGATAAACCATTGCATTCAGCTTATGTAAATGGACAAGCAGCTTATTATTTACTAAAAAGTTACGAACTAACTGCCTGTAAAAATACTGCATGGCTTGAAACAGCTAAAATGGTAGTTGAAACAGCAATTAAAAGCCAAAATGAAGGAGGGGCGTATGCTCGTTTTTTCGATCCAAACACCGGAAAAGCTGTAAATTACGATGGTTTTCAAAGTTGTTGGTTTGTGCCAGCTGCAGCTTTATTATCGAGTTTAATTGACGATAAAAGCTATCTCGAAAGTGCTGAAAAGGCTGCTGATCATTATATAATATGGCATCAAAATGGGGAACTTTACGGAACCCCAATGGATACGCACGATGCTGTTGACGAAGAAGGTAATCTTGCATTTTTGGCAGCTTGTACAGAATTACATAAGGCTACAAAAAATCAAAAATATTTAGATTACGCTAAGATAGGAATGGATTCCGAATTCTCTTGGAAATTCTGTTACAATACCATTTTTTCTAACGAACCATTACGTTCGTTAGATTGGAGTAGTTCGGGTGGAAGTATAACCAGTTCGCACAATATTCACATTCACCAAATGGGAAATTTAGCTGCTGCCGATATATATTACCTTTACGAACAAACGGGCGACGACTATTATGCACAAAGACTTCGAGATACTTGTATCTGGGGAAATGGAACCTATAATCGTTTTGATGGTGAATTTGGTTTTGGCCTAGTAGGTCAAACGACCGAACAGTTTTTTCATACCGATGCGATATTGTTGCCTTGGTGGCGACCATGGGATGGAGGAGTGTGGGAAGCTTATTTACCTTGGGCTCCGGGATGTATTTTATTGAGCAATGCTGAGGATATTCCAGATAGTTTTTTTGAATAATTTTATTTGTATATTGCAAAGCGAAACAAATAAACCAAAATTTTATGAAAACGATTTTACTATTCTTATGTATAGCTTTTGCAATTGGTTGTAAAAAAGAAGAGCAAACAGTATTAAAAGATTATATCTTGTTTGATACAATTACAGCTTATCCTAACGATAGTATTTCCTTGAGTTTTCATTTCGATTCAAAAAAAATAGATTATAAAAATGTAGTTTGGACTAATCCTAAAGAATTTAATGGATTTGAAACTTTCAAAACTTCTGTAAAGTCTGATTTTAATTTTAATTTTTTAATTAACAAGAACTCTTCAGATACTATTTCTTATGTATTGAAAATTGATACTATTAAGAATAATCCTAGATATGATTTCAGAAATATTTATGTTGGGAATTATCACTTTAAGATTGATTTATTTCATGCAGTCGATAATTATACAAGATGGGTTGATACAATTACATATTATGAAGGTACTGTAGAAAAATTATCTGATATAAATACCCACAAATTATTGATAACATTTGGTCACGATCATATTGGATGGGATTTAAATGGCATAGAAGTAAAAGAATCACTTCCACTAACTTTAAATGTAAATGGCATTTTATCGTATCCTGAATATAATGCGAATTATGGACATAATTATTTATATCCAGCAAGTATTAATAAAGATTCGGTTAGTTTAAGTATATGTTATGGTGGTTTAGGCGGATCGTCTTCATGGAATGTTGTTGGTTTTAAGAAAAAATAAAACCCCCAATTTCTCGGAGGTTTCATCTAATTCAAAATTAAGAATTAATAATTCAAAATTATATTATTCCCACTCAATAGTTGCAGGTGGTTTCGAACTAATATCATAAACAACACGATTCACTCCGCGAACTTTATTGATAATTTCATTACTCATTTTTGCCAAAAATTCATAAGGTAAATGAACCCAATCGGCTGTCATTCCATCGGTCGATTGAACTGCTCGTAAAGCAACCACTTTTTCGTAGGTACGTTCATCGCCCATAACTCCAACAGAATGAATAGGAAGTAAGATTGCTCCAGCTTGCCATACTTTATCATATAGTCCAAATTCTTTCAATCCATTGATGAAGATAGCATCAACATCTTGGAGAACTTGTACTTTATCGGCAGTAATATCACCAAGGATTCTGATTCCCAAACCTGGTCCTGGGAAAGGATGACGTCCTAAAATATTTTGAGGAATACCTAATGCACGTCCCACGCGGCGAACTTCATCTTTGAAAAGTAAACGAAGTGGCTCTACGATTTTAAGTTTCATTGTTTCTGGCAATCCACCAACATTATGATGCGATTTGATGGTAGCACTTGGTCCACCATTTACCGAAACCGATTCAATAACATCAGGATAAATAGTTCCTTGAGCCAACCATTTAATATCTTGTAATTTGTGAGCTTCAGCATCGAAAACATCGATAAATTTGCCACCTATAATTTTACGTTTTTTCTCTGGTTCACTATGACCAGCCAATGCATCAAGGAATAATTGTTTTGCATTAACGCCTATTACATTTAAACCAAGTACTTTGTATGTTTCCAAAACTTCTTCAAATTCATTTTTGCGAAGTAAACCGTTATCTACGAATATGCAATAAAGGTTTTTGCCAATTGCACGGTGCAATAACATTGCTGCTACCGATGAATCTACACCACCCGAAAGTCCAAGTACAACCTTATCGCTTCCAAGCTTTTGTTTCAGTTCGTTTACCGTTGTATCGACAAACGAATCGGCTGTCCAATTTTGAGCACATCCACAAATCCCAACAACGAAATTTTTAAGTAATTCGGTTCCTTGTGTTGAATGATATACCTCTGGATGGAATTGAATACAATAAGTTTGTGAATCATTTATTTGGTATGCAGCAGCTTCTACATCAGCTGTACTTGCTATGATCGTGTAATTTTTAGGTAATTGTTGAATTGTATCTCCATGACTCATCCAAACTTGTGAGTGTTGGTCAATTCCTTTTAACAATGAATTGTTATTGTCTACAAATTTAAGATTTGCGCGACCATATTCTCTTGAATTCGATTTCGCAACCGTTCCACCACCAAGTTTTGCTAAATATTGAGCACCATAACAAACACCAAGAACTGGCAATTTATTTAAAATGTTTGATAAATCGGGAGTAGGAGCTTCTGCATCATTTACCGAAGCTGGACTTCCTGACAAGATTACTCCCTTAACGGTAGCATCGATTGCAGGAAAATGATTGAACGGATGTATTTCGCAGTAGATATTTAACTCACGAACTCGGCGTGCTATAAGCTGGGTATATTGTGACCCGAAGTCAAGGATAAGGATTTTTTCGACCATTGCTATATCTTAAAATTTGAGCAACAAAGGTACTATTTTATATCCTTTTTCGAAAGAACCGTTTTTATTCTTTGCGATGTTTTATTAACAATTTTACTTGGAAATAATATCTTGAAATAGTGGAACTAAATCGGTAGATAATTCTGTTATCGCAACTTTTTCGATAGTTTTAAACGCTGATTTAAATTGAGGAATGATTTCAGTATTAATATCGTACAGTGTTTCAAGGTTTTCTGTCAAAAAGCTAATTGGAATAATAAGGATTTCTTCAACTCCATCGAACGATAGGTTTTTAAGTATTGTAATTGTTGCAGGTTCAACCCATTTCATTCTGCCAATTTTCGATTGAAAACTTACATGGTATGGTAAATTCATTGCTTCTGCTATCAATTTCCCCGATTCGTGGATTGCTTTCTCGTAAGTATCGCCTTGATCGATATGGTATTGAGGAACCGAATGTGCAGAAAAAACTAAGGTTGGGGTTTTAACTCCAGTTCTATCTATTGTTTTTTGAATCTGTTTAACCCAAAATTGAATAAACAATGGTTCTGTATAGTATTCTTTTATAAATGTATATGAAATCGATTTTGGCAGAACTCGCTCAATATCTTGCAATACACTGCGAGTTGTAGAAAAACTACATTGTGGATACATTGGTAAAACGGTAATTTCTGTTATACCTTTTATATTCATAGTTTCTAAAATGTCTATTATCGAAGGATTTGAATATGAATATGCTACGAAGGTTTCTGTATTTGAGTTTTTCTGTAGTTCCGAAGCTATTTCGTTACACGATTTCTTCAATGGCGAACCTCCAATTAACTGATATTTTTCCCAAGATTTTTTATGACGAGCTGTGCTAATAATCCAAGCAACCAAATAACGTAATGGCTTTTTTAAAGGAATGATATTGGGATCACGAAACATTCGTTGAAGAAATGTTTTCATATCGCTCAACGAATCGGGAGCGCCCATATTTATGAGTAAAATTCCTTTCAAAACTTAAATGGTTTTTGAATGGACAGCTTCGTTATTTTGAACCAAAGGATCAAATAACATTGCGATGTTTCTTACTACCATCATTCCTGTTTCCGAAACGGTTATTTGATTTTGTTTAATTTCAACTAAATCATCATCAATGAGATATAGTAATTTATCGGGTGAGAATCCTGTAATAATATAAATGTCACTTACATCCATATTCCATTCTTGAGCAATCAATTCTAGATTTACAATGCCATTGCACATAACTTCCTCAATAATTTCACTGCAAAGTAATTCATTGTCAGAAAGTTCATATCCTTTAAAGGTTGCAAAACCATTAGCTTTAATCGCATTTATATATTCGTGTGTTGATTTAATGTTTTGAATAAATGCTTTATTCAATTGCGTAATGCCCGATGAGCCAAATGCATACACTTGACCTGTTGTTTCGCGTGTGCAATAACCTTGAAAATTTCGGTGTAAGGTTTTTGTTTTTTTTGCTCTTGTTAATTCATCGTTTGGTAATGCAAAATGGTCGAATCCAATAACTTCATAACCAGCTTCTATAAGTAATTTGCGAGCAGCAATGTACATATCGAGTTTTTCATCGTCGGTTGGTAAGGTTTCCGCTTCTATTTTTGCTTGTCCTGACATCAATGATGGCATGTGTGCATACGAAAATGTTACAATTCTATCTGGTTTTAACAAAATCGCTTTTGTAATTGTTTCTTTAAATCCTTCAATCGTTTGATATGGTAAACCGTAAACAAAATCAAGATTTACACCTTTGAAACCATACTTACGAATTATAGGAATTAAATCTTCTAAAGGCATTGCCGAAGGTTCACGATTTATAGCTTTTAGAACATCTAGTTTAAAATCTTGAATTCCAACACTAATTCTATTGAATCCTAATGAGGTTAAACCTTTTATATATTCTTCGTCGAGATATGCAGGATTACATTCTATCGCTATTTCTGCATTTGGCAAAAATTCTGCTAGTGAATGAATCATTTCAATTACTCGTCGATGTTGATCTATTGTAAGATTGTTTGGAGTTCCGCCACCCCAGTGAATTTGGCTAATTTTACGATTTTTTGTATCAAGATATTTGAAGCTATTGGTTATTTCAATCAACAGAGCTTGAATATATTGCTCCGTTTGATCGTCGTTATTCCAAATCAATGAGTTACATCCACAAAAATGACATTTCTGTTTGCAAAATGGCGTATGTAAATAAATAGAAATGTTCGATTCGCCAACCAAATTAGATTCTTCTAAAAGTCGAATGTGATTTTCAATGGTGAATCCTTCCTTAAAGAAATTTGCTGGTGGATAGCTCGTATATCTTGGAACGGGTCTGTTATATTTTAAAAGAATTTTCTTCATTACCAACTTTTAACTGTATCTATCGTGAATTTAGCACATTCAAATTTGTTGTCTGGTGTAAGTCCGTGGCCTAAATTGAAAATGAATTTCTTGTTTTCTTGAGCGAACTTTTTATAAGGAACGAGTGCTTCTGCAATAATCGATGTATCATTTACCGATAATAATCTAGGATCAAAATTACCTTGTAAGCCGATGCTTTTATCAATCATTTTACGTGCATCTGTTAACGAAACTTGCCAATCGATACTTACGAAATCAGCATCACAGTCGTTAATATGAGCGAGTCCAGTTCCTAATCCTTTTGGGAAATATATAACAGGAACTCCTTTAGCTTTTACAGCTGCAATTAATCGTTTTACTTGAGGGTAAACATCTTTCAAATAAACTTCGGTTGGTAATAATCCACCGTAAGTCTCAAAGATTTGAAATGCAGAAATGCCATGTTCACATTGTTTTACAGCATAATCAATACTTGCATCGGTAATTTGCTCTAATAATGCAATAACCTCTTTTCTATTATTGTAATAATAGGTCATTGAATCCGAAAATTGATGATTTGAACTTGTGCCTTGTGCCATGAAAAGGTAGGTTGTAAATGGCCCGCCACAGAATCCAATTAATGGGAATCCAGCTGTTTTTTTTCGATTTATTTCATCAATTGCAGCATAGATATAATCTAGTTTTGATGGATTGTATTGTAAATGTGCTTTCGTTGTTTGTTTACACAAAGCGTTTTTAAAAACTGGTCCACTATCTGGAAAATCAACTTCTAAACCCAAAGCTTGTGGTATTACCAAGATATCGGAAAATAGAATCGCAGCGTCAACACCAAAATCGGCAACGGGCATCAGAGTTACCTCTGCCGCTAATTTAGGATCGGACATTAACTCTTGAAAACTATATGTTTCGCGAAGTTTGCGATATGTTGGAGAAATTCTACCTGCTTGTCGCATAAACCAAACTGGTGGGCGACTGGTTTCTTTTCCTTGAAGTGTATCTAAAAATATTGACATTTCTTTTGGTTCTAATTATAATAGCAAATGTTTGACAGATTCATTCGTTAAAAATTACATTTTAAGTAATCTTCTTTTCGTAACTCAAAACTACAATTGTTTCATTGCAGCTAAACTAGCTTTCAATGTAATTTCAATATCTTCATCGGTATGAGCGGCAGAAATAAATGCTGCTTCAAATTGCGATGGAGCCAAGTAAATCCCAGCATCTAAAGATAGACTGAAATATTTTGCATAACGCTCACGGTCCGATGTCATAACTTCGTTGAACGAAGTTATTTGTTTCGATTCGGTAAAGAACAATGTAATTAATGATCCAACTCGATTTATAACACCGGGAATACCAACTTTTTGAAGATTGTCTTTTAATCCATCCTCAAACATTTTTGCTTTTGCATCAAGGTTTTTATATAAATAGGGAGTGTTTTTCAAGATAGTAAGCATTGCAAGTCCCGAAGCCATTGCTAAAGGATTGCCCGACAATGTTCCAGCTTGATAAACTGGTCCAGCAGGTGAAAGCATTTGCATAATTTCTTTTTTACCACCATACGCTCCAACTGGCAAACCACCACCGATGATTTTTCCCAAAGTTGTTAGGTCAGGCATTACATTGTAATATTGTTGTGCGCCACCTATTGATAAACGGAATCCGGTAATTACTTCGTCGAAAATTAATACACTTCCATATTTATTTGCAATGTTTCGTAAACCTTGTAAAAATCCTTCTGTTGGTTTTACTACGCCCATATTTCCTGCAACAGGTTCAACAATAATCGCTGCAATTGAATCTGCATTTTGTGCAAATAAAGCTTCAACCGAAGCAAGGTCATTATAGTTTGCTGTTAATGTATCGTTTGCATTACTTTGTGTTACACCAGGACTATCGGGAACGCCCAAAGTCATTGCACCTGAGCCGGCTTTAATTAAAAAGAAATCGGCGTGACCGTGGTAACAACCTTCGAATTTTACAATTTTCGATCGTTTTGTATAAGCACGAGCAAGTCGTACAGCGCTCATTGTAGCTTCAGTTCCAGAATTTACCATACGAACCATTTCTATAGAAGGAACCATAGAACAGATCATTTCAGCCATTTCTGTTTCTGCAATTGTTGGAGCACCGTAACTAGTTCCAAACTCAGCTGCTTTTCTTATTGTTTCAACAATTATTTCATTTGCATGTCCCAAGATCATTGGACCCCATGACGAAACAAAATCGATATATGAATTACCATCGATATCGGTAATCTTACTTCCTTTTGCTGATTTTATTAAAATAGGATTCCCTCCAACACTTTTAAATGCACGAACTGGTGAATTTACACCGCCTGGAATCACTTTTAATGCTCTTTCGAATTGGGTTTTGCTATTTGTCCTATCCATATTCTATTTTCCTAATAATTTATTATTGAATGTCAATTTTAATGATTTGTTAGAGACGCAATGCATTGCGTCTCTACATTTTTTTATTTCTTTAAAATCTTTGCTGCTTCCTTTGCATGATAGGTAATTATCAAATCAGCACCGGCACGTTTCATTGATAATAGAATTTCCATCATCACACGATTTTCGTCAATCCAGCCATTTGCTCCTGCTGCTTTAACCATTGCATATTCACCACTTACATTATATGCGCAAATTGGTAATAAAACTTCGTCCTTAGCACGGCGAATAATATCGAGATACGAAAGAGCGGGTTTAACCATGATAATATCAGCACCTTCAGCAATGTCGAGTTCAATTTCACGTAATGCTTCGTTGCTATTTGCAGGATTCATTTGATAGGTTTTGCGATCGCCAAATTGTGGTGCACTACCAGCTGCATCGCGGAATGGACCATAAAAGCCTGAAGCGTATTTAGCTGAATAAGCCATGATTGGCGTTTTATAAAAACCATCCTCGTCTAATGCTTCGCGAATACGAGCAATTCGTCCATCCATCATATCGCTTGGAGCAATCATATCTGCACCTGCTTCGGCAAGCGAAATTGCTTGTTTTGCCAATGTTTCAAGTGTGATATCGTTTTCAACATCGCCATCTATAATGGTTCCACAATGTCCATGATTTGTGTATTCGCAGTTGCAAACATCAACAATTACATATAATTGAGGAACTTCTTTCTTTATTGCGCGAACCGCCATTTGAACGATGCCATTGTGTTTGCAAGCAACATCGCCATTTTCATCTTTGTGGTCAGGTATTCCAAATAACAATACAGACTTTAAACCTATTGAAACCAATTCTTTACATTCAATAATAAGTTCATCAATTGAGAAGTTGAAAACTCCGGGCATTGATTTTACCTCAATTTTTTGTTTCGTTCCTGGGCAAACAAATAGGGGATAAATCAGATCATTAATGGTAAGATTTGTTTCGGTTACCATGTCTCTCAACACGGGATTGTATCGCAATCTGCGTAATCTAGTTTCTGGGAACATATTCGTTTAATTTTATGCTAAGGTACGATTTTTTGTTGAAATATTGCTTTAGATTCGTTTGATAGAAAGCTAATTATCTCTTTTGTAAATACTTCGATATTTGCTGACGAAGAAATAAGGTTTGGCTCAAATCCTAATTCTGTAACTTTACGTGCAGTTGTTGTTCCAATACAAGCAATTTTACCATTAAGTTTATCTGGAGATAGTTTAGTCGTAGTAATAAAATTTTCAAATGTCGATGGACTGGTAAATGCTACCATATCAAAACTTTCCGATGTTATTGCCTCTAATGTTTCTTGAGGAAACGATTGTGGTTGAAGTGTGTCGTAAACTTCAATTCTTGAAACCGAGCACAAATCTTGTACTGTTTGTCCTATAACTGTTCCAGCTTTTTTACCAACTACTAAAAGAATTGAATCAGTCTTTTTGAGATGTTCATTTCGTAATTCTTGGGCTAAATCTTCTGCAGTATTCCCTTTTGAAATAATGTGCGATTTGTAGCCAAATTGTTCAACCGTTTTTGCCGTCTTTTTTCCAATCGTTATTATCTGTATCGTAGATGAAAGTTGCGTTTTATCTAGTATTTGAAAGAAACCAATTACACCATTTTGACTGGTAAAAATCAAATGAGTGAAGGTTTTTAATTTTTCAATATTGAAATTTGGTTTTAAAAAAGAAATTTCAATTGTGGGGAATGATAAAACCGTAAACCCATTTTCTTGCAAACAATGTTCAAAACTGTCGTCAGCGGTTTTTGCTCGAGTTATTATTATGGTTTTGGCGTTTTTCATAAGCAAATCAGCAATCAAACTAATTAGCACTAAACCAAAGAAATGCCTTTTTCTTTACAAGCCTTTTGCATTTTCTCAGCGATTTGAATACCAAGCTTTTCAGCATCATTAATTGATGCACTTTCTTTTATATTTACAAAATCACCATTTGCGACATTTCCAATTATAGTATTCAATGTAACTGTTTCACATTCAATTATAGCATGCGCAGCTAGTGGGAATTTGCATCCGCCTCCAATCGTTCGCATAAATGAACGCTCGGCAACAACAGCTATTTCAGTTTCACGATGATTTATGGTTTTCAAAAGTGCAATAGTTTCGGCATCATCAGCTCTACATTCAAGAGCTATAGCACCTTGTCCAACTGCAGGAATACATTGATCAATTGGTACCATTACCGATGGTGAAAGTGTTTTACCTAATCGACGAAGTCCGGCAGATGCTAGAACGATTGCATCATATTCTCCCGTTTCCAGTTTCCGTAAACGAGTATCAATATTTCCTCTTAAATCTTTAAATATAATGCCTGGACAAAGATTCATCAATTGTAATTGGCGACGAGGACTTCCAGTTCCTACAATCATTCCGGCTTTCAAATCTTTTATTCCGTTACCATCGCGAGTTAATAGAACATCGGTAGGATTTTCACGTTCTGCAAATGCAGCAATTGTAAATTCTTCGGGTTGATTTCCCGGCATATCTTTTAAGCTATGAATTGCAAAATCTGCTTTACCATCTATAATTGCTTGTTCCAATTCTTTTACAAATAATCCCGTTCCACCAAATGCCACTAGTGGTTTGTCAACAACTAAATCGCCATGAGTGCTAAAGGTAATAATCTCAAAGTTTACACCTGGATTTTTTGCTTTTAGTAAATCAACTGTTTGTCCAGTTTGAGTCGTAGCAAGAAGACTGGGGCGTGTTGCTACACGAAATGTTTTTTTCGTTTGCATGATGATTATTCGATTGAAAATGAATTCTTAAGCGAATGTGCCATTTGACGTAATTCCTCAATACCAGCAACGTTTTTCATGTTTTTCATGATTGCTTTTATCAATTTTTCGGAATAATTATCTAAAATGGTATTAATGGCTTGTTGTTGTTGAACATCAAATTGTGTTAACGCAGCTTTGTTAGCTTCTAATGTTTTAGTTTTTATAATCTCAATATTTTGTTTGAGTTGTTGCATGATAGGCATAATTTCTTGCTTTGCATACCACTCATAGTATTCTAAGGATATTTTGTCGATTATCTTTTCTGCTTTTTCAATTTCACCAGAACGTTTCCCAATATTTGCAGCTATCACTTCTTGTAAATCATCCACTGAATAGAGGAAAATGTTATCTAGTTCATTTATTGCAGGGTCTATGTTTCTTGGAACTGAAATATCAACAAAAAACTTCTTTTTATTTTCAGTATTTAACTTTGCAATATCTTCTTTTGAAATCACATAATCTTCAGAACCTGTTGATACTATGATAATATCGTTTTCTTGTATTTCTTCAAATCTATCTTCGTAAGAAATTATGTTAGCATTAAATCGATTTGCTAATTCTTCTGCTTTTTCCTGTGTTCTATTGCAAACACTTACCTTACATTCTTTTAATTGTGAAAGATTTTGAGCGGCTAATGCAGCCATTTTTCCGGCACCTATTATTAATAAGGAATAAGATTCAGTTTCTTTAAAAAGTTCTTGAACTAAATCGACAGCAACTGATGCAATTGAAACAGAACCTTTCCCAATTTCTGTTTCGCTTCTGATAGCTTTGCCAACTTGTATTGCTGTTTGGAATATTTTATTGGTAAGATTGTTTGTAAAACCATTTTCTGATGCAAAAGTATATGCATCACGAAGTTGTCCTTGAATTTGATATTCGCCAACAACCATTGAATCTAAGCTTGCAGCCACTTTAAAGAGGTGAGATACAGCTTCGTCACAATGTTTTCGATAAACATGAGGTAAAAATTCTTCGCGAGTAATGCCATGAAACGATTCTATAAATTGTTCAATATCACTAAAACAATTTTCAATATCCATAGTAGCAACGTAAATCTCTATTCTATTGCATGTTGAAAGTAATACACAACCTTGAACGGAATGAAATGCCGTTAATTTTGAATATGCGTCCATCAATACTGTTTCGGCAAAATATATCCGTTCACGCATTGAAACAGAGGCAGTTTTGTGATTTAAACCTACAAGAATTAGGTGCATAGTAGTCTATTTTTAATGCTTTTTTTTGCTTGCGAAAGTTACGAATTTGCTCTAGTAATTCAATAGGATTCATTTAATTATTCTTTTAACAACTGCTATTCTAGAACGAAATAATTACGTTTTATATCATTGTTTTGACGATATTTTCCTCGAAGTCTTACGTATTTAAGATCTTACTCACTATATCTAGGTATATAATTTACTCACTATACGTTATTTTATTATGTTTATACAGATAGTACTTTTGATACTGTTAAAATGTTACAAAAATTAATGTATAATTATATGTTTCGATTCAGAGATTTTAGAAAAGACGAAGATATCCGCAATAAATATGCTGAAGTATTTTTGTTGCCAACTGATTTTATTCAACCATTATTTTTAGTTGAAGGTGAAAATCGATTTGAAGCTATCAGCAATATGTTCGATACCTTTAAATTAAGTATAGATCAGGCTATTCTTGAAATAACTGAATGTATTGACTTAGGAATTAAAGATTTTTATTTGTTTGGGTTGCTTGATGAAGCATTAAAAGATGAAAATGGAACAGCAGCATACGATGAAAATAGTCTAATTGTCAGAGCTCTAAAACGGATAAAACAGCGTTTCCCTACCGTTCGATTATATACTGATATTAGTTTAAGTCCTTATACTTCGCATGGACATAGTGGTGTCGTAAAGAATGGAATTGTTGATAATGATATTAGTGTTCCTTTATTGGCAAAAATGGCCTTGCAACATGCTCTTGCTGGTGCTGATTTTGTATGTCCAACTGCAAAAATGGATGGTCAGGTTGAAGCAATTCGTAAAGCATTACAATCGCATTCAAAATATTCGACAGGAATTCTTTCTGCTTCAGTGAAATATGATTCAAACTTTTATGGTCCGGCTCGATCTGGAGCAGGTCAACGTATTTCTACAGGCGATAAAAAAACATATTTACTCGATTATCGAAATATACAACAAACAACTGGTGAGGCATGGAACGATATTTCAGAAGGTGCTGATATGTTAATGGTAAAACCAGCAACGCTATATTTGGATGTAATAAGTAAATTAAAGACTTTATTTCCCAATATTCCAATTGTAGCATTTCATTCATCGGGTGAATATATGAGTATAAAACTCAGTGCCAAAGCAGGAATTTTGGATGAGCAATTGGCTTTTCACGAGGTGTTAATTTCTTTGAAACGGGCAGGAGCAAGCAAGATAATCAGTTATCATGCTAAGAAATTTATGGAACAACAATATAATACCAATTATACGCCAGTCGATTTTTCGATTTAAACATTTACAAATTAAGTGTTTTTGCCATAATTCTTTTTTGCATACAGTTTTGTTTTCATACATTTGTTGAGGCAATACAAAATGTAAAAAAGAACAATGCAAATAATCGTCGCTGACAAGCAAGAATTGATCTGTGAAGGAATAAAGACAATTGTTTCCAAATTAGGAAAACATAGTGTTTTAAATATTCCTGAACTCCTTTTGCTTGAAGGTCAACTTCGAAACGGTAAGATAGAATTAGTAATTATTGATTTTGACCAATGTTGGGGTGTTACTGCTGCTACTATTTCAGAAATAATGGCCTACAATCCATCAACCAAATTAATGGTGCTTACGAATAATGAAACTGACGAAGCAATTGTTCAATGTCTCGAAGCAGGTGTTGATGGATATTTATTGAAAAGTTGCTCAAAAGCTGAGTTTTTGGAATCGTTCGAAGGTATTTTTCAAGATAAAAAAATGTATTGTCAACCTGTATTAAAAGTACTTTGTAATCAATACATCAACATAAAACAAAAGAAAAACGAGCCGGAGCAAATTAGCTTAACAGCTCAAGAAACAAAAATTACTGAATTAACATCTTGGGGTTTAACAGCAAAGGAAATTGCAGATAAATTAAATATCAGTATTCATACCGTCAATACACATCGCAAAAATATTTTCAAGAAAATTGGCGTGAAAAATTCGTCGGAATTGGTGATGTATGCTGTAAGGAAAGGTATTATTGATTCAACCGAATATTATATTTAAATACATACAATTACGATTTTGGGGAGAATTTTAGCAATAGATTTTGGAAGAAAACGCACAGGGATAGCGGTCACCGATCCATTGCAAATGATAGCAAATGGCTTGCAAACAGTTCCAACACACGAAACTATAGCTTTCTTAAAACAATATCTTGCAAAAGAAAAAGTAGATGCTTTTGTTATTGGAATGCCTAAAACATTACAAAACCAGGCATCGGAATCACAAAAATATTTAAAACCATTTTTAGGGAATTTGAAAAAGGAATTTCCCGAAATGAAAGTTTACGAAATAGATGAACGTTTCACCTCATCAATGGCACTTCAAACCATGATTGATGGCGGAATGAAGAAAAAAGATAGACAAGTGAAAGGAACGGTCGACACAATTAGTGCTACCATTATACTTCAATCATATTTAGAACAAAAAAACAATAATGTGTTATGATACTACCAATTTACGTATATGGTAATCCGGTATTAAGAAAGGTTTCGGAAGATATAACTCCAAGTTATGCAAAGTTTGAAACGATTTTAGCAAATCTTTGGGAAACGATGTATTCTTCTGATGGTGTTGGACTTGCTGCTCCACAAATTGGATTAAATATTCGCTTATTTGTCATAGATGGTTCTGCAATGGGCGAGGACGATCCAAGCTGTGTTGGGTTTAAAAAGACCTTTATCAATGCTAAAATATTGGAACAATCGGGCGAAAAATGGGCTTTTAACGAAGGTTGTTTGAGTCTCCCAACTATTCGTGAAGATGTGTTGCGTCAGGCAAAAATTAAAATTCAATATCAAGACGAAAAATTTGAAACTCATGTAGAAGAATACGATGGTCTTCGTGCTAGGATTATTCAACATGAATACGACCATTTGGAAGCAAAATTATTTATTGATCATATTAATCCACTTCGTAAACGATTGTTGAAGAAACGATTGGAAAATGTAGAACGTGGTAATGTTGATGTGTCATATAAAATAAAAGTGCATCGGAAATAAACCTCAAAGAACAATTAACTTGTAACAATTCTTAAAAATGCAACTTACCCTCGATGGTGCATTCCGAAGATTACCAATAGTTCGAATTATTTTCCCATTTATGATGGGAATTTATGTCGCAACTAACATTGCAGTTACAAATACTCAAGCCATTGTATTTGTTGTTTCTAGTTCAATAATTCTCTTCATTTTACATTTTCTTTCCAAACATTTTTCTCGAATTCAAACCCTAACAGGATTCCTTTTTTATCTTGTATTTGCGTTATGGGGATATTCAGTTACATGTTTGCAACTGAATAGTTATAAGCCATTGGCTAATAATGTAAAATGCCATTTTGTAGCCAAAGTTTGTGAAGTTCCCGTTACTAAAGGCAAGACGGTGAAAACTGTTTTATTGCTATCGCAAATAAATGATGGGAAAAAGTGTAAACGGCAACAAAGTCGGGTCGTTGCTTATTTTGCTAATGATTCAGCATCGCAAAAGATACAAATGGGCGATATTGTAGTTGCAAAAGCTTATGCAAATCCAATTGAAGATTTCAAAACTAAAGGTCGTTTCAGTTACCGAAATTTTATGGCTGGTAAACAAATTTACAATCGAATGTATATTCCTGGCTATTGGTGGAAGACAGTGAAACGCGTCGATTGGAGTGTTATGGGATATTCATTTCAGGTTCGTGACCGTATAGATTCTTTGTATAAACTTTGTCGATTTCCACCTGAGGAACAAACTGTTTTAAGTGCCCTGATGCTTGGTGTTCGAGCCGATATGTCGCCAGAATTATTGACCGCTTATTCATCAACGGGAGCTATGCATATTCTTGCTGTCAGCGGATTGCATGTTGGAATTCTTTATTTGGTGATGACGTGGATTTTGTTTTTTATGCGAGGTCGAATCTTGGAAATTGTAAAAGGAATAATTATTTTGCTCGTCATTTGGTTTTATGCGTTTATGACAGGATTTTCGCCCTCAATTGAGCGTGCAGCTGTTATGTTTTCGTTATTGGCTATTGCAAAGCAATTTCGGCTTTCGAATAATGTATACAATACATTGGCAGCAACGGCATTACTTTCATTGCTTATTAATCCGCTCGATATGTTTGATATCGGGTTTCAACTTTCGTATTTGGCAATCGTTGGCATTGTGTATTTTTCTAAATTGTTCGATTCTTGGTATTTGCCAGAAAATCGCTGGGCCAAGAAACTTTGGGAATTACTTTCTGTTTCAATTGCAGCACAAATATTGACATTACCATTAACGATGTATTATTTTGGTCAAATACCCCTTTATTTTTTGTTGACCAATCTGATTGCAATTCCTGTTTCGTTTGTGGTGATGGTTCTTGGAATTGCTGTGATTCCAATTGTTTTTATTTCAAATGGATTATTTCATTTTACCTCATTCTTTCTTGGCAAATCGGTTTGGTTGCAAAACGCTTCTATCAAATGGATTGCGTTATTACCTCATTCATCAATTCATTGTAGTGTTCCGCTTTGGGTAACGATGCTTTTATTTTGTATTATTGCAACGGTTATTTTTACGGTTGAAAGAAGGAAATTTAGATAGAAAATGAATCTTAGGTTTACTGTTATAAAACAAATATCTCTTTTAAAAAGCTCTAAATTTTTGATTATTGTTGTATCAACCATTTTCTTTTTTACGCAATGTTCAACAATAAAGAATTCTGAGATTTCATTTAATCCACAAAAAAACTTTTTCGAATATAAACGGAGCAATTTCTATTCTATTCCTCTCAGAAATAATGATATGGAGTTGGTTGACTCTACAAATATAAAAAGCTTTTACATTGAATTAAAGGCTCGAAAAAATAAATATCCATTCAAACTGAGAACAGAAGATAATGACTATTTGCATGCTAGCGATTTGGAAATGGCAAAAATTTACAGTCATGTTCAATCATCCATAGATAATAAAGATTACGGTTCTGTTTTTACTAGCTTAAATCTCTTACGTTTCGAATATTTCGATATTGATTATTATTCCGATTGTCTGTTTCTTGAAGCAAATGCGTATGAAAATTTAGGAATGATAGATACCGCTAAATATTTGTATACTAGATTTCTAAAAATAGCAAGTAAAAAGTTTTCTAATCGTTTTCGTGGTTATAAATTCTTCGATTCAAACGATAGCGATTTTGTGGCTGAACGTAACTATGCGATGGCATTTTGCAATTCTATACATTTCCCGCTTGATTTAAAAAACGATGAACCGATTTTACCAAAATATTACTTTGGAAGTTATCAGCCTGGTTATATGTTAAATAAGGAAGATATTGATTATTTGCCTAAAGGAAATGTTGATGCAAGTATTGGCCTAAACAGAGATATGTTTAATCATTTAGCTATAATTGCTCAGTTTATTTTTCAAAAGAATGGATTTGGATGTAATGCATTTGTACAAAAATCAAGGGATGTTTCTACAATAGGAATGGCTGTTCCAATCAGAATATTCCAGTCTAAAACAAATCGATTTTCATTGAAATTATCACCTTTCATTTCCGAAAATGTAATCACCTATTATAGAGCTGCAGATACATTAAATGTTGGTGCTGTTGACTTTGGGGCAAGAGTTTCCTCCGGTTTTTATATAATGCCCAATATTGCAATTGGTGCATATTATGAATATCATTATTATAATGCAAATAATAAATATTCGATTCCTAAATCACCGTATCAAGTTAACTGGAAAAATGAGTATGATGTCAGTGCATATTATAATGTTATGAAAAATTTCAGCCTAAAAGTAGGAGTTAAAAACAACGATTTTGTATTAGGATTCTTTTTGTCGGGATCGGAACTTTCGTGGAGTTTTTATAACAAAGAAATACTTTTCAGAACCAGTTTATTTTAAAAAATCTTTATATATTGCATTTGCTTGAATGAAACAACGAGTAAATGCAAATTCAATATCTTTGTAAAATAGGCTATATTGTATTGATTGTGATTATTTTATCGCAGTTACAATCATTTTCCCAAAATGTTGATAGTACTTTGAAAGTACAAATGTCCATTCTTCAAACGGATAACCAAACGGATAATTCAACGATCGAAGAAATGGCTCAAAACATTGAAAATCTGAGTCATAATCCCATCGATTTAAACAATGCCAAACTTACTGATATTGAACAACTTTCTATGTTAAGTGATTTTCAGATTTCAAGTTTGTGGCACTATTTAGAAAAACATCGACCTGTTTTATCTATTTACGAATTACGAGCAATTATGGGTTTTGATTCGAAGGATATTGAAACGATTAAGAACTATATCAGCTGTAACCCCATTTTAAAATCAAAGTCAGAACATGTTAGAAATCGAATGATGATCATTGAACAATATGGTGAGTCAATGATAGATGATTCGGTCATTTCAAATCAAAAATATCAAGGTACGCCAACAAAATCGTTAGTGAAAATGCAATCAGATATTGGGGACCATTTTCATATATCAACGATTGCAGAAAAGGATCAAGGAGAACATTTCGGGAAACAAGGTTTTGATTATTATAGTGGCAATATTTGCATTGAGAAAAAATATTTTATTAAAAAAATGATTCTCGGCGACTTTACAATGCACTTTGGACAAGGATTAGTTGCATGGAATGGATTTACATTCAGTAATATAACCGATATCAGAAAGCGAGGAAAAGGACTTATGCCTTATAACAGTGTTGACGAAAATCAGTTTTTAAGAGGAGTTGGTGTTACTTTGGGAAATAGGCATTGGGATTTTAGTTTTATTGCCTCATCGCATTTTGTGGATGGAACAATCGATAGTGCTACGAACACAATAACGAGTTTACAAAAAACAGGCTATCATCGCACAATCTCTGAAATTGCCAATAAACATTCTGTGTTGCAAAGTTCATTTGGTGGCGATATAACGTATCGATTTTCAAAGGGAAGTTTGGGATTTACACATGTAACACATTTGTTTAATAAAGTAATTAAACCAGCTGATAAAGCATACAATCTTTATTCATTTTCTGGTACACAGATGTCCGTTTCCGGTGTCAATTATTACTTCAATCTGAAACATGCTGATTTATTTGGCGAAGCAGCGATAAATGAACATTTCCGTCGGGCTATGTTATGTGGTGGAGAATTTGCGTTGAAAGGATTTTTACAATTTTCTATGCTTTTTCGTGATTATCATCCGGGATTTTATACGTTTATGAATTCGGGCTTTTCGGCAAACGCAAAAACTTCAAACGAACGAGGATTATATTGGGCATTACGAGCAACAATTGATACATCAAGTTCAATTACTGCAACGGTTGATTTATACCAACATCCATGGATACAATATGGTTTATATGATGCTTCATCAGGTTCTGTGACATCAGTAATGTATCAACGTTCAATTATAAATAATGGGAAAGTCTTATTACAATATAAATATTTCAGCAAACCTACAAACGATACGTCAACAAGTTCTCAATTAAAAGGAGTTAGCCAATTTCAAGAAAGTAGATTAAAAGCAGCAATATATTCACAATTGGGTGTCGAATGGCGATTTGTTTCGCAAGCTGTCTGTGCATTTTCTGATTTAAAATCATCGCCATCAATATATCTTTCACAAGATGTTGATTATTTCGTCAATAGTCGGCTTAATTTTAGTCTCCGTTATTCTGTTTTTGATGCAAGTTACGATTCTCGCATCAGTGTTTACGAATCGGATGTAAGAGTGGGGAGTAATGCCACATTTTATGGTGAAGGCGATAAATTTTATCTGAAAGGGAATTATCGACTAGGTAAAAGGATTTTATTCTCAGCAAAATATGCTCGATTAAATAAGATCGCGAATAAAATAAATTCTGCAAAAAATGAATATTCAATCCTCGTTAAATGTGAGTTTTAGCGATGAACAAATATTTGTTGACCTGAATCGATGGGTTGAACTTCTTTCATGCCATTTAATTTTAAAATTCTACGAAGTTTAACGCCATAGGTTTGCGAAATTAATTGCAATGTTTCATCCTTTTGAGCTATATGAACGATATATTTTTTCTCCGAATTCCGCTTTTTGTGTTGAATGTAAACAACTTGATTTGGTTTTAATGAACTGTCTCTCGAAACATCATTAAATTGACAAAGTTGAAAGGTTAATAAATCAAATTCTCTAGCAATCGATTCATAAGTATCGCCTTTTTTCGAAACGATGAATCTAATTTTGTTATTCGTTTTGATTTTTCGTTCTGGTAATGATATAGTAAAACTATCTATATCAACAAGAACTGGAGGTGGAGCAATTTTACTTAAGTCAACTTTTCGATGTTTTTTCTCTTTTGCCAAAGCTCCTTCATTATCGTATTCATAGAGTTTATTTTCTTCAATAAGCTTAATTAATAATTGAGGATATTGAGGATTTGTGGCATAACCAGCATCTTTCAAACCTTGAGCCCAAGCCTTATAGTCGTATTTATTTAAGGTAAATAGATTAGCATAGCGTTGACGAGTTTTGAGGAAATCACCATGATCGTCATACGAATCTTCTGCTTTTTTATAGACGCGGAAACATTCACCTTTTTCATCATCGTCCATATACATTTTTTCGCCATCCCATTCCTTGTGGCATTTTATACCGAAATGATTATTCCCTTTTGTTGCTAATTCACTATTACCATTATTAGATTCTAAACTACCTTGTGCTAAAGTTATGCTTGCAGGAATTCCAGAGCGCTTCATTTCGTGAATTGCAAGTGGGGAATATTTTTCAAAGTATTCTTGTTTGGTAAATTTCTTGTTCTGAGCATTTACTTGTAGAGTAAACAATATTGTAATAAGTAAGATAATTTTTCTAATCATTGTAAGAATATTTTTGCAAACATAGTTTCTTTTTATCTTCTTGAAATATTGATATTCAATATGTTTTTAACAAGGAATTAGATTTTATTCACATTCAAGTGTTCAATAATAGTCATAAAAAAAGCCATCTTTTTTAGAGATGGCTTTCTTAGAATATTTACAATTACAATTATTGTTGCAATTTGAAAGTAATAGGGATTGTGAATTGTTGCTTTACAGCAGCTCCACTTTGTTTTGCAGGATTCCATTTTGGTGAACTTTTTATTGCTCTAACAGCCTCAGCATCGAGTAACGGGTCACCAGATGAACGTAGAACTTTAATATCGCAAACATCACCTCTTGAGTTTACTGCAAATTGAATGAAAACACGTCCTTCACTACCATTTTCAGCAGCTTGTTGTGGATAAACGAGTTTACCTTGAACGTCATTTCTAAATGCTCCAAGATCACCACCTTTAAACGTTGCATTTTCTTCAACAACAATAAAAGCAGGTTCTTCTTGTGCTACAACTTCTTGTTTTGTTTCAACAACAGGAGTTAAATCAGCTGGAGGAGCTTCGTTAACAACGGTTGCTTTTTGGTCGTCCATTGTTTTCATTTCCACTTCTACCTTAACCGAATCCACAACTTTGGGAGCAACGAAAGCAACTTGAGCTTGAATTGCAGCTGGTGGTGGTGGTGGTGGTGGTGGTGGTGGTGGTGCATCCTCTTCTTTATTCATGTTTTCGAGTTCTGCAGTAGTGTTTTTTACAATTTGTACCGTTTTTTTGTTTCTATTATAGTACGATTGAATAAGAGGTGCAATAACAGAAGAGCCAATGAGAGTAAATGAAATACAGAAAGATAAGATGACAAATTTTCTGTATTTTTTTCGTAGATCGTATGCTCCGTATTCTTTGTTACGGTGTTCAAATACTATATCTTCTAAAGATAATATAACAGTATTTGCTTCGGTTTGTGCTATTTTTTCCGTCATAATACTCTATTTTTTATTTTCAGGTTTAACAGCCGGAGTAGGAGGTAATAAAGCTTTTGCCTTAGCTAACATTTCCTTTTCTTCAGGACTAATGTTAACGATAGCATAACGAGCAATATTACATATAGCCATTTCATCAATGATGTCAACTAAGTTGCCATATTTTACATTTTCTCCAGCTTTAATAAGCACGATAGGTCCAGTTTTATCTTCTTTTTTGAATTGTTTCAATTGTTTATCTACACTGTCTTTCGGTAATTTAATTTTACCTTTTAGAACTTCTTGTGTAAAATCGTCCATTTTAATAAACAAATCTTTATTACGAAGTAATAGAACTTTTCTGATACCATCTTTACTAAAGTCAGCAGCAGTGAGAGTTGGCATTTGATTGGTAATTTTGTCAGGAACAGCCATTCCATTATACCAAAATGCTTTATCATCTTCAATGATGATATTTAGTACCTTATCTTTGTCAACTTCAGGTGGTTTAACGTTTTTATCAACCGTTTTGTCTGGAAGTACAATTTCCATAACTTTTGGTTTACTAAAAGCTGTCGTTAACATAAAGAAGGTTAGTAGTAGACAAGCTAAATCTACCATAGGAGTCATATCTACGTGTGTAGTTCCGTGCGATTTACGACCTTTTTTGCCGTGTTTCTTTCCGCCACCTGATTCAATAATTTCTGCCATGTGTCGTCCTCCTATTTAATATCTTTAGCTTTAACTTCAACTTTCTCCATATTAGTAGTTAAATCAAACTTGTTGATTTTTTTATCTTGGAGAATATCCATAACCTTTTTCACAACTTTGTAGTCGCTCGTAAAGTCACCTTTAATTGCTGCTTCTGCATCTGGATTGGTAAGACGTGCAAAGTGAATCCACATTTGTAGTTCGCTTCCTACCGCTGTCGAATCTGTTGGGATTCCTTCAACCGACATAGCGTCTCTTACTTTTTGATCAGAAGCATTTATCCAATCTTTTAATTTTGCCATTGGCACTCCAAAAGATGATAGTGTTTCGAATTTTTTAAGTTCCTTTGGTGTAAAGGAAATCTTATAATAATCACCTATCATTTTTAAAAGTGCACTTCTCATGTGGCTATTTGAGTCTGCACCATTGTCAATATTGAAATACACCTTATTATCTTTTGAAATCAACAAAGTGATCAAATTCTTTTCGGGTGTTTTTTTCTCAGATATCGAAGACGGCGTATCAACCTGTACAGCTTCCTGTGGGCGGAATGACGTTGTCAACATAAAGAATGTTAACAATAGGAAGAACAAGTCAACCATTGGTGTCATATCCACACTGGGGCTTCTTACAGGCATCTTTAATTTAGACATACACTGTATTTTTTATGTTTTATACTATTCACAATTAATCTATTGATCTCTCTTCAGGAGATTATTTCTTTAATGTTGAAGCAAATGTTTGAGCAATGCTGAAACCAGCTTCGTCAATTTTGAACGACATTGCATCTACTTTCGAGTTAAAGTAGTTGAATAGAATGATTGAAATTGTAGAACCAGTAATACCAAATGCTGTATTGATAAGTGCTTCAGAGATACCTGTTGCAAGTGCAAGAGCATCTGGTGAACCTGCAGACGCAAGAGCAGCAAATGCACGAATCATACCAAGTACTGTACCGATAAGACCAATCAACACCGAAATAGAAGCGATTGTAGATAGGATTACAAGGTTTCTTGATAAGTTTGGTAACTCAAGAGCTGTTGACTCTTCGATATCTTTTTGTAATGCAACAACTTTTTGGTCGTTAGGTAAGGTAGCATCACCTTGTAAATCACGGTAACGGTGTAAACCTGATTTTACTACATTTGCTAATGAACCTTTTTGTTTATCACATAGTTCTTTTGCTTCTTCGATTTTGTTTTCTGTTAAAAGACCTTGTACGCTTCTGATGAAAGTTGATAATTTACCTTTTCCATTAGCACGAGCTAAAGAAATTAATCTTTCTACCGAAAATGTTATTACCACTAAGTTAACTGCAATAAGTAAAGGTACAATAAATCCACCTTTGTAGATGATTGCTAAGAAGTTACCAGGAAGTGGGTGACCTTCTGGGTTACCACCTTCAAAGTTAATGGGATTTCCCATTACAAATTTGTAAATAGCCCATCCAGCTATGATACACGATACCATAATCACGATATTTATCCATGATTGTAGTGTTTCTTTTAATGCTTGTCCTTTATTGTCCATGATTCATTAACATTTAAAATTAAACTTAATTTAGATTATTGATTTGATTTACTATTAATTACACTTTTATTTATTGTTATTTTTTTGCTCGCTAAATATAACACAAAATATCAAATGTTAATATTAATTGATTATTAACATTATTGCTTTTTCTTTTGACTTTCAATTCCTGCATTTGCCCATTCTATCATTTTTTTGTAATCGGCATTTGTTGGATCAATTTCTAATAGTTTGTTATAGACTTGTTTCACTTTGTTATAATCCTTATTTTGAATGTACACTGCTGATAAAAAGGAATAACCTTTAATCTTGAAATCATTATTGTTTAGATCTAGATTAATGATTTTTTGAGCATAATTTTTTGTTTGTTCATTGTCTTTTTTTATTTTTAAATAGTATGAAGCTAAGTAGCTATAAGCATTCATTAGTTCATTTTTGTTTTTAGCTGTATCTGATAATGCTGCTTGAATTACCATTTCGTATTTAGGTTTCGCTAACCCAGCTTTTGAATCAGGATCGATACTTGCAGCAGTATTTGCCATCCAAACATATGCATCTACGTTTTTAGGATCTTTTGTAGCGACAATACTAAATACGCTATCTGCCTTATTATATTGTTTAATTTGATAATAGGTTTTTCCTAACATCATGTAATCATTAATGTCAGCATTTCCTTTAGTAATTTTTTTTGTTAATAGCATCGCTGCTTTATCATACTTTTTATTGTAATAACTTTGTTTGTATGCTTCATTGAGAATATCTAAATCGGTTGTGTCTTGTTCATATGCTTTTATTAAATTTGAAACTCCTTGATCTATCATAGTAGTATCTTTTTTCATTTTTAATTCTATACGACCGAGGTATGCATAATCTTTTGGGATAATTTTTTCGGGAGTTGCTTTTGCGAAAAATGCTTCACTAAATTTCAACCCTTTTTCTAAATCTTGAGGCTTTTTCTCATAACAAGAAAATGCAGCGATACGATTTAGGTAATTACGTGAATTATCTACAGCCAAAACTTCTTCAATTGTTTTTATAGCTTCATCATATTCGCCTGATTTGAAAAGAGAAGCTGCATAACTTGCTTTTGCAGCTGTATTATCACCAGAAAGTTTTAAGAAGGTGCGGAAATTATCTTTTGCAAATTTATATTGACGAGCAATGGTGTATACTTCACCTAAACCACGATAAACTGGTGCAAAGGTTGAATCGACATTTTTTGCATCAATAAATGCTTGTCTAGCACCATTTAAGTTTTTTGCACCCATATATAAATAACCAATACGAACTTGAGCATCAACACATTTTTCATCAATAGCTAATGCTGTATTATAATTTTTTATTGCATCGTTATACATTTTTTCAGCAAGGTAAACATCTCCAATTGTTAGAAAAACGTCAGAATTTTTTCCTAATCCAGTTTTTTTGTCGGTGGTTGCAACTTTTGCTTTTTCTAAATATTCAAGACTTTTATTGAATCGTTTATTTTTACCTAATATTTGTGCCGAACCTAATTTTATCAAAATGTTGATATCTTTATCTAAGCATTTTGTCACTTTTACTGGTACTTTATTGTTAGCTCTATTAAAATATTTATCTGCTTTTAATGTGTCTCCACTTTTCATTAATTCAACCATTCCTAATCCGATCATGTTTAGTGCATTTGTTGAATCTACGGATAATCCTTGATTGAATGCTGCTAATGCATTCGCTAATGTTTCTTTTTTTGATACCGAAAATGTATCAGCTAAATATTGTTTTATTGTGTTTTGACCATAATAAAAGTATGCATCTGAATTATTTGGTTCTTTTTGAATTACACTTTTAAAAGTATTTTCAGCTTCTTCAAAGCGTTCACTTCTTGTTAAACTTCTTGCACTTTGTAAGTCTTGTCCATGAGCGATGAATCCACTTAATGCTAATGTTATAAATGCTAATCCTGTACGTATATCAAACTTTTTCATAATGTAAAACATCTTTTAGTTATTGTATTTATTTCGCAAATATCGAAAAACTAATTTTATATTCAGAATGAAATTCACTAATAATTATTTTTTATTTGAACTAATCGAATTGGCATCGTTGCTGGAACCATACCAGATTTGAGTATTATTCTTTGACCAATATCACCCGCAAGAAAGGATGAAAAACCTGACCCTAATCCTGAAAACGTTTCACGACATATCACATAGACACTTCTTATGAAAGGATATGACTTGTCTGCTACATAACCTTGATATGGTCTGTAGTAATATCCACCATCAGGTTCAATTTCATTTGAAACAGCTACCACATTCACTTTCGATAAGAATGAATGTGAAACAGAATCTTGACGATCGCTAATCCAGTTTACACTTACGATTCCAATAGCATTTTTATGACTTTCGACGTAATTTACAACTTCTTCATTTGAGTTAACGGCAGAACAATAATTAGGGAATTTCTTAGGTAAATGAAGCTTTTCAACAATAAATCGTACATTTCCTGATTTATCGTTATCGAAAACGACTTTCATTTTTTCATCGTTACCTTTTTTACTGATAAGTTTCCAATTATCTATTTTACCTGTAAAAATATCTCTGATTTGATTGTAATTAATCATTGTATCAGGATTATTCTTATTAATGATAAACGCAATAGCGTCGTGTGCAATTTTTGTTGTTCGAACAACTATTTGCTTACTAGCTAAATAATCGGTTTCGTTTTTTGTAAGTTCACGACACGAAATCATTGTTCGTATAGAATCTTTGATGAAAGCATCTAGAATTTCTAGTTCTGGTTTATATATAGGTTTAATATGAGCATAATGATAGGTCGATTCAAAGGTCATAATTTCGGTATCGAATAGAAGTTTGTAGGAATCGTCAACTCCAATTTTAATATTGCCACGAGTAGGGGTTTCATCAATCGTTTTAGTTGATTGATTACAAGATATAATTCCTAATGTTAAGAAAAAGGAAATAGCTAACGTACTATTCTTCATCGTTTTCATAATTTCTTCTGTTTTTAATGTTTAATAGAATTGAAACTAAACGAAATCCACCATATGCAATTAAAAGACTTGAAAAAACTATTTTATAATTTGAAGGTAAATTACTAAATGCGTCAGTTGCGATTAAATAGATACCCATTCCAATAAATGCAACAGCTATTGCAATTCCAAAGTATTCAAATATTGTTGCGATTTTCATTTTAAAATAGAATTAAGAACTATACGCTAAAAAACATAGTTATATTGTTTATACCGTCTGCAAAATTACTTTATTTTCTATCGACGTGCAAACTATTTATCTTCTTCGAAATTCCGAACAGATTATTGATGCTGCAATTGAGACGTTGAGTGATTCTACAACCTCTGTTTTATTAAATGATGGAATTGTTAGTTTTGAAGTAACTACATTTTCTGTTTCTTTAGATATTCCATTGCCTTCATTTCCAAAAATAACGATACCAGCTGTCGATACTTTTGTTGTGTAAATGTTATTTCCATCCAAAAAGGTTCCATAGATTGGATTATTTGTCGTTGTGGCGTATTCTTTTAATGTTTGAGTGAAATCGACATAATATATTTTAACTTTACTAATTGCACCCATTGTTGCTTGAACAACTTTGGGATTATATATATCAACACAATCTTGTGAGCAAATAATAGTTTCAATTCCAAACCAATTTGCTAAACGAATGATTGTTCCCATATTTCCAGGATCTTGAATTTTATCGAGTCCAATAATCAATTGTTTTGAAAGTTCAGAAATATTTAAAACAGTTTCTTGGAATTGTATTATTGCTAAAACCCGTTGAGCAGTTGAAAGGTTTGAAATTGTTTGCAGTTCATCTTTTGTGACAGCAGTAGTTGGGATATATTTAATATGTATTTTGTTTTCATCTATCCAATCTGGCAAAGCAATAATTTCGATAATTTTGTAGTTTGATTGAATGATTTCGTTTACAATTCGGTCGCCTTCGGCAATAAAGCATCTTTCAGCATCGCGAGCCTTTTTTGTTTGAAGAGAACGGATAAATTTTATTTTATTTTTAGAAAGCATTCATTTCAATTTTTAACTGTATAACTTTGCCATAAAATTACATCTTTTTGAAGTACGATAAAGTAAATAGTAAAAAAACAAGGTTTTTAATTTGCATAATCACAGGTGTAATAATCTCTGCTTGTAGCAATACGAAATATCTGACTGATAATCAAACTCTTTTGATTGACACCAAAGTTGAGTGTGATGCAAAAGATATCTTAATGGAAGATTTACAATCTATTCTAAAACAGAAAGCAAATCAAAAATCTCTATTCTTTTTCCGTTTTTATCCATCGGTATATAATGCCTTTTCGAGAGGTAAAGGAACTAAATTTAAAAAATGGGTTATCAATCATATTGGTAGTGAACCTATTTTGTATGATGAAACATTAGCCGAGAAATCAAAGGCTCAGCTATTACAGTTCATGAACAATAAAGGCTATTTTTTAGCAACGATTGATAAAAATATTATAACCAAAAATAAAAAGACAAAGCTTTATTTTTCAATTATTGCCAATAAGCCATATCATTTAAATGAAATTTCATATAAATGTGATGATAGTGATATAATAAATTCCATTCATCATAGATTGAAAAATTCAATATTAGTAAAAGATGCAAACTTTGATGTTCAGAATTTAGAAAATGAACGTGAAAGAATTACCAAAGATTTGAATCATAATGGCTATTACTTTTTTGAGAAAGGAGATATAACATTCGAAGCAGATAGTGCCTTGCAGAGAAATGAAATAAATCTTTCAGTAACTATAAATCCTCCCGTATCTTTCGATCAGACTGATTCCTCAAAATTGGTTACAAAACATAAAAAATATATTGTTCGGAATACCTTTATAATTATTGATTATGATTATAAAGAAGTATTAAAGAATAAAGATGAATTTATGAAATCGCTCGATTCAACGAAACTACAAGAAAATGTTTTTTTGTTGTGTAAAGGTAAACCCTATGTTAATCCTCAAGTTGTATTAAATTGTAATTATATAAAAAACAATGAATTGTATAATATATCGAATGTTGAAAAGACAAAGTTATATTTATCGCAAAATCTTCTATTTCGTCAAACAACAATTGAATTTAATGAGGTATCGACATCAGATAGTTCTTCTACTGGATTGTTAGATTGCTATATCCAAATTAGTCCATCGACCAAACAAAGTTATTCTGTAAATCTTGAAGGAACAAGTACTGGTGGTGATTTGGGGGCTCAGGCTAAAGCAACCTACGAGAATAAAAATCTATTTCACGGTGCCGAAATTTATAATTTAAAAATACGTTATTTATTGGAGCAAAATAGTTTGTTACAATCGGTAAAAAATAGTTCGTTTAATTCGCGGGAATATGGTTTCGATATGTCAATTATATCGCCCAAATTTATTTTGCCCTTTGCATCTAAAAATATCACAAAAAAATATGGTTTACGCACATTTGTGAAAGCTGGATACAGTTATAAATTAACAACTCAATATGAACGACCAATTAGATATTTATCATTTGGATATTTGTCAAAACCCAATAAATATATTACTCATTACTTTACTCCATTTGAAATAAATGGAATTCAATATTTCAATAAATCAAATGATTTTATAACATATATAAAACAGCATAATGTTGAAAAGAAATATGAAGATTATTTTATCTCATCTTCCAATTATTCTCTCATTTGGCAAAATACGAAACCTGATAAAATAGAGGATTACAGTTATTTTAAGTTTTTTATTGAATCAGCTGGAAATACATTATTTGCATTAAGTCAGCTTGCAAATAAACAAAAGGTAAATGGAAGTTATCAAATGTTTAATACCAATATAGCTCAATATGCAAAGTCAGATATTGATTATCGATATTATCATTTTGAGAGTAAAAAAGTGTCTACCGTATATAGAATGTTTGTTGGATTAACTGTTCCAATTGGAAATAACTCTGTTGTACCTTACGTTAAACAATATTTTGCAGGTGGTTCAAATAGTATGAGAGCTTGGTCAAGTCGTTCACTGCAATCGACTAAATATAAAGGTATCGATTCTGTTTATATCGATGCTACTGGTGATGTTAAACTTGAAGCAAATATTGAGCAACGTTTCCCTGTTTTTAAATTTTTAACGGGAGCTATTTTTACCGATGTTGGAAATATTTGGTCGATAGCTAATAATAAAAATCAATCAATTATTCAATTTGGACCCGATTTTATTACTAATGTAGCTATTTCTTCCGGCATTGGATTACGTCCCAATTTCTCATTCTTTGTCCTTCGATTTGACTTTGCAGTAAAACTTCGAGATCCTTCGCTCGATGCTAATAAACAATGGCTTTGGGCACAACGTGCATTTGCATGGAAAGGTAATCCTGATTGGAATTTTACATTCGGAATAGGATATCCATTCTAAAACTATTTCGACTTAGAAATTTTGTTTGCTTCCAACATTTTCATTTTATCATCATATAATTTTGCTTTGTCCATTTGCCCCATAAATTGATAGGTTAATGCTAAATTTCGTAATACTTCAATATTATTAGGTGACGCTTTTAGTGCACTTTGAAATGTTTCGATAGCATTATCATATTGTTTCAACATTCCATAAGCGATACCTAGATTATTGTATGCTTCAATATGTTTTGGATCAAGATGGATGGAGTTATTGAGATAGAAAACTGCTCGATTCAAATCGTGTTTGTATTTGCCATATAGTGTTCCAAGTATATAATTCGTTGTTTCAACGTTTTTGCAGATTTCAAAAGCTTTCGTTTCGTAATACAGAACGTCTTCGTACATGGTATTTTGAACTTCTATATTTGTTTCTTTTAAAGCTCTCTTATAGAGCTTTTTTCCATATTCGGCATTACTTCTGACACTATTTACCGACGTTTTACAATCCGTAGCAATGAGGGTGTCGTCGTCTTTCCACGCTTTATTTCTATCGATAGTTTTAAATGAAAAGAGTAGTAAAATTGGGAGTAAGAGAGCTAGTGGTTTCAGCTTTATTTTATGAAGATGAACTGCAAATATCCACGCAATAACAATTACAAAACCGATAGATGAGATATACAAGAATCGTTCACACATAAATGCTCCAATAGGAAAGAGAATATTGGCCGTTAATCCAAGTGGAAGCATGAATAATATAATAGAATAAGAAACGATCGATTTCGATTTCAAACCTTTTATCATCAAGTATGCAAGAAGGATTAAAATGATTAGTGAAGCTACTACCCAAAAATTCGACCATTCCATAATTTTTATGTGGTAGGGATAATAATCCCAGGTAAGCGGATGGGGGATAAAAAGTAATTTCAAATATACACCAAGACAAAAGATGATGGTTGCCCATTTTTGAGCGAAATTCATATCGGCAAACGAGTAATTCATTACATCGTGAACATATTTAACGTCTGTTGTTGTTTTAGCAATCATACTATTTCTTAAAAACAAGAAAGCGATGAAGAAAACGAGCATAGGTAACATTACAATTGCTATTTTCTTATAAGAAATGTTTGAGAAAAAGTAAATCGTTGCAGGAATAATTATGACAAAAATTGCTGCTATTTCTTTCGATAATAAAGCAAGAAAAAAGGTAAATGGACTCAGTATGAGAAATAGTGTTTTTTGTGTCGATAGATATTCTAACACAAGCCACAGGCTACATAATGAAAATAGTAGTGATAAAATTTCATCACGGCTTTTAATGTTTGCAACTACTTCGGTATGTATTGGATGGGCAGCAAACAAAAGTGTTGCAACAAAAGGAATGCTGTTATACCAATGGATGTTTGAATAGCGAGCCAAAATCTTTGAAAGGAGAATAAACAAAAGCAAACAAGTCAAAGCATAAAATACAATATTTAAGAAATGACTGATATGTGGATTTTCGCCGAAAAACTGCTGTTCTATTGCAAAGGTAGCAATAGATAATGGTCGGTAGCGACCACCCGAAACTGAATTTATATAGGTATCGCCCGAACCTTTAAATGAATCGTAAGAAAATATATCTTTCAGTCCTCCAAAACCTTTATGTGTAAAATTGTTTTGAGTGATTACTAAAGCATCGTCCAATGCATAATCGCTTTGGATTGTATTGCCATATAAAACAAAACAGAAAAGCACGATGGTACTGTATTGGACATATCGATTCATTGTTTTGAACGAAGGTTCAACGACTTTGCTTGTCTTTGGCGTTTGCAGGTTTTTAGCCGTTTTCTCTGATTTCTGTTTCATATATTAAAAATGTAAAACGTCGTCAATTGTTTTCATAAGATTTAAACTAAACGATAACGGTAATTTGTCGCTTTCTGTTTTTCCATTCGACAGGCACTGCATTACTTCTGCAGCTTCGTAGTTATAGCCGTTACCTTTTATTTTTACTGGAATTTTTTTTGTCTTTCCATCTTTTGTAATACTTATAGTTGTTGGCATATGAAACATTCTGTGTAATGTAATTGTTCCTTCGGTTCCTACAATTTCAGCTTTGGTTTCCAAAGAAACAGCAAATGACGAGGCTAGGAGCGACATGCGGCCTTTTTCGTGAGTCAAAATTATTCCAGCAGTCATGTCGGTTCCTGTTGGAGCTTGCACTGACAATGATTTTATTTCAATTGGTTTTCCAAATAACAGTTGCGAAAGAAACAACGGATAAATACCAATATCTAAAACGGAACCGCCACCCAATGCTGCATCAAATAATCGGTTTTCTGGATTAAATTGAGCTTTAAAACCAAAGTCTGCTTTAATAATATGCGGTTCTCCAATGGCTCCCGAATCGATAAGACTAATTACTTTTTCAATGGTTGGCAAAAATCTTGTCCATAGTGCTTCCATGAGGAATACTTTTTTTGAACGTGCCAACGCAACCATTTCTTCAAGCTGTGAACTATTTAACGCAAATGGTTTCTCGCATAAAACGGCTTTTCCCGCATTTAGGCACATTTTTGTGTTTTCATAATGCAAATTGTTTGGCGTTGCAATGTAAATAACATCAACCAAAGGATCTTGTACCAATTCTTGATAACTTCCATAAGCAATCTGCACCGAATGTTTATTGGCAAATTCCAAAGCTTTTTCTTCGCTTCTAGAGGCTACAGCGTAAACATTAGCACCCTTAATTGATTGTAAACCTTCAATAAATTTTATAGCTATGTTGCCAGTTCCAAGTATTCCCCAATTGTATGATTTCATTGTTGTATAATTCAAATTTGAAAACAAATATACTGGTTTTTTCTTTCCGTAGAGCGGTTGCAGGCAACGGCTCTTTTTCTACAAATGTACGTTGGTGCTAGAGCGGTTGCAGGCAATGGCTCTACAAGTACGAATATTCGTTGGTGTGATAGACGTTGCAGGCAACGTCTATCACAAAGATCTATCAAAATTCGGCATCCAATTGAAACTGCATCAATTCATTCGTTACGGGATGTGTAAATTCCAAATATTCAGCATGTAAATGCAATCTATCAGCACGTTCACCATATAAATCGTCACCAACAATGGGGCAGTTTAACCCGTGCGGATGCGATGCGTGAACACGTAATTGATGCGTTCGTCCTGTAATAGGAAAGAATTGAATTCTTGTTCGATAGTTTGTACGATCCAAAACTTTCCATTGTGTACAAGCAGGTTTGCCATAATCATAACAGACGAGCTGATGGGGACGATTATCCAAATCAACTCGCAATGGGAGATTAATTTCGCCTTCATCTTCGGCAACAATACCTTCTAATAAAGCGATGTAGCGTTTCTTGATTGTTCTGTTGATAAATTGCTTTTGCAGGTCTATATATACTTCCATTGTTTTTGCAATAACCATTAATCCTGATGTTGACATATCGAGTCGGTGAACGATTAATGGTCCTGTTGCTTCGGGATAGTTTCGTGAAATGAAATCGTACACCGAATCGGCAGTCTTTTTGCCTGGAACGGATAAATATTCGGCAGGTTTATTTATTACAATAATAGCTGAATCTTCGAAAATAATTCCTGGTGCTTTTCTGTTGTTTTGTTGCTGCAATATAGGATTCGGTTCAACATCTAAACCTTGAAGCATGTGACCTAATATTGGTTCACATTTGCCACGACAAGACGGATAGAAACAACCATGTTTCCGAATTTCGGAACTGGTTGATTGTCCCCACCAAAACTCAGCCATCGCTATTGGTTGCAGCTGATTTTGATATGCATATTGCAATAATTTAGGCGCAGCACAATCGCCAGCTCCAGCAGGTGGTATCTTTTGATCGGTTTGCTGAAAAATGTCGCATACAGACTTCGTTTCGCCTCTTGAATTTAGGAATTGGTATTGATCGAACATTCGCTGTTGCAAGGATGCTGATTTCGATTTTCTTTCTTCTTTAAACGTTGCGATTTCGTTGAGGTAAACATCAAGTTTTGCTTTACTTATATTAAGCTTTTCATTCCAGTCTTTCGAAAGCATTTTAAAGTCGTATTGCCATTTTAGACTTTCGTTTTTAAGTTGCTCTTTCAATTCAGTAAAAGCATCAGAACTTAGTTTTGGTTCAGCTTCCTGACGTTGTAAATCACGAGTATGTTTTGCCACTTTCATATTTTCCCGATATTGCTCTATTTCATTAAATGCTTGAATCTTTAAAGCTTCAAAATCAGCTTTTATTTGCAGATATTCAATCGTATTTTCTAATGCAGTAATTCGATGATTTATTGCAGAAATCTCATCTTCTCCAATACGGTAAAAACCATCGTCTTGCAAAAGATCAACAATCGGTGGTACAAACAGAGGATGATGGTTTTTGCCAGCTAATTTGCCCGAAAAGGCAGCCAAATATCCAATTTCGTTTTGCTGATTGCGAACGAGTAAAATACCGAACATTTTGCCAATATTCGTTCCGTCAACATGTGCATCGATACCAAAATCGTGTTCCCAATCTGTTTGTGTTTCCAAATGTTGTTGCAGTTCTTTTACCGCCATACGGCAGAGTGGGTGTGGCGTGTAATTAAAGGGAAAAGTGAATTGATCGGGCAAGGAATATGCCGAGATGTTTTCGTTAAAACGGATGAAACAATTTTGTTCTAAATGCATTTTTTATCTATAAAACGGTACAAAGATAATTGTTCCTTCGATGAATATACAAAAACGTAGAACCTTTCCAGTAGAGACGTTCAATTTGGGCGTCTCTAGGTAAATATCTGGCAATGATTCATAAGACAACAAGTTTGGGCGTATCTACAAAACATCTCTGATTTTTTACTCATTTTCCTTGCCGTTTAAAAACTAATTATATCTTTGTAAACCTAATTTACGAAAACAAACCATGCTTAAAACATCCGCAAATGAAGGCTACACATCAAAATTAACTACCACAATATTTGGTAATCTCGATTATTTTTCCTCAATACAATACAATACAATACAATACAATACAATACAATACAATACAATACCCCCCTTATATATAATTTAAAAAACATTTCCCGTAGAGACGCAATGCATTGCGTCTCTAACACAACCAACACAACCAACACAACCAACACAACCACTGCAACCACCACAACCACAAGATTATTCAATTCTAAAATAACAAAAAAAAACAACTCTATTCTACCATACAGTGGGGTCGCTCCACTTTACTGTGGCGTCAGTAAACTGTTCAGTTTCATAGCTCCATTGCACAGATTTTCTTTGCCACAGCAATGTTTTATCAATAATCTATTCAGTTTTATAACAGAACTGAGCAGTGGGGTAATAAAACTGTTCAGATTTTTCATACCACAGCAATGTTTTTTTATTACACTGTGCATGCGAACGATCCAACTGCGCAGGCAAATTGCAATAAATACAAATAATGAAACAATGGCTTTGCAAATAATGGTAATCGATTCTATAATGGCAACGGTAGAGACAAGGCAATGCCTTGTCTCTACAACCAACGAACACCCCCAAATCAATATATATATTTATTAATCAAATCTTAAACCTTTATGAATCAAGAATCTCACAGTATTCCAACAGGACCAAACGCACGTTTCGATTATCAACGTAATCTGGTAACGCGTTGCATTGCAGGAGCCACAGGATGGAACATTCCAGCAGCAAAATTAGCAGCATTGGCAACGCTTCGTAGCGATTACGAACTAAAGTTTGCCGTAGCAAATAATCGTAGTACCCAAAACCCTGTAGCAACGGCAGCTCGCGATGCAGCATGGGATGCCTATGTGCCTCTGTTGCTCGATTTGTTGAATCACAACATCTTGAACAACATTGCAATTACGCCAGCCGATAAAGTTGCCCTCAACATTCATATTAATGGAGGCAATTCTACCACACCGGCTGCTGCACCAAGCTCAGCACCAATTGTTAGCCTTGTGGCAGAAGAAATGTCGGTGTTGCATGTGTTGTATGCCGACCCATCGAGTCCGGCAGTGCATAGCAAACCAGCTAATGTGGCATTTTGCGAAATAGCATACAAGGTAGGTGACCCAGCTCCATTGGCTATTGCCGACTGTGTGGAACGTTACAACATTGCTCGTTCGCACGAGGGAATTGTGTTCGAACCACAGCAACGTGGCAAAACCTTGTATGCCTTTGCCCGTTGGGTAAATAAAAATGGTAAACAAGGTCCTTGGAGTGGCGTTGTTTCGGCAATTATTCCGTAGCGATAACCCTCGTGGTTATCTTTGTTCGGACGAGGGTTAAGGAATATGAAGACATGCTAGGTTTTTAAAACCTGGCATGTCTCTTATAACAAAAAGCGAGTGCCGAAAAGCTATAATAGAGTAGGCGAAATATTTAAAATAAAAGTTATGATTAAAGTAGTATTTGAGTTTAGTTCTGAAAATGATTTTCAAAGAATTAATGAATTAATAAAAGATTCAAGTAATTCATTGTTTGAATTTGAGGGTAGTAAAAATCAAATAATTTCAAATGAAATTGATCCCACAGAGGAAGAAGCTACAAAAAGAATATTGATTGCAGCATTTAAAGTATTTATTAATAAAGAAATAAAATTAACAGACAATGTTGCTATGTTGAACGATATTCATTTCGGTGAATTTACAATATTATCCATTTAAAGAAAAAACTGCAACTATTCATCATGTAAATAACGGGTTGAAGCGAGACACTTCCTTAAAAATGAAAATGAAATTAAGAAAATTAAACTATGAAAAATATAAATGACGATATAAAATCGAAAGTAAATAAACTGATTGGTGATTTATCTGATAAGGTAGATTTAATGACTAATGAAGATCAATTATTTAAAGATAAAACGATACTTAATAATAATTTAAGAAAACAAATCGAATCTCAAATTGGAAATATCCTAATGCGTTTAAATAATGAACGCAATGAAATGTATTGGTTTTTTTTAGCAGATAATACCATTCAATTAGGCATATATGAATTCGATAATTATTGTATACAAATAACCTTTGATTTGCAAATAAATAAATATGTATTAAAGGTTTTTAAAAATAAAATTTTACTTGGAGATGAATTTCAATTTGATTTTGGTAAGAATGGATTTGAGACTATAAAAGAATTATATAAAAACGTTAAAGTAATGCTCTTGGATCCTACATATATAGAATTAAGAAATAGTAATAGAGAACTATTTATTAATAATTCGAATGTATTTATTCGACAAAATTTTGACAATAATAATTAAAAGCCATATTATCAAAATAGCAAAAACATAGATTTTTACCAGCTGTGTCACCTTTTTTAGGTGGAACAGCTATCCAATAAATCCTTGCAGAAGCCGAAAAGCAAAAAGAGTAGGCAAAATCATAAAAATTAAAACTATGAAAAAATCATTACTAACTATTTATACGATTCTAATCGTAAGTATTAAAATGTTTGCAACTGCTTTTACTGTGGGGGATTTAATATATACAATTACATCAAGTGTTACACCATTAACGGTAAGTGTAGTTAATTTATCATTAACTGGAAATCAAAATATTATCATACCTCCAACAGTTTCTGATGGTGTAAATACCTATAATGTTACTGGAATTGCTGCAATCAATGGGTATACTGATAAAACATTCATGGTAGGGGTTTATATACCAACATCAGTAACAAGTATTGGTAGTTCAGCATTTCAAGGTTGTACAGGTTTAACCTCATTAACAATACCTTCATCAGTAACAAGTATAGGAGCTGGTGCATTTTCTGGTTGTACCAGATTAACTTCTTTAACTTATAATGCAATAAATGCAACAAGTAGTAGTAGTACATCATCACCATTTTCAGGATGTATAGCATTAAAAACACTAACTATAGATAATACTGTTCAAACGATTCCTAATAATATGTTTAGTGGTTTGATAGGAGTGACTTCGCTATCGTTACCAACTTCTCTTATAAGTATAGGAGATAATGCATTTGGAGGAATGTTAGGCTTAACATCAATAACTATCCCTGCATCAGTAACAAGTATAGGAAGTTCAGCATTTCAAGGTTGTACAGGTTTAACCTCAATAGTTATCCCTACATCAGTAACAAGTTTTGGAGCTGGTGCATTTCAAGGTTGTACAAGCTTAACATCAATAACTATCCCTGCATCAGTAACAAGTATTGGAAGCAATGCATTTCAAGGTACTACTAGTTTAGTCTCATTAACGTATAATGCAATTAATGCGACAAATGGTAATATAACTTCATCGCCATTTTCTGGCTGTACAGCTTTAAATACTCTAACGATAGGAAATACTGTTCAAACAATTCCTAATAATATGTTTAGCAGTTTGATAGGAGTAACTACGTTATCATTATCAACTTCTCTTTTAAGTATAGGAAATAATGCTTTTCAAGGACTGACAGGCTTATCATCAATAACAATTCCTTCATCAGTAACAAGTATTGGTAGTTCTGCCTTTTATGGCTGTACAGGCTTAGTATCTGTAAACTATAATGCAATTAATGTAACGAATAGTAGTACATCAAGTCCCTTTTCTGGTTGTACAGCATTAAAAACAGTAACAATAGGTAATACTGTTCAAACAATTCCCAATTATTTGTTTAGTGGTTTGACAGGAGTAACTTCAATTATCTTACCTTCAACAGTAACAAATATAGGAGATGGTGCTTTTTATGGCATGACTGGCATAACTAATATTGCTATCCCTGCATCAGTTACAAGTATAGGAGGTAGTGCCTTTAATAGTTGTACGAGTTTAACTTCAATTGTTATACCTTCATCGGTAACAAGTATTGGAAATCAAGCATTTTCAAATTGTCGGAAGTTACAATCGTTAATTTGTGCATCGGCAATAGCTACATGTGGTACAGATATAATTTCAGGTTGCGATAGTTTACAAACTGTTACTGCTCCGGCAGAAGCATTAAATTCTATTTATTATTCTACAACACCTCAACTACAAACAGTAACAATAACCAATGGTGAAATGACTCAACAGGGTTTCGATAACTTACGCCAATCGTACCGTACGCTTACTAGTTTCGATATGAAGAATGCAAGTAATACTGAACTGCCCGATGTGGCTTTTAATGGTTGCTATAAACTGAGTACGCTTGTTTTACCTTCTACTTTGCAAAAAGTAGGTTACGAATCGTTTACCGAATGTGTAAGTATTAAAAAACTGAATATACCTGCTTCGGTCACTACAATAGGCGATCGTGCATTCGAAAATTGCCGTAGTATGGATACGTTAACGTTTGGAGCCGAATTAAAGGCTAGTAGTTCAAGCCAATTACAATACATAGGCAATTGGGCTTTTTATAATTGCCATAATTTAAAATCAATAACAATTCCAAGCGGTGTAACTGAAATAGGGTTGGCTGCATTTTATGGTTGTACTTATGTTGCACAATTAACCTTGCCTGCTTCTTTACTTAAAGTTGGCGACAATAGCTTTGCTTTATGTAGCAATTTGAAAAGTATTACGGTATCGGCAATAATACCTCCAACCATAGATGCACGTACATTTTTTGATGTAAACAGGTCAATTCCAGTAATAGTACCAGCAAACAGCATTAGTGCTTATGCAAACGATTTATATTGGAGCGAATTTGTGAATTTAGCAGAAACAGGAGTTTCTTTACTATCAAATGCAAACAGTAATGTGTTTGGTGGCAATGGTGTTATTGTGGTTCAAAATCCACAAAACGTTTCGGTAACAATTTATGATGTTCAAGGTCGTGTTGTTAATTCGCAAGTTACTTCACAAACAGAAACTAAAATATCGGTACAGCAAGGTATTTATATTGTTAAGGTTGCTGGTTTAAGTAAGAAGGTTTGTGTTTTATAATGATTTAAGGGAATTTAAAGCTTTTGTAAAGTACCAAAACAAAAACGTTCCATCTTCTAAAAAGGTGGAACGTTTTTATTTTTTATCATCTTCAAAACAACCGCCCCTGCCAAGTATCCCTAACCTCCATTTTCTTTTCAATCAACCGCAACATTTCGTCGTAACGAATCAGTCCCCATTCGGGAGCTACAACGTAGCGGGGTGGGCTTTCGCTCGAAAAGCGTTCTATCACAATTTTGGGATTCAATCGTTCGGTAAACTGCACAATAAAATCGATGTATTCGCTCATTTCGAATAACGAGAATTCGTTGGGATTTACCTTGTATTCTTGCTCGAAACGAGTCCCTTTAATTATCTGTAATTGATGAAATTTAATAGTGTTTAATGGTAATTGGGAAATAATGTTTGCTTCTTGTAACATTTCGTCTTTTGTTTCGCCAGGAAGTCCAAAGAGAAGATGTCCGCCAACGTTTATGCCACGTTCAGCGGTTCTTGTAATCGCATCGACAGTTGTTGCAAAGTTATGACCACGGTTTACACGTTCCAAGGTTTGGTCGTTGCACGATTCTATGCCATATTCGATAATGACATAATAGTCTTTTGCCAATTGGGCAAAGTAATCGAGTTTTTCATCATCAATACAATCGGGGCGTGTGCCTATAACAAAACCAACGATTCCTTGTTGTTTGGCCGTTTCGTATATGGCTTTTAGGCTTTCAATATCTTTGTAAGTGTTGGAATAAGCTTGGAAATATGCCAAAAACTTGTCGGCACGTCGGTAGCGGAATTTATGGAATTCTATGCCTTCTTCAATTTGTTGAGCTACCGTTTTTTCTGGTTTACAATATGAGGGTGAGAAGCTGTTGTTATTGCAATAAGAGCAACCACCAAATCCTTTAGATCCATCGCGATTGGGACAGGTAAAACCAGCATCGAGCGATATTTTTTGAACTCGCTCACCAAAAATAGTTTTGAAATATTCGGTATATGAATTGAACCGACGATTATGTCCCCAAGAGTACATTCAATTTTAAATATTAAGTATGATTCAACGATTTTCATCCTGAGCTTGTCGAAGGATTAGAGATTACCCAAATGCTTCGACAGGCTCAGCATGACAAACGAGTTACAAATTCAATTATTTGTATTATTCCAATAAATCGTTGATATCTAATTCATCGAAATCGTTTTCTTCGTCTTCATCGTCGCTATCAGGAGCGTTCAAGAAATCGGTAATTTCCTGTGTCGATAGTTTCTTTACGTTGGTAATTATAAAGTTGTGCTTTATGAAATCGCCATACTGATTACATTCATCAATAACATTCGATATCGTATCTTTTATAGGAACATCAAGGGGAATGAGAGAAATGATTTTAGAATAATTCTCGTCAAATTCAATGCTTTCAACATCACTTCTGTTTTCTTGTAATAGAAATTCAACCTCACTTTTTATTACTTTTTTTTGAGTATCATTGAACGATTCACCCGATTTTGATACAAATACAATAAAGTAACGGAGTTTCGATTTTTTACCTCCTAAACCTGTTGAAATAAGTATTTGTTTTTCTTCGAGTAATGACGATTCAAGCATCATTCTACTTTCTTTTAGTGCCAATGCCGACCAGCTTTGTAAAAAAGGATCAGTTTCAGCGTTATAAAACGCTTCGATTGCTCTATATGCTTCTACATTTTCGAGTGTTGCAAGTCTTGATAAAAGTTGTTTTTTTTCTTCGATTGATAAATCAGGATTTGATAGCTTTTCCAGTTCAGATAAGTCTACTATATCAGTTTTCGATTCTTTATGAACTCTCGAAATCTTAAAATATTCCATTTGAATCTCAATGTCAATTTGATCTTCAACAATTGTAAGATTCTGTGGGTTATTCTTTAATATTTCACCTAAATGTTCGAGAATATTATTACTCATGTTTTGTGTTTTATTTCAGTTACAAAAGTACGGAATAAAAAATCAATTACGAATTATCGATTACGAATTACGGAATAAAAAAGTCCTTCGAATATTTAATAATCAAAGGACTTTTTCTTAATTCAAAATTAATTACAAAATCATTCCAGCACCAACAGTTTCATTGGTTCCTTCATCAACAAAAATAAGGCTTCCACTAATACGGTTTTTCTTGTATGAATCGAAGAATAGTGGTTTAGCTGTTCTTAAAGTAACTTGTCCTATATCGTTCATTTTTAAAATCTTGTCGTCATTGTTTTTCTCCATGGTGTTGATGTCCATTTTGAAGTCTATGCTTTTAATCGAACATTTCGATTCGCTTGCCGTGTGACGAATAAGATATTTATTCCCGGGAACTAAAGGTCTTTCATTAAACCAACAAATCATTAAGGTAATATCTTGGCTGATTGTAGGTTTAGAGTGCGAATGAACAAGCATTCCTCCACGACTAATATCAATATCATCAGTTAAAGAAATTATGACTGAATCACCAGGATATGCTTCATCAAGTTTATCTTTATAAAGGTCGATTGATTGTATTGTCGATTCCATTTCCGATGGTAATGCGGTAACTTTATCGCCAGGTTTGAAAATGCCACTTGCAACGCGTCCTGCGTAGCCACGATAATCATGGAAATCTTCTTTATAAGGACGAACAACATATTGCACTGGAAAACGACCATCTTCAAGATTATTATCGCCACTCAATTCAATTGTTTCAAGTAAATGCAATAAAGTAGGTCCGTTGTACCAAGGAGTATTTACCGAAGCATCAACAACGTTGTCGCCATTTTTAGCACTCATCGGGATAAAATAGAAGTCACTAACTTTCATTTTTACCGCTAAATCTCTCAGCTCTTTTTCAATTTTATCATATACATCTTTACTGAAATCAACCAAGTCCATCTTGTTGATAGCAAATACGATATGCTTGATATCGAGTAGGGACGAAATGTAGGTGTGACGGATACTTTGTTCAACAACACCGTGACGTGCATCAACCAAAATTATCGACAAGTTTGACGTACTTGCACCGGTAACCATGTTTCGGGTATATTGAATATGACCCGGAGTATCGGCAATAATAAACTTCCGTTTTGGAGTTGCAAAATAACGATAAGCAACATCAATTGTAATTCCTTGTTCGCGTTCTGCTCTTAAACCATCGGTTAAATAAGCAAGGTTAACTTCTTCTTCTCCACGGCGTTTGCTTGTTGCTTCAATATGTTCAAGTTGGTCTTCGAAAATAGCTTTGCTATCATATAATAATCGTCCGATTAAGGTGCTTTTCCCATCATCAACACTTCCTGCAGTCGAAAAACGCAAAAGCGTCATATCTAAATATCCTCTTTGGCTCATTTGTTTTGTATTTTCTTGTTTTAATTTTTTGTATTTATCATCAGCACATTAGCACATTCACTAATTAGCCCATTATTAAAAATAACCTTCTTTCTTTCTGTCTTCCATTGCAGCTTCCGAACGTTTGTCATCGGTTCTGCTTCCTCGTTCAGTAACTCTCGATGCAGCTATTTCTTCCACAATTTCTTCGAGTGTTGATGCTTTCGATAACGATAAACCAGTACAGGTAATATCGCCAATAGTGCGGCAACGAACGTCGAGTTCTTCAACTTTTTCATTGTCTTTTAATGTCATGAATGGAGCTAAAGCGTACCAAACGCCATCGCGGTTAAAACATTTGCGACGATGAGTGTAATAAAGGCTTGGCATTTCAATGTTTTCTAATAATATATATTGCCACACATCCATTTCGGTCCAGTTACTAATTGGGAAAACTCTAAAATTTTCTCCTACGTTTTTGCGACCGTTAAAGATGTTCCATAATTCTGGTCGTTGATTCTTTGGATCCCATTGCCCAAATTCATCACGATGCGAAAAGAAACGTTCTTTGGCACGAGCTTTCTCTTCGTCACGACGTCCGCCACCAATTGCACAATCGAGTTTTAATTCTTCTATAGCATCAAGTAAAGTAACGGTTTGTAGTTTATTGCGACTAGCATTTACGCCTTTTTCTTCTACAGCACGTCCTTTATCGATCGAATCTTGTACATATTTTACAATAAGTTGAGCATCGACAGCCTTAGCCATTTCGTCGCGATAGGTCAATGTTTCCTCGAAATTATGCCCAGTGTCAATATGCACCAGTTTAAACGGAATACGAGCAGGATAAAAAGCTTTTAATGCTAAATGAACTAATACGATTGAATCTTTTCCTCCCGAAAAAAGGATTGCAGGATTTTCGAATTGTGCAGCTGCTTCGCGCATTACGAAGATGGCTTCGTTTTCGAGTTCTCGTAAATGGTTTTCGTTATAAGTTTGTGACATTTTATTAGTTTTTAATTTTTAGTTCTTAGTTTTTAGTTAATAATTCAAAATTCAAAATTAAGAATTCAAAATTATCCGTGCAATCCACATTCTTTCTTCGATTTATCTTCCCACCACCAACGTCCGGCTCGAAAATCTTCGCCAGCTTGAATGGCACGGGTGCAAGGTTCGCAGCCGATGCTGACAAATCCTTTGTCGTGGAGAATATTATAGGGAACATGATTCGTTTTTGCAAAGGTGAAACAATCTTCTAGACTCCATAAAAGGAGTGGGTTATATTTCATTATATGATTGCCTTCATCCCACATAAACAATTGCATCGATGTGCGGTTTTCACTTTGGTCGGCACGGATTCCCGTAATCCATAATGCATTTCCTGCTAATAATCTTTTTAAAGGTTCTATTTTGCGAATGTGGCAACATTCCTTTCTGTTTTCAACCGATTCATAAAAACTAGAAGGACCTTTCTCGGTCATCATTTTTTCAACAGCAGTATTTTGCGGGAAATAGCAATGAATAGGCTTTTTATATTGTTCGAGCGTATTCGAAAAGGTTTTGTATGTTTCTTTAAATAGTCTACCGGTATCGAGGGTGGCAACTTTTATAGAAATATTGTTGTCAAAGATAAAATGTGAGATCACTTGATCTTCAATACCAAAGCTCGTTGTGAAAATACTAGTGTTTTTGTAGCGTTCGGAAATTGCGCGAAGAACTTCTGCAATTTCTTTAATTTCAAACTCTTGTGTGAGTTTATTGGCTAATTCTTGACTCATTTTTGTGAATTCTATAATATGCTACAATATTAGTTCTATATGATTAGCCCACCAATAGCATTTATACTTATTTGATAGTTCAAAAATAAGTAGAATAGCTAATCTTAAAATTGTATTTTTGTATAAAATTTTATAATGAAAAAAATTGTTCTGTTTACCTTTCTTTTTGCTTTAATTGGTTGTTCAGTAGCAAAATTAAATCGGTTGAAAAAATGCGAATATAAATATTCGGGAATCAGCAATGTTATTGTCTCAGGTCAAAAAATTGAAGATTTGAAAAAAGAAAAAAAACCTGGTTTTATGGGTACGTCAGCTCTTGGGAAATTATTGTTTGATAATGAAGTTCCAGTGACTTTCAGTGTTTTAGTATTAGTAACAAACCCAAATAAAAAAATTGCAGCACTCGACAAAATTGAATGGTCAGCACTTCTTCAAGGAAAAGAATTTATAAGCGGAATCTATAATCAACATTTTGAAGTAAAACCGGGAGAATCTGCTACTTTGTCGATTCCTGTGAGCTTTGATTTAAAGGAAAAAATTATGGGTGAAAATGGAGCTATAATTAAGAAGTTTGGAATGGTATATTTAATGAATGGAAGTTCAACTGGATTATCAATAAAAGTTCGACCTTATGTTGGTGGTGTCAAATTTCCCGAAGCAATTGAAATAAAGCAATTACAAAAATAATAGAATGAATATATTAATAGCTGAAGACGAACTTCAAAATCAAAAATTATTGCAAAAGATTTTCACCATAATGGGCTTTAAAACTACTATTATGGAAAGTGGAGAAGAAATACTTGCAACATCCGACAAATACGATATTTTAATCCTTGATTTAATTCTTACCGATATGGATGGTATTGATATTGCGAAGGCTATACGATCGGGAAAATCATATCAAAATGTAAATTTACCGATTGTTTTACTTTCAGGAAAATCGAAAGAATTAATGCAATCATATTGTAAAGACTATGCAATAAATGATTTTATTCAAAAACCATTTAGTTTAGACGAGATTAAAACAAAGGTAAATTCCTTATTAGGATTATAATAGAAGGCTTCAACAATTTATCGTTGAAGCCTTTTTCGTGCCCAGAACAATCATTATCTTCTTCATAAAAGTGAAATTTGATTCTGATATTTTGGCGTATTACATCTGAAAATAAAAAACAGACATAAACATAAACAGATGAAAAAACTTGCACTCATTACGGGCGGTTCTTCAGGACTTGGTTTTTCGATTGCTAAACAATTAGGAACAGAAGGGTATCGGATAGTTATTTTGGCTCGTAACCAACAACGAATTGATACAGCAATTGAAAGTCTTGTTGCTAATAATATTGAAGCAATTGGCATGTCGTGCGATGTAACGCTAGAAAGTCAACTGCGTGAAGCTGCAGAAACGGTTAAAGCACAATATGGTAAAATTGATTTTTTGGTAATCAATGCCGGTGAGGTTACAACAAAACTTTTGAGTGACTATGCAACTATTCCTGAATTAAAAAAAGATTTGGAAGTCGATCTTTGGGGAACAATTCAAACGGCATATTTCTTTACTCCAATGCTTGTTGAAGGTTCACGTTTATTGATGATATCTTCTGGTTTTGGATTGATTGGCAGTGCTGGCTATTCTATTTACTGTGCAGCAAAAGCTGGTATCATTAACTTTGGCGAATCACTGAGACGTGAATTCTTACGCAAGAAAATTGCTGTTTATGTTGCCTGTCCAGGCGATATGGATACTCCTCAATTTCATAACGAAATAAAAGGGCAACCAGAATGGATGAAAACTAGTTCTTCACGGAAACTAATGCAAGTTGATGTTTCGGCAAAAAAAATATTGAGAAAATGTAACGGTCATTCTCGCTTTCTTATAATTACAGGAACGGATGTTACATTATTAGCATTTGTAAGCAAGTTACTGCCCCGAGTTTGGAGAGATAAAATACTTGATTCAGTACTACCAAGACCATAAATTTATAAATTTGATAAAAAAATAGCCGTTTTGCGTTCATTTAAGAAAAAATAAATATCTTTGCATACCAAACGGTATGTTTAAATTAAAATGGGTACACGAAAATTTATAACAAAAACAGCATTAGGACTTTTTATCTCAAAGAGCTATAAGGCTGTTACAATGAGCGACCTTGAAAAAGCAACTGGATTAACGAAAGGAGCTTTTTATCACCATTTTAAAAATAAAGAAGAACTTTTTGTTGAAGTAATTAATACCTACTATTTATCAAACGATTTATTTGACAACAAAGATTTGCTGCATTACGGAACTTTAAAACAGAATTTTGAATATCTTCTAACTCAAATAGAACATGAGGTTGAAAAGTTAAAAGAGTTCACAAAAAAGGAAATTGTAGATCCTTATTTATTCCTTTTAATAATTGAAGCACGAGAATACTATCCCAATTTTATAGAAAAAGCCAATGAAAAAGAGATGAGGCAATTTAGAAAATGGGAACAAATTATACTAAGAGCTAAGGAAAATAATGAAGTTCGTCGTGATTTGGATACAAATATTTTAGTTCAAAATATTATTGCAATTGAAGGGAGTTTGATGAAAAGCTTCTTTAAAGAAATGCCTTTGGACTATAGTCTGTCAATTCTAAAATTGCAATTTGATCAATTTTATCGTTTAATTAAAGTTTAAATTTTTTGCTTTTATACATACTATACGGTATGTATATGGTGTTTTTAGGGTATTTGTAGTCATATTTATAGCTACATACTAAATAGTTGGTATGTTAAACAATAATAAAAAAACAAGATATGGAAGATAGTAAGCAAATTGAGAGTAAAGCACGTGCATATACAGCTTCACAAGCCGTAAAAGAAATGGGGATTTACCCTTATTTCAGACCAATTGAATCAGAACAAAACACCGAAGTAATTATGAATGGCAAACCCGTCTTAATGTTTGGTTCCAATAGTTATTTAGGATTAACAAATCACCCCTATATTAAAGAAGCTTCAAAAGCAGCAATTGATAAATATGGTACTGGATGTGTCGGTTCTCGTTTTTTAAATGGGACGCTTGATATCCATCTTGAACTTGAAGAAAAGTTGGCACATTTTGTAGGGAAAGATGCAGCCTTAGTTTTTAGTACCGGTTTTCAAGTGAATTTAGGCGTTGTATCGGCTATGGCAATTCGAAATGAATATATCATATTGGATGAACTTGATCATGCTTCAATTATCGAAGGTTCAAGGTTATCGTTTGCCAAATCAATAAAATTCCGCCATAATGATATGAATTCGTTAGAATCTGTTCTTCAACGTTTGCCAATTAACGAGGCAAAATTAATTGTTGTTGATGGGATTTTCAGTATGGAGGGTGATATTATTAATTTACCCGAAGTTGTTCGTCTCGCAAAAAAGTACAATGCATCGATAATGGTTGATGATGCTCATACTTTGGGTGTTTTAGGTCCCAATGGACAAGGCACTTCGGCTCATTTTGGACTGACTGATGATGTTAGTTTGATAATGGGAACCTTTAGTAAATCGTTTGGTTCGCTCGGTGGATTCATTGCTGCTGATAATGCCGTGATTGAATATCTCAAACATAATGCTCGCACATTAATGTTTAGTGCAAGTATGACTCCAGCAAGTACTGCAAGTGTATTAGCTGCATTGGAAATCATTATAAACGAACCTGAAAGAATTGAACGTTTATGGAGTTTAACTCATTTTGCTATTTCGCGATTTAAATCGTTTGGTTTTGATATTGGACTAACACAATCGCCAATAATTCCTGTTTATGTTCGCGATGATTTAAAGACATTTAAGTTTACAAAAATGCTGTTAGATGAAGGTGTTTTCGTAAATCCAGTTGTTTCTCCTGCAACAACAAGTGATGCGTCATTAATACGATTTTCACTAATGGCAACACATACCGAAGCTCAGATCGAAGAAGCTATTGAGAAAATGTACAAGGTTGCTTGTTTGCTAAATGTTCCAATGTTAGAACTTCAAAACCGTTAAACGATGATAACAATTAAAGAGGTTAATTCAAAATTAGATTTAAAAACATTTATTGCTTTTCCTGATCGTTTATATAAAAACAATCAATTCAGGGCTACACCTTTACATCAATTCGAACGAAATATCCTAAGCCAAAAAAAGAATCCAGCTTTCAACTATTGCGAAGCAAAATATTGGCTTGCATATAAAAATGGCGAAGTTGTAGGTCGAATTGCAGCAATTGTAAATCATCGCTTTTGTGAAATTTGGGGTGAAAAAAATGGTCGTTTCGGATGGATTGATTTTATTGATGATTTAGAAGTTTCGAAAGCACTTTTAATTGAAGCTGAAACCTGGTTAAAATCAAATGGAATGGTAGCAATACAAGGTCCTTTAGGATTTACCGATATGGATATGGAAGGTATGTTGGTTGATGGTTTTGATGAATATGGAACCTTAGCTGTTATTTATAATCATCCGTATTACCCCGAACACATGGAAATTCATGGTTATAACAAAGATGCTGATTGGGTTCAACGAGAAATACAAATACCTAAAGTAGTACCTGAAAGATTAACGAAGTTTGCAAAGATTATTGCAGAGAAATATAACGTTCGACCACTTAAAGTGAAAAGTGCGAAGGAATTGGTTCCTTATGCTCACAGTATGTTTACGACATTAAATGAATCATTTAAACATCTTTATGGATTTGTTCCTTTAACCGATAAGCAAATAGAAATCTATACGAAAGAATATTTTTCGATTATTGTACCCGAATATGTTTGTTTTGTGGTGAATGAGAAAGAAGAAGTTATAGGCTTTGGAATTTCAATGCCATCATTAACGCAAGCCTTGATTAAAGCAAAAGGAAATCTATTTCCACGAGGAATCTATCATATTTACAAAACATTAAAGAAACATAATGTTGTTGATATGTACATCAATGGTGTGCGACCCGACTATCAAGGAAAAGGAATACATACGATCTACTTTACTGCGTTGATGAATGCATTTATTAAAAATGGAATTACGCATGCAATTTCAAATCCACAACTAGAAACGAATAATAGAGCATTGCTTTTGTGGGAAGGCTATGAACAACGTGAACATTTACGAAGACGAAGTTTTATCAAACATTTGTAAAACGATCATTCAATGAAAAGGAATATTTTAATAACTGGAGCAAGTGGATTTATTGGTCGTTTTCTGATAAATGAAGCTTTAGTGCGTGGATATGAAGTATATGCTGTTGTTCGAAAATCAAGCAAAATCGAACATTTAAAAGATAAACCAATTCATTTTGTTTCTATCGATTTTTCAGATTATCCGTCGATGATTACAATATTGAGTGGATTACCTCCAATTTCTTATGTTATTCATGCAGCAGGTGTTACAAAAGCATTTAAAAGTCAAAGCTATTATGAGGTAAATGTTCAGAATACAAAAAAGTTTGTAAATGCTATTGTTCAAAGTAATAATATTCCTGAATCATTTTTACTGTTAAGTAGTTTAGCTGCTTTTGGTCCAGGTAGTTCACAATCATCATCGCCTGTATGTAACGACGATATGCCGATGCCATTAACGTTTTATGGTTCTAGTAAACGACAGGCCGAAATGGTTATTTCAGAGCAATCATTTTTCCCCTATATTATTCTCCGACCTACAGCTGTTTATGGTCCTGGAGAACGAGATATTTTTCAAAGTATAAAATTAATGAACTGTCATTTCGATTTTATGATAGGTTCCCATCAACAGTATCTTACGTTTGTGTATGTTCAAGATTTAGTTGATGTTACATTTAATTTACTTGAATCAAACATTAAAAACAAAGCATATTTTGTATCGGATGGTGGTTTGTATTCGAAAAAAGATCTTGGACATTTAGTCGAAAAAAAATTAAACAAAAAAGTATTTCACATTCCAATGCCATTATTCTTGGTTCGATGCATAGCATTTTTTACCGAAATGGTTGCTAAAATTTCAGGAGGTTCCGCAACCGCTCTTAATTACGAAAAGGTGAAAGAACTTGCTGCTACAAATTGGAATTGCGACATCGGTCCATTAGAACGAGATATTGGTTATAAGGCAAAATATACCTTAGAACAAGGTGTCAATGAAACAATTGATTGGTACAAAAATGAAGGTTGGTTATAATAATACATTTTTAATAATATACAATAATGAAAAGAAAAATTGAAAATCCAGAAGGAAAATTAGGAGTTTTACTTCCAGGAATGGGGGCAGTAGCAACAACATTTATGGCGGGCGTTTTAGCAACAAGAAATGGCATCGGGCAACCAATAGGTTCTTATACTCAAATGGGAACGATTCGCCTCGGTAAACGTACCGAAAATCGTAAACCAAGAGTTAAAGATTTTATTCCATTAGCAGAGCTAAACGATTTAGTGTTTGGTGGTTGGGATGTTTATGATGATAATGCATATAAAGCAGCCATCAAAGCTGGTGTACTTGAGAAACAATTGTTGGATAAGATGAAAGGCGAACTTTCATTAATAAAACCAATGAAAGCCGTTTTTGATAAGAAATATGTGAAAAATATTACAGGCAGAAACGTAAAAAAAGCTCAAACAAAAATGGAATTGGCCGAAGAAATCATGAAAGATATGGCACAATTCAAAACCGATAATAATTGTTCGCGCTTAGTGGTTGTTTGGTGTGGTTCTACCGAAATTTACATCGAAGAATCTGCTGTACATCAAACAATTGAATCGCTCGAAGCAGGATTGCGCAATAATGATAAAGCAATTCCTCCAAGCATGATTTATGCTTATGCTGCAATAAAAATGGGAATTCCTTTTGCAAATGGTGCACCTAATCTTACCGTTGATGTTCCTGCAATTATAGAATTAGCAAAACAAACAAAAACCCCAATCATGGGTAAAGATTTTAAAACAGGACAAACGTTGATGAAAACAATAATTGCACCTGGATTGAAAGCTCGTGGACTTGGAATTGATGGTTGGTTTTCGACTAATATTCTTGGAAACCGCGATGGCGAAGTTCTTGATGATCCTGAAAGTTTTAAAACAAAAGAAGTATCAAAACTTAGTGTTTTAGATTCAATCTTGGAACCCGAAAATCATCCTGAGTTGTATGGCGATTTATATCACAAAATCCGCATCAATTATTATCCTCCACGTGGCGATAATAAAGAAAGTTGGGATAATATCGATATTTTCGGTTGGTTAGGTTACAAAATGCAAATTAAGATTAACTTCTTGTGTCGTGATTCTATTTTGGCAGCACCAATCGTTTTAGATCTTGTGTTGTTTATGGATCTTGCCAAACGTGCTGGAATGAATGGAATTCAAGAGTGGTTATCGTTCTATTTCAAATCGCCACAAGCCGCAAAAGGCTTGAAACCCGAACACGATGTTTTCAAACAACTGATAAAACTCGAAAATACCCTTCGTTATTTACAAGGCGAAGATCTGATAACCCATTTAGGTTTGGATTATTATGAAGATTTGGACAAGGCTTAATAAAACATTTGCAACAGCCTTTGGCTTAGGATTGTCGCCAGTTGCTCCCGGAACAATGGGAGCGCTGGGTGGCCTTGCTTTGGGTTATTTAATCTTACAATATTGTTCGTATCCCAATTCTTTGTTGAGCTTAGCCATTGTTTTAGTTACAATTTTAGGTGCAATATCTGCTAAAGTTCTTGAACTAGAATGGGGCGAAGATCCTTCAAAAATTGTGATCGATGAAGTTGTTGGGATGTGGATTTCCATATTGTTTTTACCTCCAATGTGGGAATGTTATGTTGCTGCATTTGTTCTTTTTCGCTTTTTCGACATCGTCAAACCATTCTATATTAAACAAATGGAGTTTTTTAAAAATGGCTGGGGAGTTATGATGGACGATGTATTGGCAGGTATTTATGCAAATATAATTCTCCAAATTTCAATTCTGATTTTTAAGAAGTATTTACTAATGTAGGTTTTGTGAAAAAAGCTATTTCAAAAAGATTTATTAAATCACAAATCAATTCAGCAATTTCTACATTGCTCGATTTTTGTGTTACTATTTTTTTGACAGAATGCATTGGAGTTTGGTATTTAGTATCATCAGCCACGGGAACGTTTTTAGGAGGTTGCTGTAATTATACATTAGGACGACATTGGGTCTTTGGTATCATTCCAGCAAACCGCTTAAAATTATTGTATCGTTATCTCTTTTTTTGGACTTTAAATTTCTCAATAAATGTAAGTTCCGTGTTTTTATTAACACATTTTTTCCATCTCAATTATCTGTTTTCGAAGGTTATTGTTGCATTAGTTTTTGGCGTTTTTGTCAATTATTATCTGCAAAAAAAAATTGTTTACAACGTTCAAATAGCTTAAATGATTAAACAAAATAAAACAATTCAAATATTTGTATTATTGATACTTAGTACTCTATTATTTAATACTTCTTTGTTTGCTCAAAGAATAAAAAGTGCAACAGTTATAAAAGGTACATTGGTTGATGCAGAAACAGGAGATGTTATTCCTTTTGCTACGGTTTCTTATGTAGGTTTATCGATTGGAACACGTTCCGACGATGAAGGTGTTTTTGAACTAGCATCGTTCGAAGCAACCGATAAAATAAAAGTGTTGTGCATTGGTTACGAAAGTCAAATAATCGCAATAAATAAAGGCAAAAGTCAAACAATAACCATTAAACTTAAAACCAACTCTAAGGCAATTGATGAAGTAGTTGTAAGTCCCCATAAGAAACGCTATAAAAAGAGAGATAATCCATCGATAGATCTTATAAATCAGGTAATTGCACATAGAGACAAGAATAAAAAGGAAAATTTCGACTATTTTGAATATGAAAAATATGAAAAACTCATGTTTGGACTCAGTAACATAACCGAAGAATTTCGTCAACGTCGTGCATTTAAAAAGTTTCAATTTATATTTAATAACCTCGATACAAGTAAAATAGAAGGCAAACAAGTTTTGCCAGTATACTTAAAAGAAAGTCTTTCCGATTATTATTATCGTAAAACTCCCAAAACAACTAAAGATGTCGTTAAAGCACAAAAGATGGTAGGTTTTGAAGGTTATATCGACAATCAAGGCTTAAATGATTACTTAAAATATCTTTATCAAGATATTGATATTTATGAGAATAACGTAATTGTCTTGACAAATCCTTTCTTAAGTCCTATTGCCAGTACAGCTACAACATTCTATAAATATTTTATTGTTGACACCAGTTATATTGGCAAAACCCAATGTATTAAAATGTTTTTTTCGCCTTATAATAAGAACGATTTCTTATTTCAAGGATTCTTATATATTATGAAAGATAGTAGTTATGCGGTTAAGAAGGTTGATATGTATGTCAACAAAAACATAAATCTTAACTGGGTAAAAAGCTTAAGAGTAAAACAAGAATTCGATAACATCGAGAATCATGGATGGATGTTGTCACACGATGAAATAAATATTGATTTTGGTGTATCGCAAAATAGTGCTGGCTTGTACGGACAAAGAGCCGTTTCATATAATAAATATCTAATCAATCAAGCAAGGACTGATAGTGTTTATGCTGGTTCGATGAAAGATAAACCGTTGCCATTAATGCCCGATAGCTTTTGGGTAAATCATAGACACGTGCCTCTCGACAAATCGGAAGAAGGTATTTATGCAACAATGGATAGCGTAAAAAAAGTTCCTGCATTTAAACGAACAATGAGTGTAATAATGCTTTTAGTTGCTGGATATAAAGACTTTGGTTATTTCGAAATTGGGCCCGTTAACTCTTTTTATAGCTATAATCCTATCGAAGGTTTTCGTGGTCGTTTCGGTGGCAGAACAACTCCGAAATTAAGTAAGAAAATAAATTTCGAAAGCTATGCTGCGTATGGTTTTAAAGACGAAAAAGCTAAATATTATCTGGGTTCAACCTATTCATTTACACAAAAATCGATTTTCGAATTTCCGGTAAAATCATTGAAAGTCTATTATCAGAACGAAACTAAAATTCCTGGTCAAGATTTGCAATTTGTACAAGAAGATAACGTGCTGCTTTCCATTAAAAGAGGAGTTAACGACAAACTTTTCTATAATAAAACGGCAAAGATTGAATACCTCAATGAATTTGAAAATCATTTTTCATTTACAACAGCATATCAATTCAATAAACAAACTCCAGGTGGTAATTTGTATTTTAACAAATTGGATTATTCAAAATACACCAATGATGTCGAAAATATCAATATATCGGAACTTTCGGTAACAGTACGATACGCTCCGCACGAAAAATTCTATCAAGGAAAACAGTTTCGTACGCCTTTACCATCGAAATATCCAGTATTGCAATTACAATATACCCTTGGATCAAAACTTATAGCGAACGATTATAATTATCATGTTTTGAAGGCAATGATTAGTCGTCGTTTTTATTTCTCGGTATTGGGTTATTCCGATGTGATTTTTGAAGCTGGCAAACAGTTTGGATCGGTTCCATATCCATTATTGATGATTCATCGTGCAAATCAAACATATTCATATCAAATAATGTCATATAACCTTATGAACTTTCTTGAGTTTGTCAGCGATCAATATGTTTCATTAAATATCGATCATTGTTTTAATGGCTTTTTCTTTAATAAAATTCCATTGTTCAAGAAACTACGATTCAGAGAAGTTGCAGCTTGCAAAATTTTATATGGTAGCGTTAGTCGCGAAAATAATCCAGCCTATCATCCCGAATTATTCAAATTTCCAACCGAAGCAAATGGAACTCCAATTACCTACACGCTCGAAAAAGAACCTTACATTGAGGCAAGTGTTGGTATATCGAACATTCTTAAATTATTGCGAGTTGATTTAGTAAAACGCTTGACTTATCTCGATCACCAAAATGTTTCAAGTACAGGAATACGAGTACGATTTAAACTTGATTTTTAAAAATTTTATTTATGAAAGCACGTGATATTGCACAACAGGTAATTTACAAGGTTATCAATCCCTTTGTAAGACTATTAATTACATTAGGTATAACTCCAAATATTGTTACTACAATTGGTTTTCTCATCAACATTGTAGCAGCTGCAGTTTTTGTTAAGGGAGCCGAAACCTGTCACCGCAACGATTTATCGTACATAGGCTGGGGGGGCGGACTTATATTGTTTGCCGGACTTTTCGATATGCTCGATGGACAGGTTGCACGTCTGGGAAATATGTCATCGAAGTTTGGAGCATTATACGATTCCGTATTAGATCGCTACAGCGAATTGGTTATGTTTCTTGGAATTTGTTATTATCTTGTTGCTCACCATTTCTTTCTTAGTTCACTGCTTGGTTTCGTTGCATTAATTGGTTCCATGATGGTAAGTTATATTCGTGCACGAGCCGAAGGACTTGGAATTGAATGTAAAGATGGTTTAATGCAACGACCCGAAAGAGTTGTAATCATTGGCCTTTCAGCATTAATCTGTGGTATCGTTTCGGCATGTAGTAATGGAAATCATCGCTTTTATGTTAGCTGGCTTCCATTCGAAGTTTTCGAAACCATTTCTATATTTACCATTCCTTTAGCGATAGTTGCTATTTTGGCAAATATAACAGCCATAAAACGATTACAAATTTGCCGTAAAGCATTGAGTTAATTAAATCGATTTTTACAATGCTTAGAAAACCTATAAATATAATTACTTCGCTGATAGTTATACTCTTGGTGAATTCAAATCTGTTTGCCCAATCAATTAATCCTTTGGATTATTATCCAACACCTTCGAAAACAGCAAAATCGTTGTTTTACATTCAACGCTCGCATAATAAAAACACTATTGTGTACGATATAAATCTATTGCCCGATGGTAGCCTAAATAAAGAAGCACCAATTCACCCTTATTGGATTCGATACGAAGAAGGTGGTATAACACAGGAATTGTCGTTTATTCAACGCAAATATGCCTATGGTGTTTATTACGAAACAATTGATGAATCAAAAGGATCGTATAAAGTCTATTTTGTGTGTTATTCTAAAAAGTATATTTATCTTTTAAAATCAAACAAAGACCTTAAATATCATGCATATATTTCGCTCAATAACCGATTGATAGAACTAAATAAAGTATTCATTAAAACCGAAGGAGGAACCTTTTGGTTTCCCGTTGTTCGCTATGTTGAAGTCAGTGGAATTGATATGGCTACAAATCAATATACTTCGGTTCGTTTTACACCATAAAATAAACAGATGACAATTTTTCCAAAACAAAATTTAAACCGAAAAACGTTAGGAATTTTAGCGTTATGTTCAACTATTTATCTGCTGATTGTATGGCTTTTAGTTGGTTTAAAGGCCGAGAATTTGGTACTAATTATTTTATATAATTTCTTTTTCTTATTGAGTAATTCAACACGAAAATTTGTGGCTGCATTCACCATTTTTATTGTCTTTGGTATTGTTTACGATTTAATGAAAGCCTATCCAAATTATATGGTTAATTCTATTGATGTGTTAAAGGTTTATGGATTAGAAAAAATGTTGTTTGGGATTCACAATAATGGCACAATCGTAACGCTTAACGAATATTTTGCGATATACCATAAGACTTTTTTAGATCTGCTTAGTGGATTCTTTTATATCAATTGGATGCCAATACCACTGGCTTTAGCTTTGTATTTTTATTTTCGCAATAAGCTCCAATTTTTACACTTTTCGCTTACATTTTTACTTACCAATGTAATAGGATTTTGCTTCTATTATATTCATCCAGCAGCTCCACCATGGTATTTAGCAGAATATGGTTCAACTATAAATTTTCATACAATGGGCAATCCAGCAGGCTTAGCTCGATTCGATGAGTTTTTCAATATCCCAATATTCCATTCAATTTATTCTCGCAATTCTAATGTCTTTGCAGCAATGCCATCGCTCCATTCAGCTTATCCAATAATAGTTCTGTATTATGCCGTTAAAAACAAACTCGGTTTTATAAATTGGTTTTTCGGACTCTTTGTTTTAGGTATTTGGTTTTCGGCTGTTTATTCTGGACATCATTATGTTGTTGATGTTGTTGCAGGAGCATTAACTGCTGTTTTAGGTATCTGTTTATTCCAATTTGGAATACTTCGAAACAACTATATCAAGAGGATTTTAAAAATGTATCAAGATTCAATTACATAATTCTGAATATCAGTAATCGTAAAAGTGTTGTGAAGTATTTAATTCAATTCTTTAACTTTTCTTGTATTCCTTAGGCGATAATCCTTTAAGTCGTTTAAAATATTTTCCAAAAAACGACTGCGAAGCTCAGTTCAATTATCAAATCAAAAAGGCAAAATATCTGCAAACCATAAATAATTATAAGTAATAACATTCAGTACTAAGTCATCGCAAATAGTTGACTTAGTACTGTTATTTAATTTACCTACATGTAAATGCCATTCACCGAAAAATGGTTTAATAATTCGGGTTAAATAAATATTTTTGATACATAAGGTAAGGGGTTTTCTTCTTCTGAATAGTAATGTGCTAATTTAAAATATATGAAGACAAAGATTGTTTTTTCAACAGAAACAAGTGATAATGATTTTTGGTTTGATTTGCCTATAATTCCACGAATCGGTGAGTTTTTAAAAGCAAATGATTTTCTTGATGTTAATCAATTATTTGCAATTCAAGAAACTGCACATTGTTGGTCGGGAAAAAAAGGCTTGATTCAATCGGTTGAATACTGCAAGAACGATGATGGAATATATGTTGAGATGTATGTGTGGTGTGAAGATTAAGAAAAAAGGAACTCAAATAGTATTACTATTCAACAATACTAACAGACTCGTTCAATGAGTTTGAGTGCAGTACTATAATTACCTCCCTTTTCACGGTTTATTGAACAGATTCAACTGACTCCATAAATGTCTCAATTTTTTATAATGCTTCGACAAGTTTTTATTAGCATTGAGACGTTTTCAAAATTATTGAGGAAGTTTTGAAATTCATCGAGCAGTTTTTTAAAGCATTGACAAGTTTTAAAAAATATTGGGGAAATTTTAAATCCTACGATACGTTTTAAAAATTCATTGGGAAGTTTCAAAATACATCGTGATGTTTTTTAAAAACAGTGACAAGTTTTAAAAAATGTTGGAACGAATGTAAAAGTTTCAACAAGTTTTCGAAATCCTTTGGGAAGTTTTTACAGGTATTGAGCAGTTTTTTAAAACATTGAAAAGAAATAACATCCTTCGAGCAGTTTCTTCGCTACTGCAGGTGTTTTTCGTAATACCAATTCTAAAATTATTTCAGACCAATCCCCCCAACCCCATAGCCGTCAAGCTAACATATGTAATTAACTCATAAATAATTACATATGAGCATAAATATTTTTTTAACCCGCCTATTAAAGAAGCGGGTTGTTTTTTTGTTAATTTGCACATATCAATGAACT
>Ga0302296_1000052_pt1 | contig 93139 bp, 90 predicted proteins | sample III_Fen_N3_1_FD_194546 | JGI IMG/M metagenome (GOLD analysis project Ga0302296, IMG submission 194546) | Peat permafrost microbial communities from Stordalen Mire near Abisko, Sweden - III_Fen_N3_1 | ecosystem: Environmental > Terrestrial > Soil > Wetlands > Permafrost | place: Sweden: Abisko... | reverse complement strand
GTATCATGAGCCCTAAGTTTATTCTTTTCATATTCACCCCATCTAGGGTCAGACTTCTTAGCCACTTCTCTCATATTAACAGCAGAGGTCATCAAAGCAGATGTAGTTGGATTATTCTTTAATCTCCTTACCATAGCCTTATATTCAGACTGTAGCGTAGGATCTTTCATTGCTTGGTCGCTATTAAACTTAGTATCAACAAAGTTCTTTATAGGTCCATAGATATCAGAGTCCCATTTAGCCTTATCTGCATCAGACATGGTGTTTAAGCTAGAGTAGTTAAGAGTAGTGTCATCCATTAACTTCTCATTCTCGTCTAGATTCTTCTGTGCTTTATCGGCAACTCTATATAAGTTCTCAAACTGAATAGGAACATACGTATTTATGAACTTAGCTTGTGCTGGATTATCGTATAAATTTATTCCCATTTTTATTTATTTGTAGGTTTTCTAATACCTGTTTTCTTTTTAAAAAATTTGCCAATATTTATATTATCTTGACCACCATACATCTTTGCTATAGAAGCATCTAATGAGGCTTTATCTGCGTCAGACATTGCAGTATTATATCTAGAGAATATTAATGATTTAAACATATCATCCTTACGTTGATTAGACATAAGTTGATTAGTTTGAATTCCTTCTGCCATTTGAGACAATCCAGTTCGCTTGATATTTCTAGCAGAGGCTTGATTTCTAGCATTAAGGTCATCTACTCTTCTTTGTTCGTTAGTATTAGCTCTAATATTTTCATTGGCGACTGCATTGTATTGATTCTTATAACCAATATTAGCGGTATTTGCTCTATCTTGTATATCAGACAATATATCTATAGATGGAGTTGCTGATCTGAATGCCATGCCTGCTCCAGTACTTGTATTTATAGATCTATTATTATATGCAGCTATTCTGCGTTGCTCTTCAGCATCTTTCATTGCTGGAGCCATATTGTATCTATTGTTAGTATTTAGATATTGCTCGTATACTGGCTTAGCAACATCAGCTGGACCCGAGAACATATTGTTCAATGCAGGTGCCATTGCAGATAGACTAGAAAATACATTCCCGTATCCTACTCCTGATACATCTATGCTAGGAGACGATGTAGGGCTAACTATATTATTAACTGTTGGTTTAGTACCAAATCCAGTCATAGTCGACGGAGCTTGCTTTCCTCCATTAAGTCCATAGTTAGATAGACTATAAGATGGGTCTATTTGAGACTGAGCAGTAGTTGCCGCAGGTGATCCAGCTACAGCATATTTAGCTGCCTGATCCTTATAAATCCTAAGGTTCTTAATTCCGTCCGTATACCCAGAACTCCCTCCAGTTTTGTAATTAGGATCTAGTTTATTCATTTGTCCAGTCCAATTCCCAGCCATTACCTCATCAACTGCTCCATTTTTAACACCAAAGTCAACATTTAGTCCCCATTTATCAAGAGCGGCTTTATTTGCAAAAGACACTCCTTGTCTAGCTATAGTTTGACCCTTAGCTACTGGAACTTGTATATCAATATAATCTCCCTCTGGAACACCAGTTACATCTACTTTAGGAATACCAACTGTACTTCCGCCTTGCATTACATCGGTAGATACTTTTTGTTTCTTAGATGAAGTAACTCCATCGTCATATCTAGGTAATTGTGAATTTGCTGGAATTCCTCCCTGTAGTTGTTGATTAAGCATGGTATTCATGTTAAGCAATTGAGCTTGCTTCGATATATTAAGTCTATTTAACTCAGCAGTTTTCTTATCTAATCCAGCAAGTTTTCTTTGTCCTTCTTTTGGCATTAGTATTTTATCGTTAATTGTTTGCATTTTTTCAGCTCTTGCTATAATATCAGCAGGAGTGCTATACCCTCCAGGTATTACGTATTTGTCATTCTTAGAATACACTGAACTACCTTCTGTTAAATTAGCTGGGACGACATCTGGATTATTAGGATTATATGTACCATCTACGGTTCCAATTCTACCAGTTGCTCCATCCATTACTCCTTCTCCGTTAGCAATTAATGCATTTGGATCATTAGAGTTTATTCCATTTGATTTAAACTTAGCAACGCCTTTATCAAATCCAGCTACTCTGCTGTTTGTAAAGTTCCTAGCGTTATATTTTCCAGCTATAGCAGTATTTGAGTTCCTGTTGGAATTCATTCTAGTATCTATATCAGCTTGAGTCTCCGCAGCTATTTGTTGCCCAGCCGCCTTATTAGCACCAAGCAATCCAACAACTCCTCCAACTACAGCTCCTGCTGCTGCTCCATATGGTCCAAATCCTGCACCCATTTGAGCAAACTTTCCAGCACTAGCTAATGTTCCACCTACTTTAGATGCGGTAGACGTAGCGTCTCCGCCACCAAACGATGTAACTAAATCACCTATTCCACTAGCAGCGGATGCTATTCCTCCAGGAGTAATTCCACCCATCGCGCTTCCAGCTACAGATTCTCCACCAGCTGCTACTCCATTTGACGCTATAGCAGTGTTTGTATTTGGATCAAAGTATTGAGCTCCGTATACTTGCTGCATTCCAGGCTTATTTAGCTTCATGTAACTATCTACATTAAAACCAGTAGTTCCTAGATCATATTTCTTTAAAAGTCTTTTAGAAGCAGTATTAGACTTCAATTTATTTATATTCTTATTCATATTATATCATTGAATATCTATATGTTGTTTCTATATAAGGCAATCTGAACGTATACCCATCATTGCTTTTAAATTCGTAATCGCATACCATGTACTTACCTCTAAGCCTGGATGCAAATAATGCTTTTGATTCAGGAATATTTACTATTGCGTATACATTATTCTCATCTCCATTATACGCCTCAACGGCGCCAATTGTTCCAGAGAAATCAGATCCTATTAGGTCTCCGTTTTGATAATGCTTAACAGCGAGATTTTGTTTTAGCCAAACCTGAGTACCAATAGTAACCGAATTATACGTATCTCCATCAATTATAATATCTCCTTCATTTATGGAGTCATCTTTGATTAATCTTATTGATTTTGCTTGTCCACCAGTATTGTATAAATACACTGTGCTAACACTGCCATTATCATGCTCTAATTTGATATAATATTGTTCTAAAGCCCAAAAAGAACATTCATCTCCAATATTTATATCAGAACCATACCTTATTCCGCTTGGCAAAGCCGTAAAATTAGATTCATTTGTAGCTCCTGTATTTGGGGAGTTCCAATTAAGGGTGCCGACTTCTTTAAGTTTTCCGCCAGCCTCACTTCCTCCTGAGTAAGTGATTAAGGTTTGCCATTCCTCTAGACTTGGAATATGCCAGCCAGAAGGGGCGATTCCTCTAGAATCTATAAAGGCATCCCAGCTATAAAGTCTACCGTGTTTTATAGTTTTTGACGACGATGAAGATATGTCTTCTGAGCTATCTCTAGGTATAGAAAACTTATAAGTATCTTCTCTACTATCTATAAATTCAACCTTATCTGTAGTGTACAATCTAGTTTTAAATTGCAATGGAACTATATTTTCAGTAGGATGAAAATCAGCAGAATATGATACATTGTCAAATGTTTTTGTAACTTCATAATCATCATTTATTAGAAATCTAATGAATGATCTATCTGGAGTATATGTATCTTTCATTCTATTATAGTCATTCTCTACATTATGAAGAAAACATTTACCGTCTGCATCAAATGAGTAATACGATCCCTTTAAATCAATATACCATTTAGGATCAGATGAGATAAATGATGAAAAAGCCTCTATGGCTTCTGAGTAGTTTAATGTGCTTAGCATATTATTCTATAGTAGAGGCATCCTTTATGCCGTAAAGAGATATCATAATCTCGTTATATTTCTTGTCGTATATGATAGGAATATTGTTTCCTTCTTCATTTATTGTAGATTTGCTATCATTCAATATCGATTGAACTCCTTTAAGCTTCGATAGAGCACCAATAGAGCCCCTGTAAGCGACGATCTCCGCCCTGTCTGAGTCATACCAGTAAAGAGTATTATCAGAGCTAGAAATGCCCCCTATGATGCCGTATTTAAATCCATTGCTTGTAGATATATAATCAAATCTAGTAAGTATTCCAGACGTCCCAAGTACCAATTCAGTAAGGTTATTATCTTTCATCAGTGATCGTTCGTTTACTGATAAAACTCCAAACGAATTATCTTGCCAGAAAAATAGCTTATTGTTGAATTTATACAAATTGGTCAGTCTACCAAATTCAGAGTCAACATCTATATAATTAGCAACTTTGAACTTAGTCCAACTGTCAGATAACTCATCATTAGTCTTAACCTCTGACGAATAAACTCTACAATCAAATGATTTATTTGACTCAGTACCTATTAATCTAGGGTAATACGACAATGCTGTAGGTTCCGCTGAGTACGCTGAGTTATATGCGTACTGAGGTAGCTCTTGAACTGATGTATATGTTCCTCCATATGAACCGGCTGGCATATATGATCCTGGATTCTTTTCTATATCTCCATTATAGCTACTAGCCACGTATGACTTAGAATTAACCAGGTGTAAGTTTATAGATGATTCTAATGGTATCATAGCACCTACGTGCTTAGCTTGAGCAGCAAGACATTCTTCAGTTACAAATAGGCCGCTATCCATTCCAGCATTACCCATCATAGGTTCTGTAGACCTGGTTATAGTATAGTCAAATATTCCTATGAAAGTGTCACCTCCAAATACATCAACGTTTGTCGCTTCTTCAGGGTTAATAGAATATCCAGTAGATATATATTCAGTAAATTGTCTATCAACTATAGATGATCCACCGTATATACTGCTATTCATCTTCTTCATATTCATTATATATGTAGAAAGAGTGGCCATCCCCATCTTATCAAGTCGCTTATGTTCAGTAGAGTAGTTAGAATTAGAGTATTCGTTTCTAACCGTATCTATGGATAACATATGAGGTATTGTATTCTCATTATTAACTGAAAATATTATTCCTTCTCCGTGATGTCCTGAAGCCTTTGTTCCAGATATAGCTAATACAGAGCTAGTATATACGTCATCTATTTCAGATTTAGCTCCATTAAAGTCCCTACAATCTCCAATAGTCAGTGAATATGATAGATTTAAATATTGTTTACCTCCGTTAGACACATATCTATCGGGTGTAATTAATCCAGCCTTTGTTTTTGGCAACGTATCTCCAGAGTATTCAAATGAATCTGCTTGAAACAGTCTTCTAGTATAATCTGATCCAAATGGATTAGAAGTAGTCTCTATAGTTTTATTTGTAATGTTCCTGCTGTTTTGGTATAGAAGCTTTATAGTCTTTGAGTCATTCTTAACATCGAATAGCCTTCTGAAGTATTTGAACGTTCCACCAATCAAACCACCTTCAATGCTAGCAGTATAGTAGGCTGGTGGTATATCACACATTGGTCTTCCGTTATCAAATGCAGCCGCATCGCTAAATACTCTTCCAGATCCACTTCTATACGAAGCTTGTTGATCTCCAGTTGATGTTACGTATGCTCCGCCAGTCGCAACATATCCCCTTGGGTACGTAATGTTATTTATTCCATCATTTAGCGTAGGTGGATATATATCAAGTTTCTCTGGAGCAGGTATTACTTTACATAAATCTAATGCTAAATTGTGATCAAAGCTTGGATTTATATTCTTCATATCCATTCCAAATAAACCAAACAAAGAAAAGAATGTTGTGTTATTCCTGTTCTTTGTATTTATATCAGCACCAAAATATAAAGAAGATGGGTTCCATTTACCGCCACCATAGAACGATAGTCTTTCGTGTAGCGGACTTCCGTAATATGAACTTCTTCCAGTATCTCCCCTAGCAGTTAATAATGTAGGTGGAGTTGATTTAGGGAATATTATGTCTACAGTTTCAAATGTAGGATTAGTAGTTATTCCTCTAATCTGTTCAGTAAAATCTACTCCGTAAAAAGAAGTTTCCGGGTTTATAAACAAGAAGTCAGTATTGCTTGCTCTATATGGAGATAATGCATGCTTAGTGAAGTCATATCTTACATTTCTTCCTCCACCAAAGTCATCGTATCCTACAAATTGAGTAGTATCGGCACCAGATCTTTCCCATACTATTGCATTAGGAAAGCCAAAGAAGCAACATTTATTGTCTGAAGTCCATGGAACCGCTATGTCGTTTGAGTTATATCCAGTCTCAAGTATTTCGTATACTGGGCCAAGTGACGAGTAGTTATATCCCATCGCAATAAATGGGTGTGGCATTATGCTTCCTTCTATCGGAGGAGTAAGATCACTATCGCCTATACTGTCATGGTACGTTCCAACTTTTTGGACCACCCCTTGAGACAATATAGTCTTATTGATTAAATCTCTCTTAGCTCTGACTATCTCTATCCTGCTAATATTAGAAGGTATATTATTAAAGTTAAATGATAATCCAAGCGGCTTTACTAATAGCTCTTGATTCTTTAACATTGTGATGTCGGAATATCCAAGGTTATCAGTTTCTTCTGGCATCTCAAATATACTTGAATTCCATTCAGAGTTGCTTACATATCCAGCCGGAAATCTAATATCTGCTATCCATTTTGCAGTAGTACTTCTTCCTTTAGAATCGTAAAATACAGCAGCGAACCTGTAAATCTCATCCCTTTGATAAGATTTAAAATTATTAGATAGATATGGATTAGCATAGTTTAGTGGACCTTCATGAACTGGTAGACCAAAATTAGTTATATCTGAATTACAATATGTACCATCGCTCTTAAATATGCGTACTGAGTCTATTTCTCTTTTTACGTCTCCAATCCTAGCAGTCCTATTGTCTATGAATCTAGCTGCATCTCCAGCTGGCTTAGTAATTCCAGGAGTGTTGCTCCAAAAATCTCCATATGATTCTACAAAGTATGTATTAGTAAACAAATAGCTTACGTTAACTCCAGATCCACCTAGATTACCGTTAGCGTCGTATATATCAGTAAGTGACGAATATTTATCTACAGTATATATTTCATCGTGTATTGAGTCATGCGTAGTCGGAACTGTACCTATAACTTCTGATGAATAAGTATTTGTTACAGAACCGTTTTTTATATGGCAATATCCGTTTATATCAAACTGATATGCTCTAGTATCATAGTATCCAGGTTCTCCAGGATTAGGCATATCCCAAGTATCTTCTTTAACGTTTCCTGCGAACAGAATATTGTCTTTAGATTCTAGATAATTAGGTTTAAATAGATAGCCCCCTATAGAAGCGAACTCCTGTACTGACAATTCTCCTATAGCACCAGATCCACTATCCTCTATTATTATAGAGGATCCTGAATTAGATTCAACTAGATCTAGCTCTTTAACTATGTGTATAACCGGAACTTCAGCATAATTATAATAGTATACTGATATTAATCTAATTTTAGAAAGCTTATTCCCTTCTGGTATTCCTATTTCTACTTTTACTGATTTGTTCGCAGATTTACCATATTTATCTCCAAGCCCAGTTCCAAGATAATCTATACTCTTCTGTTTGATTACAGACTCAGTTAAGTGGACCATTGGGCTTGGCTGGCTAACCGCAGTTTCGCTACCAGATGAGTTAAACAACTGATAGTAATACTGTATCAGACCAGAGTTCAACAAACCAGAGTCAATACCATAGATAGATGGCCTTTTAAAGGCCGTAGAGGGAAGTATATCTAGCGTTGATACATTATCTATGATTTCATTCTTAATGTCGTTAGATGCAGCTATATTAACAGATCTCATGTATGATAATCCATCAGCCCAATATACTTTAATATTATCGAAATCCTCAAACCTACCAACTATACTTAGTACGCTAGATTCGTTTATTCCCATATCTACTCCAACGTCAAGTCCTACTACTCTCCCTGGATTGCCAGGCAAAACATTTTTCTTTACTGGGATTAGAGGATTTGAGAAATCTATTCTGTATAGTCTATTCTTATTAGTGACTGTATCAAACGTAAAAACTACACCAATATTTCTAATTGCTGTAGTACCTATTATCTTTTCATTCGCACCGAACGAAAGGTCGACTAATTTTGAGCTTTGTATATTTGTTATTGCTCCAGAAGTCGCATTGTTATTAGCAACGCATCTTATATTCTCCGCATATCTGTACTGATCTTTATTCAATAAGGATTTATCTAGATCAAGATTCATCCCCTTTCCAAAAGTATTTGCTACTTTTTTACCTGTTCTTGGATTCATATTATCTAGATTGGTCTTTATACCCTTCAGAGAGTGTTATATCTTCAAACATTGATGAATGAGCGTTCATGTTTGGAATCAATTTAACCCATACATTCTTTATAGCTTCCATTCCATCTTCGTTTGGCATAAGTGATTCAGCATATGCTTGCTTACAGTAGAAATTCCAAGACCTTCTCATATCGTAATAGATCTCTCTATTCATTCGGCCTGACATGTATTCTGGGTATTTTAGTTTCATTACTACGTACCAGTACACAGCTTCTATATATGACATTAAGTCGGGTATAAGCATATATCCATTCGAATCAACCTTAACTGAGTCGTAGCTTATTCTTAGGTATCCAGTAGGTATATTAGTCACTATATATCCAGGTTTAATTGAATACTTTATTCCACCATTAGGAACTGTAATCCCTTGTCCAGCTATGGACAACAGACTAACAATCATTGGCCTTATATTCGCATTCTCATTTATAAGCTTAAGCGCTTCCTCAGATCCAACATTGTATAATGATCTAACGATGTTTATTATAAGCTCTTGAGAAGGTATCGGATCAGACACTTCGCCTGAAACTTTATCTGTTGATTTCCATACGTTAAACGAACTCGTTGAAGCGCTCATTGGAATCCATGGTCCGTTTAAATTTGGCGAATATGTAACTTGGTTAAGCCTATGCAGTGATGCTGGAAGTTGAGCTTGATTTCCAATAATAGGAATAATAGGTTCCCCATCTACTCCAGATATCTTTCTATCTAGCTGAGTAACAGAACCTATCTTTTCAACAGCCTCTCCAATCCATTCAAGAATACTAGATATTCTAACATCCTCTTCTCTAATGTCAAGATCAGACAGTATCTTTGATACGACCTGCTTGCTCGATATGTATTTATAGATCATTATTTCTCTATGTAATCTTGTTTATTTTCTTTTATTTCTTTTGCTAGTCTTCTTTTATTGGCTCTAGACATTACCAATTCGTACATACTTTTGCATCTTATAAGCATATCGTGCTTAGACCAAAAGAACTGATAATTATATCCATCGGAATGCTCATTCAAATGAAGTACTGTTTTCTCACAAGCTTTAGTCTCGTGAAAATCTACTCTAAGATAGGTGAAGTCGTAGCGTTTAGGCTTCTTCTTTATTACGCATAGCGTACCCATTCTAGCTGGTAGTCGTATCTCCTTTGAGTTGTCTATCAGCTCAGTAGCTAAGTATTTGAAGTAATCATTTAATATCTCCCTAAACTTAGCTTTTGAAACCTGATATAATCTATTGTCTGATACGTACTCTTTATATGATAGATAGTAATCTTCTATAGTATATGAATTTCTATCTGGCATTATTTACTTGCTGAATATCGTTTGTAGAATTATTAGTAGTGTCAGAAGGAAACTGCAACTTAAGTTCCTTTGCAAATATCATTTCCTTTATAACTGGCAACATATTTACCGGTATAGGATATAAGTCATCTGCACTAAAATTAACTGAGGCTTCTGATGGATTCTCAAAAACTCCTCTTATATTAACAGCTCCTAATTCATTAGGACCAGATATCATCAGTCTATCACCCTTCTTGTACGCTATATAGTCATTGCTAGTGTAACGTCTATTACTTTGCATGTTTGCAATATACTCAGTGGCTAATTGTATCTTATTTCCCATTAGGTCTGTTATTGCAGTTATTCCGGTACCAAAATGAAAGTCTATAGTTTTGGGTATGACTATATCTGTTTTAGCGGTCCACCTTCTATTGTCTATATACGAAGGGCTATTACCAGCCTCAACTAGCTTAACCAGCTCCATTTCTTGTACATAGTCTGGATTGATATCTCTACCTTTATCTATATCTTGTTTTATCAGGATTGCTCTATATTGAACTATCCATTGCTCTATCTGAATCCTACTCAACGACTCAGACTCAGATATATTGCTATTCCTTGCCTCGTTTAGTATGTCATCTATAAGAGTGTTGAGTGTATTCAGTCTTACCATTATGATATTTTAATTGTAATTGTTTCTTTCATTTCGTGAGCGTCTACTAATCTAATCATTAGTTTTTCAAAAACCTTCCTAGAATCAGTAACCATTCCTTTTTCAGTATTGTTCCCAACTAATAGACACCCATGAGTATCTACTGCGGTATTGCCTGGATGAATTCTAATTCCTTCAAATCCTTTCACATTTTCAAGTAATGGAAGTATTTTTTTAAATCTATTAGAATGAGTAAGATCTATAGTATAGGTACCATAAGGAATTGCAGTTTGCCCATAAACCTTCTCCTCCCCTTTTTCGTCAAGATCGCCATCTTTGTTCAAATCTCTGACTGTATCTTCAAGTACATTACAGAAGAATACGTCATTTAAAAACAGATCACCTATGGTATAGGTATCCATTAATGCTTTCCTTTTTAATTCTAGTTTCATTATTTATCTACTGTTTTAATTATACGAACATCTCCTACCTTAATTAAATCATTGGTATTAACTATCTCATATCGTTCTATATCTTCTTTCCTATAGTCTAAATGTAATAACCTATCCAGCCATCCCTTCCTACTATTTACGAACTCCCTCGATGAGTAAACGTATAAATACTCAGTATTGTTTACATCAAGTATTGCTTTTAGTTGATTTTCGTGTAAAATAACTCTGGTATTTGTAAATTCGTTATGAATTATGGTGGTATCTATGTCGCATTCAGCTGGTTTTGGTAGTTCTACGTACGCAGTGTCGTGAATAGTAGTACTTATGCCCGTAGAAACGTCACCAGACTTCTTCTTAGGCAATTTAAGCGACTTTCTTAATGAATCCATAGAATGTATGTATTTATCATTTGAGTCTCTTAAATCGGATACAGATAGCCTTAGGACACGCTTATCATTCTTTAATGCTGAATTCATATTCTCATATGCCTTCCTATTGCTAGTTTCGTTAGTTAATTGTTCTTTCAGCGAGTAATAGTTCTTTATTCCGGTTATTATACCCCCTAAAGAACAAATAGCCAGTACGGAAGTAATGGCTATTTTTAAAATACTTAATTTTATGTTCATGTTATTTTCGTTTCATGATTTGAATTAAATCATCTTTTAAATCTGTTTTTAGGTCAGAAATGCTCTTAGATATACATCCAATCTCTCTCATCAAGGAGTTATGATCTTCTCTATTCTCATTACGATCTCTGTAAACGATCTCCTTTATTTCACGAATATCGTCCCTATTTTTATTCTTGTGCTCTTCCATATCGTCTCTAAGTGATAGAATATCCTTAGCAGTTTCTGTTATCTTCACATTGAGGTTAGTAAAGACAGTTAGTAGTCCGCCTATATTGACTAAGGCTATACCGACTATCATTATGATTTCCGAAGTACTCATTTAATTATTCTTGTTTGTCGATGTCTATTGAATTTGTTGTGTCCTGTGTTGCGTGCTTTTTTGAGTACCCAAGCAACCCTGCTCCAGTGGCTATAACCCCAGCAGATAATGCTCCGAATGCTAAAGCATCCCTTATATCTAAAAATAATGCAGATGTACAAAGCAAGAATGAGATACATCCTATTGTTACTATTTTATCTCCATTCAGCTTAGAGCCACTTGTCTTGCCATTTGAATTACTCATGGCTTCTGCATATGAAAATTTACTCACTTCTGTCTTATTTGTCATTAGCTACTTCATCTTTAGTTTGGCTTTCATTTCTTTTTGAAAGTTCAGCGTATATTAATGATAGGTTATTTTTACTTTGCTCTAGTAATTGAATTTGATCGAATGCAATTACTTTTAGTTGGTCTACAGTTAGTTCAGTTAAGTTCATGTGATTTATTTTATTTCTATTGCGTCTAAGTGATTAGGGAGTGTTTTTATATAAGAGTATGCATTTGACAATGAATCTCCAGTGCTAAAATATTTAGTGAAGCTATCTTTATTAGATGTACTCTCTACAATTCCAGTGGTAGGCAACATAATATCATCAGATACATATATATTTTCAGGTTGGATTATTGTGTTTAATCCTGCTTCTTTAGACTCTTTATTTAGATAAGTCTTTAAAGTGAAATTAGCTGATTTTCTTTCAAAGTCTAAGTTTATGCTAGTTACTTCTAGGTATGCACTTTTGGATACCACCCCGTTCTTAAAATCTATTGATTGCTGTAGTGCCATAATTATTTATTTATTTTTTTATAATCCACCTTTTGTATAGTGGTACGTTCCATTGTTTGTAGGGCTTACTGAAAGTAATGCTAAAGCAGTAAAGTATCCTCCTATGATAGTACTTGATGACTGAGACTGTCCAGATGCTATTATCAAATTAGCTCCAGAAACATTAAATGACCTTCCTGCGGAAGCATCATAGTAGCTGTAGTTAAATGTTATAGTGACATTAGTGTTTACGGTAACAGCACTAGGAGATCCAGCATATACAGAATATGCATACATTTTCCAATTGGTTCCATCATACGTAGTATCAACATATATTTCGACATATGTATCATTGATCACATAATTATCAGCATAAGCCCATGCATCGTTATTGCTATAACTGCAGCAAGCTCCAGTGCTAAGACTAGCCCAGGTCGAATTGTCTGTTACTACTGGTATATCATTACCGTTTCTATATTTGGTTCCTCTTAAATTCGATGCCATCCACACTTGACTGCCAATCTTTACAGTTTTATATGTATATCCACTATTGTCAGTCATTATTCCGTCGTTAGTAGAATTATCTTTAATAAGTCTTACTGATAAACCGGTATTTCCATTTCCTCCGTCACCTGATCCTATGCTAGCTAGATTGTAATATAACTCCAATCCATAATAAGTAGTAGTTCCGTATAAACCATACGATCTTATATAATTAAATACTCCATTATATAATCTATATCCACTTCCGACTCCAGAAAAACCATAAGAATCAGTCGCACTAGTATTTGGAGTAAGCCAATGAGTAGTTCCCACTTCCTTTAAATTTCCACCAGCAACCGAACTTCCTCCGACTGTAGAAATAAGAGTTGATAGTTCTGCAGCAGTTGGAACATGCCATCCGCTTGGGGCTATATTTCTGCTATCGTGTATTGCATAGTTATTATATAATCTACCATATCCACCATTAGGAATAATATGTTGATAATTTCTAAAATTATACAAGCTATTTTTTGAGCCAACGTAGCTAGAATCAAAAGTGCCTACTGCCGCAGAAAATAGTTCAGTTAGAGTCATATCACTGCTATCACCATATATTTCAGTTACTACATCGCGCTGATTAAATGAATCAGTATTCGGTACAGCCATCTATTTATTCTTTAGTTTATTTATCTCAACTTCTAAGTATGCTATTTTAGCTACCAATAAATCAATATATTTTACTTTGTATTCACCCTCTTTGTCTCCAGTTACAAATTCATCAAATCCATTACTAAGTAAATCTTGAGCAATAGTACCAAATCTAAGTTCATCTAAGTTATTTTTAAAATTAAATGATACTAAATTAAGTCTGCTATAGTCTTTAATAATTGGTTGAATATTGGTTTTTAAGGTTCTATCTGATGATAGAATAAAGTTACTGGCAGTAACGGTTCCGCTTACAGAAATAGAACTTCCGCTTTCGCTAATCAAACTATTTACCATACTACTACCATTCCATTTAGGAAGGTAGTTAGTTGATAAAGTATTTGTTAGATTGCCTGAGTGATATACCTTATTCCATGGACTTACTACCTGTCTAGTACTTCTAAAATACATACTAGAGCCATCGTAATTAAAATATAATTGAGTTCCATAGTAAGTATTAAAATTTAAAACGGAACCATATCCACCATCTATAGGATAGTTTAATGATGAAGGCATGCCAAATACATTATAACCAGCATGTCTTGTTAAATCATTGGCATTTTGACCTGTTGCGTTTCCAAGTTCTCCTACAAAATAACTAGATTCTGATTTATTACCAAGATATTCTGCATTCAAGTTACTAACTATTGTAGTAGAATTTACAGTAAGTGGAGAAGTTCCAGTTGCTACTGTTGATTGAAGTTGAGTAGCATTTACAATAGAAGCAAAAGTTGCTGCTCCTGTCGTTGCAGATATTTTTAATCCTTGAGCACCAGTACCAAGTAAATAAGCATCACCACCAGTATTAAACAATATAAAATCTGTTGATGAATAACCCCCCGATATATCACCACCAACTCCAAGAAACATAGTTGCATCAACTCCTGTTCTAATATGTGAATTAGCGCGAGCAACCCCACTAATCCACATATTTGCAGATTGAGCAGAAGCATTTTGGTTTAGTATGAAATTACTTCCACTATAAGTAGGTATATCTGTTATTCCATATCCACTAATTGTAGTAGGGTGACTACTAGTGTTCCATGGGGTGTAGCCTAAAGCAGTAGTCACCATTCCACTATTTATACCTGTTATCCAACCACCATAGTTACCAAGATTATTTGTAAATTGACTTAGGTTAGTTGGAAAATTACTAACCTGCGACTTAGTAATGCTTATACCAGTAGATTTATTCCATGCAGTAAATATAGGGTCTGTTTCAGTAAAACTAGATAGGTAGTTGTGCGTGTGAGTAGTTATTAAGCCAGTAAGAACTGATTCAACATTAGCTTTAGTTATTCCGCTAATATAACTATTAGGATTTGACGCTAAGTAGTATGATGAATTATCGTAACTAACCGTAGTTCCACTAGACTTAACAAATCCAGTCCCGTTTAATTGTGGTTGACCGCCAAGGCCAGATAAAGTTTGATCTCCAGTGTTACTACCACTTAACGTAGTTACACCTAACTTAGTTTTAATAGTTGTAATTGTCTCATCACCAGTATTAGATCCAGAAAATGAAAGATTTGGGACATTAGATAAACCTATATCGGTCTTAGATGTATTATGAGGATTTCCAGTTATTATCTGAGAGTGGTCATATGCAGTCTTTCCCCTATCTCCTCTATACGCCGTAGAAGAAGTTTCTCCTAATGCCAATGATTGGCTAATAAGAGCATATATACTGCCACTCCATCTATATGTAAGATTAGTAGTGGTGTCTATATAGATCTTACCGGATTCTCCAGTAGCTGGGAATAGGGTTATTGATGAGTACTCCAAAACATCATCTACATATGACGGCAATTGGGAGTTCTTTACAAATCCACTTGAATCAAGTTCGGCAAGGCCATTTATAGCACCTTTAAGCGACGTTTCTAGTTTATTTGATAAAGCACTAGTTAAATTATTTATGTCGCTTATATCAGCCTTAGATGAGCTTACAACGAGTCCATGAGAGTCGTATGTTATCTTGGAATTAGATCCAGCAGTTATTGGAGTGTTAAGACCAAGCTTTAAATCTAATGCGCTTTGAGTTGCAGTAGATATTGGCTTATTTAGATCACTAGTATTATCTACATTAACAAGACCTATATCAGCTTTAGTTAATGTAACGTTGCCATTTATTTGAGTTACTCCATTTACTGAGGTAGTTAACCCGTCTTGTCCAGGTGCACCCTGTATCCCTTGTGGCCCTTCAGCTCCAGGCATTCCTTGATCACCTTTGTCTCCGGAAAGTCCAGTATCACCCTTATCTCCTTTAAAACCTTGATTCCCTTGATCTCCTTTATCGCCTTTAGCGCCAGTAAGGCCTAAGTCTCCCTTATCGCCTTTATCTCCTTTAGGTCCAATAGAACCGGTAGAGCCAGTATTGCCTGTTTGTCCAGTAGCTCCAGTATCTCCTCTATCACCTTTGTCTCCCTTATCGCCTTTTGGACCAGGCTGGCCATCAGAGCCTTGATCTCCTTTATCCCCCTTATTTATATCTGTATTTACGTCTATAGTAAAGTCTATGGAATCATTAGTAGTTATATCGACGTTTAAGGCCATTTGCGGCTCTATAGTGACACTTAAAGGTACCTCTTGGTTATCTAATACTACTTCAATATTAAGTTCATTAGAAGCGCTTAAAACGACATCTACAGGAATAGCCTCAACTGACGGTGATTCTATGCTTAATGATAAATCAATATTTCCAATAACATTGTCTATTGATATTACAGATTCTTCTGCCTGATTGAATTCTAATGTCATTGATTAGTATTTATTCCGGAATTATTACTGGTATTTCATTTACCGCCTCATCTTTAATTATGCTTGGCAATATATATATTCCAGACATTGCTCTTTGTATAATATTGTCAGCCTTATCTCCATCTATAGAAGTGGCTATGCACATTATATCTAGCATTATCTGACCGGTCATTAGTTTAGTAAATTCACTCCTAATAACCCCTTTTAAATTAGTTGAGCTGAATGAAGTCAATGGCTCATACCCTTCTTTGAGATCCCTAGAGAATTTAACTATGTCATTTTCACCTGTGTACGCGTATACTATTACATTTTCCAAATCATCAAAGCTAGATATATTTACATTACTAGAATTGCTGAAGTTTAATGAAAAGTATATATCTTCTCCTTGGTATTTTTTCATATATAACAATATTAAGCAACTACTCCTTTAAGTACTGTATATCTAATAGTGATAGCTTCTGACAGTGAAACAGCAGCAACATTTCTTATTGAGACTGTAGCTGTACCAGCGCCAGCAGCAACACATATATTATATGCTCCAAGAGTACCTCCACTAATATGAGTAGCTATGATTATATCATTTGCAGCTATAGTAGTATTGGTCCATGTAGAAGTAACTGTAGTTTGAGAAGCTAATGCATCAGCGGCGGTTATTATTGTTCCACACAATTTGCTTAATGTAAAAGCAGTAGCCTTGGATGTTAATTGAGTAACTGTACCGCCAGCACCAGTAGTATAACCTATACCAGCTGAGCCAGAGTGTAATAAAGCACCAGCATTACCAGTAGCGTCAGCCCTGGCTATGGTAGCAGAAGTAGAAGGGAAGGTCATTGTGGTAGCATCAGTACCAGCCAAAGTCAATGTGTTGTTAGATATTAATTTTTTACCAGTGGCTGAATTTGCGCCAGAATATTGTACATTCCACGAAGCAACTCCAGTTCCTCCAGCAGTATTTATACATGTAATTGAAGCAGAAGTACCACTAACAAGGACTATCAATGCATTAGCACCAGAAGTATTAACAGTTACTAATCCTGTAGAGTTATTTGTGATTAACCATTGCTGACCATTAGTGAGAGTAGTAACAACTGGCATAACAACTGTTTGCGCTAAAGTACCAGTAAAGTATTGTTGATATGGGCTAGTTGCTACAAATGTAGTAGTTGCTCCAGCTGTAGCTACTGTTGCATACCCTTCTATGACATTAGGGGATGAAACCAACCCAGAGAACGTTGACATTGAATCACTAAGAGTTAATCTAGCATTAGCCGCCAAAGTGCCTCCAGTAAATAGAACTAAATTCTTTCCAGAAGTGGCAGTACCAACTGCAATATTGCTTGATTGAGAATATAAATATCCATCAAGAGCCCCGTTTATGGTCCATGTTCCAACTGAATATCCAGATCCATTTATACCAAAGTCTACGTAATTAGTAGTATCATTGCCAGAATCAGCTGTAGCGACTAAGTCAGTTGACGCTGTAGCGGAATTAGATAAATTCTGTATATTATTTTGAAATACTCCAGATACAGTATCCCATGATTGATAACTTAACCCAGATAAAGCTGCAGGAGTCCCTGTACCAGATCTAGATATAACGCCAGTAAACGTTGGATTTTCCTTATCGGCCTTCAAAGCAGCAGCTGTAGAAACAAACCCGGTAGTGGCTAATTGAGTAGTATTAGTACCAACTGTAGCGGTAGGGGCAGTAGGTATACCAGATAAACTAGGAGATACTAATGTATCGCTAGCGTCAGAAGCCCATGAGCTGCCATTAAAATATTTTATTACTGAGCCATAAGGATCAGCGGATAGGTCCATCCAAAGACAATTCATTGATGGAGATGGGGCTATAGTACTTGCGTACGTTTTAGTAAATGCTCTATTTATCATAAGTTTTTTATTAAGTTTATTCAGCTATTTAGGTAGCAACCCGTATTTTTTGGTAATAAAAAAGGCGACCATTACAGCCGCCTCCATTATTTATTTTGATTAGGCAATCATCCATGCAGCGATTCCGTCTCTCAACGCTTCTGCTCCATTACCAGCAACGATATAAATCTCAGATGCTAGGTCAGTAGATTTTATATATTGATTGTCAGGGCTTTGATATGCTTTAGAAAACTCTAATGTAAGCGTATCATAAGTTTTAGTTGAATCAACGTTTAAGTCAGGTTGAATAACTGGGAATTCAGTACGGTAAGTAATACCTTTATATCCAAGAGCTTCACGTTCACGATCTCTAACTATTTTCCAATTTCCACGACCAGGTTTGCTTTGAACGGTAGTAATGGTTAGACCAGTAACAGCGTCTTGTGAGCTAAATGCAGCAGTAGGGTTAGTTACATAAGCAAATACCTCCATAGCAACTTGAGAATAAGGAGTAATAGCATTAACGCCATCAGTTCCCATTCCTGTGATTACTTTAGCAGTAATAGTCAAAGTAGAAGTACCATCATCTGTTGCAGTTACTCTGGCTCCAACATGAGCATTAATACGAGCAGCAAAAGCGGCAGACAGGACTGCAGGATTTACGCTAGTAGCGATAACTTCATAAGAGTGAGTAAATTGACCTGGATGTTCGTAAAGATCTTTGTATACAATACGAAGAACGTAACGATTTCCAACAGTAGGAGTTACACCAGAGAATTCAACTACAGAGGAAGCTTCAGTTTTTGCAACATAAGCGCAAGTTCCGTCTGGAGTGATACTGGTAATTTTCTTTCTGCTGATTGGCGATGTTTTAATTATTGTAGCATCTTGAGTCAAAGTTCCTACAGCCTTTACATATCCTAATTGGATAGATTCTACTGCAGAAGTAAGATCTGCGATTGCACAAACATTACCGTTTGCTGGGTTGATAACAACAATATCACCAACAGTTAAAGCATTGGCAGCACCAGGTGCTTTTTGTGTTACGTAAGTTTGTTTACCGACAAATACGGTATTTGGTTTTTGCATCATAATATTTTAATTTTTATAGTTAATTGTTCTTTAAAACTCAGCTTAACTATAGTCTAGTCGCTCTACTACCGTTAAAGGGTTCCACGTTAAACTAAGACTGAGAACTTTACTCAGTTGCCTGAGACTCTGCTGCATAGGTTTGATACCTTGACTCAGAGATATTTTCCAATGCTAATCGAACAGCTCCTACTAGTATTTCATCCCAAGTATGTTCTGGCATTGTTATAATTTTAATTTCTTCGAAGTAATCCATATTAAATGCTCCACCTGGCCTGTCCTGTGTACATACATAATGTTGTCCATTATATAGAACCTTATCTCCAATTACATAAGAAAGACTCTGGTTGAATGTAGGATACTTATATGTATCTATCTTCTCAGGTAGAAATATGTAAGTCAACCCGTATTTAGATACATAATAGTTACTGTCGGTATACAATGATATAGAGTCGTCAGTAAATGCCCTCAATGGCTTAGCAGTATTATTATGAAATAAATGAGGAGCTATTGAATTATTTAACTTAGAATCCAAGTTCTCTATAGTAGCCTCAGTAATATCATTTCTTCTGCGGATTAATATATTGTCAGGAGTGAATCTATTATCGGGAAGTTCGGTGGCAACAAATGTACCAACTTTTGCAAACTCTCCAACAGTTATCATGTAGTCTAAAGGGTATGGAAAATAGACAGAATTTTCTGATGTAGATATAGAATCCCATTGAGACTCAAATATATCCCCAGAGATATCATCTATTTTGCATTTATAATAAAATCCTCTACTAACTACAGTATCTCCCATGAAATACGTTTTCGAATAATTAAATGGAGTTACGTCATATTCCACTGTCTTAATAACAGTTCTTAAGTCGTCGCTCCTTTTTTGATTTTGCTGGAATCCAGCTCTATGTGAATTTAGTCCAGAGTACCTAGTTTTGATGAATCTTTGTGTAGAGGCGTTAATCCAATAATCCTTTTCTTCTGGAAGAAATGAAGGATAGCTAGACACGTTTAGTTTGTCTAGCTCTATATCCCAAATTCTATGTAACTCTTTTAATGTCATATATTATTTTACTTCAAGCTCATTGAGGATAGTCATCTTCAAATCTTGATTGTTTTTATTATCTAAGAACGCAACAGCGTCATCTATAGAAGTGCCAATTATCTCAGTACCGTAATAATATGCATTTTTATTCTTACGCATAATATTTTTAGCTATAGCAGCCTGTATTGTAAACTCAGTATTTTTTGTCTTGTTATTAACCCACTTCAAGAAGAATTTTTCAGGGTCTTTCTCAACTAGTTCAAATAATTTACTCTCAACCAATTCGGCAGACATGGTATCTGCTTTATATCCGAATAATCGTAAGCATTTACGCATATCCTCTAATGACATCTTGTCAAATTCTTTAATAGCGTCTCTCTTACGTTTGTTAAGTCTGTTGGATTCTTGTGCTTCCGAGTCTTTATTTATAAGTACATAATCAGCTTTTGGTTTCATATCGTTAATGCCATTTGAAACTCTGTGGTGATTTTTAAGGAATAGATATTGAAGTTCATCCCAAGGACGATCTGTATCAAGTACTAATTCTCTGTTTGTAATTTTAACAGTGAATGTATTCCAGTACGAACTATATTGTGCTAGTGTTTTTTCTCCAAGGCCTAGCGCCTTTTCTAATCTCGATTCATCTTCTGGAGTTAAGCCAGTGTGATGATTACCAGATCTAGTTAATGATGGTGCGATATAATCAGAACAGCTTTTATATTTAGTAACGCCGGACCAAGGGTCTACTCTTTTATGTTTTAGTAATATTTCCATATGGGTATGTATAATTCTCCTTTACGATAACGTAAGTGCAATTAATTGTTTTAATGTTTTGCTATACAAATAGAAGCTAATCTATATGTACAATATAAGGCTAGTGATTGAGGGGCTAGCCTTATATATGTGATCTACAAATCAGTCATTGCTTTGTAATAAAGAAATGCTTTACCAACTGGGGCGTCTGCATCCATTATAAAAGCCTTAGCTAATTGTTTATATACTTCTTTATTATCAGGTCCAAGTACTACGCAAAAGTCAGAATATATCATATTCATTACATAGTACCAATCGTATACCGTGAATTTATCAAATGTGATCCCAAGTTCAGATGCAGCTATATTGCTTTCATCCATTGAAACTTTTTGTCCAAATGTACCATCTTCGTTCTTCATCGCAGCGACTGCTTTTGTGGCAGTATCTACATTGAAGTATGGACCATGCACTATAATACACATCTCTTCTATAACATCAGAATATGTAGTAAAGTCTTTAATGCATATAGCTTCTAGGTGATCGTCTAGAACTTCGAATATTTCAGACATTGGTTTAGATTGACTCTTAGATGGGTATACTTTCTCTATTAATTCTATAAATTTGGTCATGTTAACATTTTTATATACGGAAGATATTTCTTAGCTTTTTGAATCATTGACGGATTCTTTATAAGATAGTCATACGTTGATAAAATTTGTTCTGATCCCAATTCATTAACTAATACCTGTATAGCCATTAGCAATCTGTATCCTTCTTCCTCACTCTTAACTGGAGCTTTGAATGTCATTTCCTCTACTAGTGGATAAACTTTTTTTGGTTCTATAGGAGAATCACTAACGACTGTAGGTAATTTTATCTCTTCCATATTAGTTTATTTAGCGAGTGAATAGTTTCAATATCTCAGAAGGTTTAGGTTCGTATGCATCTAGCATATCAGCAGTAGCCTTACCAAGTTTATCTAGATAGAATCTTCTTATGTCTTGAATAATTTCACTACTCCTTAGTTCAAAAACCTTTTCCATACTTATTTTAAAATATTCCTCTTCCATTATATTAAACTTTTTTAGTTTCGTATATAGCTAGAAGCCCTGGAGTTCCAGGAGATATAGCCATGAATGATAATATTGAATCTGTTTCAAAAGCCTCTCCACCTTCTTGAGATGATGATGCTGGAAATAAGACTGCTTCATAGTCAGTAGCAGATACTAAAGAATAAGCTCCTTCTAAAGGAATCCTTTTCAAGTATATCTGAGTTGTCCCTGCATTTTGAAATCTAATTGAATTTCTTTTCTTATTTATAGGTGCGACTGCTACAGCCGATACGCCTATGTTTAATGGGCTAGCCATGTTTTATAAGATGTATACAAGGAGCCGAAACTCCCTGTATAATTTTTAATTAGATAATAACATCGGCTGGTTTCAAATGAGCAATCAAAGTACTAAGTAAGTACTGATTTTGTTCATTGTTGGAAACTTTATTATTAGCCGCAGCTAATTGATCTCTTAAGTTTTGAACATTAAGGTCATTTATCAATGCTCTAGTAGAATTGCCGTCGGCAAGGATAGTACTCTTTATTTCACAACAGCAGTTGGCCATAGCCATTGCATTTGCAGTACCTTGTGCTATAATTTGATTTGTAGCATTTTGCATTTGCATTGCCTGACTATTGAATCCTTGCAATGTGGTAGTAGATAGATTATTGAAGCTATTCAATTGCTGCAAAGCATTTTGATTTGATTGTGCAGTAATGTCTCTTCCTAAGCCATTGATAGAGTCTAGAGTAGTAAAATTAGCAGAAGCTTGAGCTGTAGCTAATTGACCAATCTGAGTTCCCACTCCAGCAATACTTCCAGCTAGACTGATAGCATCTGATCTTATCTCTGAAGATAAAGCCTCATTGCTAATTTGTCCGGATAGATTGTTTATTTGTCCTTGAACAGCATCGAATTGAACGTCATTATTATTTCCGTTTCCTCCGAATAGTCCACCACCATTGTTTCCAAGTAATCCACCTATAAGCAAACCGGCGATACCACCACCAACTGCTCCTAAGCCAACTCCTGAACCTAATCCTGAGCCACCCATTGCAGGCAATGTGGTAGTTCCATCTAATGTAAGTGCCATAATTTTATAAGATTTAAATTAATATTAAATATAATTAATCCAACGCTATAGGATCAATTATTCCCTATGAGTTAGTAAACTAATTCAAAATATCTTTAAGCCTTACTATTTGACATTATTGACAAAATTTGATTTTTTGCTTTATTTAGTTGTATGCCTCTAAACCAATAGAGGCATACTTTTTTTAATTCATGAAAAAGAATTAATCTTTGATGTTGTTAATCAATAACGTCGAGTATGAGCTCTCCACAAGCACGTGGGTCGCGAACCATGATACCAACTTCACCTAAGAAGTGTACAGAGTAACCATCTTTTGCATTTGAACGCAAAGTGTTAGTTGACTTAGCATAACCTGCACCAGGAGCTACAGAACCAGCATTATGCCAGATACTCAACTCTCTTTCTTTTCTAGCTACCTTAACGATATTAGCTTCACCATCTCTTACACCGAAGTCAAGGAAAGTGAAACGATATGATTCAGTTGGCTTTCCAGTGATTGGATGCAATTTACGATTATGAATCAAGTCATCATACAAAGGCATATGTTTAACAGTAAGTTCAATACCGTTAGTCATACGATAAGTAGTGAATTGACCACCTAATGTAAGCTCTTGACCAGAACCAGTAATGAATTTGCTATCTACTAAAGTAAATGCAGCAACTTTTTGTTTCAATACTTTGTCAAACTCACGCATACCCATTTCGCCAGTAAAGGCAACGAATTTACGATCGTTAGTTCCAATCATGTTATAAGACATATCAAACAAGAAGTCTTCTAGCAATTCTGCTGTCAATTGAGTATAATATCTACGGTTAGCAGGTGCAATTTGTTGCAATAGACCAGCTCCGATATATACTGGACGACCATTAGTACCCATCAATTCAGTAGTGCCATCAGCAGCTGCATTGTATTTAGAGTAAACTAATTGGCGTTCTAGACGTTTGTACCACTCACGCATTGCTTTCCACTCTTGGAAGTCTGACCACAAGTAAGAAGTCTTACCAGTTTTAGGATCTTTTAAAGCTACTGCAAGAACGGTGCTATAAGCAGAACCGGTGATGTCATAAGACAAACGAACAGTAGTAAGGTGATTATGCAATTTGATATGAGTGCTATAGTTGATGATATCAGCTTCTTCTGAATACTCTTCATAGGCAGAACCTAAACGAGAAACTTGAGATCCAGCTGTTAAATATTCAGCAGGAACATAAGAAGTTGCTTGACCGTCAGCGATGAAACAGGTATAAACCCATTCATTACCATCTTGGTAAGGAGCGCCAGCTACACGTAATTGATATTCTTTATCGTCCAATTCGATGATTGAGCCAGGTCCGAACCATTTATCTTCTAGAGACAACATGATTGGAGTATTTCCTAAACCAGCTGTTACGCCAGTAGTCACTGCTGAGCCATTCCATTTAGCAGAACGAATAGTAACCGCACGATCAGAATCGATCATAACTGACCATCTGAATTCACGTTGATCGATAACCATAGTCTTACCTAAACCACCAGTAAGGAAGTCAAGAGATGAGTTATAGCCACTATCTTTAGTACCAAATACGTAAGAGATTACGCTAGATACTTCATGAGGTTTAATAAGTAAAGCATTAGACAATTTGTTTTCATCAACTAAGTCAGAAAACCATTTGCCTTTGTAAAGTTGCAGATCGTTTAAAATTCCGTTTTCCATATATAAAACTAAGTTTTATTATTTTTTTGTTATTGGGGCTTTCGCAAAAGTTGTTGTGACGCTAATGACCACAATGGTACTGCCGACCCGTTATTTATTGTTTGTTTTGAACCACTTATTTTGTTAGAACTTAAAGTTTGTTTAAGTCTCGATACGGCAGATGTCTCTCCAGATCGTTTAGCTTGACTAATCAATGCATCGCCCTTCATAGTGAAGTATGCAGATTCGATCAGATTCTTAGTAGATTTGGCATATTCTTTTTGGTATTTTGTTTTACCATCAGCCTCAACTTTGAATATATATTCCATTAATGCCTTCTTATCGGTCTTCGGTATTTGGATACCTCTTACATCATTAAGTGACTCTATTTCATCAACAACGGAGTTGTAGAATGTTTGTTGGCTTTCGATAGCAGCCTGGTTAGCAAGATTTTGGCTCTCTAATAGCGCTTTCTTATTTTGCTCCTTAGATTCTTTAAGAAATTCGAGTGCATCGGTAGCCTCATCCTCTAAAAGGTCAGCATCTTCATACTTTTCAAGCTTTCTTTTGATCTGAGTATCGCTAAATCCCTTTTCAGATAGATACTCTCTAATCAATTGTTTCTGAGTAGTAGTGTCCTCTATATCTAAGGCATCATAATCAGTTCCAGCTTTGGCAACATTAAGATAGTCCTCTATAGATCCACCAGCCTTTACGTAGGCGTCTAAGCTAGCTATATCGTCATTTGCATACTCTGGGACACTTGATGCCTCTACAGCGGCTTTCATGTAGTCTATAAGACCTTCTACAGACTTAGGTTTGTCATCTTCTTCTATATCAGTCCATCCAACTGATTCAGCGATAGAATCAAATAGAGCTCCAACCGTTTCAGCTTCAGCAGTGTCTTCAGCAGATGGCTCTACTTCTTTTTCTTCTTTAGCTTTGGGCTCTTTGGTCTCTTTAGCTTCTTCTACTTCATCTTCGTCTTCTATATCTAGAGCTGGAGTTTCTTCAAACTCATCTTCGTCTTCTAAGTCAAAAGCATTTGTATCATTCGTAGGATCGTTTGGGTCTTCAACTACTTCTACCCCTTTAATTTTAATGTCTTCATTAGGTGTTAGCGTATCAAACATAGCGCTGAACCCACCCAGTATCTCATTATTATTCTTTTTCATAATTATTTAGTATAATTGTATTTTATTTAGTTACTAGAACTTTAATCTTTCTATATCCAGGCCCATTATCTGTGGCCGATTCGTCATTATTCTTCATAGCTGCTTCATACTCATCCTTAGTTAATGTTCTAGTAAGAGTTTTTGGATCATACAAAGCCTTCTCTGTATCGGATAATTGACCGCTATTATAGAAGTTTAAATCAGTAGTATGTGTATACTGAGTATCATATACCGGCTTAACTAATTTAGCCGGTTCATTTATAGGAAGTTTGCTCTTAATTCTTTTAGCAGTAACATTTAGATCTGGTAGATCTACTAATCTTTCTTTTAATTTCATATTATCTTTCTCCTGTTACCTTATTCTTCATTGCAGTCTTAGCTTTTAATCTCTCTCTATCCATAGCGTTCCGATCCTTCATAGCCTGAAGTTCTTTCACAGCCTTAATCTTTTTATCCTCCAGCTCTAGCTTATCATGATCCAAAGCAAGCTTACCGTCTTCAGTAGCTTTCTGTTGCTGAATCTTTCTAACTTCTAAATTATGTTTCATAGCAGCTTCTTTCTGTTTAACAGACAACTGCATTGCTTTATCCATCTCGTTAGAGTCTTGAGCTCTTTGCTTCAATGACATGTCAGCAATTTCCATTACATCTGGAATACCGTTCTGATCAGCATCAAGATCTTGTTGTCCTCTATAAGCACTAAGCTCAGCAACATATATCTTAGTCTGGTTGTCAGTATCAATTTTATATTTTTCAAGTTCGAGTTTTTGTTGCTCTAATGATAATGCTTGAGATTTAACTTGATTTTGAGCATCAATCAATTGCATTTGACGTTGATTTTCTTGTTCGGCGGCAGCCTGCTCTTTCTCTCCTCTAGCTTTTTCAATACCAGCTAATTTAGATTTAATTGCACTAACACTATCAAGTGTCATGATTTCAGCAATATCTAATATAGTAGCACCATTCTGCATGGCAGGTTGATAAAGTGATTTAACAGCTTCCAAGTCCTGTAGATCCTTAACTGAGTCAGATACAAATATATCGTAGTCCTCATAGAAGAAGTTATCTGCCAACTTAAGGAATGTTCTTGTAGAATCATCCATTATGTATTGCAAGCTAACACGCTTAGAGTCCTTCCAGACCTCCTTAGCGGTATTCAATAACATTCTTAATGAATTACGCTTACATTGATTATGAGTCCAGTAGAGAGGTTCTGTGATGCTTGCAGAGTTACTTACAGCTGCATTAACATTACCAACTAATTCGCTTGGAGAAATCTCGCCTTGACGTTGTCTAGATACGCCCGATATCTCAGCCATCATATCCTCTATCTTATTCATTAATCCAATATACTGGTTAATAACATTAGACATAGTTAAGTCTAAAGCAGTGATCTGATTGAACTGTGCTGAGTTGTGAGCTATTGTCAAATCTCCAAGAAGGAACAAATGATCTTGATCCAACTCAAATCCAAAATATTCATCAACTCCATGATACTCGACATTAAACATTGATCTATTAGCATCTCTTGCGAAGAATTTTACTTGATTAGTTTGCTTTCTTTTTATTCTAGTTGGAATTCTTTCGCATCCACTTAGTATACTTGCAACATAACAAAATTCAGCATGGTTTTTACATAATTCCGATGGCGTACATTTTCTTTTTCTAACAGACACCTTCATTCCTAAACTTCTTGCAATAAATGCAAATTTATCAACAATGTGCTTTCTATACTCTGTTTGACAGAATCCAAATCTATTTTTTGTTTTATCGTACCATCCATCGGTATCTATAAGGCCAGCAAGGATTGAAAGCCTATTTTCCTTTGATGTGTATATATACTCTTCTGGAATATCCTTATACTCTCTTATGTTCAGATCGGAAAGCCTATCCAAAAACCAATTGCCAGGCAGGTTCCTGTATTTTGATCTACTTCCTCCAGATAAATTTACAGTAAGAGATCGACTATTTATGTTCGCAGTTATTCTAGTATTCATTCCATGAAGAATAGCAAATTCCTCTAGATAGTTTATTATCTCCGTATCCATACTTTCGAACTGAGCTTTGTTTGTGCTTCCATCGCCAATCCATAGTCCAAGAGTGTACGGATCTATTAAATGATCTCTATAATTCCCACTTCGCCACATATCTATCTCCCCTCTCCTATATAGAAAGTGCCTATCTCTACATGATGGGGTTTTATTGAACTTTAACATCAGCTCTTCTGGGGTGGACGTAATAAAAGATACTTCGTTCGTATGATGATTTTTTAAACCATAGTATATATCGTGTCTGCTATTAACTATTTGAACATCTCCTCCAGAGCTAGGGACTATCTTATACATATTGTCGACTCCATTGTGCGTATTAAGTACTCGTCTAGGAGACAAGTCTGGACCCATTACTAAATTCCCAACAGACACATCTTCAATGTTTTTTAAACTTCCGTCAAACATTAATATCTTTGTTCCGCGACCAAAACACTTACCACCTTCACGTCCTGGTATATCCCAACCTTCTTCGTATGGATTAATAAAGTTAACGCCTACAGATGATAGATAATGCATCCATTTAGCTGGATCTATATTCATCGATTTAGGTATCTGCGTGATATCCATGTTGATAACCTTCCCTTTATCTCTAGCTAACGCAAGTTCAAGTCTGTACCATATAACTATGTACATGTATTGAAGCGGTTTCATTATAGCCACTAATGACTTAGGAGTAGAATTAGTGTTATTATATATAACGCCACTATAAGGTAATTTCTGTGAATTAAGGTTATCTGCAGAAACGTGTTGATATTCTAGTGGAGCTATCCCAATATAGATATCTTCTCCAATTCTATAGCCTTCCCATACTTCGATAACCCATTTCCATTCGATGCTAAGTTCGTTGCCGATAACCATATAGTCTTCACTTACTATGATCTCGTTAGGCTCTCCATTATCGCCAAGTACTTTTACGAATCCAATCTTTTTGTATGATTTCCATACCGCATGCCATAGATTAACTTGATTTGGTTGATTAATAGTACTATCACCTCCACCTGCTACAGTCTTCATGTTCATGTTGACATAATCTAATGATGATGGAGTATCTTTACCATATCTACCAGATTGTGGATTCTGACCAGTAAGTTCTAATAACTTATCTAGCTCTTTCTCTGTCATCTTATCAAACAATCTATCGTATACCTCAGTATAAGACATTCTCATACGTCTAACAGCCCAATCACCATCTTCTATGAACTCCATATCAGGTGAATGATCATGACCGAAGTATAGTGGATTAACGCGTTCCATATTTGGCTCTCCGTTAACTACTCCAGTGTAGTATACCTCTTTACCAGCAATTAAAGCATCTTTCCATCCTTTAGAGTATTCGTGAGGTAGATTAAGCTTTTCTTTTAGATAGTTAAGTGTATGATATGCTGAGTTCTCTGCAATGTCTTTATATCCTTTAGATACATAGTTCATTATTTTTTCAGGCGGCATTAATTCACCGGTCTGTAGCTTCTCTTGGTATTCTTGAGCAGATTTCTCATCCATTCCAGATAGAATAGTAGCCATGGTATAATCCATAAGCATTTGCTTCATCTTATCTTGTACGTCAGACGCTGCATCTTGGCTAGTTCTAATAACTCTAAATCTAAATGGATGCTTAGCTTCTTCTCCAAGAAGTAGATCTATTTTAGATTTTATGATATTAATACTCTGAGGATTAGCAGGAAATCCATCTTCTTGATTAAATGGGTCAGTAACATGCTTTAAATCTTTTGGATCAAATATGCTATTGTATAGGTCGTAATATGCAGCCATCTCTTCGAATGAAGTTCTATCTGAACCAGATGGTACAGTCTCCCCCATTCCTATGATATAGTCAACGCACGTTTCTCCCCATTCAGCGTTCTTTTTCTTTAGACTAAGCTTCTGTGCCGGGAAAATGCTAGTTGTATCTCTCATTGTTTAAACATTAAGTATTTCGTTGTTATTTTGTTTGTTTTGAGCAACATTATTCAAAAGCCATAATGCGTCCTTGTCTTCGTAATTCTTTAAAAGCCTTTTACCTCCAGATGACTTAGAATTCCTTATCATGTCTAAATGTTTTTGCTCTATCTTCCCATTGAATACATCAACTCCGCTTTTATATAATTCGTATCGAAGTGCATTCATATCGGCCTTATTCTCTGTTGGGTCTATATCATGCTCATCGCGTATAGTAGGTCTAAGCCTATCTTGCAACTGCATTATATCATTATTATTCAATAGATCCTTATCTATCCCGGTCTCCTTGTGACTATATTCATGAGTCTCTATGCTACTTACTGGAACGTTATATTTCTTAGCCTCGGACTTATCTACTATAACATATTTAGGAGTTACGGCATTACTTCCAGAATTACTATAGGGAATTCCATTTAGTTCATTTGAGATTTGCTTTGCTATAGAAGGGGTCTTTTCCTGTATAATAGTATTAGACTCCTGTACTGCTTTTAGCCTAGTCTGTCTATTTTTTTCTAAATCCTCATATCCAGATAACTCCATTCTCTTTTTATATATAGGCGATTGAATATACTTCTCTGTAAATTCTTTAGGAGATAACGTCCTATTTGAAAGATCAACACTTCCAATTGATTTCATATCGGTAAACATTCCTTTTACTGGAGTCTGAATTTTATTGGCAGTCAGGTCTAGATTTGGTAGTATTGGCTTAATTGTTTTAGGTATCATATTAAAACCATTTTATTTCTTTAGTATTTGTATTTAGGTCTATATCTGATAGATCTGATAACTCTGTACCAGAATACCATTCTTTAGAGAATAGTGGCTTATCAAATAAGTTAATCTTTTTGGATTCTGAATCACGCTTCTTTACATATGTATTATGCATTTGAAGCCTGTATATCATTACCATTATCAGTGCTATTACCCTATCGAAGTTTCCTTTAGTATTGTACTGTATAAGTTCTTCTAGTAGTGCTTCTGACATTATCTTTGTTAAGTTCTTCTTTCCTGGAGCAAACTCTTCATTTAGCCATTCTTTTATAAGCCCTTCTCCGTAATCCTTGATCTGGACATTCATGTGAATACCCTTCCTGCGTTGAACCGTAGACTTGCCAATAATATCATTTATAATATCTGGCTGATCTGCTAGTAAGTAATCACAATGCTTTTGAGTAAAGTAAGGGAATATGCCTTTACGCTCATTTTCATATAGAAGCCTAGCATTATAGTACATTAGAAGCTTGCGAACATTCTCGTAATAGTCTTCTGCAGTATCAGGTCTACCAGTATATTCAGCAACTAGCATATCATAATACGATTCAAAGTTCTGAAATCGCTTGTATATGAATGTAGACCCTAATGAGTTAGTGCCAGCCTTATCGTGGTCATATGGGTCACAGTTATGTGTAGGTACATGATAGGAGCAGAATGTGTGGGTATCTGTTTCAAAATTATATACAGTACCGGTGTATTTACTATGATCAATATCTTTTATTTGAAAGTAGATATATTTCATATCTGAACTAAGAAAACATCCTGATTTTGGCCTATTCCTAGTGGTCTTTATATTAGTCCTATCTATAACAGATAATTTAGTCCTACTATCAAAGTTAAGCATCTCTGCAAATTTGATAGTGTCGTTATGTCCAAATCTAAGATGATATGCTTCCTTTTGATCTCCAGAGCGTCCATCTATATTGTATTTTCCAGCACTCCTTAATTTAGATACATTACCGACAAGTCCAATAGAGAACGCTAGATCGTGAAATGATTCTATCAAATCTAAATTACAGCTAACGAACTCCATTGAATAATAGCCCCTTTTATCAATGCAAACACATCCATCAGAATCTAAATAGCCAGCAATTAAATTCGCCTTCTCTTCATTGTTAAAAGATCTTTTAGAAAGCTCTGTAATCTTTTTTCCATGAGCATATTTACCATAGAAATAATTAAAATAGAACGCTACTGTTTTTTGATAAAATGAGAACTCAATAGAATTATTTCTTATCCTTTGGCTGAATGTAGACTTTAATCCATTTATTACATAGTCCTTGAGTCTATCTATTTGAGCCACATTGGCAATATCAAATGCTATGTATATGCGATTGCCTTTTGTCCAGCCATCTCCAAGCCATAATCCAGTGAGCCACCTCAGATTGTTTACATCATCAGAATTCGCCTTATCATCGCCATTATAATACAGATTTGGGTACTTAACCCAGTCGCCAACATTTATACTTGATGCCTTATTAAACTCGAAATTAAATAAACTCTCGTCAACCATATTCTGTTTATTTAATATGTGTTTGGATGAGTATATTGGGTGCTCTTTAGTAAATGTAGTCGCCCTATACGTATTAGATACCCTTATCTTATATATATCTTCATCTTCTTTTTCGTATCTCAACAACGCTTTAGGATTTACATAATTACCATCTATATCTACTAGCCTAGATCGACTTACGTCCTCTACATTCATCAATCCCTCTTCCGTCAACACTTTTTCTCCTGGAGTAAGACAGCCTGCTATATATAATGCATGTGGCGCATCTTTAACTGGGTGTTCCCATATTACTATAGATCCCGTATGCGCATCATCCTTTCCTAATGGATATTTGGTTATATCTCCATTCTTTTTAGGCGTCCACATCAACTCGCCATTGATAAAGTTTAAATCACCCACCTGTTTAAAGTTCTGGAGCTTCTTATTCGTACGCAAAGATGCTAGCTGGATCATTAGTTCTTTCTTGGGAAATATGTTCCCTGTGAGCTCTAAAACAGCCTCCTGAGGCGTTATAGGATTCTCTGCTATATATCTATCTATCGCTCTAGAGTCAGACGATCCATCTATTACTCTTTGTCTTTGTTCTAGCGAATAATCTATTGCTTTATCACGAATAGTATTACCATACTTATCCATGAATAGACGTTTACCGTCAGGGCTAAGTACAGACATATTCGCGTATACTGGAACAAAGAATGCACATGTATTCCCAGATGCTCCATCATCCCATATATTAGGGAATGCTTTTACATTGTAGCCAGATGGATTATAGAATAGTTCTTTTAGTCCATCGAATCTACTAGCTTCATCACCACCAGTACCAAATGCAATCATCAATCCAAAGGCAATACCATCTTCCTCTACAGAAGGTCTAGCAATTTGCCATGCTTGTAGAATATCTTTAAATGAACCGGCTTCTTCAAATAGTATTAATTTACCACGTTTACCACGAGCCTTGTTGGCATCATTCTTAAGCGTAACTCCTATTATCTCTGATTTATACCCTACCTCTATCTTATTGCCCATAGCATCAGTAGTAAGTATAGACGCTCTCTTATGGATCTTAGTATTAACTGCTTGTCTCTTCTTAGCCCATGCAGTATGTTCATCTACAAAGTCCATTAGGTCCCAAGCCTTAGATAATATACCATCCCTTACTAAGTACTCTGATTCAGAGGCTATAGCGTATGATTTAGACTCTGGTACGTGATAGAAATTCCTAACTAGCATTGCAGAACCCTTGAATGAGAAGCCTTTACCACGGGCCTTTAAAACGACCATATGCTTACCTTCTTCTTCAGCTTCATCTACGCCTAAAAAGTAATAGTAGTCGTAGTCATAGAAGTCTGGAAACTCTCTAGTCTTCTCTCTACGTTTCTTTATATTACCATGCTTATCTTTATACTCGAACTCCACTAAACGCAGAATAGGACAGTAGTTTAGATACCAGTAGTTATAACCACTTATCCAATCTCCGTCCGCTGAAGTAAACCCGTTTATACAATAGTCTGACTCCTTTTCCCAAAAATTCAAGTACTCTGTAGTACCATGTGGATAGAAACAGTAAACACCGTGCTGCTGGAAATGCATGCACGGTGTTCTAAACTTGTTTGGGTTGATTATCTTTTTATTAAAATTAATCATTTGGATGACAAACAGTTTTTATTTTTTCTTAGTAAAAAAGGCTTTGATTTTAGCGATCAATGCTTTGAACCAATTAGGTTTTAATACTACTTTAATTACTACTGGCTCAGCAATAACTTGTACTGCAACTGGAGTGTTTGTAATGTTGATTTTGCGTTTGTGTTTATATTTTGGTTTAGCTACTGCTTTAACCTCTTCTATAACTGGAGTAACAACTTCTTGTTTTGTAGGAGTCAATACTAGCTTTTCAACTGCAGGCACCTGGTTCTTTTTATTCTTATTCATAATTTAATTTATGTGTTTAAATGTCTATAACTCTTTGATTAACTCAAGGAGTTTTGCAACGACCACTGCAATTGCAGCTCCTTCTCCAGCCCTATTAAGTGCATCTATTGATGCCGATAGGCATGATATAGAGTTGATTGTCATTTGATTTTCCATCTTATTATTATATATTTAGTGTTTAAAAAAGGGTTTACTAATATACTAATTAATTAGTTTGAGTTATAAACGTATTTATTTAATTGTTGTTTTATGTTGTATTCCTTCGAGTACAACTAAACGTTTAACTTCTTTCTGTAATTTCCCAATTTCATATGACATCCATATCACGTATGGAGTTATAATTAATTGAGCTGCTGCCATTCCTAATAGTACTAAGAACACGTCTGACATGATATTATTTATTTAATTCTCATTTGATCGAAATATACTTTACCGTCTTTTATGAGGTCTCGTATATTCCTTTGAGTGCTACTTAGAGTAGACTCCCCTGATTTGATTTCTAGAAATACTATCTTATCTTCCTCAAATATAACGTAATCTATAGGGTTTCCAAGAAAGTGACATTTCTTTGGATCGTATTTAAATTCCTTTAGAAATGGAGCTAAGTTCTCTGATATCTGACCAAGTCTAACTTCAGACGATTTCTTTTGAGACAGTAGCTTAGAATACGATTCTTCTAGGTCCTTTATGTGTGCTCGCTTGTAAGCTATATTGTCTAGAGACCATACTATATAAGCAAACATCGATGCCAAGCACAGACAAATTGGGAACGCTATGAATGGCAACATGACTCTTCTTTTATAATATCAATGCATTGTAGAACTTCTTTCTGGCTTTCAGGTTTCATTACTATGCCAGTGAAATTCATTTCATTTAACTTTGCTTTGAACAACTTCCACCTTAATGGAAACGCATCATTAGCAAATCCTTTAGTCTCTATAATCCAACTACCATCTAATGCTTGGAAGTCTGGAGTATAAGCTATTTCTCTAACATTCTCTATTAAATCAAACCTCTTTGTAGATGACAATATCTTCTTGTTGGAGTCTCTAGTGATTTTTCCGGTATCTTCATAGCATCTGAACTGAGACTTAAACTTGGCTATAAGAACGTATGATGATGGCTGATACGTAAACTCAATTCCATTCTCTTTTAGTTGCTTGTAGCAGAATAACTCTAGCCCTGACTTAAATTTCTGCCCGTCATACTCATGAGTCTTGGCATTCTTTACTTTAACGTTCTTTGATATCATTGTCTAGATTTAGGTATTTCAAAGTGACCTATTTCAGATCCACCTTGTACTCTCGAAGTTTCTACATCCTCTCTTCTTACTTGTTTAGTAAGTGAGTCTAACGACCTAACTACCTTATCAAGGGAAGACATTGCTGCCATAGCTTCTTTAACTGTTCTCATATCCATAGAGCTAACTGTCATGTCTCTTAAGTATGTACTTATGATATATACAGAATGTCTGCATGAATCAAGTAATTGTACTAGCAGTGTATTAGAAAACTCTAAGAATGTACTTTCAGCATATAATACTTCCTCTGATGCTACCCAGCCTTCAGGAAATAATTCCTTCTTTAGTTTCTCATCTCTATACTTCTCATCACCTATATTCTCTACATATGGTGAGCTATAATGGTGTTTTAAGACTATGTAAGAGATTAAGTTAGTAGCATAGTCCTTATCTTCTGTAGAGTTCCATATTGCCTTAAACGAAGGCACACCTAGCATGTCTGCGTGTATGGTAACTTTTCCAGCTTGGATATCGAATAATTTTGAATTCATTTACTTTTTCTTTTTAGTGATATCGGCCGTAAACATAGTCACGGCCAACACACAGTATATAATTATTCAGTAATACATGTTAGCATTTTTTGCCACCACCCATTGGTTTTTTAGTAGGTTTCTTAGCCATGATATTTATTATTAATTTATTAATTCAACATTCTCTAGTATTTCAGCATCAGCTGGAATTTCATTAGTTTCTTCTATCTCTCCATTTAAGATTTCAGACTCTTTAATTTTGTCTGTAGATCCATAACCGCCTTCGCCTCTTTCGGTTTCTGGCAACTCATCCACTTCTATAAAGTTAACTTTTGGGTATGGCATTATAATTATCTGTCCAACCCTATCTCCCTCTACGTAAATGACAGGCGTAGTATTTGTATTTACTTTAAATTTCAGTAAAATACTGCCAACATAATCGCAATCTACGACCCCAACACAGTTAGTCATGTTTAAAGACTTATTCGCTAATGATGATCTAGGAAACAACAACCCAACATGTCCTTCTGGAATTTTCATTGCTATTTGCGTATCATATACCAATACTGGAACTCCATCCTCTGAGTGGCTAAAGCCAACCTTAACTGCAGTTAAATCTAATCCTGCTGAATGTTCTGTAGCTGCAAATGGTATTACTGCTTTCGGGTCTAATTTTTTAATCTTTATGTCAATCATTATTCTTTTGTTTCTTTTTTATAACCGCTTGGGTTAGGCATTTCTTCTATTCTAATTGCTTTTATTGATGACTTCTTCTCTAGTATAGCTTTTGCTACTCTATGATATCCATCGCATATTACTCCAAGATTGTCTAGTATAATTGGATACTTTAAATCCGAGTGAGTACATCTATCCATCTGCCATATAAAATCTTCAAACGTCTCTACGCAAAATGGCAGGTAATTTAAAGCTATTCCGGCTAATGGCAGATCAAACTCTTTATATCCTTTCTCTTTACACCACTCTACTAGAGTTGCAGCGTCCCATCGTTTATCGTCTTTTGTATAGGCCGATTCGCTAAAATTTAGCCTGTCTATCTTTACTCCTGGCGGATTATTAATTAATTTCATTTCCTGGTTTTAAATAACATTGACCGTTAGGCAATTTGTTTATGCAATCGAAGTGGCAACAGTATCCGTCACTGCAGTCTCTGTGCTTATCTGCAACTGAGGAGTAGTAATTTTTGTCTCCTTCTGTTCTATTATTCTCCATATATATACTATTCCAAAATATTGTTTTCTGCTGCTAACGAATCTAAATTTACCATCCTCACTTATTTGATTAGGTTTTGGAATGTCTATTATATTCTGATCATATATAGTTTCAATTGGATATCCATCCAAATCTATATATGCTAAAATATCCTTACCCATTAAACTTCTAACTTTTTAATAAAGTTCTTTCTAGTCTGACACTCCGCTTTCTTAGTAATACATTCATGTGACTTAGCTGCGTTGCCTTTGCAATTTACATTACAGACTGCGTAATCAAATGCTTTTATCGCATGATTCAATGTCACTTTTTTTAGTTTCTCTTTCGTCATATACCATTCTTTTTTTATTGTGGAATCTTTTCTTTAATTTAATCTTAAATAAGTATGCACACATAAATGACTTTTCATCATCTGGATTAGCTATCCTTCTGGAAGCAAATATAAACGGATGATTACATATCATTGATATTACAGCTTTATGTATGCCATACTTTTCTGCTAATCGATTATATATATCAGTGTTCTTTGATAGCATCTAGGTTTTGTGTATACAGTAATTCTACGTACTGGTGTTTCAAAAATCTCTATATCTCTATTTGTATATGCATCTGGATACTCAAAATTATATCCTATTGATTTCTTTAAATCTCCATGCAGTTCGTATGTAGACTCTGGGGTTCTATAAAATAATCTATGCATAAAATTATTGTTTCTTTTTTCTAGCCCCTCGTTAGTTTTGAATTTCATCTTCTTTTACTTTTAAAATCATTGTTATTTGAACTACTTTATTTCCTATTATAACTGGAAGTATTGCTTTGTTCAGTACATTTATGTCCTCTTTATAATCCCTGACTATAATCCTCTTAGCCTTGAGTCTCTTTATATATCTACTAAGGTTATCCTTTGTAATTGTAGTTATACGCATTATCTCTTTTCTATTAGCAGTTCCATCTATTGATTTACGCTGTCCTTTTGCTTTTGAGTCTCTATTTTCTAGGTCAAGGAAGATAGAGAGAAGATCAATCTCCCTATCTGTAAGTCCAAGCAATCCATTTAGACTTCTTAAGAATTCGTAATTAACGCTACTTAGTGGAACCGTCTTTATGAATTTATTCATATATTACTCTACTATTTTATCAAGTAATTCTAACATATTAACATATACTGTAAGTGCTTCGTCAGCCCACTCGATACGTTCTCCACATAATATTTTATCAGCCAATTCTTTGTCTAACTCTTGAACTTTCTTTGAAAACTCATCTCGCTTGTATTGAATTCGCTTGTCTATCTTAGTAAGCAATGCAAGTAATTTTTCATTCTCGTTTAGGACCGCAGTATAATTCTTCTGACCTTGTTCCATTTTTTCCTCAGCGTCTTTCAATTGACCTTCTAATTTTTCGATTCGTTGTCTATTGGTAAGAGGTTTTTCAACAAACCATTCAATAGCCTTGAACTCGTCGTGATTCAATAACTCTTCTGAAAGGACAATATATCTTTTAGCTGAGTAAGTTTCAGTACATGTTTCAACTAACAACTCAAATGGAGATTGATTATCTTTTCTAGTTAAAATATCTCCCACCTCAAGTCCAGTTAATTGACTTATTACTTTTACTGTTTTAATGTTATTCATAATTTTCTATGTAATATTATTTACAGGATGACTTCCTATATTATACTAAACGTAAATAATTGGAAAAGGTTGTAGGCTAATGTAATTATTTTATAAAAAAATAGGCCTACTGAATTAACAGCAAGCCTATCTAAATACAAACAAATAACTAAATCTCTATAATTGTACCTTCTTTTAATCGTTCATTCATTGCTACTACAGCAAACTTATCTGCTAGTTCGTTCTGAATTACTCCAGAGTGCCCTTTACACCAGACCACTTCAATATTTGTATTCCTAGAGTCAAGTATCTTAAATACCATCTCCCATAGATCAACGTTCTTTACTTTGTCATAGTTCTTTTTGGCCCACTTGTTTAACCATCCGCAATTTATAGCATTCTCGACATACTTTGAGTCTGTATGTACGACTATTTTATATTCCTCCTCTGATTTATTAATTAATGCAGTTCCAACTCCATTTAGGAACCCTGTGAGCTCCATCCTATTGTTAGTGGTATCTTCGCTTGACCCACATACACATATATTACCAGATTTCATATATATTACAGCAGCGTAGCCTCCTGGACCAGGATTTCCAGAGCAAGCTCCGTCACTATATATATGTATTACACTTTTGTCCATTATGCTACCAATTCCTCTGGATAAATAATATCATCTGAAATTACATCGAATGTATACCCAGTAGCATCGTCTAGAATAGTATATCTCACTTTTGCTTTTGTAAAGATAACTCTAGTCACTACACCTGACATTTCCTTTTTTTCAGTTGAATCATTAATCCTTTCGTTATAATCGAAAGCGATATACGCTACCTCGTCTCCTATCTGATAATAAGATGGAAGTATTAAAATCTCTTTTTCGTTTTCCATATTATTTAAGTTTGGCGATTACTTCGAACGGAGCAACTAATGCAGAATCTTTAAATAAATCAAAATCCATAGAGCGTTTACTTGGATAAACAATAGTATCTCCTATGTTATATTCAATACCAGTTGATGTTCCATTCTCTTTAAGTTTCTGAAGGCTTAAGGGTATTGACAGTACCACTCCTTTTCTAAATAAAGATTCCGTTTCTACTTCTTTAATAGTCATTTGCATAATAGCTTCACCATCTTCACTTTTCTCTCCTGAATCCTCAGGAACAGTTAATGTCTTAAATGTCATCTCTACTGGCATAGGTTTAACTAATATTAGCGTTGCAAAATCATATTCTAATTTATCAGCTACTACATTAGCCAATGTTCGATTGTCCATGTTCTCAATAACAGTATCATTGACTGATTGCTCTTGGGCTACTTCTTCTACTACTACTTCTTCAACGTTATTCTCAATCATATTATTTATTTTTATTTCTGTGTAATATACATGCCATTGTCAGGCTTTCGGCACATGCCTTATATCCTTCTCTGGAAATATTCTTTTTTAATTCTATGCAATCATCATCATATTTAGAATGCATCTTCTTGCACGCACTACAGTACGCATACTCGTTAATCATTTGCATTACAGTCATCTATAAAGCCTGTCGTTGGATTTCCCCAAAAGCCTCGTCCGTTAGCATTTTGCCAGCTATCGATTGTCGAGTATCCATCTAATGCATCGTTATCAATTTCTCTTCCTAACATAATATATTCTTTAATAACTTTAACTTAGTCACCCTATCTCTGTGATACTCCTCGAAAGGTATTGGTTTCTTTTTGATAGTCTTATTGGTCTTGTAAATGTCGTGACAAGGGCACCTATCTGTGTTACTCATTAAAAGCTCTTAGTGTGCTCTAATATCCTTTTGGTAGCAGCCTTCTCTTTTAGTTTCTTTAAACCTCCTTCAAATTGAATATCTAACTTCTCATCCCTTTCTATTCTATTGAATGGAATCTTCTGATCCTTCTTATTAAACTTGACTACCATATATACTATAACGTATAATATTAAACTTTGTTTACATTACTACTCAATAATATACAAACCATTTAGCCTAATGTATACCATGCCAATAATCCTCTGGCTTGTTTTAAGCTCTTTTAAGACCACTTTAATATTCCTGATCTGTCTATCCCTCGACTCTACTTCTAGGCCCTCAGGAGTCAGCCTAGTGCCATCCTTGTGCATGTTTTCCATATACACATTCTTTATAGGGGTCTCTATGAACAAACGCTTATTTAACTCCACTAGCCTATTAATACCAGTACATAGTTTTATACCTCTTTTAGTAAACAAATCCATACGTTCGGGTGCTTTATTAAGCCTCGAGTTAAATAAAGATTCATTGTCAATACATTTTAATAACATATATACTATCTAATACCTTAATAATTAAACATAGTTTTCCCCTTGAAAAAGCCGGACCATCTTTCGGCATGGTTTTCAAAACCCCTCATCATTAAGTCTGTACGTCAGCTTTCGCCTACACCCACCCGCTGGTCGCATTCTCTCCTTCTTATCTACACATCATATTATTGATAGTAGCCCGCGGCACTTAATTCTTACTAGATCCCTTTCGATACTACCGGAGAAAACTCATTTCCTTTAGGAAACTACAATCCGATGTCTAACCCCTACTGGTTACTTGAGGGCGATTGGTCATATGGTATGTCCCAGTATCATAGTGTATAACGTATATATATTGAAAAGGTTTTAGTCAGAATGCAAATATTTACGCAAAATACAACTAATATCTCAGGAAAGTGAGTGTTTATGGGGGTTTTTTGGAAATTTTTTTAGTAAATTTTTAAAATGGGTCGTATATATGCATGAGCTAACCTGTCTCCGTCAAGCCCCCGGTAGTCAGAATCGGGATGGAATACCCCCACCCAGTCGGGCAGAATCGAATCAGATTGACCCATATTCCTCGTTAATGTCGTGATGATATATTATCCTCTTTTCGTTGTGGCTACAAGTACGTTATGCAGAGCTAGAGCCTAGGTATCCATTTAGACATGGATATAACTGGAACGCAGCCACGATACCTTCCTACATTGTATATAGGCCAACCTTTATATTATGTAGCAGTAGAGGCAATGCCAATCACGCTCCCATTTGCAAGAATAGAACATACAATAGTCTATTACGCGTGTATCATTTAATGAATGGAGCTTAGGCCGAATGCATATGACTGCTGTGTAATAGACTCATAATATATCGTCTGTATAACGTAAGACGTGTCAATAGGGTTCGTATACCTAGTCCCCAAGCATGGACTCAAAAGGCTTTATCCATTAATATTCATTTAAAATCAATCTATATGAAACTGTTCAATCGTTCTAATGTTATTAAGTTCGCTATTATTGCTGGACTTGCCTTATTGTTCTGCTTTGTTGCTACGTCATGCCAGTCCGAATCAGGCAAACGTGCTAAAGCAATGAATCATGTGATACCTACAAGGGTTGAGCATAAGCCTTTATGGAGATGTTCTATGACCTTTGCTGACTCTTTAACTGTAGAGAGTTATACCTACGCCAAAGATAGGTATGATGCAGAAAGAACATTGACTAAAGACATTCCAGATTCTGTCTATGTTAAGTATACCATGGATACGGTAATTATCGTAACTGATGCAGTAGAGGATAGAAGATAATGTTATGCAGCAGTAGCCTCAATTGCCATTGATTTGGTAAAAGACGCTATTGCTGCTTAGCTAATTAATCATTTAAAATCAATCTATATGTTTAAAAAGAAAGAATTAATACTATCTATAGTATTAGGATTTGCAGTATTGTTCGGGCTGTATCAAATAACTAAGACTGAACGTTATTATGTAATATACAATACGTATGTACAAAACGACAAAGGTGAAATGGTAGAACAGGATGAGAATAAGCATCTACAAATCAGTGCTGTATCACTAGATGATGCTAAGGACCAGATATTTGAAATTGAGAATCAGTTATATGAAGATGTAATTGTTGACTCAGTGGCAATACAGTCTCATGTAATAGTCAAAGAGTATTGACGACTAACCCGAAAGGCTACATGCCAAGTAGGGTTATTGTTTTACTAACAATGCACTCGAGTATCGTACCTCTCTCGTGCATGCACTCTATATTGCGTGTAGATGTAGTTTAAATGGCCTCTAAGCTACTATCTATTGGTAGATGATATATTGCATAGATGTGACTAATAAAGCTCCATAGAGCAGCATATAGCCGACCAGTAGAGCGAGATTATAGACTTTTTTTATGAAGCGTCAGGCTCCCGTTAAGAAGAGTTGCAATAGAATGGCAAGAAATCAATTATTTACCCTTAAAATAATAAACGCTTTATGAAATTTAACATTATTTCTGCACAAATCAAAAAGATTAAGGCAGATGCAAAACAGAATGCTGGCGAAGAGTATGTAGAAGCAGTAGTGAAAATGTGGGAGCCAATTCCACGTGGTGCGCAAGCTCATACAGTATTATTCTTCCTTGAACCACTTGAAATTGAGTTTTATCGCTCAGTAATTGAAGGTACAGGTTCGGTTAAATTCCCTTTGGAATATTCAGCCGAGTATCAAATCATTGAGGGATTGAAGCCTCACAAAACAAAGACAGATGATGGTACGGTTCGCGATGGTATTCATACCTCTATGCGCGTGTTAGTGAAAACTGACTATGAGACAAAACTGCCATTGGAATCAGGTCGTGCAATTGCAGAACGCATTGTTGACCAAATGATGTACATTGTTCCCGTGAACAACGAGCCAAGTACGTACACAGCACCAAATCCTCCTGTAACAGAATCCGTAGTAGCACCAGCAGTGGTAGTTGACGCTCTGAATCCGTAAGATTAGTGCAAAAGATTGAGTAGTTGGCTTCGGCTAGCTACTCAATTCCTTTGCTGGGATGATTATTTAAACTTTTACATATAGTGTGGGTAATATTAGGGAGAAAATTGAAAAAGATTGAGAATTTTCAATGCAAATTATGATGAAATGTGGATGAATTTGTTAGACTATCTCTTATTGACCATTATCACACTACCCACACATACCACACTTTAGAAAGAATGAGTATAATATAGCCCTAATAGCTATTTTAAGCCATTCTAAGCCACTTTATACTTTCAAGCGATACATTGTATCAATTCTATATATTAACGCCTTAAAATCAATTTATATGGCAAAACAAGTAATTACAGTACCAAGGGGAGCTACATTGTTTAAAATGTATCCAGATCAAAGAGAGAACAATGGGCCACATCCAGGAACAGGAGAACTCTGCATGAATTGTAATCGTGGATGGGGAGCTCATCATGGTCATTTATGTCCAACCTACGAAAAGATAATAACAATTAAGCCGGTTAAATCAGTATGTGTCAAATTCCAACCAGAAGTAGAGAAAGAGCTACTAAGACTTGGTATTAAACATGCATTATTAGCTGAAATGAAACATCAAGGAGCTTTAGACACAAGACTGGAATTGATTTTAAAAGATAAATCAACAGGCTTAGTAATAAAAAGGGCGTTCTTATGGCAAAACGCAAAAGATCCATTAAATGGAAATACTGGATTCAGACATTGGCAATCATTAGCAACAAAATGCCGAAATTAGGTTATATTAGTCTAACGACTATATAAATACAATCAAAACATTACCAGTTGATATTCAAGTTTTTCATAAGAAGAATGTTGCATACAGTGTACGATAGTCTGGAGCTATCGACTAGTAATTACGTAATCATTTAAGAATATTAATCAATAACATTCAAAAGATGGCAAAGAAAAAGAAAACAATACAATTACTTCCATTTGACTACTTAGTCAAAATAGGAAGAATTAAATCAAAAGACTCAGAATGGATAGGAAATAAAAAAATTGACATACCGCAAGAAATGGAGAATGACTGGAAGCAAATGGAAGACAAGGCAACAATAGAGCATGCGTGGGGAAGAAAAGGTAAAGTGGTTCAAACGATAGAACATTGCTGGATTATACAAAACAACTGGCTAAAACCGTAAGTCATGACAGATAAAGAATATATACCATTCAGTGAACTACAATCACAACCAGAACAAGTATCAACAATTACTACAATTGAAGAATACAATCCAACAAATACTCAGGCAACAACACAATGCAATCCAGTATTAACACACTGTTATGTATGTGGCAAAGGCTGGGACTACGGCTATTGGAAGCATTGCGGATGCAATACGGTACCTATTGGTAACGGAACTATAATCCTATTAGGATTGGCAATATTATTTTCAATTTACAAGTATTTTAAATCAATTAAATATGTCAAAAAGGAAAGCAATACGAATTAAACCAGAATTCAAAGAGAAACTCAAAAAACTTAAATGTCTAACCAAATTCGTAGAGAACAGTAAAAATCCAAAATGGATGGGGCTAAAAGGAAAAGATAAGGAACATAAAAGAGAATTAGCAGAAAATGCAAAAAACTCGTCAACGATGTTAACGCATGCATTTAGATGGGCCGCAACAAGTGAGGGCTACGAGTATTGGGATAAAATATATCAACAATTATAAATGAAAAGATATCTAACATTATTAGTATTGTGCATATCATTCATTTGTAACGCACAGGGCTATTTATCATTTGGTGGAGCTATTGTAGCACCTAAGACTGATACCGGAAATGAAACTGGAGCTTCAATAATAGCTATGTTTAACCATAATACAGGTTATTTCATACTTCAACCAACACTATCATTCACAATGATGGCTGGTATTGATAATCCAAGAAGACGCGAAAGACAGTACTCATATAGTACTGCTATGTTAAGCACGGGCTTAAACATAATGAACACAGGAAGATTATATGGAGTAGTAGGCATTCATTACAATGGAAACATAGTAGCCTCTGAATTCAGACTAAAGCCTAATCAATTTGATAAGCTAGCAAGTCATAATCTATTCCTCTCTGAATACGTAGGTATTGGTTATCATACATTAGTAAACTTGGAATTTGGTATATTTTATACTAACACCAACTATATGGATGGATATTACCCAATAACCAGTAAACACAATGACATGTATATGCAGTTTAAAATAAGCTACGACATACCAGTAATTAATAACTGTAGATGCAACCGATAATGGACTACAAAAAGTTTTACTTAAAAGCAGCATTGATCTGGGCAACAATAGCAGTATTGTTCATTGGATTATTATATTATTTATTAATATATAAACCAGTACCAGAAAAAGTATATTTTGAACCTGAAACGACTCAATCGTGAAACAGTTTAAAAATAGAGCATTGATAATCTTATTATACGAGATATGCGGTTGGTGTTATGCCACAAGACAATTACCAAGTAGAATAGATTTCATAATTGAAGACGACGGCAAAAATGAATTCACAGCAAATGTGCATTATTATGCTGACGAGCGCCCAATCGAAAGTCCTGGAAAGGGTTTAGAGAACAAAGAAAAACCCAAAAAAAGATGGCATTTGCCATTTAGAACAAGTTAAAACAAATAATTCAAAAACTCTTTAATCAATAAGGAAAAATGAAAAAAGTAACAAAAAAGCAATTAGTAGAAAAAGGACAATTAATCGGTATTGAATTACCAATGAAATTGACATTAGCTCAAATGATCGAAAAGATCGAAGCAAAAGAAAAAGAATTAGCAGTAATCGTGCCGGAACCAAAAAAGATGGCAAAAGACGATATTGTTGTGTTGAACGAAAAAGTATCCGATTGCGGATGTTCTTACGTTTATCCAAAAACAATTGCAAAGCTACTGGAAACAAATGGAAAAGGCTTCAGGAAAAACAATATCCGTTTCTGCAATTCAGGCTGCACGGTCTGGGTATCAGACAATGCCATAAGAAGCCTTACTGAAGCAGAAGCAAAATATGCCGAAAATCGTTTCAGCAACGCCACCTCATACATATATGCTACAGTCGATTGACATTTCAGCCATGCTACTGCTTTTCCTATTTGGATTGGCAGTAGCATGGCTTGGACAATGCTTTCAAGCATTCATGGGACCAGGGCAGATATTCAACTGGTGGGCAATATGGCTACTAAAAATGGTAGATAAGTCGGAAGTAGTGAAAACAATAGAAAAATACTCATGTGGAGCCGGATGGTACGACGTTGAAATAACGGCCAAATGGTATATTAAGCTAATTGCAAAATTAGCTAAGCCATTAGGATTATGCCCATATTGTAATACTACATGGATATCAATAATACTATTCTTTATCTACTTTACACCAAGCTTCAATATATTCCTATTAATAGGAATTACGTGGTTCTTTGTGTATCAAATTGAAAAGCATAAATAATAAAATAAAAAAGGCATTTAACCATATTGTTTAGTATCCAGACCACAAGTAGGAGAAAGCGTGAGTTAGTGTCTTTTGTTAACATGTCGCATCTGCTTCCAAAGGGCAGACTGATTAAGAGGTATTTTTTACACAGACCAAAATAAGTTATCGGAGAAGTGATTCATGGATCATGAAAATAGGCATGTACACCTAGCTGCATGCAAATCGAGAAACCCATAGAAAAATGTCGAGGCAGATGCTGAATAAAAACAGTAAGCTGAGCTAGCAAGGCGGAGAGTGGTCTTAACCAATGTAAGTAAAAGATAAAATACTTAAAACAGAACATGGATGGGCAAACGTTTTACATATATTCTGGTACTATACTTCAGCCAGACGTCGTGAGACGAAGAGTAAGTATTATATATTATCGATTGATAAGGATTTAGAAGAAATTCTCATGTTAATTACTAGTTATTTATAATATCTATGGAAGTATGATGCAAACCGAACCAGTGAACAGGGAGAGAAAGGAGTTGAACCTACAGCGTAGGGAATAAGTCAATTATCGAACTTGGGTTATGTAGACGGATATTATATAATAATTAGTTGATTAGAAAAGATTAACGAAATTCGCACTCAAATACGTGGACCAGAAATGGAGTCGTAATAATTTTGAGGCGCGGTGCATATGCGTGAAGGCACCAAAACCTATTCAACTACTTAGAAGCATTGAATGCAAATAAGAGAAATGAATAGAATGGTTGCAGCTAAATGAAGTGCAGTAAGCTGATGATTGATTAAGAATCTATGTTACGTAACATTATTGAATTAATGCGTAAACCCTTTTCGGTAATACGATAGTATTGGATGCTGTGTAATTCAGATAAAAACCGAGAAAACAACGCTAATCTAAGCTCAGTGAAATGCTGGAAAGAAGATTATAGCTATCTTAAGGCGACGGCAGATAGAAAGAATTAACCCGAAGACTATTACAGATATGGATAGAGGTTTAGAAGTGGAGTGAGCCAGAGGGCCACGAAGTAGTATTTGTAAGTGAAATGCACGCAATGGTATCCGAAGGACACTGCCATTACCGTTATAACTCCCATTACCGTTTTAGACGGGTAAGGTTTTATAGACAGCCGGGCACATTAGTAATCTCGCATAGTTAGGATATTTGAATCACGTGGATAACAAGGACTTAGGTCAGGAACACCAAAGATCAATACCAAAAATACTAGTTAAACAGATTACTGCCCAGCAGAAGTCAAGGCATGAACGCTGACCAACTCTTGATTGAGTTGCTGGGACCTATTATTAACAATTAAATCATTATCAAAATGGGAATTGAAATACAATTTAAACCAGAGTTTGAGCTTAAGCTTAAAAGGCTGAGAATCAAATCAAAGTTCGTAAAAGAAATGAAAAGTTATGTTTCGCGGAAATTATTACTGCCAAGAGAATTAAAGCTACACCTAAAAGGGGTAGATAGAAATACTCATAGAAACATTGACTCGGCAGCAATACTCAACAAGCAAAAAGATTGGAACGAATTTATCGTAAAATCATTTAGCTGGGAGGAAACTAAAGATGGATACCCGTACTGGTATGAAATCTCAAAAAAATTTACAGGTAATAAATAATAAAAACGGCTGTCACTCTCAAGAGGAGAACTAATAATGGACTGATATGTTATCATAGTTATTATAATCTGACCAGTCTACAACGAGAGGATTATTATTGCCTGAATTAAACAATGACTATTTATAGTCAAATGGCCCTGTCGTCTACTGATAGGACATCGCACTTTCAGCGCGGTAAATGTGGTTTGATTCCACGCGGGGCTACTTTTAACAATATAACGGCTAGTTAATTATTATTTTGCCATTCAAAATTACTAGCCATAAATGGGAACGCAGCTTAAGTAGGAAACGAACTAGCTGTTAGTACCATTTTAAATATAAGCCGTTACTTAATAGGATGATAGCCCTATTAAGGCTCTGGAAACCAGCAATGGATTGACGGGTTCGAATCCCAAAAACGGCACTAGCTCAACTGATAGGGATATATCAGATACCTTTAAGAGTGGATATAGGCTAACTCTTTTAAAACAAAACGTCTAACAATTTTAAATTCATATCAAATGAGTAAAACATTAAAAGATCAACGGAAAGTAGAAGCCAAAATGAATGGAGAAGTGATTGAGCGTTCAAAACGCAAAATGGAGCCGTATAACAAATCTAAACAAAGAATATAACCGACTCGCCAGTTGGTGGAGCCGCCTAACCAGGCAGCCTAAAGGGGATAGATATAAAGCGTGATATTCGTGCGACATCTATCCCTTTTTTACGTTAAATCAATTTATTAATCAATAATAAAAATGACAAAAGATCAAAAACAGATCGCCATCACTTTGATCGGTGAAGCAGATAACAAACAAGACGCAATAGCCGCTATAAGGCCGCTAATGCTGCATTTACAAGAAGAAACGATAAGTAGCTTCGTAGATGCAAACTGGGATTCATGCAATCCAGGTACCAGAGTCTCTCTTAGAGGATTATCTCAACAAGAAAGATTATTAAGAATCAACTTAATATTGTTGGAAAAGAGGCTAAACAGAGTAAAGTCAGTACATATTCATTTGTCTAAAAGACGAGGAGGAAGTGTTGAAAAGGAACTTTACGATATGCTAATCGGACCAACAATGGAAAGCAGACAGAGTCTATGGGGGAAACGTGTTGAATTGACAGGTTTTTCACTAGAGCACAAAATAATGGAGGTAAGATTATTACCGTCATTGCAAGTGCATAGATTCCTAACAACAGACATTAATGCTAATTTCTACATAGAAATAGTAAAATAGTACGGCCCGTAGGCTGCGGATTCGCCGTTTGGACGAGGGTTCGATCCCCTCCAGCTCCACTCCTTATAAAAAACCATAAGGGGCTGCCTGGATTTGACAGCGGCATAAGATGAACCAGATAGGACTGCACACGCTAATTAACTGGCAACAACACAATCCAAATCAACAATTACGTAGGCTTAATGTCTGCATAATTTAGAACGTACCTACCAGGTCGTGAGCGAGAGCCGCACGTCTATTCAATTAGCCCTGGTAGGGTTTTAAAATAACATTAACAATTAAAATCAATTTAATCGTGTATGAAAAAATAGAAAAAGGGTCAATAATAACATTAGCAGCCTTTGGTAAAAAGATAGAATTCCTATTCAAGTCATTCAACGAGTATGCAAATGCACTAATACTTGAAACAAATCAACCAGTTTCAAAATATTGGATAAATTCAATGGGCGGCAAACAAGCTATATCATTAAGCGGAAATAAAAATATTTATAGATTCAATGGAGATATAAAGCCAATGGAAAATCTTGAATATATTACGCTATGGATGAAAACATTAGCATATGATTCCAAGCATATTCTGGCATATAATTGGTTTATAGGAAAATTAATTGAAGTTAGGCCAAATAAAATATCAACGGCAAATCTAAAAGTATACTCAAAAATAGCAAGCAATATGCTGAATGGAATAAAACCAAAAGAAAAGCGAATGATATTTGATCTGATGATTGATAGAGGCTCTGATTTGATTGATATGAAGCAATGTGAATGGCAAGAGTTGTGCATTAGTCAAGAATCTGATCTACCTTTTTAGTATGCCAAAGAAAGTAATAGAAAGGAAGATACAATCATCCACAGCAATACTAGACGATCCAAATTACATAATATTCCACAATTGGAAACAAAAAGCAAAAGTGAAATGGAGGTTCTTCAGGAATGATTGACGTAGGATTCATTGGAGACTTACACTTAGGACATCCAGCAATTGCAAAATTACGCGGATTTGATGATATAAATGTATATAACGAAGAAGTAATAAGGAGACTTAATTCAGTATTACATAAACGTTCATTATTATATCTAGTAGGAGACACAACTATGGAAAATTCAAAGTATTATTATCTATTAGATAGAATACTAGGGAGAAAGGTATCCATAAGCGGAAATCATGATTTAAAACAACATTCAGCAGAACTACTTAAATACGTAGAATCTATTGTTGGAGCAATGAAATATCATGGAGCAATGGTAACTCACTTTCCAATGCATACGCAGGAAGTACATAGGTTTGCATTTAATATTCATGCGCATACTCACTTAGAGACCATAAAAGCTTGGAGATATCAACCAGGTGGATATATTGCAACAGAATATCCAGACTTAAACTACACATGTGTTAGTTGGGATCAATTAGACGGTATACCAATATCATGGGACCAAATAGTTGAGAAAAGAGAGAAGCAAAGAGCAGAAATTGAACTATTAATTAAACAAAAATAAAACCAATTATCAAAATGGGAAAAGTGAAATGCAAAAGGGCAATGAGAAGAGTAGCAAACATTGTAACAATGATAGCTAACGATAAACATCAGGTTAGTTCAACTCATGCTCAACGAGCAGCAAAAAAAGGAGTAAAAAAGGCAGGAATACGCCCAATCGACAAAGAAACAGTAGCTTTATTGAAAGCAACTAAAAAGGCAATTATAGCGAAAGCTAAATTATCAGCAACGAAAGTAGGAAAAAACAAAAAACTCAACAGAGATTTGGCAAAGTTGAGATCAGCGAACGCAAAGTCAAATCAAGCTTATATTGTTGAGAAAGAAGAAAAAGCCGCCTAAACCGAAACGAGAGGGCTGCGACTCTTCAACGCAGGTAATGGTTCCTTAGCTCAACCGAATAGAGCATTGTCTTTCTAAGGCAGCGGTTAAAGGTTTGAATCCTTTAGGAATCACTAATAATAACAAGCGTCATTGACTGACAATAAAGCGGAAGAGCCGGATAGGATAGACATAGATAAAGAATGCTTCTTAAATATGCTTTTGCACCAGGGTGCTTAATCTCCTAAATCCTTCAGTAAGACCTTGTTATTATTTTTAATATTAAATAAACCAATTCTAAATAAAAAGTAATTAAAGTTATGATGAAAAGGAAAAACCACTTTAGCTACTCAATAGCTAATATTACCAGAAGGCTGTGTAATGGTGGTACTAACACACAGTAAAGGGATATGACTTAGCAGTGAAACGCTTTATCCCTACAAAATATCGCTCTAAACATTGATAGCGATCAATAAATTAGATGACATAAACTTCGAATTAACGAGAATCACATGGCTAGCGCTAGTGGTGGAGTAATCCTGTATGTATTGCAGACTTAAGAAAGCTGTAAGGTTAAACAGTACATTTATTTGAAAAAGAATAAACTTAACGTTTTAACACAATACAAATGAGTTCTCAGCCAGACCCTACTCTTGAATCGGTATTACAACGATAAGACAAGAGGGTGCTAAACAATAGAATCGCTGTAGGCGTGACAAGTTAGAATCTTGTATTTCTATTAGGTTATTTGAGCAGAAATGCTTGATAACCACTAATAAGCCCCAAGATGGGCGGAAGTAATGAAAGATTATAAACCGGCAGGAATATAATAAGAAGTTATGAAAGTTGGTTCGATGGAAAAGGCCTGACACCATATCGGAGTTCGACTCTCGGATGGGGCGCTAATAAAATATCACTCGCAGACAAAGTCGTTACAGAGTCGGAGTCCCCTAAAAGATATGAATTGCTACGAGGGGTTGTAGTTTTTAATTTTTATATATATGACAAGTAAAGAGGCAATTGAATTAGCCAAGGCTGGCTCACAGAAGGCATTCACAATGCTGTATAATACGCATTATAGAGCAGTCTACTGCAATGTATATAACATAGTGAAGAATAAGGACGTAGCAGACGATCTAACGTCAGAAACGTTCCTAAAGGCATTTAAAAGCATAGATAAATTCACAAAAGACATTTCATTTGAGATGTGGCTCAAAACTATAGCAAATCACCATTCAATAGACTTTATTCGTAGCGGAAAAAAGAGTCAAGGAGATCTATATATAGACGATGAACTAGAGCAAGAATTTGTCCATACTGATTATTCAAATCCTGAAAAGGAAATGATAAAGAAAGAGGAATCTGAAATGCTAGCAAAAACTATCAGTAAAATGGGAAGTCGACAAAAGGAGATAATCCAAATGAGATTTACCGAAGAATTAACATATCAAGAAATTGCAGATAGATTGGGCCTTAGTATCGGGACAATAAAACACTATCTTCACAGATACAAAGAGAAAATAATTTCAAATATTAACCAAAAAAGTAAAAAAAATGAAGACAAATCAATTGTTTTTAGCGGGAATGGATTTCTTGGCTAAATCGGTTTTCGTGATGCTTTTGGGTGTACTATTTGGAGTGTTTATGCCAGAACAAACAACGTTGATAGCACAAAACAAAGACCATGCAATCGTAAGCAAATCTTTGGCAATCAATAATGTTCCAGCAGTAGCACCTGAATTATTTTGCTTACCATTGAATTCATTTGAAGTATACGCAACAGCCTTAGAACGGCCTGCGATGAATACTACAATGAATAACACAACAATGGAACGGCAAATGGTAGTACCAGCACCTCAGTCAACAACCACTAAAGCAGCATACACTGTATGCACTCGGCGGCCTCCACGCAGCGATATGATATTAAACACAAGTTAGCAAAACAATTGAATCAGCATAAGCTGTGAATCAGCAAAAGCAAACTTATTTTTAATTATCAAAATCAAAAACAAAGGAGGAAAAAATGAATAAACACGTTGACGACCGGCCATCATTCATGATGGACATTAAGGACGTCATGAAGTATCGCGATCAACTGGAAATCCGCATAGCGGCGGAAACAAACACCAGTAAAAAGAATAAATTAATCGAAAACAAAGATGTTATCGATATGGTTATCGATGAGGCAGCATTTGCCACATTGTTAGCAGTGGCCCCAGAATTCAAAGCCCTTACAGGCCGAGACTTCAATACTGACATTTTGAAGCTAGCGTTGCCAGAAGCACGCAATGTGACGAACGACACTCAAATTGAGATCGCATACACAACTGAAGAACAACCAAACAAGACTAAGAAGCTTGTAATTCGCAAAGGTGACATTCCAGTCGCAACGAGCGAGAATTACATGGAAGTTATTCAGGAGATGTTATCTCGAAAATTCACTGAACGTATGCCAGATGCAGTTAAAATCTACATCGAACATGCAGGTAGACAAAACCTTATGCCAGCTGATGCATGGACCGAAATTCGAGACATGATTACTGACAGCCCAATTATGCCTACATGGGATAAACACATCTCTGCGCAATGCAGAATGAAGGGACCGATCTTTGCCTTCAAATCAGTGGCTAAGCACGTACCGGAATGGGGAGATACCGAAATTTCTCGAATCGTTGAAGATTCACTCAAAAGAACAATTGCAGATCCAAAGACAGAGGCCTATGTTCGAAGCGACCTGGAACGAATCTTAGGGAAAAGGAATGACGGTTTAGTATCTCAATTGTACAAACAAGATGAGGATTGCATCTTTGCGGTTAAACAACTGCTTGGATTTAATGCAACAGACGTCTTGAAAGAAGCCGACTTGAAAAAAGTACAACGGACAATTGGCCGAATCGTGACAGTAATGTCACCAGAAACTCGTACATTAATTGAACGAGGCCAAGGACGAAAACCTTACGTTGAAAAAGGTTACCCTGCAAAGTAATGCAGTAAGGAATTCAACAGAGTAATTAACATTTATCAAAAATAAAATTACATTATGAAACCAATTTTTAGCATTCTGCTATTTATGTTGTTATTCGGATGCGGTATCGCTCTCGGACGAACACTTAAAGCAGAAGGAGTATCAACCGCCTATACGACGACTGATACAGATGTTGGTGCCACTGAAAGGCGGCAAGAGCCAATTCCTTATATTCTAGGAGAATCGAATCAAGATACGTTTTGTGGGGCATATGATGGTGGGGAACTACCAACTCTATATGTCGTAGAAGACGTACTGCGAGTCGATGATCATGAAATAACCTTTTCAAAACCAATCAATAAACAAACTCCGGAACAACGACTAAGTGGATTCGAAGAGCTCGAGGCTCTTGATATCCCTATTGCATATTTACAGGTAGCACCAGTAGATACACAATTAGATGCAAATTGGAGTAAAATAACCGGGTAAAATGAAAACGACAATCGACAAAATTCGCATGAAAAGTGCGACTATTCACCGCTTATACCAAGCGAGACAACAGGTGGCAGATACGCTATATGTAAAATTACATGGCGATACTTATCTAACAGATCCACTAGAAGAGGCTTTGAATCGAATTGATGGAAAAATCAAAAGACTAAAAGTGGAAGTATCGGTCGAATTCAAACAAATACCAGGATTTAGCAAAGAAAAACATATCATCGTTGAGTATCTTGCACAAGTAGATTTAAAGGAGCCTCTATTGGATATTTCCAAAGCTGGTGACGGATCTGCTTTTTTGAATATTGAAACAGGAGAGATTCTATAAACAAAATCCGCACAAAACAGGTGTGAGAGGAAATGGAGACCAAATATCAGCAAAAGGGGAATCAATAGAAAGCTGAAGCGTTACTCGGTCGATAGAGTGCAGGGCGCTATATAAAAGGTAGTAGCTATCATAAAGTTATCATAATATTAATCACTAACGAGATTGTCATGCCACTTTGGTAGAGATATGCAATTAAAATGCGACTGGGGACTGCCGCTATATAAAATGTCCAAAACGATGAAACCCCCGATGGTAGACGACTCAGCCCCGCCATGAAACAACGCGTAAAGGGCTGAACAGCACGGAATAGCTTTTGAGAAAATCCACACATGCTTTAAGCTTGCGCAGTGTATCGCGGAAGTAGAATTGGCTTTATGACTTTGGAATCTAGAGAACAATTAAGGCGAAAGCCGATAGTATGCTTTACCAAGCAGGCCACTAGTGATGGTGGAAAAAAATGAATCACAAACAAAGGATATAAGGAAACCGTGGGAGGGCACAAATTATATACCATTCAAAAACTCAGCTCAAATTGAGTATCACTCCAAGATAGGCCGTCCAGAAAGCATAAGACCAGGAGTAAAAATAGTTAGCAAGATATGTATGTGAAAAATACATAAGCAGCACCATAACTATATCTCAAGCCTTCAAGTATTGGCCAGTTCAATAGTTTCCTTTAGGAATAAGGAGTGAGAGCCCCTGTCGAGTTTAGTTAATTTATGACAGAAGAAAAAGATGGAAATTAACAACCTGCGTTACAAGGTATAATGTATTGCGCAATTAAAGAACTAGAGTGTTACCCGATGACACAACAGAGATCGGAAGTCCTGAAATGGGATAATACATTTCAACAGATTCTACCGCTAGGAATCAAAAGCTGCGAATTAGGGAAAGTAATTCACCCATAGTATTACTGTGTATTAGTAAGTATCCTCAGGGGAGGAATATTGAATGGAGGCAGCAGCCAAGCACCAACACAAAGTAGAAACATGAAGTTACTTAAAAGATCATGTCAACGATTTATAGAAAGACCGACACGGGTCAGGAAATAGATTAAGAATGCCTTAAAGTTTAGGAACCTAAGTATTTAACATGCTGGTCGTCTAACGAATAATACCGAAAGCAAGCAGGTCCAAACTGTACACAAAGCGAAACGAGATAAATTAATAATCTCGAAGTAGTCCCTTGCCTGGGAGATAAAAAATCGTCACTAAATAGAGGAAATACAAAGAAATATCAATCAAAAGATTAAATAGCGCTAAGCATTCGAGGGCTTACTAGGGATTTTAGAACACCAATATTCATTTATATGAGGAGCTAATACGAGATTCGCGCACATTATGGGTTCTTTTTCACTGTTTTTGTTTTCAAACAGAAAAGTAAAAACAACGGACAAATGGTAGGCAAACGGTCACAATATATACTGTACACAGGCCAATCTGTTTATAGATCTATTACTAAATAGACAGTAACATGGTATAAAGTGATTTAATTGATGGAGCAGCCCATAATTAACATACTACTTAGTAAAAGCATTTTAAAGCGATATAAGAGCATTTCATTCAAAGCTATGCAATTTATCAATTTCAATATTACAATGGCTTAGAACGCCGCAAAACAGCCTTAAACGGGCAAATATCGAACTAATAACTGAAGTGGGCGCAAAACCCATAATCTAATCGTAAATTAGGTGTTTTTTTTCAAAGCAAACATTGTTAATTGATCAGGAGGGCCTTGTTGGACAGACTCTATCATTAAGCTACGCGCTAACATATGCAAACAATCAATGGGAATCAAATCCCGAATAAATAATCAATATTAAAAAACCAAATTAAAAAAAATGAACAAAAATATCAATCCCGCAAAGCGGATCTTGCATCTTGATGCTACAATTCACACAATCGAAGTAGCTGATCTTGATGCCACTCACAAATCAAAAGGCCCAGAGGCCAGAATCGAAACAAAAGCAAAACTGTATACCACCAAAACAATTGTGGTAAACGAAGTAAAATCAATCAAAGGCATCGGTAATTCTGACACTATCATCGTAAACGGTGGTGGCGAAAAAGGAATGACCATACCTGCCAATCAGGAGTTTATCTCTGAATCTGGACGTTACAATCCGGGAGTGTCTGAAAAAGACAAAGAGGCATTTTTCGCTGACTACGACGTAGTTACCGATATCGTAAATGCAGCAAACCAAGGCGAATACAACCGCTTAGCAGCAATCCAAAAAGACATCGCAGACCAAATGGAAGCGTTGGAAAATGTGATTGACGCAAACAACGCAAAACGCGAGCTGTATCGTTTAGAAGATTAACCTTTTAATTCATAGTCAATATGAAAAAAGGATTATCTTACGTTGATGTAGTTCGATTTTCTGAACTCGTCAACCAGTACATGAATCCGCCAAATACATTCATAATTGATGGACGTGGCGAAGTATCATACAATAAACATGGAGTTATCGTAAGATGGCTTTGGAAAATACCGGACAACAGAGTAGATTTTCTATCTGCGGTAAAAACCATTATTGATGGTATCTGTAATAAAAAGGAAGTTTTCCTTTTCGTGCAACAACTCACTCGTGCAGCAATGGACGAACTCTTAGGAGAATGTGATAGAACTGAAATTATCCGTCTTTTGTACCAAGCGCACATAACGATGGAGGAACCAATAATGCTGTCGCAGCAGCGCAAACAACCAATCGGACAAGAAATTACAGTCGAACTCCGAGAATCTTTTCGTAAACCAACTATACAAAATGTAGTCTCGTTTACAAAATCAAGCTTCAACAAACGTAGTACCGCGAATAACATTGCAGCTATGTTTAATCAAGCTGACCAAGTAATAGTAATAGAAGAAGATTAATAAAAGTAGAAATAGAATAAAGAAAGATGGGCAACACCTTAAAAACTTAAAGAGCTTGACCTTGGGTAACACTGTATGGAATAGCACCAACTTTAATGTCTCTCTACAAAACTATAACTATAATAAAATTTGGACTTTAAAAATACAAAATCAGTCTCTGCAAACGTAGAGACTGATTTTTTTGACTATTGGGAATGATCACTCAATAGTCAACACAGGGAGAAATGTATTTGGGTTAGATAAAACATGTATCAATCTAAAATATATAATCAATATGACAAAAACAACATTACCAGCAACAAAATCAACTTCTCAGATCTTAATCGAAAAACGCGAATCTCTTATCGAAGGGATCAAACAAAACTGGGCTCGTATCAATCAATACAATGTATTCAAAAATGGTTCTAAACCATTATTTGATCTAGCCGCAGTATATGCCGAAATTAAAAAATTCGAAGCAAATTTGATTAAAACGAAAGTATACATTCAGGCAATCAACATGGGTCTTACAGAACCAAGTCAGATTCCAACGAATTGTGTATATCCGACAATCTTCACGCTGCAACAGCTGAAAGAACGAATTACGAAAATTGAGCGAATTCCAACAAAGAAAGAAGACGGAGAATCCGTAACTTTCACTCGCCAATTCATTGAAAAAGAACTCGTAATCTTAAACGAGCAAAAAGCACTTGCCCAAAAGGAATTGGACACTTATAACGAAAAAGTTAAATTTCAAATCGAATAACAAATGATCATAATATTATCAAATACTTTAACTAACAGCTTAAAGGAAAAGATAGTTAACGCGACCTACGAAACATCTAAGGTAATGCCAGTCTTTTTAGACTATGCTAAACCTATACGAGATTTAGCAGAAGGTGCCACTATTGGAGCAGTAAAATACATAAAGATACCTGGTGACGATATTGTCAAAATTAATGCAGATCTCAGCAATAAACTGACGGATGCGATAGAAGCGGCAATAGGAAAGGGATGTTTAGTAAGCTACTTATTCAAAAGAAAAGCGTTTCAAAAAACAGACATAGAAGTAACCAAGATTATAAATAACTTCGACATGAGAGATGAGGAAATCTTTAGGGACTACTTAAAAGGAATGTCAAGCGAAAAAACAATCTATATCGGAGGAAAGGGAGAAAAATCAATAGATGGAATAGAAACCATCGAACTGACTAATGAAGCTTACGAAGATATTGCAATTGAAATTCAGGAAAAGTTAGGCGCTGAAGAGTTCGTACAAAAAACATTGGATGAGATTGCAATGGAAAAATTAGACAATTTAGTAGAATTGGCACAAGAGCCAACCAAGGCGACTTACGTTATATCTACGAAAGAAGATTCTGAAACGGTAAGAGTAAGTATTCCTAATGAAGAGCCAGTATCATCGCAACCAACAGAAACAAGCGCAATTTTTAACGACCCAGTAAACCGAAGCATATACGCACAATTAAATGAGCTGAGAAGTACGAGTTACATTGGATCACGGCTAGGAAATGTAGGAGAAACTAGGCATTACTTCGGAAATCAAGGAGTAACTATAACGCCACCATTATGGAATGGAATTTAAACAAATAAGGCAACGGAGAATATCAATATGACAAATTGATAAGAGGGTCCAATCCCCTCGCTTTAACAATAGATTAGTAATAAATACGGCAAGCAATCGAGTCCGACATAAATTACTCATGCATTACTAATCTACCAATAAAAATATAGACAAAATTTGCATTATTGCGTCTATAAAAGAATGCTAGAATTATTTTTAGGGAGTTTTATACTAGCCGATTCCGGAAGTCGATACCACTCCTACAAACACAAATCATATCAAATTTTATCAAATATTCCCTTTTTAACTTTAAAGTAAAAAATAGAATGCTGATAGAAATAGATTTGGACGAGGCTAAACGCCTTAAAATTACTATGAATCAGTTTGTACTAATTAAATTATTAATAGACAAAATTGATATCAAATCATTGATTAATGTTATCCGCATTGATGATACAGATATTAATAATTTAAAAGAACAAAATATACTAACAACAGAATCAACTTACACTGATGGAATAACAAAGAATCTGCATCTTACTGAAAACTTCAAAATGAAGTATAAGCAAAGAGACTTTTTCGATGAATTCTATGAAGCTTATCCAACTTCAACGACTCGACCAGATGGACAGAAGGATTACCTACGTGGTGATATTTCAAGGTGCAGAAAATACTATCAAAAGATAGTAGGAAAAAGTTTAAGTAAGCATGAATCAATGCTTGAGTGTCTCAATTTCGAGGTTAAAACTCGAAAAGCAGGAAATTCATTGCAATACATGAAGAGGATGTCAAAATGGTTATTATCAGAAGAGTGGTTACTCTATGCTGATGCCATGAACGATGTAAGTGTGATTAGAAATGCAGATGAAATGTATGGAGCTAAAGTCGAATAAAAAGATATTAACTTACAGGCATATATCATCAGCAACAGGAGAAATTGTTAGATATATCAAAGACAGAAGAACAAATAAAGCAAAATCGTTAGTAACGAGATGGCCTAAACTAAACCGACTAACAATGGGGGGTATAGAGCCAAATGCAATATATACAATTGCCGGAATTTCTGGCAGTGGTAAAAGTTCATTTGTGAATTCGTTAGAAACTGATCTAATAGATCTAAATCAGGATGAATCAACAATCGTATTATCGTTTTCATTTGAGATGTTAGCGAGTAAGCAAGTTGGTAGAAAATTATCCTACAAACTCAAAAAAACCACTACTGAATTATATAGTGCGGCCGAATCAGGCCCTATATCAGAAGCGGACATTGCCAGTGTAGAATCAGAAGCAAAGGAGATAGTAAACTATCCGATTTACTATGTAGACACACCAGGGAATGTACAAGAGATTGCAAATACTATTAGTTTCTTTCAGGAGACGCTAGCCAAAGGAAAATGGCTAGTTGTTATAATAGACCATACATTACTAATTAAAGGTAGTGGTACTGGTGGAGAAAGAGAAATAATAGTAGATTTAGAGAAAACACTTATGGAGGCTAAGAAAATTGGCAAAACCTCCATTATTCAGATATCGCAAATGAACAGAAACATTGAAAGTCCAGAGAGGATAAACAATAGTTCATTGCATTACCCACAACGCTCAGACTTATCGTCAAGTGATGCAGTATTTCAAGGTTCAGATTACGTAATAGTAATACACCGCCCCGAAATACTAGGAATCCTATCTTATGGATTTCAAAACCTCCCTGTAAGAGACTGCATATACCTACACATAATAAAGAATAGAGAGGGGGAAGTTAAAATACTTAAGTTCATAAACGACTTAAAATATAATAACTTAAAAGAATCTGAAGAAGAAGAACAAAAAGCGCCAGAGACACAATTAGAAATTAAAATTTAAAAATTACCAGGATGACAAATAAATCAACTTTCGCAGTACAATTGCCAACGATCGCTCAAGACAAAAACGGTTATTACAAATCACAGTTTGTAAAAAACATCACCACAAAATACCCATGGTTAACCATTGCCGGTATGGATGCCCCTTTCACATTGAAATCGGGTCGTGAGCTACGAGGAATTGAATATGCCGGACCAACAGAATTGTTGACTTTCGGAACCGCGAAAAACCACGATATTAACTGGGTAAAAGATCCTAACTACGCATGTGGCAAAGGTTACAATCCAGTATACAATCTGTTAAAAGATTGGAATAAAATCGAATCAGAACTTGCCGCATTCGCAGCAGCTCGCAAACCTGCACCAAAATATGTAACTCGTGAAACCGGTTCATCATTCTACACAGGAGGCCAAAAGGTAGAAGTTTTCGATAACTTCTTCAAAATTGGTTTGAACATTATCCCTCGCACCAAAGCGAACAGTAATGTTTACACATCAGCTCAATTGGAAACAATCAAAACGCTGGTGATCACAATCAAAAACTTGTACTAATCTTCGGATGAAATACAAATGACAGAGCCGTGAATAATTAACAAATCATATCACCACTTATCAAATCTTATCAAAATACAAATCACAGTAGCGTCAGAATATACATAAAAATATATGATTACACTACCAACGATAAAAAGCACTCCGAAAATATCAAATCCAAAATTTTTCGTGTACTTTGGGAAACCTAAGTCAGGAAAGACTACAATCGCGGCTGCTTTAGAAAATAACCTTATAATTGACCTCGAAAACGGGACAGATTTCTTATCAGCAATGGTAGTGAAGGCTGCAAATATAACAGAACTTTCTGAAACAGCCGCATCAATTGCAACAGCAAATAAAGCAGCTGGCAAATATATCTATAACTATGTAACCATTGACAATGGAACTAAGTTGGAAGAAATGATTATGCCGCTTGCTTTAAAACTTTACCAAGAAACTCCACAAGGAAAGAACTACAACGATGACGTTAGAAAACTTCCAAATGGAGCTGGATGGCTTTTCGTAAGAGAGGCCTTCTTTAAGGTTATAGACATGTTTAAAACACTATCCCCTACATTAATATTGATTTGCCACGTTAAGGACGCAATGATCAATAAGGACGGAAAAGAATTAAGCGAAATGTCTATAGACTTATCAGGTAAAACAGCAAGGCTAGTAGCAGCTGATGCTGACGCAATAGGATTTCTTTATAGAATGAAGAATCAAACGATTTTGAATTTCAATGGAGGAGGAGACTTTATAGTAGAGGCCAGACAGCCTCACATAAGGGGACAAGAAATAGTGATCGCTGAATCCGACGAGGACAACAGAATCACAACCTTTTGGGACAGGGTATTTTTACCAGATAACGATTAACAGAGAAGAAGATGATATTTAGTACAGATAGTGCTTTTAAGATAGAAACTAAAGATGTTTCATACTTAGAAGGAGGTATACATGAAGATGTAAGCCTAGTAGGAGTTAGACAGGAAAGAAGTGCAAACGGAAATTTATTTCTAGAATTCGCGTTCGATAAGAACGGAGCACAGTTAACTCACACTGAATATGAACCAACAAAAAGAGCTGATCAGTCTACCGAGGAATTAGAAGCGAAAGCCAATAACCAAGTTAGAAGAATACTTCAGATCTTACAAGTTTGGTATACAAAAGAACAATTAAGCAGCTTTAGCGCCGAATCATTTGACCAATTTGGTAAATGGGTAAAAGGAATGCTAGATGCAACAGACAAATCAAAGAAAGTTAGACTAAAAGTCGTATATGGCAATACGGGATACACATCACTCCCAAAATACGCCAAATACACATTTATCGAAAGCATGGAAATCCCAGCTAGCGAATCAAAAGTGAAAGACTTAAAGATTGACGTTTTCGTTAGACCAGAAATGGGGGACGTAGAACAAACTACCAAATCAGCAGCCGCTACATTTGGAGCAACTTCAAACAGTCCATTCTAATAAGTAATTGAAATGTTTAACACAGACATTATATTAGAAACGCAGCCCAAGCGATTAGAATTTTCGGATATATTGGACAAGGTATCGGAATACGATATTTTTAAACGGTACATTGGAGATTTTAAAATTGGGAAATCATATAATAGTCCATTGAGGGAAGATCCAAGTCCCTCATTTGGAATATTTGTGAGCAATAGAGACGGAACTTTACTATATAAAGATCTTGCAAATGGAGAATGCGGAAGCGTATTTAAGTTTGTAAAGAAACTAAGAGGTTACACAACATACAAAGAAACTTTAGAGGAAATCCAAAAGGAAATGAATCTAGACCAAATTCAGATACGGGTAACTAGACGAACATTCGCAAGTAGGCCAACTGAGATAAAAGTAGTTAGAAGACCATTTAGTGAAAAAGATTTACTATTCTGGAAACAGTTTGGTATATCTAAAGAAACTTTAGAAGAGTACAATGTAAATGCTCTATCTAGATTTCTAGTAAATGGAGAAGTTAAAGGCAAATACGAATCAGACAATCCAATTTACAGTTATAAAGTGTTTAACAAATTTAAGATATACAGGCCATTAGCAAAGAAATTTGACAAATGGCGAGGAAACTTAAGCAATTTAGATATTCAGGGGTATGAACAATTGTCAGAAAATGGCGATCTATTAATAATCACCAAAAGTTTAAAGGATGTTATGACACTGCATGAAATGGGGTATGAGGCAATAGCTCCACCGAGCGAAAGCGCAATCATATCTACAATCGCAATAGACACTATAAAAGGGAGATTCAAAAGAATTGTAATATTTTATGATAGAGACAAAACTGGAATGCAATTTACTAGAAAACTAGCAAAAGAGTATAATCTAGACTTCGTTTTTATCAATAAGAAGTACAAAACAAAAGATATTAGTGATTTAGTGAAAAAGGTAGGATATGCGAAAGCAGCAAATATCTTTGAACAAATGATTAATTAAATAACGGAAGGCTAATGCCCACATTGGTACATGGAGATCTAGAAATAGATAGTATGCGAGTTCAAATCTCGCTTAGCCGACAATTAAAAACAAGAAAACATGAATTTCAAAAAAATGAATCCGCCGGTACAGACTGGCATAAACACAATAGATATGCTTCCAAAGAACACGGAGTTTCATATTTCTGAAGTTAAGCCTGGAATTCCATGCATATTAATGAATGGAAAGGTATGTAACTTAAACGGAATAGCATATAGAAATGAAGAATTTCAAGAAACATTCGCTCCACTTACTGACAGACTACTAGATTGCAAATGTATAGCATTTGGAAAGATAGTAGATAAGGATGTATTGATAGGAGTAGATGATGAACTGGATTTCGATTTCGAAACAAAATTAGCACGGGCAACAGTATCAGCAGTAAATATGCCAAACTGTGAAATAATCGTAGAAGACATTTTTATGTTAATATCAAAGGATACTATGTTTAAACACAGATTTTTAATGACAAAGGGAATGTTAGCAGGAATCGCAATAACGAATCCAGACGTTCCAGTAAGCATGCAGAAAACAATGATAGCTACAGATGCTAACAAAAAGGAAATAATAGATTTCGTATTAGCTGGAGCAAAAAATAGAGCAATGACAGCGTTCTATCCAAGTGATGGAAGATATGTAGAAGGAGCAAGCAAGTTAAATACTTGTCAATGTTTTTATGTAGATCCATATGAAATCTTTACAGAAGAAATAGTAGAGTATACATCAAGAGAGTCTATGGCTTATCCTGATAATGCGAAAACTCAGATTTTAAATACCATCGATGTTGAATACAATGCAACAAAGATAGAATTATCATATACTAACAAAAAGAAGTCGTCGAACAAACTACTACTGAAACTTATAGAAGACAAAAAAGTAAGTAAAGTATCCTTTAGAGGAGTAGAAATTGACGGAACTATCAAATACACCACACCCCTATGATCACAGAAGATCAAAGACAGATAGACAAAAAAGCTCAGAATGAATTCAATTACAGAATCTTTGAAGAAAAAGATGTATGGACATGGAATATATTCAACAAAGCCAGAGCAGCTAGCCCAATACTTGCGAGATATTTCGACCTAATTGAGAAATTAATAAGTGTCGGAACTATAGGAAATGAAGATTTGGATAGATTTTATAAAACAAAAGACAGCGAAAGCAAATCAATTGAAATCGTAAAATCTAAATCAATCAGCGCCCTAGTAGGAAAGGCAGAAAATTGCAAATTAAAGAAACGCGTCATAGCCAATACGAGAGTAAAGGCGGAATACGTAAAAGAAGGAAACTTCAATTTCTTCAAAAGTGAATACTCAGAAGATGCAGGAAAATTGGTTTTTACTGCGCTAAATAGATCTCAAATGGAGAAAAATATAGCAAAACGAAAACTAGCAGTAATTGCTGGATGCGTTGACAGATCAGGAACGATAATGAGTGCATTAGAATCTGTAGATGAACAAAAAGATTTCGACAGAGATACGTTCCTATACTCCTTCTATTATATGGGAGAGGCATTACAAAAATTGTTCACAAAAGACACAAGCGGAAAAGGATATAAATTTTGGCAAAGTGCGAAGAACATGGAAAATGTCCTAAGAACGGCACATCCATTTTACACTCCAAAAACTGAAAAATCAATCTTAAACGAAGCAATCATAATATCGTCAGCTTTTGATTTATACGAAGTATCGTTAAACCAATCTATATCTAAAACATTTGATATGGTTGATAGAGATAGAATTTCAGTAGAGTTAAACACAAAGATTGAAAAAATAGAATCAGTTAATCCAGTAAGTGGATTCGTTTCAATAAGAAATACGCGAATAAAGTCAGAAATTGCACAATTATCTGATTCAGAAATTGAGAAAGTGGTTAAAGACTTTTCGGAAACAAATAAATTCTTCGAAGACTTATCAGCGTTGATAAGAATAGAGGAAGACAGAGTAAATTCAAAATCAAAAGCTTCAGTTAAACTGGTATCAGGTGATGAGATCGTGGCATTATATAATGTATCTTCCTACAAAGGAACGGCTGCGTTAGATAATCCAGAACTACAGTACGCGAAATCAGGAGAGAAAGAAGGAACATTATTCAACTCATGTATGAGAGGGGCTTCTGTAAAGAACAGAATTAAGTTCTATGCAGAAAACGATCACTTCATAAAAATGCTAGCACTAACAACAGGAGATGGTAAATATCTAATGGGAAGAGCTGTAGTATGGTATGAAAAATCAACCGAAAAACACTACGTAGATAGAATGTTCACGAATTGTGATGCATCAGCAGAGAAAATGATTACGTTTGTAAACGAGAACGAAAATTTCTTCTTTATAAACTCGTCAGGAGTATCTAAATCTATAATGAAATCAGGGAAGTTATTATCTAATTTTCTAATTGAATTCAATGGAGTAAAATCTACAAACCAAAATCCGCCATATTTTGATACAATGAGCACAAGCTTATATGTAAAAAACAACAAATTATTTATTGGTCGCCCAGAGGATTCAAAAACAATGGAAACTATAATGAAGAAAGATGTTCTTTATTATACATCAAAAAGCTTCAATAGAATACCACTCGTAATTAAAAAAGACCTAACAAAAGGAGATGAAGAGATATGCCAAGTATGCAGAAAAATAATAAAAGATAGCGCTTTTAAGTTTGGGGAAAATTATATATGTGCAAATCATATAACAATAGCTTCAGATGGAGAAATTCTAGCAGAAAACCAAGGGAATGTTTATACATTAGGAGATAATCAGGCACAAAAAACTTATATAGCAAATATATTAACGTGTTCAAATATAAGACATTTTAAACCAGAGGCCACTACTAAGATAGAACGAAAAAATAGTCATTTCCAGGGAGCGGGAGCATGCACAATAATTATAGATGCAACAACAAAAAGGCAATCGAAATACTACGAAGGATTAAAAGTAGATATAAAAGCAGTTCCATTGCAAAAAGAAAAAAAGATAGAACAAGGAAACTCGTTCTTATTTAAAAATGCAAGAGAGGAAAACGATTTTGTAGAATTTGGTAATTATTATTCACTAAAAGATACAGAAAATTTATATTTCGATCCAAAAACAATAAAAATGATCAATGTAGAACCAATAACATTGGCGATACCAGCAAATCCAACAGACTCTCAATTGGAAATAACAAAAGAGTGTTTAAAACATGTGGCAATCCTAAAATGCGACAGTTCTAATTATAAAATATTAGAAGAGAAGAAGGAATTTGTAAAAGAATTAACAAAATTGATGAAAAGCTCAGAAAGCTTAAAAGACAATCCAATTAATTTAGATCAATCTTTATCAATTTCAGACGCGTCAAGAAATTGGAGTGGAGAATTTGGATACGGAAAAATAAAAGCAGTAGAAGTTGATGGAGAAATAAAAAGAATGAAATTTATGTCAACCCAAAGATTCGCCAATTATGGAGAATTGAAAGCTTGGCCATTAAATATTCCAGTTAACTGTATTGACATTTCAAACACAAAGGCCGAACAAGAATACGAAAGATTATTAAAAATGATAGCATGATAGATTCAAAATTATTAGTAAAATTAGTCTCAGTGCAATCATCTTTCGATGCAGACGAAGAAATCAATGAATTTATTATTAACATAATAACTTCTATAGATAAAAATATCCTAATCCAGAAAGATGCATATGGAAACATATACGCAACAAAAGGAAAAGGAGAAAATGGCTTCAAATGCATAGTAGCTCACACAGATACAGTTCATTCGATTAAAAAGAATAGAAAGGTATATGTTCATGGAAATACATTGTTTGCAATGGCTTCAAATGAATATGTGGGAGCTAAAGTAGTTCAAACGGGTATTGGTGGGGACGATCGATCAGGAATCTATACATGTATAAAAGCATTACAGGATTTTGATAACGTAAAATCAGTATTTTTCAGATTTGAGGAAAGTGGATGTAAGGGATCAAATGCCTCAAATATTTCATTTTTCAATGATTGTAATTTTGTCGTGCAATGCGACAGAAAGGGAAACTCTGATTTTATCACACATACAAATGGAATATCAGTAGCAAGCCAAGAATTTACAGACACAATGCTAGAAATAGGATTGAAATATGGATATTCAAAAGCGATAGGAACGTCTACTGATGTTGGTACGTTAAAAAGAAGAGGCCTTCCGGTTTCGGCATGTAATATGTCGGCAGGATATTGGAATCCTCATACTTCCACAGAAACCATTGACATGGAAGACTTAGATAAATGTTATAGATTCGTGTCAGAAATGTTTACGACTCATGGAAATACTAAGTTTGCACATGAACATGTCGTTCCTACATACACAGTAAGGTCGACAGCCAAGAAAGCTAAAAAAGCATTTACTAATTCAATTACAAGAAACTTCTTCTCAATGGATGCAGCAAATCTAATAGTTGAGATGGCAGAAACAAACTTAACGAAATTAATAGAAATAGGAAATTCAAGAATGTTTAAACCAATTGGAGGAGATGTAGTATTTCTTGATGATGAAGAGTGTCCAATATGTGGAGAAAAAGATACACTGATTTTTGCAACGTATGATGGAATGTTCTATTGCTCAGCAAAACAACATAACGCATACATAGAAGACGCAGGGGTATACAAAAACTGTTTAATAGAAGATGCAGGAATAGTTTTCGCTTATGACAGGATAAATGACGTATGGATATACGAAATAGATTCTGAATGGAGCGATGAATTAGGATCGTACTTTAAAAAATAAAAATATTATTTCTTGAGCGAGGAATGATTTAAGGGTAGCTCGAGTAAATTATTAGGGAGAGTGCTACCGCAAAGTAGAGAAAACAATAGAGATTAAATTAATCTCGAAAGTGAGTAAGGAAACAAGCTGAGCAAAGAAGCTATATAGAGGTTCGAGGGTAATATTGAGCTAGAAAATCCATGTTGGATCGAAAGCAACAAGGTATGAGAGTAAAAGCACCATTAGTTAATAATTTATTCAAAATAAAAATAGCCAATTCAAAACCGTGAGGCAATGAATTGGCTATTTTTTTTCATATTTAATGCAAAATAGATGAAAATCGACATAGAGTATTATTCAGACAGATCCAGAGTAAATCATAGTTTAATCAAAGCGTTTGAAGAATCGCCAAGATTTGCAAAAGATATTATGGACGGAAAGATACCAGACAAGCCATCAGTAGCCATGAAGAATGGAACAATGGTTCATATGTATCTATTACAACATGCTGAATTTAAGAAGAAATACAAAATACTAGACTTCTCAATACCAACTTCTGCACAACAGAAGAAGTTCTGTGAAGATTATGTCAATAGCAAGGCCACTACGGTCATTTTAAAGGCCACAGAGGCACTTAAAGCTAATTATGTAACAACTAGTAAGAACGAAGATGAAACTGCCGCAAAAGCGCTAGAAATGGCCTTAAAACTTAAGCCTTATATTAAATGGCTAAAGTCAAGCAACGCAGAGGAAGAGACAATATCATGGGCTAAATTATCGGCCTTAAAACTAACAAAAGAGAAACTTCAATTGCACAAGAAAGCAAATGAATTACTTTTCAAAAATGACAATTCGCCAGGAGTAATAACTCATAACGAATTTCATATAAATTGGGAAATAGAAGTCAGAAAGGGTTCTATAATACCATGCAAATCATTAATAGATAGATTGATAATTGATCATGACTCAAAGAAGGTAACACTAATAGATTTAAAAACTACAGTAAGTGTTAGTAAATTCAAAGACTCTTTTAAAGAGTATAGTTATGGTACTCAAATGGCCTATTACTGGATGGCAATATATTGGTATTTTAAAAATGAACTTAAATTAGATATCGAGGAATATAAACACTCAACATATATTGTAGCAATACAAAATGATGGAGCAACATGCAAGGTATTTGAAATAGATGACGACACAATTATAACAAACATAGACAAACTAACTCAAATAATAACACAAATGGATTGGCATTTTAGCAATAATTTATGGGATTACAGTAAAGAGTATTATGAAGGTGATGGCGCAGAGCTATTACTTTATGATAACACGTGAAAGAATAAATAACTCTTTACTATTTTTACTGCCGCTAGTTTCAAAAGAAAGTGAGAAATGGCAATCATATCTAGGACCAGGAAATTTTACAAAACAAGAGACTTCATTTATAAATGGATTCTCAAGTGATATAAATAAACCATGGCTAGATGAGCATATATTTTTAGTATTTGATTCAGGAATTAGAAAAGAGTTTGATTTATCATTTATAGAAAAAAATGATAATTTTACCTCTATGTATAATTATAGAATTAAAAATAAGTTCTATACAATATATGCATTAAAAGTACCTATAGAATACAGAAAATCATTCGAATTGATAAAACAAGGAAGATGTAATAAGATTGATGGAAAGCTAAAGTCAAAAATGACAAGTTTTTGGTCAGCACAGTCAAATGGATACTTATCAATGAATATACATTCAAACGATAACAGAATACTAGATATATCAAATGACATTATCGACGAAAAGGACTATATAGAGTCACACGGAGTAACAATAGCAAAAGAGTACCTAGAAAAATACCCTACTCAGACAGATGCTGAATAGGGTACGCTTTCTATGATTTTTTTCTTTGCTTGACTAGTTTACTTTCACATATAGCGACGGTTTCTAGTATGAGGAGTTTGAACTTACCGACGACTGAGTTTGAACTGGAATCTCTGGCTTTGCTCCGAACAATGGGGTCATTTTATTTATTCTGTTAACTATACCATATGCTGGACCTTCTGCTTTTAACATATAGTCACGCTTAGTTTTATAGTCAGCTTTTTCTATATTCTCGTAGTATCCTTTATACCCTGGAATAAGCTTTATTATTGACTTTTCAATTTTAGGCATATCCTTATATTTACCACTTCTAACCGGTTTCATATAGTCTCCATCTATTAACATGCCGTATATATCGGACATCTCATTTAATTGATTCTGAGCTGCTGTAGGACTTTGTAAAATACTGCTTAAGTCAGCAGGAGAATACATAGCATTTTGTTCGTAAAGAGCTCTCATCATAAATGTATAAGCTAATTCTAATGCCATATCGTCAGGTTCCTCGTCATGCATATTTCCTAGAATAACAGTAGCCATTGCAAATATAAACATTGATGCAATTTCACCAGTAGTTCTAACGGCATTTGCATATTCAGCTTGACCCATTTCGTTCATCATTTGATTAGTTTTTTGAAACCTTCCAGATAGATAGCCGAATAGAATTTTAGCAGAATCTGTAAATCCAGTTCTGTATTGGCCAACTTCCATTCTTTCCTTTCTGTAGCTATACATCTGACCTCCAAGTCTTTCTTGGAATGCATTTACTAACCATCCACGGTGCATCATCAAAGCACTTGCAAATGCGTTAACATTTATAGCATTCTTATCAGAAGGAGCAAGCATACCATCTAATCTATTACCCATGTCCATTGATTGTAGCGTAATGGAAGATATTAGCTTATAGTTAAAAGCGTCTTTGTATTCATCCTTTATGACTAACTCTCCTTTATCTGTTGAAGATAGAACATCATATAAATTTACTTTTAATGCATCGTGTAGTTGAATAGCTTCCTTCCTATTAATCTTTCCAGGGTAATTCTTATTGATAAATGATTCTAAGCTTACAAATTCTCCATTATGGTATTTGTATCCCATTAGCATTGCAGTTAACATCTTAGATTTAACCATGAAGTCACCAGCAGAGTATGGTCCATATAGCCAGTGCTCCTTAATAAAACTTAAAGCTTTTACTCCGTTAATATCCTTTACTGATTCAACTTCCGAATTTGAAGTTTGAAAGAATCTCATCAGTGTAGAAGTCTTATCAGTATGCCTATCTGAAGTCAGTGTAGCCAATAGATATGGCATTCTTTTCCCTATTTCCCAATTAGCTCTAAGCAAATTTGTTTTATTGATTAAAGAGCCAATAGTAGATTCTACCATTAAAGCATGTTCCGATTGAGTATAATTAGCTGCAATTGCCATAGTATTAAAACCTAAATTGACAGCCCTAAACCAAGGAAGAAATACACCTTTTACTAGTTTCCCTATATCAAATTTTATTCCAGTTAGAGGTATACCTACCATCATCTTAGTAGACTCTACTCCATACACTTCTCTTTCTATAATTCCTTTAGCTCTAGATGATAGATGAGTTTCCCCAGCTTTTTTCATTACTCTATCAGTACTCTTTTTAAGGCCGATAGCAGATCTAACGTCATCAGATAGACTTCTCCATCTAGCTCCAGCATTATCTCTTTCAAGCTTATCTGCATTAGCTAATGATTCCTTATTTGATATAACAGTATTATCCATACCTGCCTGAAGTATCTTTATTGCTGGCAAAGCTTCAGATAAGTGTTTAAAGTTAGCGGCTTCTTGATAATAGATAGCATACATGTGAATCATATCCTTTGATATAGAGTTTGTATTCCCTAATGTAGATCTATATGAAGTAGGGATGTATTTAATTGGACTACCATCGGGTCTATATTCTTTCGGTTTTTCACCAAACTGGATATCATCAACTCTAGGTTGGCCAATAGATTTTATTCTCTCAAGTAAACTCTTTCCGCTATCAGTACGTCTAAACGCAGATAGTAATGAATGCTCAGCTATTTGAGGCATCTTTAAGTTGTTTGGCCTATTTATATAAGAGTAAAATGAATTAGCCTCAGTCATCATAGAAACTAAGGTATCATGAAACTCTTTTCTAGTTGGATCACTAACTAATTTGTTATATACTTTTGAATTGTCGTATAACTTCTTAGATGGCTGCATTCCGTTCTTAGCTAAATCATCATCATACTCTTTATTGACAAATTTAGACTCGTCATCTAAAACAGTCCAGGTTGAATTAGGAACTCCTTTCTTAATAAGGGTAGTATCTTTCGGCTCTATCATCATCCAGTATGATTTAGGAACCTCGTGACCCATTCTATCTTGGGTATGGTTATCCTTATACCATTGCTCCATTGCGGCCCATCCAGCTGTATCAGTTGGCGATATACTAGACATATCTGCTAATTTCTGCTTATACTCCCTAGTAGTTATCATTCTGGCCAAGCTAGAGAATTTAACTCCATCTGTAGCTACATTTTCATTCTTATTATTGGATAAGGTTTCATTTATCTCGTCTATAATAGATCTAACTGATCGTCCACCTTGTCTAGTCTCTTCCATCATATCAACATTGATACCCATTGTATCTTTGTTTTTAAAACGTTTTAAGATAGCCTGTTTTTTATCATATAGGTCTTGCCATTCAGGAGCTTGGTCAGCCTTTTCTATTTTAGCCAATTGCTCATAGAATTTCTCATCATACTCAACCTTTGTATTATCCTCTATCCACTGCAAGTACTTCTCAGGAGATAAATTCAATTTAACATTCTTTTTGGCATTCTCGAACGCTTCTACATTTGCTTTGTATTTTAGGTTACCGCTTATAGATTCATTGAAAGCTTTTATTTCGTTTGCTATCTTAAGGTCAGATTCTAGTTTTATATCTCCATTAGCGTATCTATCGCTGGATAAATATTCCTTAGTCTTTCTAGCGTCCCACAGAGCATACTTTTCAGATTTTGACATCCTAGAAGTATCTAAGTGTCCATCAGCATCCAAATAATCTCTAGATATTCTACTTATAGCATTATTTACTTGATCTAATGATTCATTTGTATCTATAGATAACTTAGCTCTAGCGTCGTAATATTCGGGAACAAACTTTCTAGCTACATGTTCATTTAAGAACTTATTAAGCTCTTTATTGTAGGCTATATATTCTGCATCATTAGTAGGCCTATCCATCTTTCCAGGAAGATTATACTTTTTAGCAAGTTCCTCTATTTTAGCTTCGTAATTAGCATTAAACTCTCCATATTTAAGAAAGTGAGTTATATATCCAGTAAACTTTCCATCCTTGTTTTTTTCATAGAACTGAGTGAATGATTTTACAGGACTTAACTTATTTATCTTATTATTTAATGCTACTAATTTAGCAACATAACCGCTTCTGCTTAATTCTAAATTTGCTGCATTCTTAGCATCGAGTATCTTTCTATCTAGAGCTCTAATTTGAACTAGTCTGGACTTAGCGGGGCTGCCAATAAATAATGACATTACAGATACGTCTTGATCTGACTCATATGCATTATCTATAACACTCTGCATAGATGAGTCACCAACTTGATTTGCTATCTTAGCTAGCTCTTGTCTATATACATACTTGACGATAGTATCATACTTAGCGGCCATCTTATCGAAGTCGTTATTAGTACCATTGACTAATCTATTCAAATCATCTATTTCTCTTGGAGTCATAGAGTTTGTTATGAAATTAGCTTCATCGACTAATAACTCATTTATCTTCTTTAGATTGGTTCTAAACATAGATAAGAAGTTCTCTCCAATTGACACTACATTAGCAGCATCAATCTCCTCTGCCTTATTAGACTGACCCATCATAGCATCAAGTCTTCTATTTACGTCAAACCCTTCATTATTTGCGTATTCGAGGAATCTAACTACCGCAGATGAATTGGATAGTTTATTTATATCTAATAGTAAGTCATCTAAAGCCTCTATTTCTGTAATAGTAGCAGTCTTATCACGCTTCAAGGAGCTAAGTCTTGACTGCAATCCAGTCATAATAGACTCTCTCTGTTTAGCTAAATCCTTTGCATGTTCAATTCTAGCTTCTACCGTAGGTCTTTGAAATAGTATATCACTACTCTTGGATATATGCTCATTGAACCCAACTAAGTCTGATTTCATTCCATGAGCCAAATCCCATAAGGTAGCTGGATCATTTTCAAATATCCAAGCTTTAACTAATTCTGAGTTATGTTCATTTAATGCAATAGAATTTACAAATCCTTCGACATCTCCATTATCAAGCATAAGATTGAACTCCGTCTCTGTATTTGTATTGGCTATTGAGTCAGCTACATTCAACATGGATCTAAATTCAGATTCAAGATTTACTATTTCAAAATAATCGCCTCTATCCACCGCATATCCTTTTTTGATCAATGAAGCCCAAACTCGTCTAGCTGCTTCATTTATATTGGATTTTCCAAGACCCTCGGATTTTAATGTTTTTCCTGAACTGGCAAGTTCCTTAGCAACAGCTAAATATGATGAAAGGCCGTATCCCTTTCCAACATACTCTTTATCAAGCTCTACGCCCGCCTGCCCTATAGTGCTAGAGATGCGACCATCATCACTAACTAATATGTGACCTATTAATTCATTATTAAGGCCTATTCCATAATCTGTAGCATCGTGATTGTCTGCATTGAATGGAAATATTGCAGCCTCTATCCCTGGAACAATTCCATCAGGATACGAGTCCATTAATTTAAGTCGTCCTTCTCCATTCCAAGCCCAATTACCTATGGCTTCAATAGATGTGCCAGGTTTGATTGAAACTATGTCGTTGGATGATTTACCTATAACCCCTTTAATGAGGTCTGTAAACGCCTTAAAATAGGCTTTAATGGCATTATATAGGCCACTATTGCTAGCTACTTTCTCTTGTATAAATAAATCTAGCGCTGCAAGTGTTATTTCATCATCACTAACGTCTTCGCCATATCTACTCGTTGCACTCTCTATAACCAGGCTATTGAGTTTAGCCTCAGACAGTAAATCGGATAGGATTTGTCTGCCCTCATCAGTCTCTTTTAATGAGTCTAGAAATGGGTGACCGAATATCTCATGTACAGCAGTAGATGCGTCAAATAGACCCTCTACTAAATATGCCTTCTTATTTGCTGAGTCATACATTCCTGGAGATCCTCCCCAATTTGCATGCATAGCAGCAGCTTCTTCTTGAGATATAACAGAAAACTCAATGCCAGTCCTATCTGATATATTCTTTGCTATAGAATAGACGATAGCCTTGGATTGATATCCGCTGATCTTAGACGCTTTTATTCTGAGACGATCAATTGCATTAAAAAGAGATTTAGAGGCCGTAGTGAAGCTCCTAGGGGCATTCTCGTTGATTATAGCGTCTGTATTAGACTTAGCGAACGCACTAGCAGCGTTATTTAACGATTCTGCAGCATCATTTGGCGATTGAAACTGTATTCTAGCTTGACCATCTCTTTCAACAATAGGTTTAACTATAAATAATCTCCATCCTTCTTTGGTTCTAGATTGAGACGGTTTGAGTATGAATTGATAATCAGTGCTTCTATTAAATGAAGCTTCTGCTTTTTTGCCGGCTGCATAATTGTCAAAGAACTTGATTTCTCCTTTATCATTGACTAGGTTTTTGTCTTTATACAGAGCTTCATTTCCAGCCAATGGAAGAACTTCTACATTTGAGCGTTGGAATTTTATAGTATCAGTTTCTTGCTTATTCTCTTCTATAAAATTTCGAAATCCATCGATATCGGATTTAGATCCAAGTATGTGAATTTGATCTGGATTATATAAAACAATTTCATCTACATCATCAATGTATGATAAATCAATATCTTTTGCCTCTGAATCTTTTTGAACTCTATTTACAGCATTCAATACGACTGGCATCTTAATGTCTCCATACATGTCGCTATCAGACAAATCTTTTGAAAAGTTCAATCCTTTTCCTCTACCACCTTTTTCATTAGATCCCTCAAATTCTAAACTAAATTTATCAAATTCACTATTAGTTCCATGATAAGCAATATATTTAACTTCACTTTCTGGAAATATATTATTTACGTATTGAGAATATAGCTGCTTACTTCCAATATTTAACAGCTCTGGATTTTGGCTAAATACAAAATCTACTCCATCCTTTACTAATTCGGAAGATTCCGACGTTAGTTGATCTAGAGTAGGCCATTCACTCGTATTATTTTCATCTTGCCATATACCCATTTTTGCTGCTAATACAGCTGGATGCATGTTAGATCCTTTTGCTAATGCCTGAAAATCAGGACTTTTAAGATTAATACAGTGTTTCATATTTATTATATGCCATAACAGGCTTTTAGTTTATCTAATTCTTCTTGTGACATATTGTTATAATCCTCTTGAGATATTCTAGGTAATCCTATAGATTCAAGTCCGCCATTTATAGCTTCTATTGAATTTTCAGATAATGCTATTTTATCTTCAGTCCATCCTTCAGATATTGGAATTTCCTTGTAGTCGTTAAAATATTCAGAATACGCCTTATTCTCATCCATATGTTTGTTGGTGTATTCCTCTACACGAGCTTTAAGTGCGTTTTTAGACACTATCTCATTGGAATTAGTGATTTGATCATTAGATTCTTCAGAGTTGATTAAATCATCTTTAAATGAATATCTATTGATTAAGTAATCTAATGCAGTTGCATGAGATGGCTCTCCAAGTTCTGTGTAATATAAGATTGGTTTATCTTTAAATTCGCCTGTCTTCAGCTTAGACAAAATCCAGCCTCTTCTTGATTTAAGTTCATCAACCCTTTCACTAAGCTCTGTTGGATGCCCAGTGCCTTCTTCTAGAAACGCACCGCCTCCGTAAATAATCCAGTCAATATACTTCTCAACCGCGTCTTTAGTACTGTCGGCTTTTATTAAATCTTTATTATTAGCAAGTATTCTAGCGTCAGGACTAAATGGATTTCCAAAATGTTCATCAGAGTTTTTTATTCTTGTTGATATTACATTTACTACATGTCCTCCAACTCGTATATACGGTTCTGTAGCATCTTTTAGATCAGCCCATTTAACTATTCTTACATTTTTGCTTTCGGTCTTAGCGCCTAATTTATCATATATGCTATCTACGGCCTTAAACTCTGTTTCTGATGCATTCTCATTAAATAGCGACTTTAGAGTGTCTGCATATAAATACAGAGCTGCTGCTATTTGTGATTCAGAATAACCATTATCATCAGATTGTATATCAGATAACATTTGGTAGGCATCAAAATCACCAGTAGACTTAGCTATGTTAGCATAGTTTATTACTTTATCGTACAAATCACCTACAGTATCGGTAACTTCTTTAGCCGCTGCATCACGTTTCTCAAATGATTCAAATGATGTAATTGGCCGAAATGTGCTAAATAAATTATAAGTTCTATCCATTTGCTCTATAGATAATCTTGCATTTTGATACGCTTCATTATATCTATTAAACAAATTTGGTATATGAGGAAGTAAAGTATCTTTACTTTCGAACACGGACTTATTTATAGAACCGTAAGCCATCACCTTATTGGCAGGTATTATTGATTTCTCTAGGCCAAATTCAACTACTGATTTACCAGCGACTTTCTCACTGGATTTATTTATAGCTGCATATACTGGCTTAGTAGTCCCAAATCCTTCATCTCCTTTTCTAACTACGCCTACTAATTCAAATAGGGTTACATCAGGTACAGAAGTACCATTATCGTAAGATACTTTAACAAATGGACTAAACATATTACCACCACCTCTCATTATACCTACTGGTCTAGCAAGATCATCTACAAAGAAGAGTGGTCTAGCCTTACCGTTGGAAGTGATTGCTGGTGAAGGAACTTGAGGTGCATTATATATTTTATTTACCCTAGTTCCAGTTATTTGAGTAGCCTGCATATCTAACCCTTGGTTCTCAGTTAGCTTAACATAAGGAACTAGGTCGTCATCATACCATCTATTAACAAATATACTTCTGATAGCTTCATTATATTCAAATGGTAATTCACCATTAGCAATATTTTTCATTCTATCTTTAATAAATTTCTCTAATCCTATATCAGTTCTAACGTCCTCTCCTAATTTTACTTGGTTTATTGCACCATTCTCTCCATTAGAGAAGAATTGATATAATATAAAGTCATTAGCAAATTTATTAACGTCCTCTATAGGGCTGTCCAATAGCTCTGCCCAATACTCTTTTAACATAGTAACGTAATTTGGGTCAGAATTGTTGGCACTGTCTGTAAGAATATGATCAGGTCTTTGATTGTACTCGTCTCTATTTGAGATAACATTTCCAGCTTCATCCTTAGTTTCAATATACCTAACTGTAGCTATATCTGGTTTAAGGTGATTGATAAATACGTTATTCTTTAAGCTTAAATACAATGAATTTTTGTCAGCCTTGGCTATTTTATCCTTTATTTTATATAGGCGTCTAGCCATTGAATCTGCTCCATAGAATAAGTCTTTTATTTCAACTCCCTGTTTATTAGCCCTATTGATAAAGAACTCTGACTTAATAAGTGAATCAGTAGCATCTGCAATAGACTCTACAGTCTCAGAGCTAAGTAGTTTTCTAGATCCTGTTAATGCTCCAGCCTTTTTAAGGAAGTTATACATTATTGGAGTAGTTCTAAAGAACATTGAATTGCCAATAGAATTTGACATTGTAATAGCATTCTTCAATTTAGCTCCAAGGAACGTTTTAGAATAGAATTCAGGTAGATTCCTAAACACCCCAGATTTTCCCTTAGCAATAAGCTCATTAACGTTGTCATTATACATAGACATTGAAATAAGGGTGTTGCCCCACTTCTTACCATCTACTTGAGAGTACTTAACTAGCTCGGCCAATGCTTTAGAGAATGGAGCTAATTCCTCGAATGTTTCCATCATCATTATCTGATTATAGTTCCAGTCGAATGAATTTCTATCACCAGATATCTGGGAAACTAAAAAGTCATGACCAAATATATGCTCATTAGCCAGAATCTTTCTACCAAAATCATCTAAATTAGTTTCAATTGCATTCAATTTAGCTATCTTTTCATTAACAGGACCACCTTCCTTTCTAGCAGCATCAACAGCAGCGTTGATATAGGTTTGCTTAACCTCATTAATGGCTATTTGCTCCCTCTCATAGGCACTTAAAGTTTTAATTGAACCATATCTACCTTTTGTCAATAATACTGCAGCAGCGACGTCCTTAAGGATTGGTTGAGACAAGTAATAGAAAGTATCTTTTCCTAGTCCAGTTCTAAGCAATAACTCAGCAGTACTGTAAGTAAATGGATTCATATTCAAACGTATGATATATGGATCTTTAGCAATATCTACGAATGCATTGATCATGGCAGATAGCCAGTCAAGAATACGTTTACCATCTTTACCGTACACAAGTCCTAGATCCTTCATCCCGAATTTCTTAATAGGGCCTCTATCGAAGAACTCTAATTTAGCTACCTGGGTAAGAACATGGTGAGCATTTGCTAATGCCATTGGCCCAATACCACCTTTACCTCCAGCATACTCAGCTTTCTTTCTAGATTGATAAGCAGGAGTTACATGTTCAAATGGATATGTAGATCTAGATGCATTTGATAACTTGTCTATATCTTCTAATATACCACCTTTGCCTTTTAACTCGTCAGTAACAGTATCCAATGGCATCCTTGTTTCATGAGCATTAGATGGATCTGTTAATATGCCCATAAATAGATCTAATAGTCTATTCTGTAAAGCAGTAGTACTATTTGAGTGATAAGCATCTTCTCCATTCTTCCCAATTCTAGAATCGTCGAACTCTACTTTTCTAATAGCGCCTTCTGAATCAGTTTTGAAATTATATCTAGCTATATAAAGCTTATCAATATCAAAGTCAGAGCCGGTAAGTTTGGTGAACTCAGTAGGAAGAATTATAGTATCTTCTATATTTGCAGGTAAGACATCTACGATCTTAAGTGCTGACATTGATGATAGTCCTTGAGTTGGTACACGATACCCAATAGAAGATGGAGCTGAATCATTTCCAATTATTCCGTTAGATATTAACCAATCAACTTGCTTCGTAAAGCTAAGTTTTTTGATATCAGCGGGAATAACATCTTTGAATAAGTTTATAGAAACCACTGCATCCATAGATCCATCATCATTCAAGAATCTTAATCTATTTCCATTATTAATCTTGTAGCTTCCTTTATAGTTTGATTGACCAATACCTTTTGCCTTAGAAGTTCCGTCGTCTCTAAGCCCGAATGCAGTCATTTGAATAAACATTCCACCAGGAGTCTTTATATCAATAACATTCTTTCCAATCATAGAAGTGACTCTACTTTGAATCCATTTCCAGTCTTGCAACGCTTGTAACGATACAGGATTTTCTTTGGTATTGGATTTAAGTTTTGCTACAACATCATCAGGCATTTTAGATCTCTCAGCATCGGCAGAGAATAAATCTATAAGCTTCTGTTCGTTAAACTCATATACTCCAGTATCAGCATTCTTTACGAACCCTAATTCTTTTTCCATGTCTACAACACCTCTATCAGATAGAGCAACGTTTGTAGCTCTCCACGCCTCAAGGATTCTATTGCCAGTAGCACCTTTCTTCCCGTCGAGTATTATATTCTGATAAACTCTATCTCCAATAATATTAGACATAGCAGCCTTTGCAGGTTGAGTACCCAAAGACATCTCTGATTGATGGTGAGCGTCAGTAACTAACTGTTTTCTTAAGTATTTATACTCTTGGGTATCAGTAACCATATTTGACAAATCGGCCATCTCCGTATTAGATGCATCGGTATATATTTTAGACGCTTCTATATTACCTACTTTAACAGCAGTTTGGAAAGCAACCATGTCGATTGGCTTCGTTTTGCTATTCATAGTATCATATAGATGAGATAAATCTCCATTAGCCATGAATTTAAACAATGGGAACATTGCCATCTTGTCAAGCTTTGGAATATCCAAACCTCTCTCTGAATCAACCTTACTACCAAAGTAGATCATCTTCATCGGAGCCATAGCTAATTTAGCAACTTTGTTATACTGTTCATCATTATTAACCCATGATTGCTCTTTAGACTCTAGTAAATCAAAAGCCTCTTGCATATCAGGGTTCCAATCACCAAGCATTTCTTGCATATTTCTCCACATCTTAGGAGTTATATATACAGTAGCATCAGTTTCATCTATTCCATTCAATCCATATCCAGCAGAATTCTTTTCAGCTATCTTAGATCCAGCAATAAATTCCTCTTTAAATGACTTTTGAAGCATTTGAAGCCTATCTTCTTTAGCCTGGTCTCTAGATTCAGCAGGTAATGAATGATTTTCAATTAAGTCATGTAGATCGTATACATATAATTTTCCATGAGCAACTATAAGTTCATTTATCTCATTAGCCTTGAATCTATTCAATACCTTGTCGTATTCCCTACTGCCTACTATATTATCAGCTGCCTCAGCAGAAGTAAATGTAGTTACGCCTTGAAGGTTATGACCAATTGGCCATTCAGTTCTAAGGTTAGTACCAGTAGATAGCATAGATGATAGACGCTTAATCTTAGCATCGGTATCTTTGTAGAATGCAGGATCTTTAGAAAATAGCTTCTCAAATTCGATTACAGATATAATTTCATTTACTAAGTTTTCCGACAAAGCGTCTAAGATAGCAGCTTGTTCTCCATAGTTAGAGATCTTGTTTCCAGATACTGGGTCATAGCTACTAAGCAATGAATCCATTTCTGCGGATTTTCTAGATATGGAGCCTCTATCAAGTAGCTTATTTTTTATAGATCCAATAGTACCATTGTATTCAATAACCCCTATAGATCCAGCATATGCAACCTCCTTCTTTAGTGCACTCATTAATGATGCATTTATTACAGAGTTCATAACTTCGTAATCATTCAGCATCAATCTTTCTATATTGTCAAGTACATCGTCAAACGCTTGCTTATTTCCAGTATCTTCAGCTATATCTAAGTATGAGTTTAAACTTATATCTTTATTTATAACATCGGCTCCAAGTAATACAGCAGCAGATATATTTCCAAAGTATCTAAACCTAAGTCCATTTCCATGAGATATAGAGCCGTCTCTATTTGATTTATAGTGGTATACCTTTATAAGATCCTGGCCAGTTTTAAATTCTTGCCATGCATTCTTGATCGACATAAACTCAGCTCTCATATATTGAGATAACTGATTTTTAGCTTCAGAAGGGAAATCTATAGTAATATCAGCAACGTTTTTACCATCAGCTCCTTGCTTGATAAATCTAGAGTATACTATGGGCTGGTGAATTAACTCTACTCCAGAAACGAACATATACGTCTTCTTATCCGCCATAGTAGGAATAGTCATGTAATCGTTTGCTAAAGCAGACATTTTCATAACATAATCCTCAGCATCAGATATAGATAAGTAGTCGCGTCCTTTGTCTCTAGCTCCCTCTTCAGTAAGTTTAACAAATGTCTTTAAATCTATTCCTTTGGAGGTACCATCCTTTAATTGTCTTAAGACTCTAGATCCAGTACTAACTCCATTAGCGTTAACAAATCCACCTACATATGTAGTATTAATTAAATTATTAACTAATTCCGGATTAGTATTTAACTCTCTAACTGTATCAGATATAATATTGTTTTGAGATACTTGATAAAGCTTAGCTCCATCAGCACCAATAACAGTTGCCTCTACATATGATTTGTGAGATTTAGATTGAGCTACTGCAAGTCTTTCTGCAAACTTCTCATTCAGGAATATCTCTTTAACCTCTCTACGTATTTCGGACTTTCTATTCTTGGCAGATTTAAGTAGTTCTCCATTATTTTTTATTAATGACGACATTACATTATTGAACAAGATGCTCATACTGCCAGATTTAGTATCTGTTAGGTATTTTGTAAGTTCTGCAACCATTTCTGATGCAGTTCCTTTTTTACCTTGAAGCATGTAGTTTAATGTATCTCTATCAATAGCAATACCTACCATATTATATAGGTCTACTATTTCATCGAGTACGGCATTTCTATTTTCCTCTACGTTAAGATCAATCTGTTTAGTTTTATCTTTAGACGGTTTAGTCTGAGACAATAGTCCAGTTAAGTATCTATCTTTTATAGATTGAGCGTACTCTTTATTAAACGACTTATCTCCATTTTCATCGGTTGGAAACAACGATGGATTCTCAGCAAAAGATTGTCCCCACAGAGTAGGTAATTCTCTAGTAGCTCTTTCAACATCACTATCTCTAATTACGAATAGATTTCTTATATCATCCTTAGACTCAGCTATTTCCCTATATCCAATGTTTATAAATTGGTGACGCATACTGAACAACGATCCCCAGAACTGAGTAATAAATTGATCGGTTAACATCATCTTACCGGTCTTAGCATCTACCTTATTAAGTCTGCCTAGTAATAGTTTATAGAAAGGATCTACTTTTGATAAGCGGTCTATCTTCTCTATCATCATAGGAACTGTACTCATGTCGCTTAATTCGCTAATCATCTTATTCCATGAAGGAACAAATGGTACGAATGTAGGTATTCCAGTTAAAGGTTCTAACGATACAGTAGGTTTGCCATCTATCATCTCAGAGTTAGGCATAGTAGCTATAAACATCTTAACAGACGCCCTAGTATTATCAGCCTTAGATATTTCATAAGAGGCTTTAGAGTGATCAGCGGCCTCATCAGCTATTTGATTAGAATCGCTTTCTGTTCTGTTGTCTTCATCTACTTCTTTGATGTCCATTGCGGCCAAGAATTGATTTATCTTTGGCTTAAATATGTCTTCAAATCTTTCATCTATTTCAGTAAATAACGCAGACCTCGATTCGTTTGATTTATCAGCCGAAACTTTCTTTATCCAGGACTTAAGTGTACCCATATCTAGGTCGCTTATATCACCGATAGCAGCAACGTTATTCAATTGGAACATTGCATATACTAAAGAATCTCTAATTGCGAACAATTCAGAGTAAGTGCCTATATTTCTAAGCTTAAGTTCTTTGATTCCATATTCAGCACCTTCAGTATAAGCCTCTTTGAATCTATTTAAGCTAGATCTATCTACTTTTACGTCAGAGTAAGCGCCAAGTTGGATATCTTTAAATAATCTGTTTATGGTTCTAGGAGTCATACCCAAGAACCTTCTTGTTGTATTAGCGATTTTTCTAAAGAACTTTCTAATTCCTAGTACGTCAGATACGTGAGTAGGAGATAGCATCTGCTCTCTAAATAATTCAGCTAAGTGCTCTTCTATTTGTTTTTCAGTAGCGTTAGTTAACTCAGAGTTTGAGTTTCTGGCCAAACTGTATATTCTGTTTCTTTCAGATTGATTTAATAGCAATAACGATACCCTGTGGAATGCTTCGTGATACGCAGTACCTGCTTCGCCCTTATTCCATAATACTATAGATGACTCTGCCATAAGCCCCATAGCGCGTCTATCATGAGCTAATTTGATAATTTCGTCTCTAATATCGATTTCGTCCTCGTTTAATCCTAACTTGTCCATCAACCAAGCGGACTCTATATCAGAGTTCATCTCTTTGGTTACTGGACCATTAACTTCTTTTGGAGCTCCCTCTAGATCAAAATTCATCAGATCGTCAAACGAAGGAAGCTCGTCATAAGAATCTGGTGATATCTCACGCTCTACTGTAGGCTCTGTAACGAACGATTTATCTGGTTGAACAGAATCATTAATTGAGTTATTTACGACGCTCTCAGAGGCTCCTAGGCCCCTTAAACCACCATCTGACGACACTGGAGTACTAATACTATTCTTTGGAACTACATCATATGACTCCACGTGAAGATACGGATTGCCAAAAATACCATCAATAGCATCAGTTGTAATCTTACCGTTCTTTAGCATCCATGCAGCCCATGTTAAACTATTGACGTCTTCTTTAGTTATTGTAAATCCTTTTGCAAACTCAACTTTATCTATTCCAAGATTAGTTTCATTAAACAGATAGTCTAATTGAGGAAATAGTTGATTAACTCTTACTGGGGTACCCTCTATAGATAGGTGATTCTTCTCTAAGTTCCAGTGCATTCCACCAACTATGAAGTCTTTTATAATCTTAGCTCCAGATTCAGTTTTAGCTTGATCTAAAGTCATAGAGTCTTCTCCATATACAATAAACCTAGCAGCCGAGTCAGAGCTAATATAGAATTGTTTTGGAAGTAAATATTTACGCTCCTCTTCAGTTCTAGATTCTTGAACTATAGTCTTTTCGCCGAAGTTAATTAATTTATCTAACAATGAGAATGCAGATACACCAGTATCTAATTGCTTTCCTTTGTGACTGGTATATATACGTTCTGCATCAGATGCAGCTTTATTTATAACTAAGTCATATATTAAATCAATTACCTCTTGAGTCTCACGTTTAATTTGTTTTTGATTAACCTTAATTTCTCTCTTATCTTTTCTTACTGGAGTAGTTACGCTTATGAACGCATTACCTGAGTTACTCTCATCTTTAACATATGAAACGACATGTTGATCTGCATCCATAATGGCTCTATCTCCACGATCTCCTTTTCCAAGGTGCAATCCAATGGTTTCGCTAGACACTTCACTCCATACCACCTTACCGTCTTTCATTGGTAGCCCAAATCCAGGAACGTCAGCTATATTACGCTGTTCGTGTATAACGGACTGACCATCTACTAGAAGAGTTTTGATTTCTCCATCATTTACCTTTACTACAGAAGCTACAACCTTTACTTTTTTATCAGAAGGAAGCGTCTCATTAGATGCTATAGATTCTATTATTCCTCGTCTAAAGTTAGACAATGCAATAATTTCTTGCATACTCCTTACTGTAGCAGTATTAGCAGACGGGTCTGTAACCATAGCTACATAGTAACCCTTCATTGGGCCGCTCTTCTTATTTATGACAGCAATAATAGCCGCTTGATCATAAGTAGTTCTATGACCGGGTATAAACCCACCTATATTAGGATTCTTATCCTGCATAGTAAATTCAATCTCGGTGTCAACCAAGAAATCATTAGTAGCGAGTAATTTACCTAATTCTTCGTGTGATTTGACTCTTTGTCCATTTATACTTTTAGGTGCAACTGCATTAGCCGTAACGCCATAAAACATTCTACTGGCATACGCAAAGGTATTTCTACCTGCTTGCTTTTCAGTAGATATTGTTTCTTTAGTAGCTTTTTCTTCAGCCTCTACAGACTGTTCTCCTTTTGGTTCGGTCGGAGCTAGTGGTTCTTCTTGTACTTCTGGAGCAGGCTCTGGAGTTACATCAGATGATTCTGGAGTTTCCTTTGAACTAGTCTCTACATCTTCTTCTGGTAATACCTCTTTAATTGGTTCTTCTTGAACCTGCGGTGCCTCAGTAGATACAGGCTTAGTCTCTTCTGTTGGCTCAACCGATGAAGTTACCGTAGTTAACGGCTCCTCTGCTGGTGCCATTTCTAGCTCCGTAGCGGGTTCTTCATGAGTTCCTGGATGCGGAATACCATTTTCCTCTAAAACTGTCTTAGAATCGTCCTTAGAGGCCTTCTCAGCCTCCCGAGACTGCAAATTGTCTTCAGTCTCGTCCTCTGACTGTCTAGCAGCTCTATATTTATCTAAATAATCTAAAACTGTAGCAGTATGTTTAGCATCACTCATCTTTTTGAATGACTGCTCTCCGTTTGAATTTCTTTTAGATTCATAGCCAGATAAAGCATTAACAACGTCAGAATCGTATCTAGATCCTTCCTGAGCAGCTATTCCTGTTGATAGAGCAGTTTTACTCTCATTAGATGACTTAGCCATTGGAAGATCATTGAACTCTTCCTTAGGTATACTCATCACATCAGCAAATGAATTTATTCTATTATTTATAGACATAAGTCTTGATTTTAAATCAGACTTAAATTGCTTATTCTGTGGAGAGTTTACAGTTTTATCTTTTCTATCTATGTCATGAGCGTCACTAAGTTCTTTAAAGTTAATTAAAACCTCCGTTGCCTGCTTTTCCGCCATTAGAGAATGCAACTCCTGTTGAACATTTTTTGGTATAATAGCCTCACTCCCATCCTCTCTCCTACTATTTATTTGATTAAATGCAGATTGGAATGTAAAGTCAGATTCAAAGTCAGTCTTACTAGATTTATCAAGTATAGAATTAGATTCATCAACCTTTTTTACAGCATCCTCATATGCCGCACTATGGTCAACTATTAAAGAGGTGAGTAATTTATGATCTTCTGATCCATATTTTCCATTATTTTTAGCAAACTTAGTTACCTGTGGGCTATCTGCAACAGAAAGAACCTCTTTAGCGAATTTAGCTTCGTCTTGGAATTGTCTCTTTTTATATGGGTCTTTGTTATTAGCTGAAAGATTCTCTATATGATTTTCAACAGCATCGCCCATCCCCTTTGTAGCTGCGTTTACATAGAAATTAGCTTTAGTAATTCTTGATTCAGAGTCTATTTGAGCCCCAATACCTCCATCTATATAAGACTTTGCTCTATTCTCTCTAGAATTTTCCCTTATTTCCGTAGCGGTATGAAATGCAGTAAACGGAAGAGGCATAATAAGTCCCATATAGAATCCAGCCTTAGCATTCATCTCTAGTTGATCTTTATCATAGTAATTTTTGTCTACATTCTCTCCAAGTATCATTTTGATACCAGATATACCAGAATTAGTACCTTCTATCAATGACCCAATATATGAATCATATTCATTCATATGATTCTTTATATAGTTCTGACCATTTACGTATTGACCTGATTCTTCAAAAGCTTCACCTAAGGCATCTACAGTATGAGCTGCAGCTATCTTTGGAACTATCATAGCTCCATGTTGCATTATCTTTCCAATAGTTTTAGTGTACTTGCCTTCAGCCATTTCTATAGTTTTTGCAGCAAATTTAGCAGCCGCAGATGCTTCTGGTTTAGCAGCGAGCTCTATTGCCTTAGTAGCTCCACTTCCAAATGGGATAGACATAATCATAGACTCTGCAACATCAGTCCACATGAAAGCATCATTCTGCTTCATGTATTCTTTCAATTTCACGTCACCATTAGCTAATGCATCATTAGTTACTTTATCAGATGTCTTGATACGTCTAGATAATATACCTCTTTCTATAATAGCTCTAGTCTCTGTAGATAATGCTCCGTTTTCTTTTAACTCCTGTCTAGCTTTATTTACCTCGTCCCCACCAGCACCATCAGTTAATAATGGTTTTAATATCTTATCGTCCGATTGGTTATACAGCATATTGCTGTCGCCACCGCCATTCTTAGCTAGATACTCATTAACCTTAGTTCTATGATTATCATCAAGCTCCATCCAGTTTTCATGCTTACGTTGGTATGCATTTAAGGCTAAATTGGAACCAAAATTAACAGCGGTAATAGCACCCTTTATAAATGGGTTCTTAGATACCCCTGAGGCTGCACCTAAAGCCATTGACAGGCCTGTAGAAGCAAATTGAGTAGTTACATCGCCTGAAGATATACCTACCTGAGAAGGCATAGAAAACAGTATATTATCGTTCTGATTTTGCTTAACAAGGAATGCATTAGAAGCGTCTCCACGAGCTTTCTTTTGTCTCATGTGCCATGCAACGTCTTCTTCAGTTTTCATATCCTGAAGATTTATTTTATTCATAGCATTCAGATACCCATTTGTAGCACGCATGTCATATCCAGGACCTTTACCAAAAAGCTCTTCTGTTGATGGAAGCGCGTAGTTAGGAACGGGTTTGCCATCAGGTTGCATATATGGAGTGAATCCTTTTGGATACGCTTCTGCATTAGATGCGCCACTTCCAGATCTACTAACATTCCCTGCTAATGAATTATTTTCATCTACGCCAGTAATAGAATTTCCTAATTGATCTACAAAGTTACCAATACCATCTAATAAGCCAGCCTTATGAGCAGTCTTTTCAAATGATTCACCGGTGTTAAACATATTAGGACTAAACTTATCTCTAGCCTCTATATATTTCTTGATAGTACTATAATGTTTATCGAATGCAGGCCTAAGATCTGATTGAACTTGATCCCAAACTGGCATTCCATTTCCATCATCCATCTTATCTGGTCTTTTACTCCACTCATTATAAGCTAGAAGGGCTTCTTGCATAGTAGGGTCAGTCTTAATTACATCAGACATAGTTTCTATTCCGTCTCTAGCCTGACCTAATACTTCAACTTGCTCTCCAGCGGCTTTACTTATATGTGAATCATCAAATCCATTTGCAGTAGCTTTCCATGAGTCAGAGAAATAATTAGCCTTCCCAAATTGATCTATCTCATTTGCAGATTTAGCGGCGAATTTAACTGCATGTGAGCCAATATCAGACAAGGTTGCAGGAAAGTCAAATATCTGATTAAGGCCAGTATTTACAAAGTTTATGGTATTTTTAGCCCCTTCCTTCATTGAGTCAAACAAAGGAGTCTCAGATGGACCAGTAGTCAATGGATATGATTTTGGGCCTAACTTATTTTTGTATGCTTCAAACCAGTTATTCTGATTAACTTCCCATTGCTTCTGTTCTAAAGGATTAGTTGGAGCTTCAGTAGCTTTATCCTCTTTAGGAATAAGATTCGTATCTACTTTCCCAGCCTCGGCTGCTTTTAGTTTTTCAGCAACAGCTACATCAACTTTTCTAGCAATCTCTTTGTCTTGAGCCTCGGTATCTACCTCAGGAGCCTCTGGAGCAACCTTTTTGTAATTGCCGACGCTCAAATCACCTGCGCTCATAAGCATACCAGACCAAGAGGCTTCCCTCTTAGCATAGTCTGCCATTGCACCTGGAGTTATAATTCTTTTATCTATTTTTGGTCTCTTCATCAGAAATTGCTATATTATTTGTTTAATCCGTAATGAGCTGGATTAGCTATGAAATTTGGATTCTTTTGGTCTACTCTTGCAGCTTCATATCCAGGAGATGTAGATTCTGCTGGTATATTATACGTAGTTGGAATAACTAAGTATGTAACCGTTTTTGCTGGTTTTGCAGTAGCTCCAGTTCCTGTAGCAGGACTAACCTCTACTGTTTGTTCTGAAATCATACCACTCTTCTTTAGTGTAGAAATATCATAAGGAGTAAGTCCTGATTGAAGCGCAGATCCTTTATCTATGTATGCAGACCCATAGTTTTCTATATTGTCAGAATACTTAATTGCAGTAGAAGTAGGAGCGAATGATATTTTATTACTTAGTCTGCCAGAACTCATAAGAGTATTCATGGCGTGTACAGATTTATCTGTATGAGCACCAGTAGTTGTTAGTGGTAGCTTTTTATGTCTATCTACAAATGTTAGCTTCTCAGAACCTGGAACTGTGTATGTATTGGCTACTACGCCTCTTTGATTCTTTAATTGGAATGGAGTTCCTATACTAGTATTATACCATTGAGATATAAACGCTGGAGTCATTTTAGTTTTATAGGCCTCAGCTACCTGATCTTTAGTAAGTACTGGTTTAAGCTGTCTTCCTCCAATTGCTGTTGGATATTTATGTAAACTAACGTCTGCTGCTATCTGATTATCGAAATCTCCTTGCAGCCTAGAAACGGACTCGCGTGCATTAGACAACGCCTTTTCCTTTCCTGCTAACACATTCATTATGTTTGCTCTGGCGGCTGGATCTTCTGTTCTAGATAGAGTTATTTTAGCCTTAGCGACATCGCCTTCAAGTCTAGACGCATTTGAATTAGCAGTCCAATAACTTGCCCCTATAGATCCTAATGGGCCCCTAGTGTTAGCCTGAAGTTGACCATCTTTTCTAATTACCTGTTTTCCAATAGCTTCTAGATATGCGGTTCTTAAATTAGATTGCACTTGTCCTCCTAATAGGTTATTCTCCTCTTGAACTATAGAATACTGCTGAGGACTTTCTGCGCCTGAGTATGTAGGCCTATTAGCTCTAATCTTATCTCCTATATACTTATAGTCTAAGTGTTCCCTAGCTTTAGCTAAAGCATATATCTTGTCTTCTGCATATTTAAATTTATCTACGGATGGTTGTCCAGTAGAAGGATCTACAAGTACATTTCCTTTGGAGTCAGTACTGTAATAAGATTTAGGTATGTTTCCATCCTGTAAATCTTTTTCTACGGCTGCGTTTATAAATGGATGAGTAGCTAAATAGTCTTTTGTATTTGCTAGAACATTTTTTAAGTCAGTATCAGTAGTACCGCTAACTTCCCAATTACCAGTAGATAATGCTTTTTGATGAGTACCATCCTTTGGAAGATCTTTAAATATCTCTTCCTCTACTTTATCCCATCCTTCGTATTGAATATTACTTCCATCAAATACACCTTGAGCAGATGTATCATGAGCCCTAAGTTTATTCTTTTCATATTCACCCCATCTAGGGTCAGACTTCTTAGCCACTTCTCTCATATTAACAGCAGAGGTCATCAAAGCAGATGTAGTTGGATTATTCTTTAATCTCATTACCATAGC
>Ga0302296_1000051_pt1 | contig 94016 bp, 80 predicted proteins | sample III_Fen_N3_1_FD_194546 | JGI IMG/M metagenome (GOLD analysis project Ga0302296, IMG submission 194546) | Peat permafrost microbial communities from Stordalen Mire near Abisko, Sweden - III_Fen_N3_1 | ecosystem: Environmental > Terrestrial > Soil > Wetlands > Permafrost | place: Sweden: Abisko... | reverse complement strand
ATAGAACCTTCAAAACGCTTTGCCGACTTAATCATTCCCCAGGGTGGAAACAACCATATTGCCATTGACATTCTGACCAAATATATCATCAGCAAACAGTTATCAGCCATCAGTGAACACTAGTTCTCCGATAACTGTTTAATAATAAACATACACTGATGACTAAAACTGAAAATGCGTATGATGAAAAACGAACTACAAAGAATCATGTTTCTAGACATAGAAACAGTTCCTCAAACATCCGATTTCTCAGAATTACCCGATGATTTAGCTCATTTGTGGGAAGATAAATTTAATCTGATTCACAAACGCATGCCAGAGAAATATGCCGAAGAAACCACAGCCGCCGATGGTTTCAACAGTAGTGCAGGCATATATTCAGAATTCGGTAAAATTGTTTGTATCTCGGTAGGCTTCATTTTTTTTCAGGGTGAAGCTATGCATTTTCGCACGAAATCATTTAGTGGCAATGATGAAAAACAAATTCTGACTGAATTCACAGAACTCATACATAAATTTTGTACTACCAAAGAACATACACTTTGCGGTCACAACATAAAAGAATTCGATATACCGTATATTTGTCGGAGAATGCTTATAAACGGACTGAAATTACCATCAATCCTCAACATTGCAGGGAAAAAGCCCTGGGAAATTTCATTCATTGACACACTCGAATTATGGAAATTCGGCGATTATAAAAACTATACGGCACTTAAACTGCTGACTGCTGTTTTTGGCATCCCAACTCCCAAAGATGACATCGATGGAAGTCAAGTGGCAGAGGTTTATTATAAAGAAAAAAATGTAAGCCGAATTGCGCTGTACTGTCAGAAAGATGTGGTTGCTACAGCCCAGGCTTTTCTGCGACTAAATGGAATGGAACTGATTAATAGCGATAATATCCAATTTATCTAATTCTGTATGAGAAAAAAACTGCCGATAATACTACTCGTATTCTCTGTCTTTGTGTTCGCCGGATGCGGACATAAAAAGATGGTGAAGTTATCGACAGATACCCCTATTGACCTTAAAGGAATTGTAGATTCGGATACGTTACGCGTAGCCACCATGACCGGCTCTACTTCTTATTTTACATACAGGAATGAATTGCTGGGTTTCGATTACGAAATGGCCGAGAATCTGGCTGACTACCTACATGTAAACCTTAAAATAAGTGTGGCTCACTCCGAGAAAGAAATAACCGAATGGCTAGATAACGGAGAAATTGACCTGGCAGCTTATAATTTTACCGAAACAAAAGAATTAAAAAACAAATTCAGATTTGTATTTCCCAAGCCAGATTCATACCAGGTTTTAGTCCAGAATATGGGGGCAAATGCACTCTCCGATGTCACACAGCTTGCAGGAAAAGATGTTTATGTGCAAGCCAATAGCATTTTCTATAAAAGACTATTAGCTTTGAATGACGAAATTGGTGGAACAATAAATGTGATTTTAGCGCCCGATTCTCTGACAAATGATGATTTGATAGACATGGTTGCCGACAATAAAATTGGGTATACATTGGCTTATAACAATCTGGCTCAACTACATAAATCCTACAACAGAAAACTTGATTGTCACATGCAGGTAGGAGTCAACCAACATAATGGCTGGCTTATTAATGCCGAATGTAAAAATTTACAAAGAGCGATAGAGAAGTGGCAGAAGCTTCCTGAGACTGAACTAATGGCTTCAAATCTCAGCAGTAAATATCTCGAAAAAAGTCCACTTCTGGCACTCCGCGGAATAAACATACCCAAAGGAAACATTTCACCTTTCGATCGCTTATTTAAAAAATATGCAGCTATTATTAGTTGGGATTGGCGATTACTTGCAGCTGTGGCTTTCCATGAGTCGCGCTTTAATTCTACTGAAGTTTCGTGGTCAGGAGCAGCCGGACTTATGCAGTTAATGCCTCGCACTGCATCTAATTTTGGATTGGACAAAAACACTCGTTTTGACCCCGAAATGAATATCGAAGCCAGTGTTCAATACATCAAAAGTCTGAGCCTTTCATTTCGTGAAGTTGAAAATAAGGAAGAACGCATAAAATTTATTCTTGCAGCATACAATTCAGGACCTTCACACGTACTTGATGCTATGGCTTTAGCCAGAAAATACGGCAAAAACCCTCATATTTGGTTCAACCATGTAGAGTATTTTTATCTCAAAAAAAGTGAACCGGAGTTTTATCGTGATCCTGTTGTGAAATATGGGTATTTCAGAGGAAATAAAACGGTCAAATACGTGCAAAACACATTAGATACTTTTAAAAAATATCAGAAAAAATCGTAGTGAAATATTGATAACTCTTTTCAGCAGAATACAATATAACAAGACATAATCATAAAATTAAATTTATTATACCATAATTACATTATGCCAAATAGTGAAATAATTCTTATTAGTATATCAGGAGAGGATAAACCGGGTGTAACAACAGCTGTTACAGACATTTTAGGTAATTACAATGCCATTATTCTGGATATTGGCCAGGCTGATATTCATCATACACTGTCCTTAGGGATATTATTTAAAATGTCGGACGATGCACAATCAGGTCATATATTAAAGGAAGTTTTGTTCAAATGCTCAGAATTAAGTGTTAACGTTCGATTTACAGCAATCTCAGCTGAAAGATATGAAAATTGGGTTTCCAGACAAGGACAGAACCGATACATTGTTACAATACTTGGTAAGGTTATAACTGCAAAACAATTATCAACCGTCACCAAAGCAGTATCAGATCAAAATCTGAACATTGATTCTATCATTCGACTTTCAGGCAGACCTTCGCTGGAGATAAAAGAAGACAATGCCATCCGATCATGTATTGAATTATCAGTACGTGGAACTTTACTCGATAAAAACACCTTATCTTCTCAATTCATGCAACATTCATCTGAATTGGGAATAGATATTTCGTTTCAGAAAGATGATATGTACCGGCGTAATCGCAGGTTAATTTGTTTCGATATGGACTCTACGCTTATTAAAACCGAAGTAATTGATGAACTTGCCGACCGTGCTGGCGTTGGAGAAGAAGTCAGAGCTATTACCGAATCGGCTATGCGTGGCGAAATTGATTTCAGCGAAAGTTTTACTCAACGTGTTGCATTGCTCAAGGGTTTAGATGAATCTGTATTAAAAGAAATTGCCGACAATCTACCAATCATGGATGGAGCTGAACGTTTAATCTCTATTCTGAAAAGAATTGGCTTTAAAGTTGCCATCCTTTCCGGTGGATTCACTTATTTTGGGAATGCACTAAAAAAACGCTTCGATGTAGATTACGTTTATGCCAATGAACTTGAAATAATAGATGGTAAGTTAACCGGCAAACACTTAGGTGACATTGTTGATGGCAAACGCAAAGCTGAATTACTTAAATTGATTGTTCAGGTAGAAAAAATTGATTTGGAACAAGTTATAGCAGTTGGAGATGGAGCCAATGATTTACCTATGCTCAATCTTGCCGGGCTTGGAATTGCTTTCCATGCAAAACCAAAAGTAAAGGAAAATGCACAACAGTCTATTTCTACCATTGGTTTGGATGGAGTTCTGTACTTCTTAGGATTCAGAGACATTCATATTGACAACTAAATATGTAAAACAAAAAACCACAACCAAATAAAGATGAAAAAAGCTATTGTAATAGGTGCAACCGGAATGGTCGGTACACAATTAATAAAACAACTAATCGAAAATGAAACATATTCAGAAATTGTTTCGTTAGTTCGACGTTCCAGTGGAATAACTCATCCGAAACTAAAAGAACAGATTATCAATTTTGATGAGCCTGAAAATTGGAGTAATGTAGTTACAGGTGATGTACTTTTCTCGACATTAGGAACAACTCTTGCCCAAGCTAAAAACAAAGAAGCACAATTCGAAGTTGATTTTACATATCAATTTACAGTCGCTAAAATTGCAGCTAAAAATGGAGTTTCAAACTATGTTTTAATTTCATCAGCTGGTTCCAATTCCAATTCGATAGTATTTTACACCAGTATGAAAGGGAAATTGGAAGATGCAGTTAAAAGATTACCTTTCAATGTTATCAGTATTATTCGCCCGGGACAATTAGCAGGTGATAGAACCGAAAAACGAACAAGTGAGAAAATAGGATTATCCGTTATGCATTTCATTAACAAACTTGGAATGATGAAACGGTATAAGCCAATTTGCGCACACAAAGTAGCCCGGGCCATGATAAATGCAGCAGAAAAGAAAGAATCGGGCACTTACACACTCGACAAAGTGTTTGAACTTGCTGAATAATTTCAAACAATACTTATAAAGTCTCCCGCATTCTTAACCGTTTGCGGGTTTTTTATACCTACTTACTAATTATAAGCACACTGCGAAATAAACTCGTATTTTACAGTCATTTACAGTTAAAACAGAAAGTATTTTATCTGTAATATATGAAAAACAGCAATAAACAAACCAACCAAGACATAACATATACTATTGTGATACTGTTATTTATAAAAAAATTACATCTTCTGGAACAAATATTTATACATCGTTGTTTCAATTTGAAATTAAACTTGTATTTTTGTTGTGCTTTCAACTGAAATCTTACTACAATTTCAGTTTGATGAGCAGAACAAAAACTATTTCCTTAAACAAAATAAGAAGCATATGAAAATTGGAGTTCCAAAAGAAATCAAAAACAATGAAAACAGGGTAGCATTAACTCCGGGAGGTGCTAAAACCCTTGTCTTGAATGGACACGCGGTATTTATAGAAACTCATGCCGGTGAAAACAGTGGATTCAGCGATGAACAATATCAAAAATCGGGAGCCAAAATTCTGCCAACAGCAGCAGAAGTTTTTGCTATAGCCGAGATGATAATGAAAGTAAAAGAGCCTATTCAAAGCGAATTCAAATTTATTCGTCCCAACCAGCTACTTTTCACTTATTTCCATTTCGCCTCAGGTAAAGAACTTACTCTTGCTATGATTGAAAGTGGAGCAGTTTGCCTGGCTTATGAAACGGTTGAAAAAGCTGATAAGACTTTACCTCTTCTCATTCCAATGTCGGAAGTTGCAGGTCGAATGTCTATTCAGGAAGGTGCTCGCTGCCTGGAAAGACCCAAAGGAGGCAAAGGTATTTTGCTTGGTGGAGTTCCAGGCGTAAAACCAGCCAATGTACTTGTTCTTGGTGGAGGCGTCGTTGGAACTCAAGCCGCTTTAATGGCTGCCGGACTTGGCGCTCATGTAACAATTGCAGACATTTCACTGCCACGTCTACGTTATTTAAGTGAAATCATGCCGGCTAATGTTGACACTCTAATGTCAACAACTTCAAATATAGAGGATATATTACCTTTAACTGATTTAGTTATCGGAGCTGTTCTGATTCCTGGGGCAAAAGCACCACATTTAATTACCCGTGAGATGCTCAAACTTATGCAACCCGGTTCTGTTCTAGTCGATGTAGCTATAGATCAAGGTGGTTGTTTTGAAACTTCTCACCCAACTACACATGCCGAACCAGTTTACCAAATCGATGGAATTTCGCATTACTGTGTGGCTAACATACCAGGTGCAGTACCATTCACATCTACATTGGCATTAACTAATGCAACATTACCTTATGCGGTTATCTTAGCGAATATGGGTTGGGAAAAAGCCTGTGAAAGTCATGAAGATTTACGCAAAGGTTTGAATATTGTAAAAGGGAAAGTGATATGTAAAGCCGTAGCAGACACTTTTGGTTTATAAAACTTCTCAGTATTTTTTCTTAAAACAATCCCCGCTCGATTTAATAATCAGGCGGGGATTTATTATTTTATCAGAAATCAGATTACTGTTCAATAAACTAAATTATTTAGCCGGCACGGTTGGCTTTGCTATATTCTGTTGGCTAACTGGTGCAGGTGCAGAAACTCTGGAATTTTCCACAATAGGAAACACACCCTTAAAATGCTTTATTTGATAATGAGTCATAGATTGGTTTGATTCAAAACCAACACCTCTTGTAACACTGTTAGCTCTGGTTATATTAATCAGACTGTCAGAATAAAATCTTTCCTGATTTTGATTCCAAAACAGTTGCTCTGTTTCAAAAAGCTCTCCCTGCAAATTAACCAGCCTCACCTTGCCTCTTAATTCCCAAATCTTCTCATTTTGATTGAACTTAGCATACTTGCTATGAATATTCGCATCTACTTTCATCTCCAGATTAAAACGCTCAACATGAATTCCTTTTGGAAACTCCCAATAAGGTTGAGATGCTTTGTCATATACATTCCACAGAGGAGTGGAAATTCTATAACGCGTAATACCTGAATCAGAAATAACCGTAGTTATTTCTGTAGCATGAAGCTGAGGCATTGTTGCTCTGTCTTTTATTGCAGATATTTTGAGAGGTTTATCCTGACTGCATGCTACAACGTACAGTACAAATAGAACACTACAAATTATCTGTTTGCAAGTCAAAGTAAGTTTTTTAGAACTGAGAATACCCGACATTTTCGGTCTCTTTTCAATCATCATTCAAAATTTGAGCGTATCAGATTATAGCTTATGTTTCATAAACCAGTGCTCATTAAAGACTACATTAAATGTGATTTTATAGTAGTTCTCATTAAGAGCAGTAACTGAACCTATTTTCCCATACTCAAACGAAGCATTTACCATAGAGATTGTATTATTAAATCTACTAAGAACAGGTAACCCTATACCACAAGAAATACCATAATTTTTAGGTTGCGTAACACCTTCAACTTTATAATACGAATCACTAACATTGAAACCTGCACGATAACGAATTCTATTTGAAAAATATCTTCCCATTGGATTTGGCTGATATTCAAGACCAACTGCAAGTTTTGATCTGTTATTCAAACTATCAGTTTTCCCAAAAAACTGAGCTTTCTTCCACTCCTGCATGCTATAATCAACTGCAATTGTAAGTCTTTTGTTGTAGCAGTAACTTAAACCGACTCCATATAGTGTAGGCGTTTCAAATCCGTTAACATTGTTATAGGTAGTGTCAGTGACATTATACCTGGTTTGAGAGAAATTCCCATTTAAAGCTTTTTTGGGCTCATAAATAACACCAACAGTTATGTCATGTTTTGGACCAATACTAGTAAAGTACTGTGCTCCAAACCGAAAACGGAAATTATTTGCAGTGATAGTATTAATCTGAGTAGTAGAAATGTATTCTGACGACGTTATAGAATTAGTTGTCGTTCCATAGAAACTCACATCCCTGATATTATTGGATTTTCCAAACATATAATATGCATTTACTCCGACCGATAAATGATTAAACAGCTTAGCTGAAATACCGGCATAAACCTGGGTAAACCCTCCACTACCAAGGTAGGTTCTTGTAGCTCCAATACTATCTGGTGTAGTGGGTTTGGAATTCATCAACAGAGTATCGTTTTTAGAATAAGAATATCCTGAAAAAGAATACGGCAAAACACCAGCACTAAACCCTAAAAATTTGGATAACGGAAATTGCATAGTAATGTATTCAATATTTGCTGTACCTTTTGTTACCTTAGTTCCGTATTCTGAAAAATGCGAAATTAAAGCCGAACTACCGACATCAAACATAAAAATCATACTATCAACAGCACTATACGAAGCTGGATTAACCGTATTAATACTGGAATTTGAGCGTGAACCTATGGAAACTCCACCCATGGCTCTTTGTTCGCCATTATTGGTATCACTTATACTACCGTATCCAAATCTCGTGTAAGGAGAATTTGTATTGTTTTGAGCGGCAGAAAACTGAATGAAAATGAATAAAGAAAATACGAGAAGAAATAGCTTATTTTTGTACATTGTATTGAAGTATGCGGTTCAGACCGATTAACACTAAATTTCTTTCTGCAAAGATGGCATTTTTTAGCTTCGTATCAAAGTAAAAAGTGCTACCACCTGTTAAAAATACTGAAAGTTGTGGATATTTAATTTTTAATATATTTATATAACCATCTATTTCGAAAACAATGCCATAAATAGCACCGGAAAGAATAGCTGAATCTGTTGAATTTCCAATTAACGGAGTTTCTGTTTTTAATTCGACAAAAGGCAATTTTTGAGTAAATTCGTGCAATGCCCGTAATCTTAAATGAAGTCCGGGGGCAATATTACCTCCATGATATATTTTCTTTGCATCAACAAAGTCGTATGTTATAGCCGTCCCTGCATCTACAACCAATATATCTGAATCTGGTTTAAGAAAACAAGCGCCAATTACAGCTGCTAATCTATCTTTCCCCAACGTTTCAGGTGTGGCATAGCTATTCATGATAGGAATTTCTGTTTCATGAGACAACTCAATAAAACTCTCAAAGCTTGTCTTCAAGTTTTTAATGAGCTCTTCATTATCCGAAACCACGCTTGATATTATACAATGGCTAATCGGAAACCTTTCAACCAAAGTAAGAATCTCACTTCTGTCAAATTGTTCAAAAACAAATGTCTCGATTAATTCATCATCATTAAAGACACCTACTTTCGTACTTGAGTTTCCCTGATCAATGCATAAATTCATAATTAATTATTTGACAGGAAGATTATTATGAAGAAAACTGCCAGTCTGGTCAAAAAAAATCTTACAATATCATTTTTTCGATAGGGAGAACTAAAATTCCTTCAGCACCTAATGCTTTCAATTTACCAATAATATCCCAGAAACGTTTCTCATCAATAACTACATGAAGCGAATTCCATCCTTCTTTTGCCAAAGGCATAATAGTAGGACTTTTCATTCCCGGAAGAACTTCAATAATTTTATCAATATTCTGTATAGGAACATTCATTAGAACATACTTTTTATCTTCTGCCATTTGCACAGCTTCAATTCTAAAAAGCAACTCATTCAAAAGCTCTTGTTTTTCTTCTGACAATCTCGGATTTGCAATTAATAGAGCTTCCGATTTCATTAGCACTTCAACCTCTTTCAAATGATTAGTTACCAGAGTACTACCTGAACTCACAATATCAAAAATCGCATCTGAAAGCCCAATATTCGGAGCTATTTCTACAGACCCTGTAATAACATGAATATCTGCGTTTACTTTTTTCGCCTTTAAGAAGTCAGCTAATATAACCGGATAAGATGTAGCAATAACTTTTCCATCAAACCACGAAATACCATTGTAATCCAGCTCCTTTGGAATAGCCAACGAAAGTCTACACTTACTAAAGCCCAACCGTTTAGTCAATACAACATCTTTTTTCTTTTCGGCATATTCATTTTCACCAACAATTCCTATATCCGCCACTCCATCAGCTACAGATTGAGGAATATCATCATCGCGAAGGAATAAAACTTCAAGGGGAAAATTTCGAGCGGGTAATAGCAGTAGACGTTTACCTGACTCCAGTTTTATACCAGTTTCTGTAAGCAACGCCATAGTTTCTTCGTACAATCGACCTTTAGCTTGTATTGCAATTCGTAACATAATTTATTTTATTAATTTTTTGGTGCACAAAGGTACAAAAAATGCATGAATTCAGTGTTTTTTCCACAAAAAAAGTCCGTTATCGAAATAACGGACTTTTACGCCTGCAAGAATTTCTTTTTGCGTTAGCTTTTTAATTACTTAACAGCTTTAGTTGTATCAACTTTAGTTGTGTCTGCAGCTGCTTTAGTTGTATCAACTGCAACTACTGTAGAATCAGCTTTAGGAGCTGTTTCTGCTTTTTTAGGAGTACAAGATGCGAAAGCCATAGCTACCACAAAAAATAAAAATACTTTTTTCATTTCTTTTAAACTTTAAAAATTTAACATGTTTGTTTTGCAATTCAAAATCGATGCAAAGTTACATCATTTTTTTATTCTGCATTAATAAATATCACTTTTTTTTAAAATATTTTTTGGTTTAATCGTTTTTTATGCCTTTTTTAGAATAATCAACTAATAAATAAGAATTTCGGGCATAAAAAGCACTATTGCATGGGGCAAAAAAAAGTCTGTCAGAAAATTCTAACAGACTTTTGCTTCGTACATAATACGAAAGCCTTAATTACTTAACAGCTTTTGTTGTATCAGCAGCAACTGCAGAAGAATCAGCAGCAACAGTATCAACAGCAACAACAGTAGAATCAGCTTTAGGAGCTTCTTCAGCTTTCTTAGGAGCACAAGATGCGAAAGCCAAAGCTACTACGCAAAACAAAAATACTTTTTTCATTACTTTAAATCTTTAAAATTTAACATGTTAATTTTGCTATTCAAAATCGCTGCAAAGATACATCATTTTTTGTTCACGCATTAATATTCTCTGTTTTTTTTCATATTATTTTCAGCCCGCAAAAAAAACAGACGCAAAGAACTAAGTATCAACACTATTTAAATTTGACTATTTGTTGAATACAAATATCTTTTTATACTTTTCTTTGGTGTTTTTTCAAATTCATGTGGATAAAGTTGAATCTTCGAAATGCCTTCATATGCAGCAACAATAGAATTTAGCATTTTCCTGTTTTCTTCCATCAAAACTTCCAATTGTTTTTGATCCACATGTTCCGCATCCACCGCCTCGTAATCCGGGCAAACCAAAGCAACTAATTTTCCATTACGTTCAATAACCAAACTTTCCATCACATAAGGCATGTTATTCAATTTAGCTTCTATCTCTTCCGGATAGATATTCTGACCGCTGGCACTTAAAATCATCGTTTTATTTCGTCCCCGGATAAATATATTTCCATCATTATCAATTGCACCCAAATCTCCTGTACGCAACCAACCTTCAGCATCAATTATCTGAGCAGTTCCTTCAGGGTTCTTATAATATCCAGACATTACATTTTCTCCACGAACACATATTTCGCCTACACCTGTGGATTTATCAAGATTTAGTATCTTCATTTCCATAATATCGAGTATTTTTCCCGATGATTTTGGAAGAAAATCTCTGGTATTGGAATAACTAATGAGTGGTGCACACTCTGTCATTCCATATCCAACCGTAAATGGAAATTTAATTTTATTGAAAAATTCTTCAACTTCGGCATTCAATGGAGCACCACCAACTACAACTTCCGAAAACTCACCTCCAAACGCATCAATTAATTTTTTTCTTATCTGAGCAAGAACAGGCTGATCGAGAAATGGAATACTCAGCACCCAACGCATAGAAGGCTTAGCTAACATGGGTTGAATTTGTTTTTTGTATATTTTCTCTATAATAAGTGGTACACAAAATATTACACTGGGTTTTATCTCGGCAAAAGCTTTAAGAAGTATTTTTGCTGCAGGAGTTTTTCCGATAAAATGAATATGACAACCGGCACATACCGGAGTAAGAAAATCGAATGCACAACCATAGGCGTGAGCTAACGGTAAAAAAGAGACGATACGATAGTGCGGAGCTACCAATTTAGTTCGTAAACCAAACGTGATATTACCTGCTAAAGCATTTCCACTTGTCATTACACCCTTACTAAAGCCTGTTGTTCCGGATGTATAATTAATGGATACAATATCAGAATTAGGTTTATCAACATAGCGCACACAATCACGGTGGAAACCATAAAGATATTTCTCGTTAAAAAGTCTAGTGATATTAGAAGGTTGAATCAATGCCACATTCAAATTCGGATCTTTAACTTCTTCTGAATTTTCACTAACATCAGCATCAACCTGATTCAGCAATGTAATACAACTGAAATTAGTCAATGAGAATACAGCTTTTAATGTGGTTAATTTTTCTTCTTCCAGATTTTCCCAAATAACATCACCTACAAATAGAAGTTTCGATTCTGAATGATTCGTGATATGATGAACATCATTAGCATTAAAATCCTGAAGAATGGGAACAATAATTGCTCCATAAGTCACAACAGATAAATATGTTACAGCCCAATTAGCATTATTGCGACCAATCAAAGCTATTTTATCGTTAGTCTTAATATTACATTGTTCAAAAAGAATATGTAGTTTAGCAATTTTTTGGGCTATTTCAGCATAAGTGAGCGTTACATTCTCTCCATAGTTAGTAAATCCCGACAAATCCCAGTTCTTACGAAACCCATCTTCGAACAACCGAATAAAGTTTTCCTGAATCATATATAAATAGTGTTTTTCATTGTGTTTAATTAAAAGCAACGCAAAAATAGCGAATAAATACACACTCCACATGTATATGTGCAAATATTTTAATTATTTGAACATTAGAGTAGCCTTTTTAATCTAAATAAATAATTTATGTCCAATCTGTTTTTCGCAGGCAGTTATCTTAGTAAAAATGACTCATTTTTGACCATTTCAAAGTCTGAAGCTGTAAAAAAATCAGTATCTTTGTGGCTTCAAAAAAATTATCTTATTAAGTTATGAATATATCGTATAATTGGCTGAAACAATACATTAACATTGATGTTACGCCCGATGAATTGTCGAAAGCATTAACTTCCATCGGTTTGGAAGTAGGTGGAGTTGAAGAAGTTCAAACCATCAAAGGCGGATTGGAAGGATTGGTTATTGGTGAAGTATTAACTTGTTCTGCCCACGAGAATTCTGATCATTTACATGTTACAACGGTAAACATTGGCGCAGGAGAACCAATTCAGGTTGTGTGTGGTGCACCTAATGTAGCTACCGGACAAAAAGTGGTAGTAGCAACTGTTGGAACAAAATTATATTCCGGTGAAGAAAGCTTTACGATCAAACGCTCGAAAATACGGGGCGTGGAATCATTCGGAATGATTTGCGCCGAAGACGAAATTGGCGTAGGAACCAGTCACGACGGTATCATTGTATTGCCAGCAGAAGCCATAGTTGGAACATTGGCCAAAGATTACTACGGTATTAAAAACGACACATTATTAGAAGTTGATATTACTCCAAACCGCATTGATGCAGCTTCGCACTTCGGTGTAGCGCGCGATTTGGCGGCATTCTTTGCATTAAAAGACAAATTGGTAAAACTCACCAAACCTTCGGTAGAAGCTTTTGCCATTCAGAATACAAACTTACCTATTCCGGTGACTGTAGAAAACACGGATGCTTGTCCACGTTATTCGGCGGTAACTATTTCGGGCGTAAAAGTAACCGAATCGCCGGAATGGCTGAAGAATTACTTACTAATTATCGGGCTCCGTCCTATCAACAATATAGTTGACGTCACCAATTTTGTTTTACATGAATTGGGTCAACCTATGCACGCTTTTGATGCAGACAAAATTAAAGGCGGCGAAGTGCGGGTAAAAATGCTGGCCGAAGGAACTCCTTTTACCACATTGGATGGCACCGAACGTAAACTGAACGCAGCCGACCTGATGATTTGCAATGCCGAAGCACCTATGTGCATAGCCGGTGTATTTGGCGGACTTGATTCGGGAGTTACTGAAGCTACCCAAAACGTATTTTTGGAAAGTGCTTATTTCAATCCTGTTTCTATACGTAAAACTGCACGCAGACATGGACTGAACACAGATGCTTCATTTCGTTACGAACGAGGTTGTGACCCGACCAATACAATATATGTACTGAAGCGTTGCGCTTTATTGATTCAGGAAGTAGCGGGCGGACAAATATCAAGCGAAATAGTTGATATTTACCCACAAGAAGTAAAGCCATTCGAAGTTTCGCTGTCATTGAGCAAAATCAATACCTTAATTGGAAAGAAAATTGGCAAAGAAAATATAGAAACCATTCTGGCTGCACTTGAAATGAAGATTGTAAGTCAGAATGAAGAAGGTTACATGCTTCAAGTTCCGGCTTACCGCGTGGATGTGCAACGCGATGTGGATGTGATTGAAGACATCCTGCGTATTTATGGGTACAACAATGTAGAAATTGGCGAAACATTGAAATCGACTTTGAGCTACAGTTCAAAACCTGATAGTTATAAACTTCAAAACCTGATTTCCGAACAACTTACAGCGCAAGGATTCAACGAAATTTTAAACAACTCGCTTACTAAAGGCGGATATTACACCGACCTTACCTCCTACCCTGCTGCTAACAGCGTAAAAATCATCAACTCGCTAAGTTCTGATTTGAACGTAATGCGCCAGACTTTGCTGTTCGGCGGATTGGAAAATATCAACCGCAACGTCAATCGAAGAAATACAGATTTGAAATTCTACGAATTCGGCAATTGCTATTATTATCATACCGAAAACAAAAAAGAAGGCGAAAAACTAGCGGCTTACTCCGAAGATTTTCACTTAGGACTGTGGCTTACCGGCAACAAACGCGGACAATCATGGACTGCAACCGATGAAAAATCGAGCATATACGAACTGAAAGCATATATCGAAAACATTCTACGTCGCCTTGGGTTCAATCTTCGCAAACTGGTTGTGGGAGAATATGCCGACGACATACTGAGCGATGCATTGAGTATTTACAGTACTGCCGGTCGTAAACTGGCTGTTTATGGTATTGTTCACCCTAAAATGCGTAAAGTAGCTGATATCGATCAGGAAGTTTATTTTGCTGATTTGAACTGGAATGCTATTTTATCCGAACTTAGCAATAAAAACGTTCAATACACCGAACTATCAAAATTCCCAGAAGTGAAACGAGATCTTGCTTTGTTGCTTGATAAAAATATAACTTTTGCCGAAATTGAAAAAATTGCTTTCGAAACAGAACGTAAATTACTGAAAAAGGTAAACTTATTTGACGTGTATGAAGGTAAAAATCTGGAAGCCGGCAAGAAATCGTACGCAGTCAGTTTCTTATTGCAGGACGAAACAAAAACACTTACCGATTCTCAGATTGAAAGCATCATGAAGAAACTGCAAGGTAATTTTGAAACAAAACTGGGAGCAAAATTAAGATAGAAAGTAAGAGGTAAGGGGCAAGGAGTAAGAGGCAAGAAGTAAGTAAGGAAATAAAAAAAAAACGAACAAATTACTTACCCCTTACCTCTTACTCCTTGCCTCTAAAAAAAACATATTATGAACAAAGAGGAATTATCATTTACAGGCAAGTTGTTGAATACACCTTACGGTAAACCCGATGCTTATGGAGCGTTGAGTATGCCTGTGTATCATTCGGCAGCGTTTGAGTTTGAAACGGCAGAGGAAATGGAAGCTGCTTTTATTGGCAAATCTCCCAACCACACTTATTCCCGAATTACTAACCCGACCGTACAGTATTTTGAAAGCAGGGTGCAAACCATTACAGGTGCATTAAGCGTTACAGCACTCAATTCGGGGATGGCGGCTATCAGCAATGCTATTATTTGCCTGGCTCAAACGGGTAGCAACATTGTTACTTCAAAACATTTATTCGGAAATACTTACTCGTTTTTTGTTTCAACACTAGCAGCATTTGGCGTGAAGACACGGTTTTGTGACTTGACTAACCCCGATGAAGTGGAAGCTCATATTGACGAAAATACCTGTGCGGTTTTTCTTGAAATTTTGACCAACCCACAATTGGAAGTGGCCGACCTGAAAGCCCTTTCGGCTATAACTAAAGCAAAAGGGGTGCCTCTGGTAGCCGATACCACGGTGATTCCGTTTTGCGCATTTAAAGCAAAAGAATTTGGAATTAACATAGAGATTGTATCAAGTACCAAATACATCTCCGGCGGAGCGACAAGCCTTGGCGGATTAATTCTGGACTATGGTAACTTCGACTGGCAAGCACTACCTAAGTTGCATACCATGGCTAAAGAATTTGGTCCCGCAACATTTACAGCGAAACTCCGAAAAGAAATACACCGCAATCTGGGTGCTTATATGACACCTCAGGTAGCCTATATGCAAACATTGGGATTGGAAACATTGGCTGTACGTTACGAACGGGTTACGGATACTTGCCAGAAGTTGGTTGAGAAATTAGAAAAACTACCCGAAGTAGAATCGGTAAATTATACCGGTCTGCCTTCGAATAAATATTATATTCTAAGTAAAGAACAGTTTGGCGACCGTCCCGGAGCCATGTTTACGCTGGATTTGGCATCGCGCGAAGCATGTTTCACCTTTATGAATAAGCTGAAAGTTGTACGCCGTGCCACCAACCTGTTCGACAACAAAACACTGGCTATTCATCCTGCCAGCACCATATTCGTAACTTTTACCCCCACAGTTCGCAAGGATATGAATGTGTCCGATAAAACTCTTCGTATTTCTGTGGGACTGGAAGATCTCGAAGATTTGTACGCCGACTTTGTGCAAGCACTTTCATAGATAGCAAAACTAATCTTGAAGTGAGAATTGAAAATCGGCGTTAGCCAAATTTCTAACAAAAAACTTAATTTATAAAGTTTACCGAACAATACTGATAAACTTATTGAATAGCTTGGACCTCACAAAAAAAAGCGCAAACCGATAATTTCGATTCGCGCTTTTAGTATAATAAAACCCCTCCACTACGCTCGCCCCTTTATCAAAGGGGACATTGGTAATATGCGAGTAGTTGTTCTTTTGTATAGATATATTAAAGAGATTATGCTTTTAAGAGTCCTATACATCGCTCCAGACTTTCTTCCCAATGTGGAATTATAATGCCGTAAATGCTTTTGATTTTAGCTTTGTTCAGCACACTATAATGCGGGCGTGGAGTACGCGCTGGATAATCCTTTGTTTCAATAGGACGTACATCGCAAGTAATGCCAGCTATGCGATGAATCGTTTTGGTAAAATCGTACCAGGAGCACACGCCTTCGTCGGAAAAGTGATACAGCCCCGGGACAAATGTTTCGTGACTGAGAATTTTCAAAATAGTATCAGCTAAGTCAGCAGCATACGTAGGTGTCCCTATTTGGTCGAAAATAACCGGGATGAAGTCTTTTTCCTTACCAAGTCGGATCATTGTTTTTACAAAGTTATTGCCAAAAGAAGAATACAACCAGGCAGTGCGGATAATTACAGCCTGCTCGCAGGTTTCCATCAACGCTTGTTCGCCAGCAAGCTTGGACTTTCCGTAAACAGTATTGGGAGAAACAGCCTGATCTTCGGAGTAAGGCATATAATTAGTTCCGTCAAACACATAATCAGTAGACACATGAACCACCTTTAATCCGTTTTGGTGCGCAACTTCACCAATATTCCGAACAGCTTCTGCATTAATTTTATAGCAAAGATCCACATCATCTTCAGCTTTATCCACGGCTGTGTAAGCTGCACAATTTACAATAACATTCACCGCATTTGCCTTCACAAAAGCATTGAGTGCTACTTTATCACAAATATCGAGATCTTCGACATCGGTATATATAAATTTGAAAGCCGGAAAATGTTTTGCTGCTTGCTGCACCTCGTTGCCAAGTTGACCGTGACTTCCTGTAATTAGTATAGTTGTCATAAAGCCCCTCCCGACCTCCCCGAAGGGGAGGAAAAATAGTTGTTTTTTTGTTTTTAAATCAATATTAGCCTAAGTCTCTTTAAATCCCCCTCCTTTGGAGGGGTTAGGGGAGGCTTAAAAATTCAATTCGGCATCTTTCAGTAAAGGATGTTTCGTGTCTTTTTCTGAAATAATGGCTTTATCAGCAGGAATTTTCCAGTCTATGGACAAAGCGGGGTCATTATACGAGATTCCGCGCTCAAGTGTCGGGTTGTAGAAATCATCACATTTATAAGTAAAAACAGCTGTTTCGCTCAACACAGAAAAACCGTGGGCAAAGCCCTTCGGAACTAAAAACTGTAAGTGGTTTTCTTCAGTCAATTCCACACCATACCATTGTCCAAAAGTAGGGGAATCTTTGCGTAAATCTACAGCCACATCCCACACAGCACCATTCACAACAGATACCAGCTTGGATTGACTGTGCGGATTTAATTGATAATGCAAACCACGAATTACACCGTATGACGATTTGGATTGATTATCCTGACAAAAATTCAGGTTGATACCAAGTTCGTTATAAGTCTTTTCATTATACGTTTCGCAAAAGAAACCTCGCGGATCATTAAACACACGTGGTTTGATGATAAAAAGATCCTTTATAGGAGTTTTAATTATTTCCATGTTTTAATTACCCCTAGCCCTTAAAAGGGAACCAGGTTAGTTTTGATTTTATATTCAATAATTGTAAATGAATATGCCTTGTTCCCCTTTAGAATTCGGCGTGAGCTCAGTCGAACGGGGTTACGGGTAATCATTTCTCGTTCGCTATTTTAAACAAGTACTCGCCATAATGATTTTTCTTTAGTGGCTCTGCCAGTTTTAACAGCTGTTCACGACTGATATAACCATAACGATAAGCAATTTCTTCGAGACAAGCCACTTTTAAACCCTGACGATTTTCGATAGTAGCTATGAAATTTGAGGCTTCAAGCAAACTATCATGCGTTCCTGTATCCAACCACGCCATACCACGTCCCATCATTTTCATACTGAGGCGTTCTTCATCAAGATACAAACGGTTAAGATCAGTAATTTCCAACTCACCACGTTTCGAAGGTTTCAATCCCTTTGCTTTTTCCACCACATCATTGCTATAAAAATACAAACCTGTTACTGCATAATTCGATTTTGGTTGAGCCGGTTTTTCTTCAAGACTTAGCACTTTGCCATTTGCATCAAATTCAGCCACACCGTAACGTTCCGGATCATTTACATAATAACCAAATACGGTAGCACCATCTTCCAGTTTAGCAGCTTCGCGAAGCGTGCGAGAGAAGTCAAAACCATAGAATATATTATCACCCAACACCATACAAACGCTATCATTGCCAATAAATTTTTCACCAATAATAAAGGCTTGCGCCAATCCATCCGGTGAAGGTTGAATGGCATATACCAGTTTAATACCCAAGTCATCACCGTTTCCTAACAAATTTTCATAGAGATGAATGTCCTGTGGAGTAGAAATAATCAATATCTCTTTAATTCCGGCTAACATTAATACTGAAAGCGGATAATAAATCATGGGTTTATCATAAACCGGAATGATTTGTTTGGAGATACTTTTGGTAATTGGATACAAGCGTGTGCCTGAGCCCCCTGCTAAAACAATGCCTTTCATATTTTTATTAGTTACAAAGTTTGTAAAGTTAGAAAGTTTATAGAGTTAGAGATATATTTATTTCTCGCCTCAAAATTATATAAAATCAGGTAATTAACAAGCCTTTTATTTAATTATTCTTCATTCAAATCCAATTCTCCTGATTTGTACAATTGATAATTTCGGGCTAGCAGAACCATGAACTTGCTTATTTCGGTTTGAACCTGAAGAGTTTCAGGAGTTATTGCCGTTTTCTTCATACGTAACATCATAATGCCATACTGAAAATTAAAGCAAAGTTCAACATCACTCAACGCCGCATCGGATTGTTTACGTAACTGAGTGATAGATGGTAAGATGTGATAAAACTTAGCGTTGTAACCGGCATCTTTACCTGAGCGTATAAAAAGTGAATGGAACTCATCCAGCTCGAGGATAATATTTCTATTGAGTTGGAGATGACCTTCGGTTTGAACATTTTCGAGACGCATCATCTCAATCAGACTTTCATACCAATCGTACAAACTTTTACGGTCTTCATCCGACACAGGATACGAAGCAATAATACGCTCATTAATGGTTTCAATATTAAGATTGAATGCACGAATCAAATCCTCTACTTGCCACATATAAAGCAAGTATTCACAGATATTTTCTTTTTTGAGTTTATGAGCTATAAACATTATATTTTCAAATGACCCTAGCCCCTAAAGGGGGACTAAGTTGTTTAGATTTACTTTGAAATAGTTAGAAATGCACAAATACAATTCCCCTTTAGGGGTTAGGGGTTTCAAAGTTCCAGTCGCCATCTTCATCAATAAAGGTAGGTTCAATGAAATCATCCAATTCACGCCGATCCTTTTTAGTTGGTCGTCCGGTTCCTCTGTCACGTCCGGTTTGTCCGGACAGTTTACTTAGTTCAATCAATTCCAACTGATCAGCCGTGGTAACATTCTCCATGAAACCAACAACAAGTTTAGCATTCATTCGGTTCTCAGATAATGCCAATACTTTGAATGAAAACAAAATTGGATTTCGTCTGATTGAAATAATATCACCAACCTTCACATTTCTGGAAGGTTTTACCTGTACATTCTGAACAATCACCTTCCCCTTCTTGCAAGCTTCGGAAGCCAATGTTCTGGTTTTAAATAAGCGAACAGCCCACAACCATTTATCTATACGTACTTCCGTTTTCATCTTCTTTAAGTTGAATTGAGTTGAGAAGCCAATTAATCGACTCTACTTTGAATCGAATTATCCAATCACCTTACTTAACCCGATTACCAATTACTTATTATTAAATTGCGTCATGGTCAATTGCATTCCGGCAAGACAGAAACTTTGAATGATTTCGGCACAACGTTCAGCACGTTCCGGCAAAGCTTCAGATTGCTCTTTAGTCCATTTACCAAGCACATATTCCACCTGACGACCTTTTGAGAAATCATTGCCTATTCCAAATCGCAAGCGTGGATAATTATTGTGACCAAGAATTTCCTGTATATTCTTTAATCCGTTATGTCCTGCATCTGAGCCTTGAGGTTTTAAACGCACTGTTCCAAATGGCAGAGCCAGGTCGTCTACCACAACCAACACGTTGTCAATTTCAATTTTTTCTTTCTGCATCCAATACCGCAAAGCATTACCACTCAGATTCATAAATGTTGATGGCTTGAGTAAAATCAATGTACGCCCTTTCATCTTCACTTCACAGGTAGAACCATAACGGTTTTCTGTAAAAAAAACATTGGACGCCTTAGCAAAAGCGTCCAATATTGTAAAACCTATGTTGTGGCGGGTATCCTGATACTCATTACCAATATTTCCCAATCCTACAATTAAGTATTTCATGTTCGAGTTCAAAAGTTGGAAAGTTTGAAAGTTCAAAAATTGGAAGATGATTATCTTTCATCTTTAAACTTTTCACTTTAAAACTATAATTATTATTTACCGGCAGTAGCAGCAGCTCCACGAGCAGCTCTAGTCAATTTAACTTGTGCAACAACGGCGTTTTTAGCATTAAGAATTTCCAGATTTGCTGCAGAAACTTTAGCTACCTGAATAGATTTACCCAATCCTAATTCTGTAACATCGATAACGATATTTTCAGGTATTTGGGTATAAAGACCTTTAACTTTAAGTTTACGCATTTCAAGAGCCAATTTACCCCCTGCTTTAACACCTTCAGCCAATCCTTCTAATTTCACAGGAAGTTCAACAACAACCGGTTTATCTTCAGAAATCTCAAGAAAATCGATGTGTAAAACTTTATCACTTACCGGGTGAAATTGCAATGCTTTCATAATGGCTTTAGTCTTTTTGCCATCAATATCTAAATTTACTACAAAAACTTCAGGAGAGTAAATCATTTTGCGAATATCACTAACAGTAGTAGTGAAATGCGTGTTTTCAACTCCACCATACAATACGCATGGTACTTTATCTACAACTCTTTCTGCTTTAGTAGCTTTCTTTCCAAGGTCAGTTCTCACTGCTCCTTTTAATTCAAATGTTTTCATTTGTTGTTTTAATATTGTGTTACTCAAAATTTAAGCGTTTATTTTTAAGTGATTAGTCGCTTAATTTCCCATCACACTTTCTTTTACAAAAAAGTGGGACAAAGGTAGTTATAATTTTGTAAATCTGCAATATCTTATTTGTAATAATTTCATAGCGCATTTGTACAAAAAAAATCTGGAGCTGACATGTCGACGGGTATGCCTTTTTATTTACTTTTGTATAAATTTTCAGTAAACTGAATTTATGAATCAAACTATTGAACGCATGACATCTTTCATTGTCATGGATGTATTGGAACGAGCTAATGAATTACAGCGCGAAGGCGTTGATGTTATTCACCTCGAAGTCGGAGAACCTGATTTTGACATGCCGGAATGTATTGCAAAAGCGGCTATAGAAGCACACAAAAATGGAATTACACATTACACACATTCGCTTGGAGATCCACAATTGCGTGAGGCTATCAGCGAATTCTACAAAACCGAATACGATGTAATAGTAGACCCTGATTGTATCGTGGTAACATCCGGATCTTCACCAGCAATACTAATGGCACTAATGCTGCTTTGTCAGGCCGGCGATGAAGTCATTATGTCCAATCCCGGCTATCCCTGCTACCGCAACTTTGCACTTGCCTGTCATGCCGAACCCGTTTGTGTTCCACTACATGCTGAATGTGATTTTCAGTACGACATCAATGAAATCAGAAATAAAATTACGGATAAAACCCGGGCTATTTTTGTCAATTCACCCATGAATCCAACAGGAACATTAGTTACCGATCAGGTTTACAAAGAACTTACCGAATTAAACATTCCGATAATTTCGGATGAAATTTACCACGGTCTGGTTTATAATGGCAAAGCAGCAACGATACTTGAATTTACTGACAAAGCTTTTGTAATCAATGGTTTTTCCAAACGCTTTGCAATGACCGGGCTTCGCCTGGGCTATCTGATTGCACCAAAAGAGTACATGCGTTCTTTACAGATTTTACAACAAAATCTTTTTATCTGCGCACCAAGCACAGCTCAAAAAGCAGGAATAGCCGCATTAAAAGAAGCAAAATCGGACGTCGATTTAATGCGCTCAATCTACAATGAAAGACGTATTTATATTATTGACAGATTAAAAAGAATGGGATTTGTAATCCACACTGAACCTCAAGGAGCTTTTTATGTATTCTGCGATGCTCACAAGTTCACCTCAGATTCATATCATTTTGCCTTCGATATACTTGAAAAAGCGCACGTTGGCATCACCCCGGGAATAGATTTCGGAACAGGTGGCGAAGGATTTGTTCGATTTTCATATGCCAATTCGTTGGAAAACATTCGAACTGCAATGGACAGACTAGAAGTATACTTAACTACGCTAAGTCAACAACAAACAGATTGATTGCAAATTAGAATAAAACTGCACCATAAATTTGTTTAGAAAATTATAACAGCACAGTGAGTTATTCAAATAAAAGTATTATATTTGCAGGCTCAAAATCAGAACAGAATATTATTACACATTTTAAAGTTAGGGAGGAAACAAACAATAGCTAAACAATTAACCATCAGACCTCAAAGAGGAAGAGTGAAAGAGCAACCCAATCGTATTAACGAGAAGATTAAAGGGTTAAAAGAAGTTCGCTTGGTAGGTGACAATGTAGAACAAGGTGTTTTTTCATATGAAGAAGCCATTCGAATTGCTGACCAACTTGAATTGGATTTGGTAGAAATATCGCCTAATGCTGTGCCGCCGGTTTGTAAAATAGTTGACTATCAGAAGTTTTTGTACCAAATTAAAAAACGTGAGAAAGAAGCTAAAGCCAAAACAGCGAAAGTTGTATTAAAAGAAATTCGTTTTGGTCCTCAAACCGATGAACATGATTACAATTTCAAATTGAAACATGCTCAGGGATTTTTAAAAGAAGGCTGCAAAGTGAAAGCTTATGTATTTTTCAAAGGTCGTTCAATTCTTTTCAAAGAACAAGGTGAAGTTTTATTACTTCGTTTTGCAAGTGACCTTGAAGATTATGCCAAAGTGGATCAATTACCACAACTTGAAGGGAAACGCATGATTATCATGTTTTCACCTAAAAAATTGAAATAAGTAGTTGATACAAATCAGGATTATATAAATTTAAATATAAGTAACAATGCCAAAAATGAAAACTAACTCCGGTGCAAAAAAAAGGTTCACCCTTACCGGATCAGGAAAGATCAAAAGAAAACATGCTTTTAAAAGCCACATTTTGACAAAAAAAACAACTAAGCAAAAACGTAACCTGACTCATTCAGCTCTTGTTCACAAGACTGACCTGACAAACGTTAAAGAAATGCTTTGCTTGAAATAGTCAATTAATTCTTTTAAAATCTCATTTTCTCAGTCTTAAACCGAATGTCTTTAGCCTAAAGTTCGTTTTAAAATGCGACGCTAACATTCACAAATCATTTAATTATGCCAAGATCAGTAAATCACGTTGCTTCACGTAAAAGAAGAAAAAGAATTTTAAGCCTCACCAGAGGCTACTTTGGAGGTCGACGTAATGTTTGGACCGTTGCCAAAAATACATGGGAAAAAGGGTTGCAATATGCTTATCGTGACCGCAAAAACAAAAAACGCAACTTCCGCGCATTGTGGATTCAACGTATCAATGCCGCTGCGCGTTTAGAAGGCATGTCATATTCAAAACTAATGGGTGCTTTACACAAAGCCGGTATCGAAATGAACCGTAAAGTTTTAGCTGATTTAGCTATGAATCATCCAGAAGCTTTCAAAGCTATCGTATTAAAAGCTAAAAACGCTTAAAAAATTAACTTGCCTTAATCTGTCTTTGTTTATTAGAAACAAAACATATTTGATAAAAAAAACTGCTGAATGAAAATTCAGCAGTTTTTTTTGCTATTACGCAATACCAACGATTTGTTTTAGAGCATTATTACTGATTCAAAACGGCTACCGTATGACAAGCTACTACACCGGCTGTTTCGGTACGTAAACGACTATTACCCAATGAAACCGGAACAAACCCTAAAGAGATGGCTTTCTGGACTTCTTCTTTGCTAAAATCACCTTCCGGACCAATCAAAATCAAAACATCCGACGATTTCTGAATCTCAGTCTGCAACAGTTTCTTATCTTCTTCGTAGCAATGTGCAATAAACTTTTGTGAGGTCTGATGATTCTTCAACAATTCATCAAATGTGCAAAGCGGATTCAGTTTGGGGAAGTAAGCTTTCAGAGATTGTTTGGCGGCTGAGACAATGATTTTCTCCAGACGTTCTTCTTTCACAATTTTCCTTTCAGAAAAACGACAAATTACCGGAGTAATTTCATCAATCCCTATTTCGGTGGCCTTTTCGATAAACCATTCCAGTCGCTCAATATTTTTGGTAGGTGCAATGGCTATATGAAGTTTATAATCGCGCTTTCCGAATTCCAGTACGGTTTCGGTTATTTCAAATGTACAATGTTTAGGATGCGGATTAGTAATGCTGGCATTATAGAACCCTCCTACTCCATCCACTACTGTAATGCCATCGCCGGCCTGCAGGCGCAAGACTTTGACAGCATGTTGCGATTCTTCTTCAGGAAGAACATGGGCCGCAGCAAGATTTGGAACGTAGAATAAAGCCATGATTCAGTTGACGGTTGACAGTTGACAGTTTTTTCATTGTCAACTTTCAACTATGCATTATGAACTTAATAAATTTCCCCTTTTGCTGCCAACAAGGTATTTTTCAACAACGAAACAATAGTCATTGGACCAACGCCACCGGGAACCGGGGTTATGAATGAACATTTTGGAGCTACTTCGTCAAATTTTACATCGCCGCTTAAGCGGAAACCGCTTTTTGTTTTATCGGAAGGAACACGGGTTGTGCCTACGTCGATTACCGCAGCACCATTTTTCACCATGTCGGCAGTCAGGAATTCTGGCATTCCCAATGCGGCGATAATGATATCAGCTTGCAGGCAAATTTCTTTCAGGTTTTTAGTGCGGCTATGGCAAACAGTCACCGTCGCATCGCCCGGATACCCTTTTTGCATCATCAAAGAAGCAACCGGCTTTCCAACAATATTACTCCTTCCGATTACCACACAGTTTTTACCTTCAGTAGGAATTTTATATCGTTTAATCAATTCCATGATTCCCGAAGGAGTAGCACAAACATAACAAGGCAAACCAATGGACAAACGTCCAACATTTACTGGATGAAAGCCGTCAACATCTTTGCGATAGTCAATGGCTTCGATTACTTTTTGTTCAGAGATATGTTTTGGCAATGGCAACTGGACGATAAACCCATCCAACCCGTTGTCTTTATTCAATTCATCGATTTTGGCAAGCAATTCTGCTTCGGTTACATCATCTTCGAATGTAATTTTAGTAGAAGTAAAGCCAACTTGCTCGCACGATTTTACTTTGTGCGCCACATATGTTTCGCTACCGCCATCGTGACCAACAATAATTACCGCCAAATGAGGAGCTCTTTTACCAGAAGCAACAATTTGTTTTACTTCTTCAGCAATTTCTGCTTTTACCTGTTCTGAAATGGCTTTGCCATCGATTATTTGATACATATTGTTATTAAATTACCCCCAACCGCTAAAGGGGGGCTTTGGTTAGTTTGAAACATTATTATTATTTGTAAATTATAACGGGAGAATTCTATCAGCGCCACTCTTAAAGTTCCCTTTAGGGGATTGAGGGGTCACCTATCTGTGCTTACCCATTTTCAGTTTACCCTGACTCATGGTAGCCATTTTCATCATTTTGCTGGTTTGGTCAAATTGCTTCAGCAAACGATTTACGTCAACAATAGTTGTTCCGCTACCCGAAGCAATTCGTTGTTTACGACTACCATTCAACAAAGACGGATTTTCACGTTCTACCGGAGTCATCGAATGAATAATCGCTTCAATTCCTTTGAATGCATTATCATCTATATCTACATCTTTCAACGCCTTGCCCATTCCCGGAATCATAGCAGCCAAATCTTTGATGTTACCCATTTTTTTGATTTGTTCAATCTGGGAAATAAAGTCGTTGAAGTCAAATTGGTTCTTGGCAATGCGTTTTTGCAAACGACGGGCACCTTCTTCGTCATATTGCTCCTGAGCACGTTCCACCAACGAAACGATATCACCCATTCCCAAAATACGATCAGCCATACGTTCAGGATAGAATACGTCAAGCGCATCCATTTTTTCGCCGGTTCCGACAAATTTGATTGGCTTATTAACCACCGAACGAATCGACAGAGCCGCACCACCACGGGTATCACCGTCGAGCTTAGTCAGAATCACACCGTCGAAATCAAGTCGATCGTTGAATTCCTTAGCCGTATTCACAGCATCTTGTCCGGTCATGGCATCCACTACGAAGAGGATTTCCTGAGGTTGAATTGCTTTTTTAATGGCTGCAATTTCGTTCATCATGGCTTCATCCACCGCCAAACGTCCGGCAGTATCCACAATGACCACATCGTTGCCATGCAGTTTGGCATATTTAATAGCCGCTTCGGCAATTGCCACAGGGTTTTTGCTTTCTAAATCGGAATAAACAGGTACGCCGAGTTGCTCGCCAAGAACCTTTAACTGCTCGATAGCAGCCGGGCGATACACGTCGCAAGCCACCAAAAGTGGATTTTTGCTTCGTTTTGTCTTCAACAAGTTAGCCAGCTTTCCGGAAAAGGTAGTTTTACCCGAACCTTGCAAACCCGACATCAGAATCACAGTTGGCGAACCTTTCAGGTTAATATCCACACTGTCACCACCCATAAGTTCGGCTAATTCGTCGTGAACGATTTTCACCATCAATTGGTTTGGTTTCAGCGAGGTCAACACATTTTGACCAATGGCTTTATCTTTAACCGTATCGGTAAATGTTTTGGCTATTTTGAAGTTAACATCGGCATCCAACAAGGCTTTACGCACATCTTTGAGGGTTTCAGCCACATTAATTTCGGAGATTTTACCTTCCCCTTTCAGTATCTTAAACGACCGTTCCAGTCTTTCACTAAGAGATTCAAACATATGAATATAAAATATTTAATTACCCCTAACCCCCAAGGGGAACAATACATACAAATTTATCAGCAATATGATATCCTCAATAAAGATTCCCCTTCAGGGGTCAGGGGTCTTTTTGAGAGCGCAAAGGTACAAAAATTAGCCTTATTATCAAACCCAGCCGACAAGCAAATATTACATTGGGCTAAATAATTTCATTTTTTACAAACAGAACTAAATCAGGAAAGAACTGATGAAACCGCTTCTCCAGTTCATCATGATTTTGAATTAAAAAATCGATGGTTTTATCGGGATTAATGGCCGGAACTTTGTGATTCGACATAATTTCGAGTGAGGATTTTAATCCATCCAACGTTGAATACCGATAAAGCCGGTTGGTGCTTATAAAATGAAAAACAAAGCGCTTAACGCGGATTGGCAAGTGCCGGTAGTATAGCAAGAGGTCAAAATAGAACCGGAAAGCAAAAGTATTCAACGATTTACCCGAAAAATCCGAAAAACTGACTGCCAGAAAATAATCAAAGTACATATCGGCAATTATGGCCGAATAGCGACCAAAAGCGGGACGAAGCAAAACAACTGTCTCTCGGACAACGTGGTGAGAATCGGTAAACGAATCAATTTTTCGGTGCAGGGCAATTCCTTTACGAATACGGGGCGGATGGACATCCAGCTGACTCCCTTTTACAAAATCACCTATAAAATTTCCAATTTTCATCTGGGAATCAGTCCCAGATAAAAATATATGCGCTAAATAATTCAAATCGTGCCTGTTTTGTATGCAAAAGTAATTAAATCCATATAGTAATCCACATATTTAATTTTGTAAAAGCAAAAAAACATTTAACAACAAAGAGATCTTAAAAGCCGACCTCTTTGTCATTCTGGTTAATTTGTTTTCAACTTCAAATGCTTTCTGAAGTCAATCATACCTTTAAACTGGCGGTCGATATTGGATATCGGTGTAGTATTTACGGCCTTTACTTTTGATGCTGCAGACACTTTAAATGCTCCGCCGGAAATATGATTGATAGCTTGAGCCAGACTGGCATCGGCAACATCGCCCCATGAACGATTATAAGAGTCGCCGGCTATAACACCCGGGTATTTAGCTGTGCCGGGAGTCATGCCGGCATAATAACCACCCTCGCTATTGGCATTTGTCATTTCGAAGGAAACAGCATAAAGATCATACCCTTCCTTGGTTGTTGTTTGCGTATTGGTATAACCTATCGGTGTAACCCAGAATCCACAGGGTTTTCCATAAGTAGTACGTCCTATTAAAAACAGATTTCCTGTATAATAAGGACGCAAATTATTTATGAGTAACTCCGAAGCTGACGCTGTACTACCACTCACAATAAAGTAAATTTCGGTAGGCTGAAAAGAATTGGTTTTAGCAAACGTAGAAGTCAAACTGGACTTTTGGCTTATATAGTATTGCGTTAATGCTGCATTCAGTTTATAGGTATACATGGTTTTACCGTTTGCCGATGTTGGAGCAAGCAGATTACAAAATGTCTCGCAAGTTTGCACGGATCCACCACCATTATAACGTAAATCTACAATTAAATATTGAACTCCGTTAGTTGCAAACTTACTAATCGTATTTGTAAGTTCGGTTTCAGATGTTGTACCCAGGAATTGATTAAAAACCACGTATCCCACTTTCTTTGACCCTACATCTAGCACTGCATCATACAATATACTGTTAATAGTGTAAGATGCCACGTTGAGCGAAACGTCCAACGTGGTTGCATCCGGTTTCTTAAAACTAAACGTCGCTGCTGTTGAATAGAAAAGTGCATTCACCATATTGGTGTAACCGGCAGAAGTAGCAATCAGGTAGCCCTGCGAATCAACACCCGGATGAACATCCTCACTGCCATTTATCTTTGTAATCTCGTACGATCTGGCTACACCTGCCATACCTGCAGGAGAATTATTATATACATAAGTCACAAAAAAAGACACCAGCCCTGCTGAGTTATATCCGGCCGTTACCATAAAACCATAATCGCCACTGGCAGTTCCACCACCTATTTCACCGCTTAAATTGCCAATCTTATCCAGAAAACTATAACGATCAATCGCACTTCCGGTCTCAGAATTAATCTTTAAACCGGATAGATACGTGAGAGCATCATCGGGCGTTGCATACTTTCGTGGATCAAAAACCGAAGGCAACGCATCTGTCCATAGATAAATATCTTTCATCGCCGAAAACACATCGTATGTCCATCCTTGTTCCTTTGTCAAACCAGCCCGGCTAGGAGTCACCGTAGTTAATGAACTGTCGTTCTTCGCATTATTATCCGTAACTTTCCCTGTTATCTTAGCCTTATTGACAATACTACCAAATGATACTACTTTTGCTTTTATAGTCAATACCGTTGTAGCATTTTTACTCAAATCACCGATTAACCATTTTCCAGTTTGTGCATCATAACTTCCCTTTGCAGGAGTTGAAGCCACCAGAGTTAATCCCGCAGGCAAAGAGTCTGTCACAATAACTGCCTGAGCATCATTTGATCCCAGATTTTTAGCGGAGATAGTATAAGTCACGGTGCTATCTATAGCCGGACTTGTATTATCGACAACACTCGAAATCTGAAGATCTGCCTCTGGTCCTGTCGGAGACGACACCTCATCCTTTTTGCAGGAAAAAAAGAAAATTAAAAAGAGAAACGGGAATAATATCCCTAACCTGAATTTAAACAACTTACTTTTCATGTGTCACTAATTATTTTTTAGATAAAATATGCATATATAATATTCAACGTCAAGTTATAAAGAAACAGAAAAGACTGACGTTATATTTAACACGTCAAAGATACATTTTTAAAAATTTAAAAGAAACTATTAAATGGTAGAACTATTAAATGATTAACAAAAAATAGCATACTACTTAAAATAAATCAACTAACTTTAGTTGCAAACATTGTTTTATAAGAGTTTATAGATAATTTCTGGCTTAGAACTAAATTACACTCAAGCAACGATAATAAAACGAACATATTTGCATGAAATTATATATATTTGTAGTTAGTAAGCCATAAAATCAGATTTTTCATAAATGATTATTTTTTGTACAAGAAACAAATTAAGCAAATGACAATTATTATTGATATGTTTTTACCACAGAGTTCACAATAGTCTTGAACAGAAGATATAAGACTAAGAACACATGGCATTATCCCGAATACCGGAATAATTTCATACTGTGCAAAAGCATGAACTAAGTTTTTTCTTCCATTATTTTCACGTGTTCAATTGTGCTAAAAACAGATCATTAAATATTGGAAACAACTTACTACTCACTTCCTATGAAAAAGAAATATATAATAATACTGATTATTTTACTTGTTCTTATAGTTCTAGCTATAGTTGAATATCGTACATATATTTCTCCTAAAGGAATCAGCATTGATAAAACTAAATACCCAATAACCGGCATTGACATATCTAAACACTCCGGAATAATAGATTGGGATAAAATCAAAAAACAACAAATCAGCTTTGTATACATAAAAGCCACTGAAGGTCAGGATTACATTGATCCTAATTATTATATCAATCTGACCCGCGCCCAAAAAGCCAATTTAAAAGTGGGGGAATATCATTTTTTTAGATTTAATAAACCCGGAAGAGCTCAGGCACAAAACTTTCTTGCCCATGCACTGCATAATTCAAATGAGTTACCTCCTGTAGTAGATATTGAAGAATGGGGCAACTTACCTATTTATAAAAGCAATACTGAAATAAAAAAAGAAATACGCTTATTTTTAATTGAAGTTCAGTCTGTCACTCATCGCAAAATGATTATCTATACAAACATGGACTCTTACAACCGTTTTATAAAAGGAGTATTCCCTCATAATCCGATATGGATATGCACATTTAGCAAAACCCCAAAATTACCAGATAACAGAAACTGGCTTTTTTGGCAACATGCTCATAACGGCAAATTAGCCGGAATAAAGGGAGATGTTGACATTAATACTTTCAATGGTAACAAAAGTGATTGGAAGGCCTATACATCTACACTGGAATAATGAAATCTCCTGTTTGAAAAATTGTCTTCTGATTTTACAATAAGCTTATTGCCATTTTTCTGTATTTCAGGATAAAGACTTCAGTAATTTGAAAGCATTAAAAGCTCCCCATCTATACTGACAGCTATAAATCAACAATCATTTAGTTATATCATCAACTTTATTCTCATTAATCAATCAACAAATGAGCTGTTTAATTGTTTATGAATTATAAACAGAGGATTATCTACACAAAATAGCATATAAATAAATAATCATTTAGTTATATTTGCACCATGAGAGTAAGAGACGAAGATAAAATAACAAGAATTCACCATGCAGCCATGCAGGTAATAAACCGGGAGGGATTTCAGGGAAGTTCCATGTCTAAAATAGCCACTGAAGCAAATGTTTCGGCAGCAACTATATATCTCTATTTCGAAAACAAGGATGACATGCTCAAAAAGCTTTTTATAGGGTTAAAGTCTAATATGGGTCATTCCTATTTTCAAGACGGAATAAGTTTAACTCCATCTAAAGGCACGTTCAGAACTATATGGCTTAATCATTATCAGTACATTAAAGAAAATATGGAGGAATACATTTTTCTGGAAAATTTTTCAAACTGTCCACTGATTGAACGCATCGAAAAAGAAAATGCATTAGATTATTGCCCTGCGTTTGAGTCATTATTTGAAGAGTCCAAAACTTCCCGGCTACTCCAACCATTACACAACGATATAATTTATAGTCTTCTTTTTGCGCCCATAAGTTATATGGTAAAGAAAATGAAATCCCAAAACAAGGATCTTTTTACCAATGATTTAATACAAATATTTGAAGCTTCATGGAGAGCTGTAAGTATTTAATAAATAAATTACCGTCATAATTGAACAATCATTTATTTATAATTGTTGTATATACAAAATACTAACTCAAAACATAAAATTATGAGCTTAATTGACACATTACACTGGCGATATGCCACCAAGAGAATGAATGGGAACAAAGTTCCGCAAGAAAAAGTAGACAATATTTTAGAAGCTATCAGGTTGGCTCCAACTTCATTTGGATTACAACCGTTTAAAGTTATTGTAGTAGAAAATCCCCAATTACGTGAAAAAATCTTCAACGAAGCTTGCCAACAACCTCAGATAAAAGAGAGCTCTCATGTATTGGTTTTTGCAGCCAATAAAAAGGTAAGCGCAGAACAGATTGAAGAATACATGCAATTAATTGCAAGTGTCAGATCTATTCCTGTAGAAAGTTTAAATGATTTTAAAGCCATGTTTGGAGGAATTGTTGCCGGTACAGCAGAACAGAATTTTGTTTGGACAGCTCGCCAGGCTTATATAGCTTTTGGAGTAGGTATTGTTGCTGCAGCTACTGAAAAAGTTGACGCCACACCAATGGAAGGATTTAATCCCGAAGCATTGGATAAAATTCTTGGATTGCCTGAACAAAACTTAGGGTCTACAACCATTCTGACTCTCGGCTATCGTGATGAAGCAAATGACTATCTGGCAAAAGCGCTTAAAGTAAGAAAAAGCAAAAGCACATTATTCGATTTAATATAAATTTTACATATTAACAACAGTTTTATCGCTACTTCAAAATCAGAATCAAACGGTTGAATCTCAGAATTGAAATTCAACCGTTTGAATAAAAGGAACAAACAATTAGCATACAATTCACTGTATTCAACTCAAAATTAAAACATTCATATTAGCACGATGGAATTATTAGATGCATTCAAATGGCGTTATGCCACAAAAAAATACAATCCCTCTAAAAAGGTAGATCAGGTATTAGTAGATAAAATTTTAGAAGCAGCGCGAATTGCACCTACGTCCTCCGGATTACAACCTTTTGAAGTATTTGTCATTACCAATCAGGAATTAAAAAACAAAATTGTTCCCTTTGCCCACGACCAGCAAATAGTGGCAGACTGTTCTCATTTACTTGTTTTTGCTGCATGGGATAACTATACTGCTGAGCGTATTGACCAGATATACAGCATTACTACCACAGAAAGAGAACAACCTGCAGATCGTTACAACGCTTACACTGACCGATTAAAAAGTTTATACCTTGACAGACCTGCCGAAGAGAATTTTGCTCATACTGCGCGACAGGCTTATATAGCTTTTGCTTTTGCCATGGCAGAAGCTGCGAGCCTGAAAGTGGATACAACGCCAATGGAAGGATTTATAAATGATGAAGTGGACAAATTACTCAACTTAAACGAAAAAGGATTGAAAAGTGTGACATTATTACCCATTGGATATCGCGATGAAGCAAATGATTGGTTAGTTAATCTGAAAAAGGTTCGTCATCCAAAAGAAAAGTTCCTGACTGAGATTGCATAAAAATTACACCAATACTTTTAAAATAGAACCTCAAAGCAAAATAATGTCTTGAGGTTTTGTTTTAAATAGCATAAACCTTATGAAACATTTACCGAACTCTCAAGAGCAAATTAAACTATTGGTTCTCAATCTAGTTACAATAACAATTAAAAAATACTTATTTCAAACATATCCGTAAACATTTACCAACTCGCCTTGTTAGGAATATAATTCACCTGGTATTCATTTTTAAACCGATTAAAATAATGAAAACTACACATAAAATTTTATTCCTGATTATTCTTATTATGACATCTACCAGTTCAGCTTTTGGACAGAAAGCCTCTGATTCAAAGATAAAAGAAGAAAATGTAAGCTACTCCGTTGGCAATACTGTTTTCAAAGGATTTGTTGCTTACGATGAGAATATTAAAGGCATCCGCCCCGCCATATTAATTGTACACGAATGGTGGGGATTGACCGATTACCCAAAAATCAGAGCCAGACAACTGGCAGAACTTGGATATATTGCTTTTGCTGTTGATATGTTTGGGAATGGGAAAATAGCAACGAACCCCTCCGAAGCTCAGGCTCTGACAGGTCCTTTTTATGCCGACCCACAACTTTCCAAGTCGAGACTGGAGGCTGCACTCAACAAGATTAAAGAGTTTAAAGAAACAGACATTACAAACATATTCGCCATTGGATACTGCTTCGGAGGCTCTGTGGTGTTGAATTCAGCTAAGCTGGGTATAGACTTGAAAGGTGTTGTAAGCTTTCATGGCGGACTTAAGGGCGCACCGGCCGACAAAAATTTATTAAAAGCAAAGATTCTGGTTTGTCACGGAGGTAGTGATAAATTTGTTTCGGATAACGATATTACAACCTTCAAACATCAGCTTGATTCTATTGGAGCTGATTATAAATTTATTGTTTATCCAAATGCAGTTCATGCATTCACTAATCCGGCAGCAACAGAATTGGGCAAAAAGTTTAATATGGCTATTGAATACAATCCAAAAGCCGATATGGATTCGTGGGATGACATGAAATCATTTTTTCATTCAACAATAAATTAAGGCTATGTCCTGAAAACATCAAAATTGAAAAACTTAATTTGCAATTTCGATGTTTTGCTATTCGAAATTGTTTCCGTACTTTTGTAGCGTAAAAATGTGGAGAGATTTGGACTGCTTGCAACCACAGAAAAAAATGCTAAATTGCAACCTCTTTTCTGCCAAAACAAAGTCCTTCCAACATCCTTCCGTGTATTTACGTTCAACCAGAATTGTAAATTATAAATCATTTATTCATAGATTATGGGATATTTATTTTCATCAGAATCGGTATCAGAAGGTCATCCAGACAAAGTAGCCGATCAAATTTCAGATGCTGTCCTCGACAATTTCTTAGCCCAGGACAAGAATTCAAAAGTAGCGTGCGAAACATTAGTTACAACCGGTCAGGTAGTATTGGCAGGCGAAGTAAAATCAACAGCTTACGTAAACGTTCAGGAGGTAGCCCGCAAAGTAATTAACCGTATTGGTTATACCAAAAGCGAATATAAATTCGATGGTGATTCATGTGGTATTTTCTCTGCGTTACATGAACAATCAAGCGATATTAACCAAGGCGTAGAACGTGCGAATCCAATGGATCAGGGTGCAGGCGACCAGGGAATGATGTTCGGCTATGCCAGCAAAGAAACCAAAAACCTTATGCCTATTGCATTAGACTTGTCGCATGCATTGGTAGAAGAACTGGCAGCAATTCGTCGCGAAGGAAAATTCATGACTTACCTCCGCCCCGATTCAAAATCACAGGTGACCATTGAATACGACGACAATAATCAACCGGTAAAAGTACACACCGTGGTTGTTTCTACACAACACGATGACTTCGTACAACCTTCTGCGACTAAAACTCAGGAGCAAGCCGATGAAGAGATGTTGACCACTATCCGTCAGGATGTGAAGAACATTTTGATTCCACGTGTTAAAGCATTGGATGTTCAGTTTGCTCAATTATTTAAAGATGATATCGTATTACATGTAAATCCAACCGGAAAGTTTGTAATAGGTGGACCACATGGCGATACAGGTTTAACAGGACGTAAAATCATTGTGGATACTTACGGTGGAAAAGGCGCTCACGGTGGTGGTGCATTTTCGGGTAAAGATCCTTCCAAAGTAGATCGCTCGGCAGCTTACGCAGCCCGTCACATTGCCAAAAATATTGTTGCAGCCGGTTTGGCTAACGAAGTATTGGTGCAGGTGGCTTATGCCATTGGGGTGGCTAAACCCATGAACCTTTATATCAACACCTACGGAACTGCTCAGGTAAAACTAAACGATGGCGAGATAGCAACTAAAATTGAGAAACTGTTCGACATGCGTCCAAAAGCTATTGAAGAACGGTTGAAATTGCGTTTCCCTATTTACGAAGAAACAGCATCGTACGGTCATGTTGGTCGTACACCGGTAACTGTAACTAAGAGCTTCAAAGATGGAAACGGTAAAGATTTTTCTCAAACGGTAGAATTATTTACCTGGGAAAAAACAGACAAAGTAGCTGACATTAAAGCTGAATTCGGATTATAACCAGACTTTAAGACCAGGAGTCAGAAAAAAAATCAAAATTTAAAAATACGAGAATACCCGATTTATATTGTAAGTCGGGTATTTTCATGTTTATACAACTTTATAGTTGCTTAATTCGTTTTAGGATGACAATGAAACTGTCATGAATCAATCGCCGGTTATTCTTTTTGATGGAGTCTGTAATTTATGTTGTGAATGGACCCGGTTTCTAATTTGGAAAGATAAAAAAATGCTATTCAAATTTGCCTCAATTCAGTCGGAGGTTGGCGAAAGATTACTTAATTCAGCAGGCTTAAATAATAAAGAATTGAAAACAATTATTTATTTAAAAAACAATCAGGTTTATCTTGCATCTACAGCTGTATTGGAAATTCTCACTGATTTAGGCGGAATATGGAAAATGTTCAACTTATTTCAATTGATTCCCAAAGCGGTACGTGACAGAATTTATCTGTTTATTGCCGAAAGACGTTACCGTATATTTGGAAAACGTTCTTCTTGTTTATTACCCACTCCCGAAAATCAAAAAAGATTCTTATTGTAATGCTACAAAATTGATACAAAATTCCATCTTTTACTGTAACTTTGCGCAAAATTTGAATTATAAATATGTGGGAAAAAGTAATGAGCCGGCTTAAAGCCATTAGTGAATATATAAAGATTTATCTTCCTATAATCTGGGAGTTTATGAAAATTGGATTTGGCAAATTTATGATTTGGCGTAAAGCCCGGTTAGTTCGTTATCGCGGACTGGTATGGTATCGTAAAATTTTGAACATCTTCCTTACCTCAATTGTATTATTTCTACTCTACCTTTTTATTGTTGACATCAACTTTTTATGGCTATTTGGAAAATCGCCCAGCATGAGAAGTATCAGCAACCCAAATCAAAGTGTGGCATCCATTATTTACACTTCCGATGGCAAAGTGCTTGGTAAATACTTCCGCGAAAACAGAACACCGGTGATGTACACTGAAATTTCACCAAAGCTTATAAAAACATTAATTTCTACTGAAGACGAACGTTTTTACCAACATTTCGGTATCGACTTTAAAGGTGTTTTCGCGGCATTGAAAGATATGACCAAAGGTCGGAGCCGTGGTGCAAGTACCATTACGCAACAGCTGGTAAAAAACATGTACAAAACCCGAAACCAGTATTCTACCGGTTTATTTGGGTACATTCCCGGCGTGAAACTTATTATCAGCAAAACAAAAGAATGGACTACTGCTGTAAAAATTGAGATGTTCTACAGTAAAAAAGACATTCTCACCATGTATTTCAATACGGTGGACTTCGGAAGTAATGCCTTTGGCATTCATACAGCAGCCAAAACATTCTTTAATACCACTCCTGCAAAATTAAACTACGAGCAGTCGGCAACATTGGTAGGTCTGCTGAAAGCTACTACATCATACAGTCCTATTTCACACCCAAAGCGATCTATGGATCGCCGCAACGTTGTATTGGATAATCTGGCTAAACTAAAGGTAATAACTAAACATGAGTCCGACTCGCTGAAACAAATTCCGGTGAGGTTGAATTTCAGTGTTGAGCAATCGTACGATGGAGATGCTCTTCACTTCCGGGCATATCTGGAAAAATACCTCCAGGCCTGGGAAGAAGAGAACGGTTACGACATTTATTCCGATGGACTGAAAATATACGTTACCATCGACTCGCGTATGCAAAAATATGCTGAAGAAGCATTGAACAAACAAATGCGAAACATTCAGCGGAAATTCGATGATCACTGGCGAGGTCAGAACCCATGGCAAGATGAGAACCACAAAGAGATTGTCAACTTTGTAGAAGATATTGCGCACAGAACAAAAGCCTATGCTTCATTATCGGCAAAATATAAGAATCATCCCGATTCCATTACCTACTTTCTCAATAAGCCTCACCGAACAAAAGTGTTCGATTACGAAAAAGGTGAAAAAGAACTGAATATAAGCATTATGGATTCAATACGCTATATGAACCGCTTTATGCACAGTAGTTTTGTGGCTATGGAACCCGAAACCGGAAATGTAAAAGCCTGGGTAGGCGATATTGACTTTAAATTCTGGCAATATGACAAGGTAGCTCAGTCCAAACGTCAACCTGGCTCTACATTCAAACTGTTTGACTATACAGCCGCCATGATACAAGGCATGTCGCCCTGCGATATGATGACCGATAAATCAGTTACCTGGAAGTACAAAGAAGGCAGTGGCGATAAAACATGGAGTCCGCGAAATGCTAACGGATATAGTTTAGGTTATGCCGTTTCGCTGAAAAATGCATTTGCGCAATCTATCAACACTATTGCCGTGCAGGTAGCACAGATAGTTGGTATTCCAGAAATTATTAAATGTGCATACCTGCTGGGAATTAAAACCCCACTCGAAAACAAACCATCCACCTGTCTTGGCTCGTCGGATGTATCGCTGCTAGAATTGGTGAATTCGTACAGTACAATCGTAAACGAAGGTAATTACCACGATCCGATTATGGTAACGCGCATCGAAGATAAAGATGGCAAGGTAGTTTACGAAAAGAAAACGGAGCAAAAACGAGTAGTTTCGTACGAAGTTGCCTGGCTAATGACTGAAATGCTAAAAGGAGGAATGACCGAACCAGGTGGAACATCACGTGCACTGTGGAGTTGGGATTTATTCCATTACAATACTGATTTTGGAGGAAAAACAGGAACTTCATCCAATCACTCGGATGCATGGTTTGTAGGTGTAACCCCTAAGTTGGTTGGTGGAGCATGGGTTGGTGGCGAGCAACGATGTGTACACTTCCGCACCGGAGAACTCGGACAGGGAAGCCGAACAGCCTTACCAATATTTGGTATGTTTATGGAAAAAGTATTGAAAGATCAAAGCCTGACACAATACCGTGGCAAGTTCCCAACCAAACCAAAAGAAGAGATTTCACGCAATTATGGTTGTGTGACGCATTTAAGGGTAGATTCTACAGCAATCGACTCAACATCAGCACTGGATGATGTCAATATGCCCGAAGATATTCCTTCAACAGAATTACCAAGCTCAGGAGAATAGGAATTATTAAATAGTTACAAGTAAATAGTTACGAGTTACAAGACTGTTTATCTGAATTTTGCTTTCGGAAAACAGATCATTAAATATTATTTCTTACTTACATAGCAGAAAGCCTGATACAATTCAATTTGTATCAGGCTTTCTTAATATTTATAACTCTTTTTTCGAAAAAAATCATTTTAACCCTAATCTATAATTTCGTCTGAAAATGTCATTCCTGGTGTTATTAATCCAATTATAATAAAACAGGCTGAATTTCTCAACGAAATTCAGCCTGTTTTTATTAGGTTCTATTTATTCTATCAGGATTCTGTATTGATTATATAATCAACATAGCGTCACCATATACACCAAATTTATATTCTTCTTTGATAGCAATTTCGTAAGCTTTCATAATTAAATCATAGTCGCCAAAAGCAGCAGTTAGCATTATCAAGGTAGAATATGGCAAATGGAAGTTTGTAATCATGGAATTAGCCACTGTAAATTCGTAAGGAGGAAAAATAAACTTATTAGTCCAGCCATCGTAAGGTTTAATTTTACCTTCCGTTCCAACTACTGTTTCTAAAGCTCGCATTACAGTTACACCCACTGCACAGATATTTCTGTTTTCGATATGTGCTTTATTTACTCTCTCCACAGTTTCAGCCGTAACCAGCATTTGTTCTGAATCCATTTTATGTTTGGTGAGATCTTCCACATCTATTTCGCGGAAGTTACCCAAGCTCATGTGCGAAGTAACAAATGTAGATTCAATTCCTTTAATCTCCATGCGTTTCAGTAGTTCGCGACTAAAGTGCATACCGGCAGCAGGTGCCGAAACAGCTCCTTCGTTTTTAGCAAAAATGGTTTGAAAACGATCGGCATCTTCAGGCTCTACTTCACGGGTTATATTGCGTGGAAGCGGAGTTTCGCCCAACGAATAAAGTCCCTTTTTGAACTCTTCATGTGTTCCATCAAACAAGAAACGCAAGGTACGTCCACGAGATGTCGTATTGTCAATAACTTCTGCTACAATGGAATCATCCTCTCCGAAATACAATTTATTACCAATACGGATTTTGCGTGCAGGCTCTACCAACACATCCCAAAGGCGCATTTCATGATTCAATTCGCGTAACAAAAAGACTTCAATTTGCGCACCTGTTTTTTCCTTATTGCCATACAGACGTGCCGGAAAAACTTTTGTGTCGTTAAAGATGAATAAATCGTTTTCGTTAAAGTATTCAAGCACATCTTTAAACGCTTTGTGTTCGATTTCTCCGGTTTCGCGATGCACTACCATTAAACGCGATTCGTCACGATGCTTAGACGGATATTGAGCAATCAGCTCCTCCGGCAACTTGAATTTAAACTTTGATAACTTCATATTTTATTGTTTAATTGTTTCTCTTTTAAAAGTATAATAACCATTCATGGATTTCTAAAAATTGATCACTGTTGACTATCCAAAACTTCTTTATCCAGAAATTCCACCAAATCATCAATTTGCCAGCAATCTTCTAACCGAACCTCACCAATGCGGGTTCTTTCCAACGCTATTAAATGTGCTCCACTTCCCAGTGCCAACCCAATATCGCGTGCCAAAGCACGAATATAAGTTCCTTTACTGCATACCACTCTGATTTTAAGCATGGGCAACGTAAAGTCCAATACTTCAATCTCATCTATAACCAACAACTTTGGTTTAAGTTCAACTTCCTGTCCATCGCGGGCATAATCGTAAGCACGCTTACCATCTACTTTAACAGCCGAATAAGCCGGTGGCACTTGCCATATTTCGCCCAAAAATCGTGGAATTACTTCATCCACCAATTGCCTGGTAATATGCTCGGTAGGATAAGTCCCATCAACAGGCAATTCTAAATCGAACGAAGGTGTAGTTGCTCCCAACTCCAGCGTGGCAATATATTCTTTTGTTTGATATTGAAAACTTTCAATGAGCTTTGTCGATTTTCCGGTGCAAATTATCATTACTCCGGTAGCCAATGGGTCGAGCGTTCCGGCATGACCCACTTTGAGCTTTTTCATCTTCAGTATTTTCTGGAGTTTCCAACGAATCTTACTCACCAGATTGAATGAAGTCCATGTCAATGGCTTCGCTACATACAACACTTCTCCTTCTACAAAATTCATTATGCTTATTTTTTATAAGACACTCGCCGTGCGTCTTTACATCTATTTGGTTACAGAATATCTAAATCAACTCCCAAAAACAACAGCACCAAAATAACCACTCCCACGACTATTCTATAATAGCCAAATGCTTTAAAGCCATATTTCGTCAAGAACCCGATAAAGAACTTTATAGCAGCCATAGCTACCACAAATGCTACCAGATTACCTATTAATAAAGTAACCAAATTTTCTGACAACATGGTTTTACCGGCCGGATCCATAAATAATTTCAGTAGCTTATACACTGAAGCGGCAGCCATAGTAGGCACAGCCAGAAAAAATGAAAATTCAGCGGCATTTTTACGTGATAGTTTGGTAGTCATTCCACCTACAATGCTGGCCATTGAACGTGAAACTCCCGGAACCATGGCAATACATTGATAAAAGCCAATTTTTACAGCGCGTTTCCAATCCATAGTTTGGTCTTCGTTTGGCTTGTTAAACCATTTATCTACAAACAACATCAAAACACCTCCCAGCACCAACATGACTGCAACGACTGTAACGTTTTCGAGTAATTCGTCGATTTTTTCGCTAAACAAAAAACCCAAAACCAATGCAGGAATAACTGCAACAATTAATTTCCAGTAGAAATCCCAAGTCTGAAAGAAACGTTTCCAATACAACACAACCACCGAAAGTATTGCACCAAACTGGATATTAACCGTGAAAGCCTTTACAAAATCAGTACTTTCAATAGCTAATAGTTTCTGAGCAATAATCATATGTCCTGTTGAAGATACAGGCAAAAATTCGGTTATTCCTTCTACAATACCCAAGATAATCGTTTGGATTAAATGCATAATTATTTAGTTTTCGGTTTATAAAGTATAGCAAAAACAATTGAGACAAATCCAAAAAGAGAAATCATTGGACCTACTGTAATACGACGGAAACTAAATACGTCAGGATTAAATTCCTTTACAGTTGAAGAACCTGTCATCAAGGCAAAGCCCAAAATGATAATTGCAAAACCAACGGCAATCAATAACATATTGATTTTTGCCAGCGTGAAATGTTTGTCGTTTTCCATATTGTTATTTATATTGATAATTTTAATAAATAGTTAATTTTAAACTCTGTGACTTTAAATAAAAAACATATCGTTAGATTGCATTTTTAAATACTTTCCAACTGCTAAATACGATGACATTCCGGCAAGGATAACTCCCGAAAGAATGACAATAAAGCCAACAATTATAAAACTGAGAGAATGTGCCAACAGACCGGTGATTACGAATTCGTATTGAACAAAATAAATAACTCCGATCAACAAAAATATTGAAATAACAGAAGCTATCAGTCCATTAATCATACTGCTAATCATATAAGGTTTACGAATAAACCAGGGTGTTGCACCCACTAATTTCATTGTATTAATCAAAAAGCGGTTCGAATACAACGACAAACGAATGGTATTATTGATAAGTGCTATCGAAACAATAAGTAGTACTATCGCTAATCCGAGTAAAATCAAACTTACTTTTTTTACATTATCATTCACCAAACTCACCATGTCCTTTTGATACACAACCCGATTGATATGCTCAAAAGTTTTTAATTTTGACTGAACCAACGCAACACTATCATTATTCGCATAGAGTGCATGCAGTTTTACTTCTATCGACGCTTTAAGCGGATTGTAACCTAAGAATTCCTGTGGATTTTCGCCCAAACTGCTGATATGATCTTTCAACGCATCGGATTTGGAAATATATTCAACCGTTTTGGCATAAGGAGATGCTTTCAAATAATCTTCTATTCGCTTCACATCCTGCTTTCCAATTCCATCATCGAGAATAACCGACAAATTAATATTTTCTTTTACATAAGTGCTCATATCCCGAGCCACAAAAAGGAGTAGAAAAACCAATCCAACCAAAAACAAAACCAGCGACATACTAATAGTCGATGTTAAATGGATATTTAAAAATCCCGGTTTGTTTACCTTTGTTCTTTGTTTAGTCATTTTATTCTGAGATTATTATTTTAAAACTTGCCCGTTCACAGGCTCGTCTAAGCGTTTTGAGTTGCTTTTTTGGAATTCTGCCATTGAATAAAAGCAAACCCAAACAAACCTAATATCAACAATATAGAAGATATAAGTGCAAGGGTATTACCCATACTGTACGATGTTGGTTCAAACTTGAATTCTATTTCGTAATTACCCGCTTTAAGTGGCATGGCACGTAATAAATAATTAGCCCGAACATAAGGAACCAATTTACCATCAATGTAAGCATTCCAACCTTTATCATAATAGATTTCTGAGAACACAGCCACCTGATCGGTTTTAGAGCTGAAACTATATTTCAACTGGTTAGGTTCGTATTTAGTCAAAGCGATGTGAGCAGACGAATCAGCCATAAGTTTAGCAGGCAATTGAGAAGCAAATGATTTATCTACAACCATTTCTTTTTTAGTATTGATTTCGCCCAATATCTTCATTTCCTGATTAGCATCATTGGCCATCCGGATATTACTTACAAACCAGGCATTTCCATTAGCATAAGGATTAACCAGCGGAGCAGCTTCTTTATTGTAAATCAGATATTTCATATTCATCATATTCAATATGTTCAGCGAATCCAGCGTACCGGTAAGTTGCTCAGTAGTTTTAGCACGGCCAAAACTGGCAAACAACTGCCCCATTTCTTTAGTCAGATACATATTGATAAGTTCCTGATAACGACGCAATTTCGCAGCATGGTAGCCACCTATATTTTTATGGAAATACGAAGGTGTAGCATTTTGGAATACATCAACAGTAGCATCCAAAACTCTGAATTGCGATTTATCTTGCAAAATCATTTTATCGGCAGCCGATGGTTGAATCAAATTTTCTATATGACGCGGACGTTGGAAATTATCATTGTTCAGATAACGTTTTGCAACCGGCACCATATCACCCAAAATTAAAACAGCAAAAAGAACATAAGCCACTTTTTGTTTCAGATATTTTTTCGCGTACAACCAAATTAAGCCGGCAGACAGGATCACGAACATTAAAGACCGTAAAGCATCCGAACGTAGCAAAGCAGCTCGATCGAGCGGTAAAGTTTCCCGCAGGAATGCATTATTACCCTGATATTGAGCATCGGTAGGCGACACAAAGCTACCAGACAAAGAAGGAATCAGTGCAAATATTAAAGCAATTCCTCCCACAATGGCAGCACTGATAAGTACCGGTTTAATTAGTTTTTGTTTATCGGTTTTTTCTGCAAAAACCTCTTTCAAAGCCAGTATTGCCAATAATGTTATTCCAAAACCGGCAGCAACTAAGGTCATTGAAACAGTTCTGAATTTATTATAAAGCGGTACATAGTTAATAAATAAATCAGTCAGCCACATAAAGTTTTTTCCCCATGAAAGCATCAATGTCAGAGCAATCATTGGCAACAACCACCATTTAATTCGCTTATCAACAAGAAACAAGCCCAGCACGAAAAGGAAACAAACAATTGCTCCGATATAAACCGGGCCTGAAGTAAACGGCTGCGCTCCCCAATAAAGCGGAAATTGATTTTCTTTCAGAATCTGATCAACATTAGGCGCACCTAAACTTGCCAGTTTCTTCCCTGTTTCACTATCGGCAGTTAATGTTCCCCCACTGGCACCACCTTTAAAGTCGGGGATGAGGAGGGTCATTGTTTCGTCAACACCATAGCTCCATTGAGTTATATAATCTTTATTCAGCCCATGTTGAGAACTCTGAGTATCTACAGTCAGACCGTTTGATTCGCCACGCATAGTTGCCTTACTGTAATCATAAGTGGTTAGCAATGCAGTAGCATTCAGACCAACGCCAACCACTGCTGCTGCAAGCAAAACTCCACACGATTTCAAAAATGCAGGGATTTCTTTTTCCTTAAGACTATAAATAAATTCAGCAATAGCTAAAAAGAGAAGAACAAACACGGTGTAATATAAAATCTGAACGTGATTAGCCCGAATAGCCAATCCAAGAAAAATGGCGGTCAGCAATCCGCCCAAAAGTAATTTACGCCTGAAAGTCATAAACACACTACCTATCAGTGGTGCCATATAAGCAATGGTTATTGCTTTTGAATTATGCCCGGCAGCAATAATTATAAGATTATATGAGGCAAATGCAAATGCTATTGCACCTATTATTGCCAACCACGGATTAACGCGAAATGCCAGTAATAAGATATAAAATCCTATTAAATAAAGCATTAAATAATAAACAGTATTTGGGAAAACCCTAATTACATCGTCAACAAACTTCAATATATTGTTTGGTTGAGACATCGCAATCTGATAGGTTGGCATTCCCCCGAACATTGAGTTGGTCCATAATGCCACATCACTGTGAGTAGCATTGTAGTCGACTGATTCTTTTGCCATGCAAGCCCAACTTTCGGTATCATGTCCGATTAATTGTTTTCCCTCCATAACAGGAGTGAAATAAAGGAAAGAAATGCATATAAACAACAGGAAAGCAGCGATGTGCGGAGCAAATTTTGTAAGAACCGTTTTATTCATAATGATGCGCTTGATTTGCGATAAGCAGTTTTTGGGAAAAATCATACAAAAGTACATCAATTTTTCACAATTGATATTCGATAAGCGGTTAAATATTGTTGAAATGACTTAAGTATTAATATGTCAGCATAAACAGGCTGTTATTTGGTGATTTTTAATTGAAATTTTATCGGGTTTGCTTATTCCTTAATTGGCAATATGCTGAAAATTCAGTACTTTTGTCGAACAAAACGATAGTAAAAGAGTTTCATTCATATGGATAAACAACAGATACAACATATACGGGGCGACTTCCCGATTTTAACCGAAAAAATTTACGGAAAAGATTTGATTTATTTCGATAATGGAGCCACAACTCAAAAACCGCGGTGTGTTGTCGAAAAAATTGAGGAAGGATATTATCACCTGAACGCCAATATTCATCGTGGCGTACATTATCTTAGCCAAAAAGCTACTGAAGCCCACGAAGCTGCACGAATTACTGTAGCAGAATTTTTACACGCAGCTAAACACGAAGAAATAATTTTCACCCGTGGAACAACAGAGGCAATTAATCTTGTTGCAACTTCGTTTGGTGAAGCATTTTGCAGGGAAGGTGATGAAGTTATTGTTTCGGTATTGGAACATCACTCCAATATCGTTCCCTGGCAAATGCTTTGTGAACGCAAAGGAATGAAACTACGCGTAATTCCAATAAATGAACGTGGTGAACTGAACTTGGATGCTTTTAAATCGTTGCTTAATGAACGAACAAAAATTGTTTCTATAGCTCAGGTTTCAAATGTGCTTGGAACAATTAATCCGGTTGCTGAAATTATTCGCTTAGCGCACGAAAAAGACATACCTGTTTTGGTGGATGGAGCTCAGGCTGTTCCTCATATTGCGGTAAATGTAGTGGAACTTGATGCTGATTTCTATGTTTTCTCAGCTCACAAAATTTACGGTCCAACCGGCATTGGAGTCCTTTACGGAAAATCAAACTGGTTAAATGCCATTCCTCCATATCAGGGTGGTGGAGAAATGATTGCTACAGTGACTTTCGAAAAAACAACTTACAACGAACTGCCTTTTAAATTCGAAGCAGGAACACCCGATTATATTGGTTCTACGGCTTTGGCTGAAGCCATTCGATATGTTGAAAACATTGGACTGGACGAAATTGCTGTTCATGAACATGAATTGTTAACTTACGGCACCGAACGGTTATTGGAAATTGAAGGAATGCGAATTATTGGTACTGCGAAAGAGAAAAGTTCAGTAATATCTTTTCTGGTTGGCAATATTCATCCCTACGATATTGGCATGTTGCTGGACAAACTTGGAATTGCCGTTCGGACAGGACATCACTGCGCACAACCGCTCATTGATTATCTTGAAATTCCGGGAACCGTGCGTGCATCATTTGCGTTTTATAATACCAAAGAAGAAATTGATGTGTTCATTGAAGCTCTGAAACGGGTGGTGGGAATGCTAAGTTGAACCCCTAACCCCCTAAAGGGGAATTTGGATAGATTCAACTGTAATATTTAAAGACAATTAATACTAACGTCTCTTATCCCCCTTTAGGCTTCGGCGTGAGCTCAGTCGAACGGGGTTAGGGGTATATTTATATTTTATGACAATAAACGAATTACAAGACAACATTATTGAAGAATTTAGCCTGTTTGACGATTGGATGGACAAATATGCATTACTAATTGATTTGGGCAACTCACTTGAACCACTTGATGAAAAACAAAAGAAACCTCAAAATGTTATTGAAGGCTGTCAAAGTCGTGTGTGGTTGAACGCTGAATTAAACAATGGTATTGTCACATATCAGGGTGAAAGTGACGCTGTGCTGGTAAAAGGAATTGTTTCTTTATTAATTCAGGTACTTTCGGGTCATACACCCGATGAGATTTTAAATACAGAGCTTTACTTTATCGATGCTATCGGGTTGAAAGAACATCTATCTCCTACCCGTTCCAACGGATTGGTGGCCATGGTTAAACAAATGAAAATGTTTGCATTAGCATTTAAATCGGTGAACAGCAAATGATAATCAGTAAATAGTTACACGTTTTATATTTATTCTAAATATTATATCGGCTGAATCTCCATTAGGAAATTCAGCCGATATTATTTTTCAAACTCCTGATATTTAAATATAAAGCAAAAAAAAGGCGAGTTGCCCCGCCTTAAATGTTTTCACAACGGAATAATCCTTATTGTGATTTGCTTCAAAAATTGTACGACAAAAATATGTTTTTTTAATTAATCGTACAAACACTTTGTGAAATAAAAAATATACTTTAACTTTATGGCCTCAATCTAATAACTTAAAAGCAATATTATGAGAAAAATTTTAGGGTTGGACTTAGGAACTAATAGCATTGGCTGGGCATTGGTAGAAATAGATCATGAGAATAGAACAGTTAGAATACTGGGCTTAGGCTCTCGGATATTATCTATGGATGCAGGAGAAATAGCTAAATTTGAGTCGGGGAGTATACTTGAAAGTTCTGCATCAAAGAAAACAACTATGAAAACAACGCGAAAATTGAATGAGAGATTCCTTCTTCGTAGAGACCGTTTGCATTGTGTATTAAATCTTTTACAATCACTCCCTGAGCATTATAAGGTAACTATTGATTTTGAAAATGAAAAAGGGTATAGAAGTGGAAAGTTTAAAAAAGGATTAGAAGAAAAAATAGCTTACATAAAAGATAAGAATGGAAAATCATTTTTTTTATTTATGGACTCATACAAGGAAATGTTGAATGAATTCAAAGATATAAATCCAGATCTATTTTATAAAAAGAAAAATGGGAAAGATACTAAAATACCTTATGATTGGACTTTATATTACTTACGTAAGAAAGCTCTAACAAAAGAAATTTCAAAAGAAGAGTTAGCTTGGATTACATTAAGTTTTAATCAAAAGAGAGGTTATGAAAAAACTGTTGGTCAAGACGAAAAGAAACAAAAAGAAGGAGAACTATCGGAAACAATTATTGGAATCGTAAAGTCAATTAATGAAACTGGAGAAAAGGATGGTCTAAAATTATTTGAAATTATACTATGTGATGAAAATGGTAACGATTTTTTCTTATATAAAGAGGAAAGTAAGATAAAAGTTACAGAAGTAGAAGATTTAAAAGAATTAGAGATAATATCCAAATATGATGAAGATGGTAATATAAATGACAAGAACAATGTCTATATTATAAAAGAGATTCGTCATCTCAAAGTTGAAGACGTTATCTTCACTGGAAAAAAAATTAAAGAGAATTTTATTTATGAAATTGTACTTGAGACAGGTTGGGTTAAAGAACAACAAAATAAATATCAACCAAAATGGATAAATACAGAGCGCGATTTTATTATCAAAACAAGCTATGATGTAAATGGCAATCGAATTCAAAAAGGGTCTGACAAAGGACGAAACATAAATGCTCCAAGTATTGATGATTGGACATTACAAAAATTAAAAACAGAAACAACTTTAAGTTCTTTCAACTCAAAAAACAAAACAGTTGGAGTAGCCTCATATATCTACAATGAATTGCTTAGAAATCCAAGCCAGAAAATTAAAGGCGATTTGATTACGGTTATTGAGCGTAAGTACTATCGAGAAGAGTTAGAAAAAATATTTGATTGTCAAATAAAGTCAGGAAAACATCCAGAATTAGAAGACACTAAGCTTTATACTAAAGCTATAAATCTTTTATATCCTAACAACGAAAACCACAGAAAAAATATAAACAATATTGGATTTGCGTCATTAATTACAGATGATGTCATTCTTTATCAGAGAGATTTAAAATCAAAGAAATCTCTCATCTCTAATTGTGTTTATGAGAAGGAAAACTTCAAAAAAACAGATACCAAAACTGGTAAAGAATACCAAGAACCATTAAAAGCGATACACAAGGCGAACCCTTTATATCAGGAATTTAGAATTTGGCAATTTATTAAAAGGCTAAAAATCATTCAACTTGAATCGAAGAACGATGATGAGATTGTAATGAATCAAGATGTTACTAAAGCAATTCTAACAAATACTGCAAAAGAAAAACTCTATGAATTTCTAAATAACAGAGAGCATATTACACAATCAGTTTTACTTAAGCATTTAAAGTTATCTGAGAAGGACTATAAATGGAATTATGAGATTGACCATAAAGAGCCCTGTAACGAAACCCGATACAATTTTATACTAAGAATCAATAGAGTCAAGAAAGACCTTTGGAAAACATTGCTTACACCAGAAAACGAATATCTGATTTGGCATTTCTTTTATTCTGTAAAGAAACAAGATGAATTTAAGAAAGGCATTAATTCCTTATTTGAAAAATTATTGAATAAAAGTGGATTACCTGTGGACTACAGAGATGATTTAGTGAAGAATTTCATCACTTTTGGAGGCTACAACAATGACTATGGTACGTATTCAGAAAAAGCTTTAAAAAAATTATTACCTTTTTTACGAATAGGCAAGTATTGGAATCAGGAAGCCGTAGAGAAAATCCTCGCTAAAGCTACTTTCGTAGCAAAAGAAAAAGTTTTCGTAAAAGAAGAAATTAATGGCGAAATTACCGATTTCCAGGGCTTATGGATTTCAAGTGCTTGTTATCTTGTTTATAACAGATACTCAGAAGTCGGTGATATTCAGTACTGGAAAACTCCCTATGATATTGAAAACTATTTAAGAAATGAATTCAAACAACATTCTCTGAATAATCCTGTAGTTGAAAGGGTATTAATTGAAACATTACAATTGGTTAAAGATATTTGGAAGTACTTTGGAGAGCAAGATGGGATTGATGAAAATGGAAAAATAATCTATAAGGAGTTATTTAATAGAATTCATATTGAACTCGGGCGGGAGATGAAAAAGAATGCTAAAGAGAGGGAAAAAGAAAATAAACAAAATAAGGAAAACCAGAAGTCTAATGAAAGGATTATAGAATTGCTGAAAGAATTAGCAAAGGAAAATAATGAGGTGAAGACAAAATCACCTTTTCAACAAGAGAAACTAAGAATTATTGAGAACGATCTGTTGTCCTCCATTGAGTATGACAAGGATGCAACATCATATAATCTTATTAATGGGTTAGGAAGTATCACTAAAAAGGAAATAAAAGACATTACAAGTAAAGACATTACTAAAATTTCAACACAAGATATTGAACGTTATAAGCTTTGGTTAGATCAACGGTATCAGTCTCCATATACTGGGAAAATTATTAAGCTATCTGACTTATTTAATCGGGAAAAATATGAAATAGAACATATATTTCCTCAGGAACGAATCACACTAAATGCACTTTACAATAAAGTGATATGTGAAACGGAAGTCAATAAAGATAAAAAAGCACTTACTGGTTATCAGTATATACTTAACTCAGATGGAAAAAAGAGTGTCAAATGTGCAGCTCATGACTTCAACGAAATCACTATCCTACCACCGGATGAATATGAAAAAAGAGTAAAAATAAACTTTACGGATAAGCGCAAACAAGAAATTTTATTAAGTAAAGAGATCCCTGATGAGTTCACAAACTCCCAACTAAACAATGCGCGGTATATTTCAAAAATGGCAATGAAGTTATTGAGTAATATCGTAAGAGAGGAAGGCGAAGATAGTTTCCGTTCAAAAAATGTTCTCCCAATAACAGGCGTAATAACAACGAAATTAAAAAAAGATTGGCAGCTTAATGATTCATGGAATGAATTAATACAACCTAGATTTAAACGATTGAATGAAATTACTAATTCCAATTTATTTGGACATTACGAAAAAATAAATGGTCATGATGTTTTTATTAATCAAGTACCCGAAGAACTAAATAAGAATTTTGAGAAGAAACGAATTGATCATCGTCATCACGCAATGGATGCTTTAGTCATTGCTTTAGCAACTGAAAATCAAGTAAATTATCTGAATAACATTTCATCTCAGGACAATAAAACAGATAAATTAGAAGCTAGGATAAAACTCAAGAACATTATTACTGATACAAAAAAGAATGAAGCTGGAGATAAATCCAGATATTTATTACCACCTGCGCAATACAAACAAAATGGAGAAGTCATTGTGTATAGTTATTGTTACAAAGAAACTAATTCAAGAATCTTTAAACAAATTGCATTAGAAGCATTGGCAAACACTGTAGTAAGTTTTAAACAAAAGAATAGATTTATAAGACAAAGGACCAATAAGATTCAAGTACCAGACATAGAAACTAGTAAATTGAAAATTATTTCTCAGAAGAATCTTAGTAATAGCTACAATTATAATGTAAGACAATCATTACATAAAGCAACATTTTATGGTAAAGTCAAATTAAAACAGAAAATTAAAAAAATAAAGCTAAGTGAAGCAATAGACATTTCTACTGAAATAGTAGATTTAGACCTAAGAACCTATGTTTTAAATTTACAACAGAATAAAAAAATAGAAAATGTCGAAATTTTACATTTACTTGAATCAAAATATCCAAATGTTGAAGTTTATGATAGATTTGTTGCTACCAGATATGAAAACAATCTAGAAAGTCTAGTCTCAGTAGACGGTGAAAAAATCATTTCTACTATTGAAAGTATTACTGATATTTCAATTCAAAGAATACTTCTTAATCATTTAAACAAATACAATTCAATTAAGGTAAATGTTACAAATATTTCGAAGTATGTAGATAATATTATTGATGAGGAACTACAAAAATCAATAAAGGGGATGTTGCTAAATGATACTTTAGGAGATAAAATTACATTCGGTGATAAGAATATAAATGAAATTGATGTTTTTACAGCTGATATTGAGTTTGATCATAAAGAAAAAATCTACATGAACCCTCAATTAGCATTTACATTTGAAGGAATTGTTGATTTAAATAAAAACATAAAAGAATTAAATGATGGCAAGAATCATAAACCAATTTTTAAAGTGAGAATGTTTACACCTTTGGGAACAAAGTTTCCTGTATCTGAAAACGGTGAGAAAAGTAGGAAATATGTTATTACAGCAGATGATAGTAACTCATTTTGTGGATTTTATGAAAAAACAAATGGAGCAGGTGAAAGAAAATTTATTGTTCCAACTTTAAAAGAGACTATTGAAAATCTAAAACGGGGGGAAGTTCCATGTAAAGATGTATTCTTTGATGAGAAATCAAATGAAGAATATAAACTTATTTTCACACTCACACCAAACGATTTAGTTTATTTGCCCACAGAAGATGAAATGATAAATTCTTTCAAATTGGATTCTGAAAAATTAAAGAATATAGATAAAGATAGAATATATAAATTCACAGATGGCAATAGTGCAGGAGTAATGAATTTTACTCCATATTATGTTTCAAAACCATTAGTTGATTTGAATAAAAAAGAATATAAAGAAATAAACCTTAAAAATTTATGTTTTGAGGAAAACACAGAATCAAAAAAGGGAATTAAAACTAAAGTTAAAGAATTGGTTAATGAAATTGGACTAGGGAGTAATCAATCTAAAAATCAAAATTCCTTAGAAGGTATTCAGATAAAACAGTACTGCATCAAACTCAAAATCGACCGTCTTGGTAATATCTCGATATAGTTTCTCTATTCTCTACCCCTGAATTCTAAACTTAGGTGTAGAGAATAAATTTCGTCAATATATTTTTAATCTATTTGTTTCCAGAGTTTATCAATTTGTTTTGTTTACATTTTTCAGGTTCGAAGTTATATGTTTATTGCAGGCATATCGTTTTTTTCCGGTTTAATGCTGATTGTTTTTTCCATTGTGCTGTATTGGAAAAAAGCACCGTTGCAAAGGGTAAGTCGCTTTCTTGCCTCCGCTTTTCTATTGCTCGCTTGTTGGGATTTTTCCGTTGCCCATTTGTATTCCGGTTTAGTTTCTAAATCGGATTTACTGCTATCATTCTATTTTCCTGTTGATCTTATTCTTTCGTTGTGTATAGGTCCAATCCTGTACTTTTATGTTCAAGTATTATTCGAAAGGAATCAATTTCAATGGAAAAAGCAAATCGGCTATCATGCTTTACCGCTACTTCCTGCTGTACTTTTCTTGCTCTACTTTGCAGCTGTTCCCCCTAACGAACGCATTGTTATGCTATTAAACGAATCTTTTGCCAAACATTGGATGGTAGTCGGTATAACAGTGTTGTATTATATTCAGTCTGTCTGTTATTTTTCGTATTATTTACTCAAAGTTCGAAAACTACGAACTTCTGACTATCTGTTAGTAATAGATCAGCAACAAATGAATATCCGCTGGTTGATGTATTTATCTGTTCTTAGTTTGGGTACAACCTTTATTTACAGTTTAGTGTGGACATTCTCCAGCTCCATGCAGATAAATATCCTTGCCCAACAATGCATCTTCATTCTCCTTATTGTTTACCTCTTCATTCAGTCCTTATCTTCTACAGGTCTCTCTATGCAAGAAATAATTGCAATACCAACTGAAAAAGAGCCAGAATTAATTGCCATTGTAGCAGCTCCTCTCCAAGTAGAGTGTAAGTTAAACATTAGTGAACAACAGGCTCACATCATTTTGCTAAAACTGAATGAGATATTAGAGCGCGAGCAACTTTATCTATCAAAAAAATGTAGTTTATCACAGCTTGCCCAATGTTCCAACATAGCAGCGCATCATATCTCCACCGCTATCAATTCCTATACTGCATATAATTTTTCTGATTTTATTAATAAATATCGTGTGGATCATGTATGCAGATTATTGCAGACCGAACAACTACAAAAATTAACGCTCGTAGCTATTGGATTGGAATGTGGCTTCGGCTCCAGAGCAAATTTCTTTAAAACCTTCAAAAGGTTTACCGGAAAAACACCCACCGAATACCTGATCATTCAACAATCAATTCTAAAATCGGTCGATTCGAGAGAATAAAGCTTGTTGTTAGGGGTAAAAAGAAAGACACCAACAGTTTTTTGGACAGTCTCCACAAATATTTTTGAACCCACTAAATGAAAAACATCCCTTCAAAATTTTTTCTTGAACCTTCAAATTTAAAAAGAGAAGGGTTATAATATTATTTTGAACCTTATAAATAAAAAAACATCCCTTCAAATTTATTTTTTGAACCTTCAAATAAAAAAAAAGAAGGGTCATAATATTATTTTGACCCTACTGAATGAAAAAACATCCCTTCAAAAAATATTTTTGATCCTTCAAATTTAAAAGAAGAAGGGTAATAATATTTTTTTTACCCTTATAAATAAAAAAACATCCCTTCAAAAAATATTTTTGAGCCATCAAAATAGTTAAATGTGCATCCTGAAAGGAATTCTGAGGTCGAATAAGTCCAACATTATAATACTGGACTCATTTGACCTCAAAAAATTTGGACAATATCAGCAACACATCTAATTTTGGATCGTTCTTAAACTTAAAAAACAAATAATATGAAAACAAATGCAGCCGTGTTACATTTAAAAAGTAAAGACCCTCAGGATGTTTATAACCTGTCAGACAAAGTAAACACCAATCTTGAAACAAACAAATCGATTTTTACGAACCCTAATCCCACTCTGGCAGTTTTTACTGCTGCAATAATCCTATTGGGCACTAACATAAGGGCGAAAGATGGTAGCAAACTAAAGAATGTGGCAATAGCAGATCAAACAGATGTTGTTTACAACATGCTAAAGTTACTCCTTGCGTATGTAAACGGTGTAGCAGATGGCGATGAAACTATTATCTTGCTTTCGGGCTTCGATTGCAACAACGAACCTATAAATCATGACATTCCTGCAAAAGCCGTTATTAAAAGAGTAGAAGATGGTAGCGTACCTTGTAGTGCCAAAATTTACATGAACACACTCTATAATGCCGATCGGTATAAAGTAGAAATTAGCACCACGCCTGATGATCCTGACAGTTGGAAAACTGTTATAGATTTTGGAGGAGTTAACCGACTTGAAATCAAAGATCTTGTTTATGGTCAGAAAATTCACATTCGCGTATCAGGAGGTAATACACATGGTTGGGGAACACCCAGCGAACCGGTAGTATTTTTACCTCGCTAACCCATATCTTGAAATCAAATTAGAAGGAGTATTTCCAAATAATTCCATTATAATCGACAGAATGGATAACCTCAGCAACGGGGTTATCCATTCTGTTTTTCAGGTACATGTGTATTTACTTCATTATTTTTTATCAAAAGGAATGTTATTTTAAATAAATTTGTATCTTTGACATTTTTAACGAGCAATTGATTGAAATAAACCTTGAAAAAGTTGGATAAACAGCATCAGTTATGGAATATCTAAAACCGGACACTACTTATCATATTTTTAATCATGCCAATGGTTTTGAAAACGTATTTAACGAAGATGAGAACTTTCGCTATTTTCTGGAAAGGTATCAGCTCTACATCACTCCCATTGCGGAGACTTACGCGTATTGCCTGATGCCAAATCATTTTCATTTAGTAGTTCGTATCCGCAAGCGGGAAGTGATAGAAGAGATTATTCGAAATAAAAATAGTACTTCCAACAATAACTTTTCCAAAGTTTGGAACTTTGGAAAAGTTAGTAGTAGTAGTAATAGTAGTATCGAAAACAAGGAAATAGAAAAATTCTTATCCAAGCAATTTTCAAATTTATTCAGCAGTTATACGCAATCGTTTAATAAAGTCTACAAACGAATGGGTTCTCTTTTTATAAAGAACTTCAAGCGCGAAGCCATTCTGGATAAGAAACATTTCTTTAATGTGATTATTTATACCCATCGAAACCCTATTCATCATGGTTTTTGCACAACCTTTACCGATTGGGGATATAGTTCGTATAGCGAAACCATAGAACTGAAGAGCAAAATTGTAGAAGTAGATAAACTGATAAAAATATTTGGAAGCAAACAGCAACTAATTGAAGCTCATCAATCAAATCTGGATAAATTTAATGGACTAACTGAGCTAGAGATTGACTAACTCTCAGATACTCTTATCGAATTAAAAATAGACAACATGATTAAACGCACCCTTTACTTTGGAAATCCTGCATACCTGAGTATGCGCAATGCCCAGTTAGTTATTCACTTGCCCGATGGCAACGGCATGGAAGATAAGGCGGGTAATAACACTATTCCTATCGAAGACATTGGAGTAGTGGTTCTCGACCACAAACAAATAACCATTACACACGGTCTGATGGAGGCTTTGCTTGCCAATAATACAGCCATGATAACCTGCGATAGTAGCCGAATGCCGGTCGGGTTGATGCTTCCCCTCAGTGGTAACACTACTCAAAGCGAACGTTTTCAGGCTCAGATTGATGCCTCACTCCCACTCCAGAAGCAACTCTGGCAACAAACCATTCAAACGAAAATTGAAAACCAGGCGTATGTGCTGAACACGACCCACAAGGTAGTAGTAAAAAATATGCTGGCTTGGGTCGATATCGTAAAAAGTGGTGATAGTGATAACCTCGAAGCTCGTGCAGCTGCTTATTATTGGGCAAATATGTTTCCGGGCATTCCTGAATTCCGCCGTGGACGCGAAGGAGTTCCACCCAACAACCTGTTGAATTATGGCTACGCTATCCTTCGCGCCATCGTAGCCCGCTCTTTAGTTGCCAGTGGTTTGTTACCCACTTTGGGTATTCATCATCACAATCGGTATAATGCCTATTGTCTAGCCGATGATATTATGGAACCTTACCGACCCTTTGTCGACAAACTGGTGATTGAGATTATGGAAAGTGGTGAAGACATTACTGAATTATCGAAGCCCATTAAAGCCCGATTGCTTAATATCCCTGTCTTGGATGTACAGATAAACAATCAGCGTAGCCCCTTGATGATAGCTGTAGGACTAACTACGGCTTCGCTGGCAAAATGTTATCTTGGCGAAAGTAGAAAAATAACTTATCCAAGCTTCTAATTTTCGAACTACTTTTCCACAGTTTCTTTATACTTTGGAAAAGTTAGATTTTTTAAAAAGATGGATCGTTTTAGCGAATATAGAATTATGTGGGTATTGGTACTATTTGATTTGCCAACCGAAACAAAAAAAGAGAAGAAGGCCTACACCGATTTCCGCAAAAAGCTGGTAACCGATGGTTTTACCATGTTTCAGTTTTCCATCTACCTACGTCACTGTCCCAGTCGCGAAAATGCGGATGTACATATCAAGCGTGTAAAAGCATTTCTTCCCGAAGCCGGACAAGTAGGCGTTTTGTGCATAACCGACAAACAATTCGGACAAATGGAGCTTTTTCAGGGGAAAAAAGAAAAAGAAGTTTCTACACCCTACCAGCAGTTAGAGTTGTTTTAAACTTTTATAGAAACAAAAATCCCGCCTTACGAGCGGGATTTCGTTTGAATAAACAACTGAATTTTCAATTCTAAATGTGGCGACAACTAATTGACTGATTAGATTTTACACACATCGTGTTGTTTATCAAGTCAAAGATACAATTTTTTGAAAGCAAATCACAACAGCAGCACCTTTGCTTCCTAAAGTTATTGCGTTGTTTATCAAGTCAAAGATACAATTTTTTGAAAGCAAATCACAACTATCACTTGCAGCACCATACTCACCGGTTTGTTGTTTATCAAGTCAAAGATACAATTTTTTGAAAGCAAATCACAACTAACGCTGTTCGTTCCAAATAGCCTTATTGGTTGTTTATCAAGTCAAAGATACAATTTTTTGAAAGCAAATCACAACTGCAAGAGCATCTCTGACTTTCTTTTCTTGTTGTTTATCAAGTCAAAGATACAATTTTTTGAAAGCAAATCACAACTCGTGATATTGTTTTGCATTTAGAAGTTTCGTTGTTTATCAAGTCAAAGATACAATTTTTTGAAAGCAAATCACAACATACCCAACATGGAATCATACGGACTGGGAGTTGTTTATCAAGTCAAAGATACAATTTTTTGAAAGCAAATCACAACAAAGTATTATGGATAGAATTAAATCGTATGGTTGTTTATCAAGTCAAAGATACAATTTTTTGAAAGCAAATCACAACAAAATATGCACGTAGTGTACATCTTCCTCCGTTGTTTATCAAGTCAAAGATACAATTTTTTGAAAGCAAATCACAACTACAAAACAGATGCTATATGTAGCATATTAGTTGTTTATCAAGTCAAAGATACAATTTTTTGAAAGCAAATCACAACAATGTTGATTCTGTTACCCTATTATCAAGGTTGTTTATCAAGTCAAAGATACAATTTTTTGAAAGCAAATCACAACACGTTGTCGCTTGCACTGGTGCTTTGTGTGTTGTTTATCAAGTCAAAGATACAATTTTTTGAAAGCAAATCACAACTAATATGGTTTGTATCTCTTCCGTCATTTTGTTGTTTATCAAGTCAAAGATACAATTTTCTGAAAGCAAATCACAACCCACGTCATATATTTGCGCTGTTTTAAAAGTTGTTTATCAAGTCAAAGATACAATTTTTTGAAAGCAAATCACAACACCATGAGCAAAACAGAATTTTTCACCCACGTTGTTTATCAAGTCAAAGATACAATTTTTTGAAAGCAAATCACAACAATCTGTTGAAATAGATTCAATTTTACTAAGTTGTTTATCAAGTCAAAGATACAATTTTTTGAAAGCAAATCACAACGAAGGTTTAAAACTCTCCTTTTCGAATAGAGTTGTTTATCAAGTCAAAGATACAATTTTTTGAAAGCAAATCACAACATCAAGCTAAAACAACATGTAGAATCAATTGTTGTTTATCAAGTCAAAGATACAATTTTTTGAAAGCAAATCACAACTTGGGGCTGACGATGCACCGTCAATATATTGTTGTTTATCAAGTCAAAGATACAATTTTTTGAAAGCAAATCACAACTTCAGCACAGTGTAGGCAGCAGATGATAAGGTTGTTTATCAAGTCAAAGATACAATTTTTTGAAAGCAAATCACAACAGTGTCATTTGACGGCTCGCATTCTGTTAGTTGTTTATCAAGTCAAAGATACAATTTTTTGAAAGCAAATCACAACGTGCTTCTTTCAGGTCATTTGCCTGTACATGTTGTTTATCAAGTCAAAGATACAATTTTTTGAAAGCAAATCACAACGGCTTTGGAACAGGAAGTGGTGCGGCATGGGTTGTTTATCAAGTCAAAGATACAATTTTTTGAAAGCAAATCACAACTAGTTTAAAAGTGTCTTTCTATCACATTCCGTTGTTTATCAAGTCAAAGATACAATTTTTTGAAAGCAAATCACAACTAGTCTGAGTTATTCACTAAATCAAATATCGTTGTTTATCAAGTCAAAGATACAATTTTTTGAAAGCAAATCACAACTTTATTCGCAATGACAAACCAAACCTTATCGTTGTTTATCAAGTCAAAGATACAATTTTTTGAAAGCAAATCACAACGAAGAGCATCACGCATATCGTAAAGAAAAGTTGTTTATCAAGTCAAAGATACAATTTTTTGAAAGCAAATCACAACATTTTGACAAACGATCTGGAGGACTGCAAAGTTGTTTATCAAGTCAAAGATACAATTTTTTGAAAGCAAATCACAACCATTCTATGCAGTTTCCGCATCCTACTGGTGTTGTTTATCAAGTCAAAGATACAATTTTTTGAAAGCAAATCACAACGTTGTATAATTGTGGTATTGCTCCACAAATGTTGTTTATCAAGTCAAAGATACAATTTTTTGAAAGCATAAACAAAAGAAACCTCAAAATGTTATTGAAGGCTGTCAAAGTCGTGTGTGGTTGAACGCTGAATTAAACAATGGTATTGTCACATATCAGGGTGAAAGTGACGCTGTGCTGGTAAAAGGAATTGTTTCTTTATTAATTCAGGTACTTTCGGGTCATACACCCGATGAGATTTTAAATACAGAGCTTTACTTTATCGATGCTATCGGGTTGAAAGAACATCTATCTCCTACCCGATCCAACGGATTGGTAGCAATGGTTAAACAAATGAAAATGTTTGCATTAGCATTTAAATCAGTGAAAAGTAAATGATAATCAGTTGGCAGTGATAACTGTTTGTTGGTCACTGTCAAAATATTCTAATCTAAAATTCTCACCATCAAACACTCCATAGGTAAAGGCACTAACAAAATCACCTAAAATAACCACGCGTTTTTGGTTTTTCAGCTGTAGATCAAGAGCTATGTGACGATGACCAAAAATTAGAAAATCAACATCGCTTGTTTCCACATATCTCTTTGCAAATAAAATCAGGGGTTCTTTATCTTCACCCAGATATTTATTGTCGTACTCCTGATGTTTAAGTCTGTTATTTTTTGACCAATTATAACCAAACTCCTGTCCTAACTGAGCTGGAACTAACCGAAATAATTTTTGCGCTGCATCACTATGAAAAATCTTTCTGATAAATTTAAATCCATGATCGTTTGCTGAAATTCCATCACCATGAGCCAAATAAAACTTTTTAGAGCCATGTTGAACTAAGAAAGGCTTTTTGTGAACAATTAACCCAACTTCATTTTCCAGATAACCGAATGTCCAAATATCATGATTACCAATAAGGAAATGAATTTCTATGCCGGCATCACTCAACTCGGCAAGTTTGCCTAAAAATCGCACAAAACCTTTAGGCACGACCGTTTTATATTCGAACCAAAAATCAAATAAGTCACCTAACAAGTAAATTACGGAAGCATCGGACTTCACTTGATCCAGCCATGCAACAAGCTTTTTTTCGTGAGTGCGTTTATCTTTAACCAGTAATGAACCCAAATGAGCATCAGAAAGAAAGTAGATCATAATCAGTTGAAAGTTGAAAGTTGAAAGTTGAAAGTTGAAAAGGCAATATTCATTGTCACCTGTCAATTATCAACGAATCTACTTTATTATAAGAATCCCAATTCCAGTTGAGCCTCTTCGCTCATCATACTTTTATCCCAGGCCGGTTCAAAAACGATATTTACATCTACCTCTTTTACGCCTTCAACGCTTTCAACCTTCATGCGGACATCTTCCACTATAAAATCAACCGCAGGGCAATTTGGAGCAGTTAAAGTCATTTCCAACGTAAGTTTTCCATCCTCTGCCAAATCAATTTTATATATCAGCCCCAAGTCGTAAATATTTACCGGTATTTCCGGGTCGAACACCGTTTTAAGCATTCGAACAATGTTCTCTTCTATTTCTAAAAATTCGTTCATATTTTTTCAGTTATCTGTACACAGAACTCAGTCTACAGTTTTTAATTTCGATAACAAGTCAAAAGTGCAAATAGTTTATTCAGACTGAACTTCACTTCGTACCACCAAATCATCAAACTCAGGAAGAGCCGCTGCCAGCTTTCCATCAATTACCACTACCGCGTTTACTTTAGCCTTAATACACAGTTTATTATCTGACTTACGGAAGATAGCTTGTTGAAAAACATAACGCACACCTTCTTTTGTCACATAGAGTTTTGAAATAAAATTATCACCCGGTCGCAAAGGTGTTTTGTAAGCAATTTCAATACTCGAAACCATAGCATCAATTCCTTTTTCGTGTAATTCGGCAAAACTGATATGATTTTCTTCCAAAAATTCATGGCGTGTATGTTCCAAATAGTTTTGATACACAGAGTTATTTACAATTCCCTGTATATCGCATTCGTAATCACGCACTTTTAATTCTAATTCGTAAATATACATTTTATTCAATTGACAGTCGACAATTGATAATTAATAGTCTAAAAAAAACAACTATCAACTAAGAACTATCAACAAATTTACTTTTTCCTAATTACTGTTAATCCATCCCGAATTGGCAAAAGCACTTTTTCAATACGTTGATCTTGTGCTATAGAATCATTGAACTGCATAACAGCAATCGTTTGTTTGTCATTAGGTTCAACTTGCTTCAATACTTTTCCATCCCACAGTGTATTATCAACCAAGATAAATCCCCCGGTTCTTACCTTAGGCAAAACAGCCTCATAATAAGCCTGATATTCCCGTTTATCTGCATCAATAAATACCAAATCAAAAGTCAGATCCAACTTTTCGATTTCTGCTAATGCATCGCCAATATGTAGTTTAATTTTGTTTCCGTGTTCAGAACCTGCAAAATTCTGAAGTATAAAATCTTCCAATTCATCATCGCATTCAATAGTATGCAAAACGCCTGTTTCTGTCAATGCTTCAGCCATACACAATGCTGAATATCCGGTGAATGTACCTAATTCTAAGATACATTGAGGTTGAACCATGTGACAAAACATACTCAAAGCCCGTCCTTGCAAATGACCCGAGCACATGCGTGGATTAATCAACTTTACATGAGTTGCACGGTTTACCTTAGCCAGATATTCCGGCTCTGCATCCGAGTGCAACAATATATAATCTTCAATATTCATTCTGTCAATAAACTATTTACAAGTATTTCAATACCGATAATTGCTCCGGATTGAAAATTTCATTGGCTATTTCCTGTAATTTTTCTGCAGTTATTTCTTCAATTCGCTGTTTTACAACTTCTAAATCATCTATCTTTCCATATCGAAGAAAACTTTTCCCTAAACTCATTGATAGATTTTCTTTATTTTCCGATGAAATAGCCATTTGCCCCATCAACTGAAGTTTGTATTTCTTTAGCGCATTCTCCGACAATGGCTGTTCACGAAGTTTTTGTAACTCGGCATAAACCAACTGCTCGCAACGTGCTGCATTTTCCGAATCGCAACCAAAGTATACGCTCCACATGCCGGTATCAGAAAAAGGCTGATAATTGGACTCTACATTATAAACCAAACCATGCTTCTCGCGGAGTGACAGATTTAGCAGGCTATTCATGCCCGGACCTCCCAAAATATTATTCAACAAATACATACCCATACGATTTGGATGATACAAGTCGTAAGCCCGGGTTCCTAACATAAAATGAACCTGATGGGTATTTTTAATTATCTCTTTTTTTGCTGGTTGATAAGAAGTGGGTGAATTTCGCTCTGAATTTCTTACGTCAGAACTTTCAGTTTTCAAATACTTTTCAGCCCAACGAACTACCTGATTGAAATCTAAGTCGCCTAAAACAAAAAACACCATTTCTTCGGGGCGATAATGTTTCTGAACAAAACGAACTGCATCGACAGTACTATATTTCTCCAGCAATTCAGATTTTCCCAGAATGTTGTGACCAATCGGGTGATTTGCAAAAAGCAGTTCCTCAAAATCGTCAAAAATCAATTCCGAAGGACTGTCATTGTAAGATTGAATTTCATCAACTATAATAACCACTTCCTTATCTATTTCCTTTTGAGGAAAAGTAGAATGAAGCACAATATCAGAAACCAACTCAATCGCACGTTCGAAATACTCTTTCAACACGATAGCATAAACCACCGTTTCTTCTTTCGAGGTATAAGCATTAAGTTCGCCTCCCACATTCTCTAACCGATTGATAATGTGCCCTGAACGACGTTTATCAGTACCCTTGAAAAGCATGTGCTCAATAAAATGCGCCATACCCTGCTCCGTTTCTGTTTCGTCGCGCGAGCCGGTATTTATTACTATGCCGCAATATGTTACTGCCGATTCGTCGGGTTTATGTATAATTCGAAGTCCGTTAGGGAGAGTATATGTTTGATATGTCATTAGTTTGCTTTAAAAAAAACGAATTGCAAAGATACAAAATTCAGTTGAGAGTTGATAATTGAAATTTGAGAGTTAAATATCAAAATAAATTTTCCTTCAAAATGGATTTCGGTATGTACAACCATTCTTCCATTCACTGCATCCATAAGCAGTTTTTCCTTTGAGTAATGTTCCTTTTCCGCAAAGCGGGCAAACAGTTCCCTCCAACGAAGGCTTAACAACATCTCCCGGACGACGGTTATCGCTTTTTACATTGAAAACAACTTCAGTTACCATAGCTTTTAGTTCATCGAGAAAATCTTTTGCCTGATACTCACCTTTTTCCACTTGTCGGAGTTTTTTTTCCCAACGACCGGTTAATTCGGCCGATTTAAGCAAGTCTTCCTGAATAATCTGAATCAGTTCTACGCCTGTATTGGTCGCAATTAAATTTTTCTTTTCCCGACGGATATAATCGCGCTTAAAAAGTGTTTCGATAATAGCCGCACGCGTTGATGGTCGCCCAATGCCATTTTCTTTCAAAGCATCCCGCAGTTCATCGTCATCAACCAACTTTCCGGCTGTTTCCATAGCTCGAAGCAAAGTTGCTTCGTTGTATGGCTTGGGTGGCGAAGTCCACTTTTCTGCCAGCGTAGGTTCGTGTGGTCCACTTTCACCTTTTACAAATAAAGGCAACGTCCATTCTTCTTCCTCATCTCCGTCTTTCTCTTCGGCAGCTGCTTTCACAAAAACCACACGCCATCCCGGATCAAGAATTTGTTTTCCGGTAACTTTAAATTCAACCTTTTCCACCTCCCCTAAAACCGTAGTTGTGGAAATTTTACATTCGGGATAAAAGTTAGCAATAAATCTGCGTGCCACCAGATCAAAAACCCGTTTTTCAGTATCGGTTAAAGCTGTTGGATGTATTCCTGTTGGAATAATGGCATGGTGATCGGTCACTTTTGCATTATCAAAAACTTTTTTTGTTTTTGGTAGTTTGCCTGTCAGTAAGGGTTTGGTAAGCAGTTCATAATCTTTTATTCCCTTCAGAATATCCGGGATTTTCGGGTAAATGTCGTCACTCAGATAAGTTGTATCCACGCGGGGATAAGTCGTAATTTTCTTTTCATACAGACTTTGAATAATTTTCAACGTATCGTCAGCCGAATAACCAAATTTTTTATTGCATTCTACCTGAAGCGAAGTCAAATCGAACAGTCGTGGAGCCGATTCAGTTCCTTTTTTAATGGAAATATCTGTAACAAAAAAATCTGCTGTACGAACTGTATCCAGAAAATCTGTACCTTCTTCCACACTCGAAAAACGACCTTTAGTAGCCGAGAAAACGGTATCACGATACTTCGTTTTAAGCTCCCAGTATGCTTCCGGCTTGAAATTTTCAATTTCCAGTTGACGATTGACAATCAATGCCAATGTTGGAGTTTGAACACGACCAATAGAAAGCACCTGCCGATTTTTACCATATTTCAAAGTATAAAGTCGGGTAGCATTCATTCCCAGCAGCCAATCGCCAATGGCTCGCGAAAGCCCTGCTTCGTAAAGCGATTGAAACTGGCTTTGGTCTTTTAGCTTCGAAAATCCTTCCCGAATAGCTTCTTCTGTCAACGACGAAATCCACAACCGTTTTACCGGACACTTACATAATGCTTTTTGCATTACCCAACGCTGAATCAGTTCTCCTTCCTGTCCGGCATCACCACAATTCACAACTTCATCAGCACTCGCCATCAGCGTTTCAATTACCTTGAATTGCTTTTGAATACCACTGTCGTTCATCACCTTAATGCCAAACCGCTGCGGAATCATGGGCAAATGACTCAGCGCCCAGGCTTTCCAGTCGGGTGTATATTCATGGGGCTCAAGCAATCCGCAAAGATGTCCAAAAGTCCAGGTTACCTGATAACCATTTCCTTCTATATACCCATCTTTTCGGGTTTTGGCGCCAAGCACTTCGGCAATATCACGCGCCACACTGGGCTTTTCAGCAATGCAAACAATCATCTTCTCAGTAAACAGTTATCAGTGAATAGTTATCGGTGGACAGTTTCTCAATACTATCTTTCATCCGTGTTAATCAATCTTATGCAAAAGTACAGAAAAACTTTCATTAGAAATAGAACTCTGAAGTTGGAAAAGCATTCTGTTTAGCTATTCAAAATCACAATATAGAGTTAATCTATTCACTTATAACAATTATGAATTGCGGATTATGCGTTTAAAATTGCTTAAATTGTTTATCTTTGTACCTGAAAACAAACACTTAGGTATGGGTGTTTAAGGTACAATGTTTAATAAAAGAAAATTTAGTTACATGTTTAAAAATCAACAAATTGCTAAAGACATTTATTATGTTGGCGTAAACGATCGCCAGAAACACAAGTTTGAAAATATGATTCCACTACCCAACGGAGTTTCGTATAACTCATACCTGATTATGGATGAAAAAACGGCCCTGGTGGATACAGTTGACATTTCGTTTGGTGATGTATTTATAGACAAAATTCAGTCTCAATTACAAGGCAGATCCCTTGATTATTTGATTATCAATCATATGGAACCAGACCACTCCGGTTCAATTCGTTTAATTCGCAAGTATTACCCCGATATGGTTATTGTTGGCAACAACAAAACGCTCAGCATGGTAGATGGGTATTATGGTGTAACAGACAACATGCTGGAGATAAAAGATGGTCAACTCCTGTCGCTGGGTTCACACAAACTGGAATTTCACTTTACACCTATGGTTCATTGGCCAGAAACAATGATGACTTACGATAAAACGGAGAAAGTCTTATTCTCAGGCGATGCATTCGGGGCATTCGGAACGTTGGACGGAGCAGTAATAGACAAAGATTTGAACATTGATAGATATTGGGATGAAATGGCTCGTTATTATGCTAACATTGTTGGAAAATACGGTGCACCAATTCAAAAAGCGTTGAAAAAGCTAACTCCTCTGGAGTTTGAAATGATTTGCAGCACACACGGACCAATTTGGAAAAAATATATCACGGAAGTTGTTGACATGTATGATCAATTCAGTCGTTATCACGGTAAGGATGGAGTTGTTATAGTTTATGGTTCAATGTATGGTAATACAGAATTAATGGCTGAGACAGTGGCTCAGGGACTTGCGGAAGCTGGTGTGAAAAACATTATCATTCACAATGTTTCAAAATCTGATCCATCGGTAATTATACGTGACATTTTCAAATACAAAGGCTTAATTGTAGGCAGCCCTACTTACAGCAACGAATTATATCCAGAAGTGGAATCATTGCTACGTAAAGTTGAGATACGTGGTGTAAAAAATCGTGTATTCGGTTGCTTCGGTTCGTTTACATGGGCAAGTGCTGCCGTAAAACGGTTAAACACTTTTGTTGAAACAATGAAATGGCAAAAAGCTGAGATTTCTGTAGACGAGAAACAAGGTCTCAAAAGAGATAACTATGAAGCTTGCCTGGAACTTGGACGACAAGTGGCGGAGTTAATGAAGAATCATGTTGATGAGCCGGAACATTGCGTTTAAACATGTTGACAATTGAAAGTTACCAAGTAACGTTTATAACTTTATGAACTTTATAACATTCTAACTTTAGAAACTTTATGAACTTTTGAACTTTATGAACTTTATAAACTTTATGAACTTATAATATGAATAACGGATTTGTACGTGTAGCTGCTGCCATTCCCGAACTTCGGGTGGCAGATTGTGCTTTTAATGTTGCCGCCATGGCAGATTTAGTTCGTCAGGGTGAGGTTGAAAAAGCACAGGTAATTTGCTTTCCAGAATTATCAATTACGGGCTACACTTGCGCCGATTTATTCTTTCAACAACAGCTGCTTACAAATGCTGAGAAAGCATTGAATGAGCTACAACTACTCACATTTTCCACCACGGCTGTAATCATTGTAGGAATGCCGGTGCGAGTTCAGAATCAATTATTCAACACGGCTGTCGTGCTACAAGGCGGACATATTTTGGGCGTTGTGCCAAAAACACATTTACCCAACAACAACGAATTCTACGAAAAACGCTGGTTTTCTCAGGCAACAGCTACCGACGTTCAACGCATTTCTCTTTCCGGCGAAGAAGTTCCGTTTGGAACAGACTTGCTTTTCAGTGATGGTAAATTTTCCTTCGGCATCGAATTATGCGAAGACCTTTGGGTGCCGATTCCACCAAGTTCACAACATACATTGCATGGTGCGGACATTATTTTCAACCTTTCGGCTACTAACGAATTAATCGGCAAACATCAGTATCTCCGTCAACTAATCGAGCAACAATCAGCCCGATGCATCGCCGGGTATGTATATGCTTCGGCCGGTGCGGGCGAATCGACTACTGACGTGGTATATTCCGGCAACGGATTGATTGCCGAAAACGGAAAAATGATTGCTGCTTCCGAACGCTTCTTGTTCGAAACACAACTGGTGGTGAGCGAAATTGACATAGAACGCTTGCAAGCCGACCGGATGCGGAATACCAATTACAACAATGATAAGTCCGGTCGCGTTTATCGCACTGTAAAACTGGAAGATGCACATTTCACAGACTTTGAGTTGAAACGGACTTTTGATAAACATCCTTTTGTTCCTGCAATTACAAATCGCGATGCCAGTTGCGAAGAAATTTTCTCCATACAAGTCGGCGGATTGGCTAAGCGTTGGAAGCATACACATGCAAAAACGGTAGTAGTGGGTATTTCGGGTGGATTGGATTCTACCCTTGCATTGCTCGTTTGCGTAAAAACGGCTGATAAACTGGGCTTCGAACGCAAACAGATTATTGGTATTACCATGCCCGGTTTCGGAACCACCGACCGAACCTATTCAAATGCTGTCAACCTAATGAAATCATTGGGTATAACCATGCTTGAAATATCGATAAAAGACGCTTGCATTCAGCACTTCAAAGATATTAACCACGATCCGAAACAGCACGACGTGACTTATGAAAATACCCAGGCTCGTGAACGGACGCAAATATTGATGGACATCGCCAACAAACACAACGGTTTGGTAATTGGTACCGGCGATCTATCGGAATCGGCTCTCGGTTGGGCAACCTACAATGGCGACCACATGTCGATGTACGCTGTAAATTCAGGTGTTCCAAAAACATTGGTGCGTTATTTGGTCGATTGGGCAGCACACAAGTTGGATACTCATTCAGAAGAAATTCTACGCGATGTTCTTGATACCCCCGTCAGTCCCGAACTACTTCCGGCTGACGAAAATGGTGACATCGCTCAAAAAACCGAAGATATTGTCGGGCCTTATGAATTACACGATTTCTTCCTGTACTACATGGTTCGTTTCGGGTTCAGTCCGGCAAAAATACTATTCTTAGCCAAAAATGCTTTTGTTGACACCTACACCGAAGAGGTTATCGAGAAGTGGTTGAAAACCTTTTTACGTCGCTTTTTTGCACAACAATTTAAACGCTCCTGCATCCCCGATGGACCTAAAGTTGGTTCTATAAACCTTTCTCCTCGCGGCGACTGGCGCATGCCCAGCGATGCAATAGCATTTGAAACCCCTAACCCCTAAAGGGGAACTAAAATAGCTTTGGCTATTAAATATTGATATATAAAAATCAAAAAATAATACTAATCTCCCTTACCCCCCTTTAGGGGTTGGGGGTCGTTTTAAAGCTTATGCTCGAACAAACATTCTACAAAAATACGCTTCACGACTGGATAATATCATTAGCTATTATCGCAGGTGCTTTATTGCTCAATAAAGTAATCATCTTATTGAACAAACATTTTATTCAAAAACTTACTGCCAAAACCAAGAACCGCCTCGACGACATTCTGTTCAAAATGCTTCAGGCACCGGTTTTATTTGGAATTATGCTTGCCGCCATTTGGTTTGCTGCCAGGAGGTTAGAACTTGGCACGCAGGTAGAGACGGGCATTCTTAAAGCATATAAAGTTCTTACTGTTGTAAATGCAACATGGTTTGTGGCGCGTTTGGTAAATGCCTTACTCGAAGAATATCTTGCTCCCAAAGCTGCCGATAAAAATACGTTGAAGTACCTGGACAATCACTTGATGTCCATTCTTCGTCGCACGGTTTTAGCCATTATTTGGTCGCTTGGAATAGTGATGGCATTAAATAATGTGGGTGTTAATGTAGCTACGCTTGTCGCCGGACTAAGTATTGGTGGTTTAGCATTTGCTTTGGCAGCACAAGATACAATTAAGAATATTTACGGTGGTTTTACTATTTTCACCGACCGCCCGTTCCGCATTGGCGATCGCATAAAGGTAGATGGTTTTGATGGCTTTGTAGAAAATATAGGTATCCGCAGCACACGCATTCGTACACTGGAAAAACGATTGGTAACAATGCCTAATTTCAAGTTGGTGGAGGCTTCCGTGGAAAATATTTCAGAAGAACCCATGCGCCGTGTACTTATGAAACTGGGTCTGACCTACAACACCACACCTCAGAAGATGAATGAAGCTATGGAGATATTAAAGGCTATACCTGAGAAAGTCCGCAATGTTGACCCGAAAGATATAACCGTGGCTTTTACCGACTTTACCGATTTTTCATTAGTCATAACTTTTGTGTATTTTATCCGAAAAAATGCCGATGTCATGGAAACACCCTCGCAGGTAAACACCGAAATTCTCCGTGCTTTCAATGAGGCCGGACTGCAATTTGCATACCCTACACAAACAGTGTATATAGAGAAAGAAGATTAAAATAGAGCTGAAACACTAAAGTAAAACTATCTGGAATGAAAGTAAAGTTGCCGGAAGGCAATGAGAAACTGTTAGAGAGCGATGTAAAGTAGCCAGAACACGATGTGAAAGTGTCGGAGGGCTTAAACCGAGAGACCATTCAGTATACTATCAACTGATAATTGTTTATTGATCCCTGCTTACTGATAATTGTTTACTGATAATTGTTTACTGCAACTCTCCTGCCCCCTGACGCACAATCTCAGGTTCATCTTCGGTGCAATCAACTATAGTAGAGTGAATCAGTCCGCCCATACCACCATCGATAACCAAATCTACCTGATGACCGTATTTTTCTTCAATCAGTTCCGGGTCGGTAATATATTCAGTAGTTTTTTCGTCGGTAAAAATAGAACTGGTCATCATAGGGTTACCCAATTCACGTACAATTTCGAGCGCTATGACATTGTCAGGCATACGGATACCGACTGTCTTCTTGTTTTTGAAAAGTTTGGGAAGCTTGCTGCTGCCGTTAAGGATAAAAGTAAACGGCCCGGGCAGGTTGCGTTTCATTAGTTTGAACGACACATCATCCATTTTGGCATATTCGCTTATCTGACTCATTTCGTGACAAACAAACGACAGATTGGCCTTGCGCATATCGTGCTCTTTCAATTTAGCAATAAACTCCACCCCCGCACCATTGAAAATATTACAACCAAAAGCATAAACACCATCGGTCGGAAAAATAATGATTCCGCCCTTGCGCAACACTTCCGCCACCCGACGTATCTCGGCAGCATTGGGATTGGTATCGTAAATTTTTAAAAGCATATTTTCAGTTATCAGCGAACAGTTATCTGTGAACAGTTTTTATCAAACATTTTCAAGAACTTATGACCAGAACACAGTGCAAAAGTACAAAAAAATCCTGTAAACGTATTTACAGGATTTTTATATTTTATCTTGCCCGGCCAATCAAACCAACTAATCAACTTAGCTATCCAATTATCCGGTCAACTAAATCAAAATGCGTCAATGATTGCTTTAAAGTCAGCAACTTTCAATGAAGCACCACCAATCAAACCACCGTCGATATCAGGTTGAGAGAACAACTCTGCAGCATTTTTTGCATTACAGCTACCACCGTAAAGGATAGAAGTTCCTTCAGCTATATCTTTCCCGAATTTTTCGGCAATAGCAGAACGGATAAATGCCAAAGTATCCTGAGCTTGCTCAGTAGAAGCAGTTACACCGGTTCCGATAGCCCAGATTGGTTCGTAAGCGATTACGATTTTCTTGAAATCATCTGCGCTCAAGTTGAATACTGTTTCGTCCAATTGGTTTTTTACATAAGCATTTTGTCCGTTAGCGTTACGTACTTCCAACGCTTCACCGCAGCAATAAATCGGAGTCAAACCATGAGCCAAAGCCAAAGCTACTTTATCATTTAAAATAGCACTTGTTTCGCCATAATACTCACGACGTTCAGAGTGACCAAGAATAACATATTCAGCACCTGTAGATTTCACCATGGCAGCACTGATTTCGCCGGTATAAGCACCTGATTCTTTGTTAGCACAGTTCTGAGCAGCTACACCAATTACTTTAGTGTCGATAGCAGCAGCTACACTTGCAAGGTGAATAAACGGAGTTCCGATTACTACATCACAGTTTAATTTTGCACCAGCCAACGCTTCGTTTAGTTCAGTTGCCAATGCCAACCCTTCCTGCAGGGTTTTGTTCATTTTCCAGTTTCCTGCAACAATGTTTTTTCTCATCTTTTTTATATTTATTTAGTTTGAAATTCTTTACTCACTACGTTCGCGATATTAGCCTTGGGCGTTATTTGTTTCGCGATAGTTGCTTCGCGATAGTTTCAACTATCAACTTCTTACTACCGACTACTTACCACTAGCCACCAACTTCTATTTAACATCTCTCCAGTTCCATTTTCCTTCTACCGTTCCTTTTTTAATCAGAACCAATCCCGGATTAGCACGAATAATAGTCTTAAGAGCTGTTGGGTCAGTTTTCCAGAAAGGATAAGTGACACCTGTTTTGTCCTTAAATTTCTGGACATCCTCATCCGACGAAGCTGTTAAAGCATAAAACTTAATTCCGGCTTTCTTTGCTTTCTGATAAACAAGCTCGGCTCTTTTCGCACCCTCTATGGAACTATCATTTATATCGTACATAACCAATAAATAAGTTTGTCCCGGATAACTCAGGACATCTTTGGTTATATCATCAAACTGCGCATTCATTATTGAAAAATCATGAATAGGAGCTTTAAAGCCTTTAGATATCAACACCGATTTTTGGTCTACAAATGTCCAACTAGGATCTCCTTTTGGATAATTGTCAAGTGTAAATTCTTTCTGTTCGCCGTTTTTCTGATAGATAAACGTTGTTGAATATTCGTCAGAAGGAGCATTATCAGGAATTTCCATAGCTTTCGGAATATTAACCCCTACTTTGTATGGAAGAAAATCTATCATCGGAAGATGACGGTAACTATAAAGCGACAACGAAACTCCAAAAGCTATAAATACAAAGAAAACAAGAAACTGCAATCTATTGGTAAGAAACGGATGAAATTTAAAATTATACACAATCATCAGAATAACAACAGCCAGTAGCACTATATTTTTGAAAAATGTAGCCCAGTTACTTATCACCAGTGCATCGCCAAAACAACCACAATCGGTAACCGGGTTTTTAATGGCAATATAAAGTGTTAACGGTGTCATTACCAACATAAAAAGTAATGCCAGTATATGCGTCAGGTCAATATGTATTCTTAAAATCATATTGAGACCAATAATAAGCTCCAAAGTAGAAAGGGCTATAGCAAGTGGGAAAGCATAATCGGCCATGGATTCAAAAAAACCGCCGAAATGGTGTAGATAATCTTCAATTTTATAGGTTGAACCAAGTGGATCAATTGCTTTAACAAAACCAGAAAAAACAAAAACGGCACCAAAAAGAATGCGGCCGACTTGCAAGGAAATATTTCCGGCATTTTGCAGGGTTTTATTCATGATAGTAAGTATTTGATAATTTAGCATCCAAATCATAGAATAATAACTACGACCGGGATATTTAATTGTTCTTTAATTTTCAACAATTAACCCATTAACTCCCTAGGAACTAAGAGGCTTCGTTTATCTTTATAAGTCCAAAAACAGCGTAATTAATCATATCGAAATAATTAGCATCAATTCCTTCCGAAATCAGTGTCTTACCTTGATTATCTTCAATTTGTTTAGTGCGGTAAATTTTCATCAAAATAAGATCGGTGTATGATTCCATACGCATGGTGCGCCATGCTTCATCATAATCATGATTCTTATCCATCATCAGTTTCTTAGCTTCCAGCACATATTTCGTGTAAAGCTCCACGCCACGTTCGTAAGTCAAATCGTCAGTTTCAGAACAGCCCAGCTCCAGTTGAATCAAACCGATAATACCATAATTTACAATGGCAATCAACTCAGAACGAATGCCCTCGTCAACTTTCGAAATCCCTTTGGTTTCGATACTGCGAATGCGATTGGCTTTGATAAAAATCTGATCAGTAACCGATTGAGGTCGCAGGATACGCCATGACGCACCATAATCCTTCATTTTCTTAGTGAAAATATCACGGCAAATGGCGGCTGCCTGGTCAAATTGTTGGTCGGTATGGCTCATACTTAAGCAGTTTTTTTGGAGCAACAAAGGTACAATTTTTTGTTGAAATGAGCAATCAATAAAGCTCCGGACTTTTGGGTAATTTAATAACAAAAAAATATTCCTACCAATATGTATAAATGAGTCAATAATACTACCTGTGAGTAGAATTCAAATTTTAAATCCAAAAATGAATCTGGATAACATACTGAATACATACGCTCTAGCAACTTGGTATATTTATTGATTGGCTATAGTGATAATAACAAATTTACACGCTAAAATATCAAAATAAATGGACAAAGTACAATCACCCGAAAGCCAGGTAAAGTTTTACGAATTAGAAAAAGTCAGATTTATAATCAAAGATGGTTGTGGATTGGATGTTGCGTATGCCTACGAAGATTTGGTCTTTGCTGAGCACGGAATATTTATTCTACAATATGCTGATGATAATGCCAAATCTATGTACTGTTGGTTTAACAAAGATTGCATAGATAGCGATCGGTTCTCGTTATTCAAATCACTGACAACTTCTGCTAATTTAAACAAAATGAAAATTGAATATAAAGGACAATTTGAAATGATTCAGAAAGACGGTGAAGAGAAAATTGACATTCGTTTTATAGAATAAAAATGTCCTTACAAGCAGTTTTATACGGGTGATTTATCAATATTATTTATAGTTTAGGAGTCAAAATTATTGTGAAAAGTTATTGTAAAGCTAGGTATTATAGATATTTATTACGATATTTGTAATATAAACCCTACAAACTATGACTCGATTCTTACAATTGATACTCTTATTTCTATTTATTTCAACAGCTTTTTCCTTTGCTCAAAAGCAAGGAAATGCGTCATATTATAGCCATCGCTTGAAAGGCAGGCATACTTCTGATGGAGGAAAATACCATCCTGACAGTATGACTTGTGCTCATCGAACTTACCCCTTAGGCTCAATATTGAGAGTTAGAAATCCCAAAAACAACAAACAAGTTTTTGTAAAAGTAACCGACCGGGGTCCACATCACAAAAAATTGATAATTGACTTATCATACAATGCAGCTAAAGAACTGGACATTATTCGTTTCGGAATTGCACCGGTAGAAGTCACGCAATTTGATTCATTGCCCCTAAGTATCCCAACACCTATTTACGCTCCACTTCCGATTCTCAGAATTAGCAAAACAGTTGTAAATAATACATTACGTCCATACTGCTAACCAGCAACCAACTTATTCTTCTAACAATTCATTTTAATCTCAATTAAAATGCGCATTCTTATTTTCTAAATTATCTGTTCAGAAAGAAATTATTTACAAATTTATTGTGAAAATAAAATAATTTTCCCACCTTTGCCCCGCTCATTTAATAACATATGACGAGTAAAACAAAACAAGTTGACAGTCACTCTTTAACTCTCTAAGAAACATGTTAAAACGACCTCTGATTACCCTATTACTCCTTCAATTAGTGCTTTGGCATAGCATTTCAGCACAGAATCAACAAGATTATAAAAAAGGTTGGGAAGCTTTCTCAGGCAATAATCGTGTTGATGCACGAAAATACTTCAATCAAGCCATAACCAATCCTGAAACAAAATCAGATGCATTGCTCAGCCTTTGTTTACTGGACTGGAATGAATTTAAAAACGATGCAGCATTCGAAGATTTTCGACAGTTTTACATTTCCAATCCTAACCCGTTTCCATATTTATATGCCTTTAGCTCGCTTCCATTTTTGCTGCAATCAAGTGAAATTCTACCTCAGAACAGAGTTGATTTCTTCGAGAAAATCGTTGCAGATCCTAAAATGAATGGAACACTCAAAACCATGATTTACGAACGATTAGGCTCGTACTACGAAAAAATCAACAACTTCAAAAAAGCCAAAGAACTATACGGCAAAATGGGTGCTCTTAATCGCTGGCAAGTACTTGGAACTTTCGATAACACTTCAGGAAGTGGATTTACGAAAGATTGGGGAGCTGTCAGCAAATCATCACAATCAGATATTTTTAAAAATAAGGTTGATGCTGACATAAAATGGCATACTCCCACTTATAATAAACCCAATAATTGGTTTCATTTTGAGTACTATTTTTCTTTAAACAATATCATTACTTATGCACAAACATTTGTAAACAGCCCAATTGAACAAGAAGTTTTCCTGCGTGCAGGCAATTCCGGTTCGTTGAAAATATGGGTTAACGACGCTCAGATTTCAACAATTTCGGAAGAACGTAATTGTGATTTGGATATTTATGCTTACAAAATCAAATTAAATAAAGGTACCAACCGAATTCTGGTTCAGATAGGGCAAAGTGAAATTGAAGATGCCAATATTCTAATCAGACTGACAGATGCCAACGCCAACCCGGTGTCTGGATTAAGTGACTCGGATATAAAAACCGAATACACCCAATCTGCCGCTCAACCGACAAACGAACTGCTACCATTTTTTGCCGAAAAATTTCATGAGGATAAGGTTAGCGAATCACCGTCAAATCCATTATATTACTACACGCTTGCCGAAACTTACCTGCACAACGATAAAGCCTACGAAGCAACCAAAGTGTTGAAAAAACTTGAAGAACTGACTTCCAAATCAACTTTAACGTCTTACCGATTATCAGAAGCCTATACCCGGGCTAAGAATCGCACAGATTATGAAAAAGAAATGGGAAACATTAAACGATTAGATCCAAATTCCTTCCTTGGACTGCAAGAAGCCTATAACGAGGCTGTAAAATCGGAAAAATATACCGAAGCTGAAGATATATGTAAGAAAACAAAGGAATTATACGGCGAAAATTCAACAACCGACAATTGGATGATAAATATTGCGTCTAATCAGAAACGTTATGATGATGTTATGGCCATGGCTAAAACTCTTTATAAAAAATATCCGGACAGGTTTGATTATATGAAATTGAATTTTACGATAGAAAAAAACGTATCGAAAAATCCAAAATCAGCTGTTGCAGTCATCGAGAACTTCTGTAAATCATACTTCGATCCGAATGCATTGGATTTATTGTCTAAAACATATATTGAACAAGGAAATTCCGAAAAAGGATTGGCGACTCTCAAACTACGACTTGACAATATGCCTTATGCAACAGGATACTGGGACGATTTAACTTCAGTTTTATTCCGCATGCAAAAATACAAAGAGGCACTTACGGCAACAGACCAAATACTGGCTCTTTCGCCAACTTTACCAGGAGTTTATAATTATCGCGGATATATTTACAAAAGCCTGAAAGATGAAAATAATGCCATTGATAATTTTAAAAAATCGATTTATTACGGACCAACTTCATACGACTCGCGTTCGCAGTTAAGGCTGCTTCAAAACAAAAAAGAATTAAACGAGTTATTTCCAAAAAACGATTTGAATGAGTTAATTAAGAATGCTCCCTCGGCTACCGAATATCCGCAAGACAATTCAATAATACTGCTGAATGATTATCAATCTATCATTTATCCTGAAGCTGCCAAAGAGTACAAATACGAAATTGCAGTAAAAATATTGAACCAGTCGGGCATTGAAAGCTGGAAAGAATATACTATCGGGTACAATGACAATACACAGAAACTCATTATCGACAAGGTAGAAGTTGTAAAATCAAATGGAACCAAAGTTAAGGCAGAGACTAACAATGACAACAAAGTGGTATTTACAAATCTGGAAGTTAATGATGTACTTCATTTAATTTATCGGGTTCAGGATTTTTCGACAGGCAAGTTAGCTAAACATTTTTTCGATCATTTTCCATTTCAATATAATATTCCTTCGCTAATTAATCGCTACAGCATATTAGCTCCAAAAGACAAAACTTTTGATTATTTAATTGCAAACGGGAAAGTAGAGCCTAAAATAACCGACGTGGAAGATATGAAGCTCTATCAATGGGAATTAGATAACCAGGTTTCTGTCAGGTCAGAACCATTTATGAGTGCTCTGACAGACGTTGCACCCACATTTTATTGCAGTAGTATACCTAACTGGAAATATGTAAGTGATTGGTACAAAGATTTGACTTATAGCAAATTCAACACAGATTATGTGCTCAAAGAAACAGTTGCCGGCATATTGAAGAATAAAGAGAACAGTAGTCAGATGGAAAAAGCCAAAATGTTCTACAATTATATTCTTGAAAACATCAGCTATTCTAACGTTGCTTTTTTGCATAGCAATTTCGTCCCTCAAAAAGCTTCGAGAACTATCACCACTCGTTTAGGCGACTGTAAAGATGTATCAACTCTTTTCGTAGCCCTGTGCAATGAAGTAGGTATTAAAGCTAACTTAGTCTTAATTTCAACCAGAAATAATGGCAATAAAACAATGCCACTTCCTGCTGTAGAATTTAATCATTGTATTGCTCAATTGAGCCTGGATGGAAAAACGTATTATTTAGAACTAACGGATAATAAGTTACCATTTGGATCAGCATTATCCATCGACCTTAAATCGGAAATCTTACCAATTCCATTTAGCAGCGAAAACTATGGCGACAAACTTCTGAATATGGACATGCCATTTAGATTGAAAAATTCGATTAATCGTTTTCATGATATAACAATGTCTAATAATGATCTGCTTATCTCCCGCAAAACGATATATGTTGCAGAAATAGCATCATCGCTTCGCGAAACTTATAGAGATATTGGCAGCGAAGAACAATTGAAACATATGAGTCAGGCATTAGCTTCAGATTTCACTGTTCCAATCAAAGTTACCAATTTAAAATTCCAAAATCTTGATAACTTACAAGATAGTTTGAAAATTGAATACAAAGTTGAAGTCAAGAACGTTCTGCAAACTGTTGCCGGAATGAAGATATTAAACTTACCATGGACTGAAAAAATTAGTTCACTTGAAGTGGTGACATCTGAAACCCGCAAATATCCAATTGAATTATGGTCGTATATGATGGAAGATATTAATAATGAAGAAATTATCATTACACTCCCTGCGGGAAAGAAATTTGTAGAATTGCCGGTAGATGTAAACTTTGACTGTCCGAATGCAAGTTATAAAATGACTTTCGACACCAGAAATCCTGCGAGAATCATTGCTCACCGCACCATGGTTCGAAAATCTGAACAAGTAACACCGGCAGAATATCCTGTTTTTAGGGATTTTATCAATCACGTAAGCGAATCGGACAACAAATCGTATGCTATAAAATAAAATTTCAGCATCCATAAAATTCAATAGAGAAGTATTGCTACTTAGCGGTGCTTCTCTATTTTTTTTGTTATTTCCGGATTTTGAAATACGTTAACCTCATTCGAATCTCTTATTTACAATAATCATTGTATCTTTGCGACTTATTTTTTGAACCATCTCAAACAGAATATATTTTTACGGATAATGGGAATAGAGAAAGCTATCTTTCAGCGCACTGAATTGCTAATTGGCAAAACTAAAATGGAGCGTTTAAGCGAAAAACGAGTAATAATTTTTGGTATTGGAGGTGTAGGAAGCTGGTGTGCAGAAAGTTTGGTCCGCAGCGGAATAAGGCATCTTACGATAGTTGATTCTGACAGGGTGTGCGTAACCAATATTAATCGCCAACTAATGGCAACGACCAAGACAGTGGGCAAAGTAAAAACTGAAGTGCTGAAAGAACGCTTATTGGAAATCAATCCGAAAGCTGAAATCACCGCTTTGCAAAAAATATACAGCCCGGAAACCTCTGAGTCGTTTGAACTTGATTCGTACGATTTTATCATCGATGGCATCGACAGTCTGGCTAACAAAGTGCACCTGATTCAAACTGCCACCAAAACAAATGCTACCTTCTTTTCATCAATGGGAGCTGCGTTAAAGATTGACCCAACGCGTATTAAAGTAGCTGAATTTTGGAAAGTAATGGGCTGCCCGCTAGGCTCCGCATTACGCAAAAGACTAAAAAAACTGGGAGTTCCAGGCAAAAAATTCATGTGTGTTTACAGCGATGAATTACTGGAAAATCAGGGAGAAAATGCTTCGTGTGGAACAGAAAAATGCTTATGTCCTAAAGCGCAGAACGGTCCCGGCGATCCCGATTTGGTAAATCATGAATGGTGCAGCATGAAAGCACAAGTAAACGGCACAAGTTCGTATATGCCTGCCATGTTCGGTATGACTATTGCAGGACTGGTAATGCAGGCTATTTATAAAGAAGAATAGTAGAGCCGCACGGATGTGCGGTTCTATCTTTTTTTATTCTGTGTAAAACAAAGCCGCACATCCGTGCGGCTCTACACATTTACTGAATCTTTATCCTTTCCCCACCGGTATGGCTTACAAATTCCGGTGCATACTGACACTGAACTGACGCAATACCACTCGTGTATTCTCCCGCAGCATTAGCCCAAAGCTCATATTCAAACACAGAGGTTCCTTTTGGCAAAAAGGAGAAGAAAAATTGTGTGGAAGCATCTTTGGTAGTTTGATAATAGCAAACTCCTTCTTTCCATTCACAGCCCGAAAGCTGATTAACCGGTTCAAAACATGAAGCGCGTAAATCTTTCAATGCAACAAATTCCAGATTCCTGTCGGTGGTAATAACCAATCGGGTAATAACCTTATCGCCTTTCACCAATTTAGCTTGTTCAATAGGCAGCATGGTTTTTCCGGTTGAAGTCATTTTCTCAACAAACAGTTTCTTGGTAATTTTTAAAGCACTGCCTTGTCCCGAGACTTTATCTAAATCCTGGTAATATTGCCAGTAAATGGCTCCCCAACCAATATTCTTATCCGATTTCGTCACCGTCACTTTTCCCATTTCCGGACGAACGGTAGCTGCAGGAATTGTTTCTTTGAAATAGCCGGTTCCCGCTTCGGTATTTGCAGGTTGAAGCAAGGTATTTCCAACTTTTACCTGTACCGAACCTTCGTTAGCCAACCAATCACTTCCTTGATGTAACAATGCATAAATAGCATTAACCGTGGCCATTGGCGAATCCCAACGCTGGGTTTGTTTTTGTTTGAGCAACCATATTTTCATCTCATCAACTTCGGCTTTGTTCTTTTCCACTTCGGCAAAAGATTCGATAATAGCTGCCTGGACGGCTATCGGACGTTCGGTCCAATAATACCCCGAGGTATTATTTGTCCAATACATTCCAAACTCATCCGTTTTCAATGCGTTTTCTCGCAAGGATTTCAAAATGTCATTTGCCACTTGAATTTTACCATTCCGTTGTGCAACTACCGCCATCATGGCTTTGCCGTAGAGTGTGAAAGTAGTCCAGTATTTTTCAGACTGAGCCGTATAGAATTTCACTGCGGCCTGTGCTGATACATGCACCGGAATTTCGGGATATTCCGACCGCATGTGCAGGTAAAACAACTGCATATTGCCGATAGACATTTCCTTTTCATAGTTTTTGTTGTACTTTTTCAGGTTATCAAAGTCACGGGCAATTTCCAAATCCAGATAATTCAATGCTGAGTTGATAGTTGACAGTTGACAGTTGACAGTTCCAGTCATACGTTTTAGTCTGGCTAGGTTGAGCATTATCTCCTGTGTAATATATCGACTTTCGCCCATACCTTTAAACCACGAGAAAGCTCCCGAAGGTAATTGCAACGAAATCAGTTTATCAAGATATTGTTGTGTCTGGTTCTTTTGCATGTTCAAGTCGAAGAGTAAGGCTATCTGCCTTTTTTGTTCCGTTTCATCTTTTGCAGCCATTACCCAGGGCGTTTCTTCCAGCAACATATTTTTCAACTCGGTATTCTTCTGCAAATTCGAAAGCAATGCTTCACGACTACCACCCGCTTTTTTCCATCGGCCGAAAGTTGCAGCTATTTTCGGATTGGAATTGGCTATAAATGCCGCTAAACTATTGGCATAATAAGCTGTGAAATAATCCAGCGCATTGTCATTTTCGGGAGTCGAAATAGTCGGTAAAGCCTGCACGGCATACCATGCGGGGTTTGACGAAAATTCCACCGACAAGTTTTTAGTATCTACACTCGACCCGTTTTTCAACAAACTTTCGAAATTGAACGTGCGGGTTTGATTACCACGAACGGTCAGCGGCATACTTTCAGTTACCAGTACTTTATCAGGTAACACAGGCAAGTATTTTTGTTCTCCATCGCTGAAATCACCGGCACGAGCCACCACTTTGCAAGTCACCAGTTCGTATGGTGAAAACTCAGTTAGCTCCCACTCCACCGCTTTGGTCTCGTTGGCAGCCAGGGTAATTGTTTTAGCAACTGCATCTTTCAATTTAATTGATTTCTCAGTTGCAGGATCAATCATCTCAAACTGAACAGAAGCTGTTTGATGTCTGTCCGTCAAGTTAACTACGTTGGCACTCAGCACCAATTTATCCGACCGACGTACAAAACGAGGCAAGTTCATTTGCACTATCAAATCCTTTTGAGTCACGACCTGTTCAGTTGCTTGTCCGAAATACAAATCAGTGGTGTGTGCTAACATCTTCACGTTCCAACGCGTCAAACTTTCGGGAGCAGTGAAGCTAAACTTCACATTGCCTTGTGCATCGGTTCTCAATTGTGGATAGAAAAATGCTGTTTCGTTGAAGTTGGTGCGGATTTGAATCGGGTCTTGTGACTTATTCATAACATTTTCAGTCAATGATTTTGCCACAACTGTACCTGTTATATCAACTTTCTTTTGAGTTGCATAACCCACTACCACTACTTCATTCATAGCAAGACTCTCTTGTGTAACAGCAATTTTTACATCGGCAATATCTTTACCCAAACCATCATTCCCTTTAAAACTTACCCCCGCAACACGACCCCTTAACATCTGAACAAGTCTATTTCCTGAGATATTGAGCCCAAACCAATTCAATTGATTAAATCCAAACTCCTTCACATTAATAAATTTATCATTTATGTTGGCATAATCTGAGGTTGTATTAGAACTATTACTTATCCAAGTCGGAGAATATAAAACCGATTCTCTGTACGACGGATGAAAATTCCAACTGTGAGGACGCAATGCATCCAAAGAAGCATCGTACATTCCTACTAATACTTCTGCTGATTTTTTATCCTTAGCGCTTTCCGGTACTGTAATAGTCCATTCTGCCTTTTCGCCCGGCAATAATTTATTACGAAATACACTAAGGGTTGGAGTCAGTTTCTTTTCGGAAACTTTGCGGGTAATTTGAACTTGCTTGCTAAAGAATTGCTCATCTTTCAGAAAGGTAAACATCACCGTCACCCCTGCCCCGTAGCTATCTTTAAAAGGAATTTCAAAGGTCTTTATCTCGTCCGAGTACGGAATCCAGCGACTTTCCAACACCGTATTCCCCTGCATCACTTCATACAAAACCGCTGAGTTTTTAGTAGAAGTTCCAAATTGAATTTGAGCTTTTTCGCCAACCACACATTCAGTTTTGGAAGCTAAAAGCCATACGTAGCTTTTTACCGGAGGACGTTTGTCATTTGTATCGTAAAGAACAAAAGTCTTTTCGAGTTTCACTTCTTTACCATGCGCATCAGGAGCAGTAAACACCAGTTTATATCGACCTGAAGCTAAATTACCAACGTTTAGATTTAATTTTTTGTCCTTAGTTTGAAAACTTCCCGACAATACTTTTTCAGCCTCTTTCAAAACAGTTTTATCATCCATCTTTTCAGCATAGACGTCGCTATCTTCCAAACGATACAAGCTATATTTTACAGTTGAATTTACTTTCTCACCGTTCAATGTTTCAGTACTTAGTTCAATATTGAAAGCTTGCTTCTTATCAATCTTTTCAGCCATTTCAGCCAAAATAAATAAGGATTTATCACCAACCGAAACGTACTGCTCTCCTTGTTGCGTTTCGCCTTTAGGGTCTGTAACATCCACAGAAATGGTGTAAGTAAAAAACTGCTCGTTACGGAACGGCGTTATTTCACTTTTTGTTTTTTCAGGTGTAAACGATACTTCAAAAGTTCCATCAGCTTTTGAGGTAATTGTTCCGTTGGTTATTTCTTTATCGGGAGCACTCCACCACCAGCAATAACGATGCGTACTGCGAACCACCCGATACTTCACTTTGGCATCAGCGACAGCATAACCTGCATACGCTTTTACGATTCCCTTTACAGTTGCTTTTTCGCCAAAACTGATTTCTGCTTTGGGTTTATCAATCGTTACCTCAAAAGTCGGTCGCTTGTATTCTTCCACCCAAATTGTTTGGGAGCCAACACCCATCTGAATACGATAAGTTCCGTTTAAACCTCCTTCGGGCAAAACAAATTCGCCTGCAATGGAACCAAATTCATTGGTCTTATATTTCTTGGCACTCACTTTTTGTCCATTAGCATCAAATAAGGTTGCTTCGTATTCCGCTCCGGCAAGGGTTTCTTGCTTGGTCTTATTTGAAAAATAAGCTATTGCTTTAAAATAAACCGTCTGTCCCGGACGGTACAACGACCGATCGGTGAAGATATTTATTCTCACATTTTCATTTTCTGATCTGTTTCGTTCGTTGAAATAGCTATTGGAGGCATTGGTAAAATAGCAATCCTTTCCTTTTTCGAACATCAAAATATTGTTGGCGTAATTTTCATTAAACGAGTATTGGCACAAACCATTCTTGTCGGTTGTACTTGCAGTAACATAGTTGATTGAATAACGATTACCTGTCCATTTATTATCATAAACAGACACTTTCACATCACTCACTGGTTTGCCACTCATTCTGTCGAGCACATACAGGCTTGCTTGCTTCGGCACATTGGTACGATTCATAAACGCCAAATCAGAAATGGTAAGTGAGCCAATCACCCGTTCGGATTGATTATCGCTCCCTACCTGTTCTGCACAAATTTCATAAATGCCGTAATCACCAGTTTTCAAATCAACATCTGTAGTTACATTTCCAAAATTCGCATCCGCCTTTATATCGATTTGTTTTGTTTCAACGACCGTTTTCTTGGTGTAAAGTGACTTCTCATTCCGCCTGTTCTGAGCATAGTTATAATACTCCAATGCCGTTGCATTTACTCTGTAAACAGTTAGTTTCAGTGTTGATACATTCGTTGTATTTAAATGCACTTTGAGCGTGGTGGCTGGCTTAGCCACTTGATTAAAGCTAATTCCAATGCTTTTATGAGCTATCGTCTTCTGGATGTTATTCAGTAATCCTATTCTTTTATATTTAGGGAAACGTTTCAAACCATCGCTGCAAATATCATAGGCCATTTTTTTGAACGATTTGTTTTCATCATCTGAGTTAGCTAAATAATAATTTGCCTTCTCAGTCAATACTTCAACTACCGCTTCATTACCGGCATATTGTTTTTCGAGGCGGTTCAATGCTGTCAGGTAAAGTGAATCCGAATTCACGGCTTCAGTATGTTCTTTCATGTACTGCAGACGTTGCAAATCGACATAGAGGATTGCCGGTGCATTATCGACTTTCTGACGGAATGCAAGTAATTGGCGATAAGTATCCACCACCTGATTTTCAACAGAAAAATTATATACAGAATCTAATGAGTACCCTACAAACTCTGATATGTCTGAAAATAATTCCGGGTTGGTCAGCGGATTTTTTACCGCGGTGCTTTGGGATAACTGTTCCAGTATTTGTATTCTCCTGTTTCCAAAAAAGTCAAACAAGGTCGGTTGTAACTCCTTACTATCAGCTCCTTTTTCAAGCAATGCTGCAAATTTCAGTGCGTCCGTTTGTTGCAAAATCGTTGCATTTTCGAGCGAAGCTGCAAGGTGTTTAGTGATTTTATCGAAATAGATATTCTTTGTCCACTCTTTTATATCATCGGGTACAGTACCCACAATTTCTGTTCGCCGATTTATGCTCCACTGGTCTTTTTGGTAGTATTGAGCATACAAATCAGCTGTCATCGAATGCAGTAAAGCCCGTTCAGCAGGATCGGTACTTTTTTCGGTAAAAGCTTCAAAATCTTTTATCAAAGCAGGAGCTTCATCCGGGTTTTTCTCCAGGGTAAAGCGCATTTTATACACCATCGCTTTGATAATTTCGGGTGAGTTTTTCTCTTTTTGTGCCTGATCGAGAATAGCTTGTACCTCTTTCAACGCTGATTCCGGCAATTGTTTTTCTGCCAATTGATTCACTTTTTCCCAACGAACGGCGAAGGTAGTTTTTGATTTTTGAGCAAATGAAAAAGTGGCAAGAACCACAGTGGTAAAGACGATAAATGCTAGGCTTTTCTTCATAAGTGAGGATGATTATTAGTTTGTTAATCGCGAGGCAAATATAATACCAAAAAATGGTATATCCTATTTGAATAACAGAATTATAGAAGATGATTTAAATGACTAAAACGTTGCACGGCTTGTTCTTTATCGAACAAAGTTAGCTCCCGAAATAAATTTCGACCAGGGAAAAGTTATTTTTTTATTCAAAAATATATTACAATTTCCATACCTTTGCACTCTTTCAAACAAATCACATTTTGGTTTGTTTAGAGGAAAAGTAACAAACTAAATCTTTAATTTTCAATTTATCTATTGTGACTTCTAACAAAAACATTTTCAACGTTACCTATCCCATTTTTCTAACACTTATTGCTCAAAACATCATTAATGTTACCAATACAGCATTTCTGGGTCGTGTTGGCGAAGTAGAATTGGGTGCATCAGCCATTGGCGGCGTGTTTTATTTTGCCATTTATATGGTTGGATTTGGATTTAGCCAGGGTGCTCAAATTCTTATCGGACGCCGTAATGGCGAGAAAAATTATTCACAGATAGGCCCGATTTTCAATAACGCCTTATTATTTAATTTCTTATTGAGCGTGCTTATCTTTGCGATTTCGCTAAAAGGCGTTCCGTTTGTAATGAAATACGCAGTTAGCTCGCCCCAAGTCTACCATGCAACCATTGCCTACCTCGACTGGCGTATTTATGGTTTCTTTTTTGCCTTTGTGAATGCCATTTTCAGGAGTTTTTATGTCGGCATTACGCAAACGCGCATTCTTACCACCTCGGCAATTTTAATGGCTATTACCAATATATTATTCGATTATATTCTTATTTTCGGACACTTTGGATTCCCTCGCTTGGGTATCGAAGGTGCCGGTATCTCGTCGGTAATTGCCGAAATCGTTACACTTATTTATGTGATCGTCTATACCTTTTTACGTGCCGATACAAAACTGTACGGCTTGTTTGAATTCAAAAAGGTTGAACTCAAAACCGTATTGCAGATTCTGGATTTATCCATTTTCATTATGTTCCAGTACTTCATTTCTATTTCCACCTGGTTTATGTTCTTTATTTTTATCGAGCACATGGGCGAACGACCTTTGGCTGTATCTAACATTGGGCGAAGTTTGTACGTTTTGCTCATGATTCCCGCTTCTGCATTGGGCACAACTGTAAATACACTGGTTAGTAACCTCATCGGTGCCGGGAGAAAAGAAGAAGTTGTCCCCTTTATCAGAAGGATGGCATTTATTGCATTTGCATTAGTTTTACCGTTGATGATTTGCACGTTTATTTTCCCCGAGTTTTTTGCACATATTTACACCGACGATTCAGGGCTGATGGCTGCCTGTATACCGGTTATAAAAATTGTGTCACTCGCTAATCTGGTTTTTGCGCTAAGCTTCATTGTCTTCAATGGCGTATCGGGTACAGGCAATACCCGAACAGCTTTTGCCATTGAATTCCTGACCCTGTTTTTCTACATCAGTTACGTTTATTACACGGCCATTGTGAGTCCTAGTTCGGTAGAGGTGGTGTGGATGTCTGAATTTGTGTACTGGATTATTATTGGCGCATTGGGGTATTTGTATCTGCTCAAAGGAAACTGGCGCAAGAAAGAAATATAGAAAAGAAAGTATTTAAGAACACACCCAGCTCGAAAGAGATATTTCCGCGCGGGCTAGAGACAATTACGCTGCTATAGCGAACTAAACTTGCTGAAACACTATATCTCGCAGCCGCAATGCTGTATTACTTTCACGTATTACAATCTTACATTCTAGCATTATCATCTTACATTCTTGTATTCTCATGTTACATTCTAGTATTACCATGTTATTTTTTCGCAATACTATGTATACTTCATTCAATATCATATTACATTCACGTTTTAATATATTTCAATCTTGATTTACCATCATTCTATTGTGCAATTACAACTTTTCTTTATACATTTGCATATTGTTGCACACATATAACTACTTCATCATGCTCAGAATAAACTTACACCCCATCTTTACGGCCCGTGGCATTGACAGACCGTATACATTTCTGGTAAAAGCTGGACTCACTCCTCATTCTGCCAGTGTTATTCTAAAAAATCCGATAGAAATCAAATTGCGCTACATCGAACTGCTTTGCATAAGCCTAAATTGTGAACCCAGCGACTTGTTTATGTGGTCACCCGACAAAAACCACCCCGTGGCAGAGAATCATCCGCTTCATAACCTGAGCAGCGGTACTGCAAGCACAACCGAAACGCTGCTGGATTTGCCATACAAGCAACTTAAAGAGATAGCATCAAAGCTGACTACGCAAGCAAAAGAAGGTGAGGTTCAGTGACCAACTTGTGCAGTAGTACGAACTAAAACAGATAGGAGAAGAATATCAAAATAAAATCCCTATTTTTGTAATTATCTTTCATTATCACATTATCACATCAACCTCATGGCCAAAACTAAATCAGTATATGTTTGTCAAAATTGTGGCGTCGATTCTCCGAAATGGATAGGCAAATGCCCATCGTGCGGCGAATGGAACTCGTACGTAGAAGAAATTATCAGTAAAGACACCACGCCAAAAATCCATTTAGGAGGCGTTGAACTTGTCAAACAAAAACCCATTCTCATCACCGAAGTGGAAACCTCCGAAGAGAGCCGCTTTGATACCAGTTGTAATGAGTTGAACCGCGTGTTGGGTGGTGGATTGGTTCCGGGTTCGTTGGTGCTGATTGGTGGCGAACCGGGCATTGGTAAATCCACATTGGTATTGCAGGTGGTACTTAACATGAAAGGGAAACGCACTCTCTATATTTCGGGCGAAGAAAGCGTAAAACAGCTGAAACTTCGTGCCGAACGCCTAAAGTTTGAGAATCCGGATTGCTATATCGTCAGCGAAACTTCGCTCGAACAAATCTTTGTACATATTCAAAATATTCAGCCCGATGTGGTTATTGTCGATTCCATTCAAACCGTTTCTACCGAGTTGATTGAATCGTCGCCCGGTTCGGTATCGCAGGTGCGCGAATGTGCAGCCAACTTGTTGAAATTCTGCAAAACAACCTCTATTCCGGTGCTGCTTATTGGTCATATCAACAAAGAAGGCAGCATTGCCGGTCCAAAAGTGCTGGAACATATCGTGGACACGGTGCTCCAGTTCGAAGGCGACCAACATTATATGTACCGCATCCTGCGCTCCATCAAAAACCGCTTCGGAAGTACCTCGGAGTTGGGTATTTTCGAAATGCAACAAAACGGTCTGCGTGAAGTGAGCAATCCATCGGAATTGTTGCTTTCGCAAAACCACGAAGGACTAAGCGGTGTAGCCATCGCTTCGGCTATCGAAGGCGTTCGCCCCTTTCTTATCGAAACACAGGCACTGGTCAGCTCGGCAGCTTACGGCACACCGCAACGCTCCAGCACCGGCTTTGATCTTCGCCGACTGAACATGCTGCTGGCCGTACTCGAAAAACGTGCAGGATTCAAAATTGCTCAAAAAGACGTATTTCTCAACATTGCCGGAGGTATAAAAGTAAACGACCCGGCTATCGATCTGGCAGTTATCTCCGCCATCCTATCGTCCAACGTGGATATTGCTATCGAAAAGCACGTTTGTGTAGCTGGTGAAGTAGGACTATCGGGTGAAATTCGCCCCATCAACCGCATCGAACAACGCATACTCGAAGCCGAAAAGCTTGGTTTCAAGAAAATGATTATCCCGGAGTATAACCTGAGAAGTCTCAACCTCAGCAAACTCAACATCGAACTGATACAGGTAAAGAAAGTGGAAGAGGCGTTTAGGGTGTTGTTTAAGAGATAATGACCCCAAACCCCTAAAGGGGCTTAAAACCTGTATAATAAAAAAATATATCCATCATAAAAAGTAACTCTAAGCCCCTTTAGGGGTTTGGGGTTAAATATAAATTGATAATCAAATGACCCTACGCACCGTAAATGTAACCCGCTATATCACTCCTTTGCGCGAAGGAGGTTCGTTGCCGGCATTGGCTGAAGCTGATGACGACTTCAAATATGTTGTCAAGTTCCGTGGTTCGGGACATGGCACTAAAATGTTGATTTCAGAACTGATTGGCGGCGTGGTTGCCAAACTGCTGAAGCTGCGCATCCCCGAACTGGTTTTTGTAGAACTCGACGAAGCTTTCGGGCAAACCGAAGGGGATGAAGAAATTCAAGACTTGCTGCAAGGCAGTCAGGGATTGAACCTTGGGCTACACTTTCTGTCCGGCGCGCTCACTTACGATCCCGTCACCACCAAAGTAGATGGACGGCTGGCTTCTAAAATTGTGTGGATGGATGCATTCCTTACCAACGTCGACCGCACTGTGAAAAACACGAATATGCTGATGTGGCACAAAGAACTCTGGCTTATCGACCATGGTGCAACTTTGTACTTTCATCATTCATGGACAAACCACATGAAACAGGCTCTCACGCCGTTTTCACTTATCAAAGACCATGTGCTCCTACCCTTTGCCGACCAATTGGAAGAAGTAGATGCGGAATGTAAGCAGATACTAACTAACGAAGTTATCCGCGAAATAACAAATATGATTCCAAATACTTGGGCAAACTGGACGGAGGATGGCGACACGCCCGAATCGATCAGAGAAGTATATTATCAATTCCTTAGCGAGAGACTAAAACATTCTGAAAACTTTTTAAACGAAGCGCAAAATGCAAGGAAAGCACTTATTTGAATACGCCGTTATTCGTGTTTTGCCCAAGGTGGAGCGCGAAGAGTTTATCAACGTGGGCATTATTTTGTTCTCTAAACGAGCAAAATACATCCGTATGATGTACAGGTTAGACGCTGAACGCCTCAACGCATTTTCTACTGAACTGGATTTGGATTTCCTCAACGAAACATTGAAATCGTTCGAAAGGATTTGCAACGGGAATAAAGAAGCGGGAGTAATAGCGCAGTTTGATATTCCTGAACGATTCCGGTGGCTCACAGCGATGCGTAGCTCGTGCATCCAAACTTCACGTCCACATCCCGGTTTTTCAGATAATCTGGATAAATCTGTTGAAAAATTATTTGATGAATTAGTAATGTAGTGTAGCGTTCTGAGTAATAAAAAAAAGGCTTACCGGTTTCCCGATAAGCCTTTTTTTCTTAATCAAGTGGAGATTATCGGACTCGAACCGATCACCTTGACACTGCCAGTGTCACGCTCTAGCCAGATGAGCTAAACCCCCGGCTTGATTTCAAATTGCGGGGCAAAGATAAGGAAGTTTTCGAAATTATGCGTACTTTTGTTTACAATATTACTAACAAAAAACTCAATTCAATGTTAATTTTCAATACAACTTATCTAGTTTCCGATAAGGCCCATGGTTCATGGCTTAAATGGATTCGCGAACAACATATTCCGTTCATGCTCGACTCTACTTATTTCTCTCAGCCACAAGTAGCAAGGGTAATTACAAGTGCCGAACAAGAGGGAACTTCATTTTCCGTTCAATTTAAGGTCAGTGATATGCGAACATTAAAAAACTGGAATCAGGAATATAGTGCTATTTTTCAGGAAAACTGCTCTCAACAATTCGGTAGTGAAGTTATTTTCTTTACTACAGTATTGGAGCTAATTGATAATGATTAATTTTTTTACTTGTAATTCGCTAATAAAGCATTGTAACTATTAAATGATCAAAGAACATATCATATTAGGCATCGACCCCGGGACAACCATCATGGGTTACGGCATTCTGAAAGTTACCGGCAATAAGACAGAAATGTTAGCTATGGGAGTTTTGGATTTGAAAAAATATACTGACCATTACCTAAAACTCCAACGTATATTTGCGCGAACGCTGTCATTGATAGATGAATTTCACCCGGATCATTTGGCTATAGAAGCACCCTTTTTCGGAAAAAATGTACAATCCATGCTTAAACTGGGGCGAGCACAAGGTGTTGCCATGTCGGCTGCTTTGTATCGCGATATTCCGATAACTGAGTATGCTCCGCTAAAAATCAAAATGGCAATAACCGGAAGCGGCAGTGCGTCCAAAGAACAGGTGGCAGATATGTTGCGACGCTATTTGAAAATTCCACAGGAAAGCATGCTTCCACAATTAGATGCCACTGATGGACTGGCAGCAGCTTATTGCCATTTTTTACAATTGGGAAAACCTACTTCGGAAAAAGCATATTCAGGATGGAAGGACTTTATTGCCAAAAATGAGGATAAGGTCAAGAAACCAAAGAAAACTACGCCTGATATATAAAGAAACAGAACCCCTAAACCAGCAAGAAGTGTTTAGGGGTTCTGTTTCTAATTAATAATATCAAATCCTGTATAAGGAATCAGCGCTTTAGGAATACGAATACCTTCGGGAGTTTGATTGTTTTCGAGCAATGCAGCCACAATACGTGGTAACGCCATAGCACTTCCATTCAAGGTATGAACTAACTGAGTCTTTTTTTCTGCAGTTCTGAAGCGGCATTTTAAACGATTTGCCTGATAGCTTTCAAAATTCGATACTGAACTCACTTCCAACCAACGTTCCTGAGCTGCAGAAAACACCTCAAAATCGAAAGTCAACGCCGAAGTAAAACTCATATCACCTGCACAAAGGCGAAGAATACGCCAGGGCAATTCCAGTTTTTCGACTAATGTTTGTACGTAGCTGACCATTTGATCAAGCGTTTCGTACGATTTATCAGGGTGTTGAATTTGTACAATCTCCACTTTAT
>Ga0302296_1000048_pt1 | contig 95706 bp, 101 predicted proteins | sample III_Fen_N3_1_FD_194546 | JGI IMG/M metagenome (GOLD analysis project Ga0302296, IMG submission 194546) | Peat permafrost microbial communities from Stordalen Mire near Abisko, Sweden - III_Fen_N3_1 | ecosystem: Environmental > Terrestrial > Soil > Wetlands > Permafrost | place: Sweden: Abisko... | reverse complement strand
TTGGTCAAACACTCAAAAACCATATAAATTAAGGTGGTGAATTCCTGTACAACTAAACAGGATTAGTAACTCCCCCTCTGACGGCTAGAAACCCAGTACATAGCGTTACTGGTTGTAGATTTAGTCCACGATAAAAGGCTCAGAACAGGCCCATTCCAACCGGGTACACAAAGCCGACTGGGTAGAATTGGAGCTTTCTACCAATTTGAAAAAGTTGGTCCCCTGCTTATGAGAACATAATATGTAGTCACTAGATAGGAGAAAATGCGCTTTCAAACAATTTCAGACTATAACAGAGTTGCACAGTTTTCGAGGACTGTCACAATACGGATCTTTAGAACACCATTTTTAGACAATCAACCTCATTACGTTGACATGAATTAATAGGAACTAATACGAGGATCGCAACAAAAAAATCATATGTTCTTTACTATTTTCTTCACTACAAGAAAATATATAGTCTACCAAACACAGATTAGTTACATAAAATTTAATTTGATGCACATGCCAATATGCAGCATATACCATTCATTGGGCGGATAACTCCAATTAAATTTTAGAAATAGTTCAAGAAGCTGAATATTTCAAACCCGGATATCATGAAGGGGATCAAATCCCAACATGACCACAAACCATATTTTAAGTCGATTTAAGAGACCTTGCGTAACTGCGGGAACAATCTGCCAGAGAGTACCTAAAAGTGTCTTAAAACGCCTCTAAATAGCCTTCACGGGCACCATTTCGAACTAATAACTGCAGTGGGCGCAAAACCCATAGATTAATCGTAAATTAGTCGTTTTTCTTTCAGAAAATCCTAACAACTCCCTAGTACAAGATTGGAAACCGGAGTAGCGTGTGAAAACGTAGGATTAATTATTTCAAATCTTATCCGAAGAATTCTTTAAAATGTATAGTTGGATCGAGTTAAGTATGCTTAGGCAGGACATTCCAACCAAGTAGGAAAAATTCCAGTGTTTATCAAAAAATTAAATTTATTATCAAAAATAAGGAGGAAAAAATGAAAATTAAAGAAGCATTAAAACTTTACGGAAGCACCCTTGGCGGTCACCTTCACGTAATCGAAGTCGTTCCTGTAGACCGGGAAGACTCAAAAAAAGACGAAGCAGTCCGGATTAAAATCCCGGTGAATAGCTTCACGATCAAACACATTAAAGTTAATACTGTAGCGCATAAACAAATGTCCGGCAATATTGATGTTGTGGTGATTAACGGTGGTCAGGCAGAATTATCAGTCGGCTTGGCAGAAAAACTGGTTATGAAGGCTGAAGAGTTACCAACTGGCTACGACTTGGAAAAGAAGCGTACTTTCTTCGGAAATGCTGCAACTCCAACCGAAATCACAAAAGCACTAAACTTGAGTGAAGTTGCCCGCATTGACGCGATTATCGCTGATTTGACCGCGCAGAAAGATGCCATTTTGGATATCGTCGCAGCAAACGACCGGTCGGTGGAAGCTTTTGACGGAGAGTAATCTCAGTCAGAAAGGAGGCCGCCATGAATACGGAAGAATTAATCTTTGACGAATTCGACAAAAACCGTTTTGCTGAATTGATTCAGATCTACTTAGAAAATAGTTCTGCATTCAAAATCAAAAACGACGGAACAGTTGTATTCAATAAGTATGGACCATTCATTGATTGGTTTGTACGTTCGGGGAATCAAATAGACTTCCTATCATGTTCGCATATTATTATTGCAAAACTACTCGCACATAAAACTAAAGGAGAAATACCTTACGTTCAGTGGCTTTGTGGCGAAGCCATAGGCGCATTGGTATCTACTAATGACCGCAAACAAGTTGTAACTAGCTTGTATATGGCTCACCTTACAGAATCACAACCGAACTTTCAAAATACAAAATCTCGTAACAGAGAAGTTGTTGAGAACATTCGTGTAATCGAGCAGAGAGCAATGCCAAAAAATATGCAAATATTTATGGGAGGTGGAAATTTAAACACCGATTTACTTGCTTCATTCTTGAATAACCGCAACACAGTTGTTGGAGTGGTCGAAGGATGATAAGAACACATTAAACAAATATAAGTTGGGTAACTCCGGAAAACGAATATTCTTTATGTAGGGTAACTCCGAATTACATAAGGATGCCGATTTGTTTCTTAAATTTAAATACACATACAGAGAGGGCTTGAAGTCAAACGCAAGCCCTCTTTTGATACAATAAGGGAAGTGATTCCGATATTGAACTGACGGGGTAGAAGTACCAGGCTGAATAGTTATCATAAAGTCAAACAATTAAAAATCAATTTTATAACAATGAAAACAGCAAAAACACTTATTACAGAACGCGAATTATTAATTGCCAATATCAAAAAGAATTGGGATCGCATTCGCATTGAAAACGTAGCAGACTCAGGGCCGCGTAATTACGATATCCAAGGATTGTACAAAGCAATCATTAGTGATTCAAAAAAGTTAGTAGACGTAAAAGTAGAAATACAGGCCGCAAATATGGGATTCACCGAAATGAGTCAAGTACCTGCAACATGCATTTATCCTTCAATCTACGCACTGCAACAATTAAAAGAACAAAAAATCAAACTTAACATGATGCCAACCAAAGGTAAAAATGTTATTTTATCTCCAGTATTTGTGACAAACGAAGTACAGGAAATCGATGTAATGATTCTGGCAATTGAAAAACAACTTGAAAACTTCAACAATTCAGTTGAATTTGGAAATTAAACAAAAAGGAAGTAATGGAGAATATTAATCAGTGACAGAAAGATTAGTAGGAGTGGTTCAATCCCCTCGCTTTAACAAAAAACTAGCGGTAAAGACGGTCAGCCTATGGGTCCGACAAAAATTACCAAGACTACCGCTAGTCCTCATTAAAATTAACAATTATGAGACCAAAAGAAAGAATAGACGATTTTCTTGCAAAAGTAAATTGGTCTGAATTACAGAAAAAATGGAAAATTCCAGTATTAGAAATTGATACGGAGTTTATTCGCAAGTCCTGGAAGGAAAATCCAGATCAGCGAATTGGCCAATTATTAATTAACTTAGGACTAATCGAAGACTCGCTTGAAAAATGGGTTACCGAAGAAGCTACTATCTTAATTGATCAAGGCCTACCACCGGAAGAATGTTTATACTGGACGTCAATGTATGACGAAAACGAAGTATTATTAGAAACTCCTAAAACGAGACTAGTTGCTACGTTAACACCAGAGCATATAAACAACATTATCACATTTATGTATAACTATGGAGGTAGGATCTCACCAGATATGCAGAAAGCATTTGATAATGTTTTATTAAGCAAATCACCGCCAGAAGAAGAGCTTCTAATGGCAGCATAATACAAATCATATCAGATTTTATCAGAGCAATCAATTTAAACTTTAAAGTAAAAAGAAAATGCTGATAGAACTAGATTTGGACGAGGCCAAACGCCTCAAAATAACGACAAATCAGTTTATGCTTATTAAATTTATAGTAGAAAAAATCAATTTTAGTGCATACCAAAACACAATAAATATAGTTGATTCAGACATTTTAAATCTAATAGACAAAAATATACTAACAAAAGAATCGGTATACAACGAAATGGACATATCGAGTCTAAAGATAACCGAGGAATTCGAGAATAAGTTCAAAACCAGGAACTTCTTTGACGAGTTCTACGAATCATATCCAATATCGACAAGCAGACCAGATGGAATGAAAGACTATCTGAGAGGAGATGTAAGTAGATGCAGAAAAGCCTACGAAAAGATCGTGGGGAAAAGTAAAACAAAACACGAACACATTTTAGACTGTTTGAAATTCGAATTAACAACTCGAAAATCAAGTGGGTCGATGGGATATATGAAACGAATGTCTAAATGGCTACTTGCAGAAGAGTGGCTATTATATGACGAGTTTCTAAAGGACAAAAAAGTCCAACATACAGCAGAGAAAATATATGGAACAGAAATCGACTAAAGTTCTGAACTATAGACATATCTCTTCTGCAACCAATGAAATTGTAAAGTACATAAAGGATAGAAGAGAGAATAAGGTCAGATCACTAAGAACGAGATGGTCTAAATTTAATCGACTAGCAATGGGAGGAATCGAGCCAAATGCAATCTACGCAGTAGCGGGCATATCAGGCTCCGGTAAATCTTCCTTTGTAAATACCCTTGAAACTGATTTAATAGATTTAAATCCACTAGAAGATGTAGTAATGCTATCATTTTCCTTTGAAATGTTAAGCTCTCGCCAAGTTGGTAGAAAGATATCATATAAATTAAAGAAAACAACGTCAGAATTATATTCCGCCTCAGACAAAGGCCTAATAACCGAAGAAGACTTCACAGGCGTTGAAAAGGTAGCACAGCAAATAACCCAGTATCCAATATATTATGTGGACTCTGCGGGTAGTGTGCAGGAAATAGAAAACACAATCAAATTTTTCCAATCAACTATAGCTAAAAACAAATGGCTAGTAGTAACAATAGACCATACACTATTAATACGTGGGTCTTCTGGAGAATCGGAAAGAGCGATAATAGTGGATTTAGAAAAATCATTAATAGAAGTAAAGAAAGTTGGCAAGACTTCTATAATACAAATTTCTCAAATGAATAGAGAAATAGAACGGCCCGAAAGGCTGAACAACTCGGGAATGCATTATCCTCAACGAAGCGATTTATCGTCTAGTGATGCAGTTTTCCAAGGTAGCGACTACGTAATTGTAATACACAGGCCTGAACTACTCGGTTTGATGTCGTATGGCATTTACAATCTCCCCGTCAAGGATTGCGTATATCTACATTTTCTCAAAAACAGAGAGGGAGATTTAAGAATATTGAAATTTATCAATGACCTTAAATTTAACAATTTGAAAGAACCGGATGAGGATTCGGAAAAAGCCCAACAATCACAACAACAACTCGAATTTAAAAAATAAAAACCATGACATATAATAAATCTTTTGCGGTAACAATTCCGAAAGCAAACGTAGATCCTTATCTTATTTACAAACAAGCATTGGTCAATAAATTGATCGAAAAATATCCACAATTAACAGTTGCTGGATTGGATGCTCCGTTTTATACCACAGGTGGTGTAGAGATTAAAGGAATCAACTATGCAAAACCGGGCCACACTATTACGTTTGGCACCTCAAAATCATTCGACGTCAATTGGGTTAAAAACAATAACTTCCTGCAAGGTAACGTTCCTGTGCACGATCTCAAAAATGAGTGGAACACAGTAATGGACAAGCTGGAAGCATTCGCTGAAGCTCGCAAGCCAAAACAATCATACAATCCATATATCAGAACATACTCAAGTGGCTGCAGTTGTTTCAAAAGCAACATGCCAGCAAACTATGTGTATGTAGCCGGTAATTTAGTTGAAATTTACGATAATTTCATTAAAGTTGGATACACGATTATTCCACGCTATGCAAAACCTGAAACGTTCAGTAGATACACTAGTTATCAATTGGAAACAATTAAAACTATCGTAGTTACGATTAAATCAGCGTTCTAATAGTAATATTATGACATGAAGGTTTCAGACAATATCAAATAATTTCAAATTTTATCAGAAAAAATATATCTTCGTGTTATTTAAACAAATAACACATGAGCATACAATTACCTACAATAAAAAGTATACCTAAAGTATTAAACCCGCGATTCTTAATTTTGTTTGGAAAGCCAAAAACTGGAAAAACAACATTATTGTCAACCCTAGATAACTGCTTAATCGTAGATTTAGAGGGAGGATCGGAATTTCTAGAAGCAATGGCCGTTCAGGCTAGAAGCGTCGCAGATTTGGGCGAAATTGTGAAGGCAATCAAAGCAAAAATTGTGGAAACAGGAACTAAACCATATAAATATATAGCAATAGACAATGCTACCAGATTAGAAGACATGTGCTTGCCATATGCCGCTAGTTTATACAAACAAAATCCTATAGCGAAGAACTGGACTGGAACTGATGTGAGAACATTAGAAAAAGGTGCAGGTTATCTTTACTTAAGAGAAGCCGTTAAGACGATAATAGACGAATTCAGAAATTTGACCGATCATTTTATTTTGATTGGGCATACGAAAGATACGCTAATAACGAAAGACGGACAAGAATTGTCAGAAATGCAAATAGATTTAGTGGGAAAACTTGGAGACATAGTTTGCGGAGAAGCAGACGCAGTCGGATATGTATACAGAAAAACAAACGAGACTTTAATTTCGTTTGAAGGAGGAGTAAATTCAGTTAGAGAAGCAAGAGCGCCACACTTAAGAGGACAGAAAATAGTAATCGCAGATTCCAACACGGAAAATGAGATAACTACCTATTGGGATAAAGTGTTTTTGCCAAGTAACGATTAAAAAGATATAAATTATGATATTTAATACAAATAACGCTTTTGATTTAAAATCGAAAGACGTTTCATTTCTGGGCGCTGGTATACATGAGAATGTAGAATTCGCTGGAGTAAGAAATGAAAAATCAACAAACGGTAATCTATTCATTGAGTTCAAATTTGTAAAGGATGGCGCTGCTTTAACACAGACCGAATATATCCCTACAAAATTCAACGACCAGACCGATGCTGAGTTTGCTGAAAAAGCAAATAAACAAGCCGCAAGAATATTGCAGATAATGAGTGTATGGTATACAAAGGATCAGTTGAGTAATTTCTCATACGATTCATTTGAAGCCTTCTTTAAATGGGTAACTGATTTAATGAATGCGGTTGACAAAACCAAATTAGTTAGATTAAAAATTGTCTATGGACAGAATGGTTATACCTCATTACCTAAATACTCTGTATATACGTTTATTGAATCAATGGAAATACCAACAGAAAAGAGTAAAATCGCGAAGTTGGCAATTGATTTATTCGAAAGACCTGTATTAGGTGATAAAGAAAATGCAGAAAAATCTTCAGCAGAAGTATTTACAGCAACACCGACAGTCGCCAATAACGATTTGCCGTTCTAATAATTGAATAGTATGAACACAAACGTCATACTTAATCCAAAAACAAACAGAATCGAAAAAACCGATATCTTATCGAAGACGACAGAATATGCCATTTTCGCTAAATATATCGGTAATTTCAAGATTGGTCATATATATAACAGTCCTCTAAGAGACGATAAAAATCCGTCTTTTGGAATATTTGTTAGCAACAAGACCGGGGCCTTACTTTACAAAGATATGGCCAGTGGTGATTGTGGAGACGTTTTTAATTTTGTAAAAAAATACAAAAACTTATCAACATACAGTGAGACCTTAAAGATAGTCTTTGACGATATGTCAATAGAGTCCTTATCGGATAATATGACAGATAAGAAGAGAACTTATCAAGCAAAGGAAAAACACATAGCTGTAGTCAGAAAGCCATTTACGCAAGTAGATAAGGAGTTCTGGGAACAGTTCTGTATAACAGCAGATACATTGAAATTATACAAGGTAGACCCTATACAAAAATACCTAGTTGACAATTTGGTAAAATCCAAATATGAAAACGATAACCCAATGTATTGCTATAAAGTATTTAACAAGTTTAAAATTTACAAACCGTATGAAACGAAGCTAAACAAGTGGAGAGGAAATCTTAGCGCACTAGACATATTTGGATTTGAGCAATTGCCCGAATCTGGAGACTTATTAATTATTACTAAGTCTTTAAAAGACATTATGGTGCTAAAAGAATTGGGATATAATGCAGTTGCTCCTTCGAGCGAAAGCACTATCATACCAAAAGCGGTTATAGACAATTTAAAATCAAGATTCACAAGAATATTAGTTTTTTATGATAGAGATAAAACAGGAATGAAATTTGCAAGGCAGTTATGCTCTGAATATAATTTCCATGCGATCTTTATAAATAAGAAACACAAAACAAAGGACATTAGTGATTTAGTCAAGAAAATAGGATATGTGAAAGCATTAACTGTCCTTGAAGAAATGATTAATTAAACAGAAGGGCATTAGCTCGGAAGTTAAGCATTAGAAATAGTGTTACAGGAGCGAGACCTGTATGCCCGACTAGATAGGGGCAGAGAAAATAAGTATTATTATTAACAAATTTACAAATTATATCAAATGATTATCAAAACTGATAACAAAAATACATATTTGATTACCCCGGAAGAAATTAATAACTTCTTCGGTATCAAAACCAACAAACTTGTTTTAATCGACAAAAACTCTATGGAATTCATTATTGAAGATAGCGGTAAATCGCTGACTGATGGTTCTTGGGGAGAAGAAAAATTGGACGGACGTAAGTTCCGAAAATTGAAAAAACAGATTATCGAACAATTCGGTGATATTCGATTACACGAGTACAAAACAACTAACAAAGTATATGAAACATTAAGTCAGAAGTTTATTAACACTTCCGGCGTTTCAGAAGTAATCAAGAACTCTCTTGCTAATGATATGAATCTCATATTGTATGGCAAAGGTGGATTTGGTAAATCTGAATTTATGGATATGCTTTTTAGTTGTCCGGAATTAAAGGAACGAGTATTTATTAAATCTCTTTCCGAAGCAACAACAGAAGAAGATCTGTTCGGCGGTATCAACATTAAACAAATGACTGAAACCGGCGTAATCGAATACAATTGCGAAAACTCTTTTGCAAATAAAGAAATCGTAATTTTCGAGGAAATATTTGACGCCAATCCACGTGTTTTGGCTGCATTGAAAGACACATTGACTTCGAAAGAAATCCGAAACGGAAACCAACGCTTTCCAATGAAAACCAAAATTATCATTGGTCTGACAAACAAAACTTATGAAGAAGTTATCCAAGATGACTCTACAGAAGCTTTGACTCAACGTTTTCCAGTTTCATTAAAAGTACAGTACAAAATGACAAAATTGAATACCGCCAGCCTTGTGTTGAATCGCTATCCAAATTTTGATGGAGCAAAACTTGCAGCAATCGTTGAGACAATCAATGATATGGCAGACTATACTCCGCGTAAAGTATTGGAAATGTCAAAATACATTAAAGATTTGCAGATAATCAAGACTCGTAATTACGATGAGAAGATTACCAACAACTTTATGTTACCCGTAATTAATTATTTGAAAAATAAGTCGAATATCGACCACAACAAAGTATTATTTGAATCCATTGTAACTACGAAGAGTGCCGTGAAAGCCGAGGAAATAAGAGATTATGACTCGTTCATGGACATTAATCACAGTTTAGGAATCATGCGAAATGCTTTTGTGAATGGAGCAAAAATTCCAAATAATGTAGATTCGGAAATTGAAGAATTTGTACAATTACTTCTAAAGAAAGCAGCATAATGATAGCAGGTCATAACAATGATCAATGCTTAGCAGACGTAAAATATAATCTCACAGAAGAACAATGTTTCAAAATAGTTTCAACTAAAAAAGCAATGAAATCGGAACTAGACCGAATGACTCGCGAAGAAAAAGAAACAGGAGTTAAGAATCCGCAGAAGGCCTCTACGAATTTTATGCTTCAAAATTTTGATAAAGTTGTTCTTCCGAGTATTTATAATAATGTCGGAGGATATGAAACTCAAACGTCTTTTCATAAAGGACCAGATGGAGAACCAAGTGAAACCCTTAAGGATGTATCTAGAGCTATGGACGTAATCGCCCAAGGTGCCAAATACGAAGAGGGAAGTATACTGGACAAAACTATAACTTCAATGTACAATCAGTACAAAGATGTTACTATAGAAGCTCCAACTGAAAAAGAAATGAAGAAACAGATGGAAGAGAAAGAACCGAAAGGCGGAAGTGGCCATAAACCACCAGAAGGCCCAGAGAATCCATTGCAAGCATTATCAGCATACAAGCAGTTAGAAGAATGGTTTGAGTCGATTAAAACTTCAGACGCAACAAAGAAGAAATTTCAACCAATTTCAAAGATGTCGGACTTGCAAAAGGTATCGGCAATTGAATTTGTGAAACCTCGAGGACTATTAATGAAAAAAATAGTTAACAGAGAACTTTATTGCAAACAGAGCGTCCCCGCGGATCGCTTTATGAATACTATAATCGACTTCTCACCAAGTATGTCAAGTTTCAATAAATGGAGAAATCTATTACTTGAAAGAATTTACGAAGATTGTGAAAAAATGAACATTACGTTCGAAAACACATTCTGGGATACAAATTTATATCCAGGAGGATCTTATGGACCTCAGACTATTAAATCAAAGAAAGACTTGAAAGAGAAAGTCCTTGATTCTTTCCCTAGAGGAAATGGAACGGATATGGAAACAAGCACAATTCAAAAATTACAATTATTAAAAAAGACTAAAGCAAAACAATATCTACTTGTTATTTCTGATGGTGACGGTTCAATAGACCGAAATGCCGCAATGATATACAAGTTATGTGCTGAAAAGAACATAGATATTAAGTTTGCTTTATTTACGGATGATAGTACTATGAACGGAATAAAGAAGTCCGACATATTTCAAATCTTCCAGAACGGAGATAACAATGAAAACAATAAATCAACACCATTCAGCTGGACCATTGGGTAATAATATTACTCATATGAATCTAGACGAATTAGATAATGAAGAACATTAATACTCAAATCCAGTATTTGAAATTAAAACTTTATTATCTAGCCTATTAAGCACAACATTGACAATGCTACTAATTGTATAGTTGAGCAGCGATGCAGATATTAGATAAATAATCACATATTTCAATATGTGTGATATTCAATAAATGCTTGCTTGCAATGATACAGAGCTAAGTGACCAACTGTTTACAGCGTCCATAAAATACCTCATAGCGATTAGTGAACCGGGAGTGTGTCCCGGATAGGTAACTAAGACGAAAGTCTACAATATTTAGTACGGCATACTAAGTTGAAAAAGGGTTAGCCATTTTTATAAAGAGTACTACAAAATGCATGTGAATGTACAGGTTTTACTCTTTATAATTTACATTTAAAAACAAAGAACATGAAAAAGAATTTTTTATATAATTTCCTATCTAAAAAGTTGCAGAAACAATTAGATGAGCTGAAGTACAAATTAAATAGAGAGGCAGAAGAATTAGAATTCGAAAAAAGAAAAACTAATTTTTGGTCAGACAAAGACAATATATACTACGAAGATAATTTGAAACGAGAAAGAGAAAAACTTCGACTTGAAAATTCGAATTTACAAAAAGAACTTGATATGAAAAAACAAGTATTTGATGCAGATTTAAAGATCAAAGAAGTATTACTAAAAGAATCCTCTGCAGTATTAGGAGAAAAACGAATCGCGTTAGAATTAATTGCAGACAGCAGATTGAATGAAATTAAACGTTTGACAAAAATCATAGAAGATTTAACTTCGAAGCTTGGAAATAAAGTAGAAATAATTAAATAAGAAGATGAATATAACTATACCATATTACGAAGACAATTCCAGAGTGAGCAATAGCTCATTAGGGTGGTTTTTAGCAAGTCCAAGATACTTCAAGGATATGATAGATGGTAAAGAAGTCTTCACAGCAACGAAAGCAATGGAGAATGGGACAATGACCCATATGTACTTGCTTCAACCAGATGAATTTAAGAAGACATATAAGATATTAAACTTCGAAACACCTACTTCCCCTCAACAGAAAAAATTCTGCCAGGAATACATAGCTAGCATAGCCCCCACAGCCATTTTAAAGGCTTCTGAGGCATTTAAAGATAGTTATAGTACAAATGGTAGACCTGAAGAAGAGATAGGCAAGAAAGGGCTAGAAATGGCCTTAAAATTGAAGTCGTATATTAAGTGGTTACGAGCCGGGGGCAACTCTGGAACTACAATCACATGGTCGGCACTGAATTCATTAAAGAAAACAAAAGAGAACGTTCAACTTCATAAGAAGGCAAGCGAACTCTTATTTAATAACGGGAATTCACCGAAGTTTGAAGCTCATAATGAATTTCACATAAATTGGGATATAACATTGAAAAGTGGAAACACCATACAATGTAAATCCTTAATTGACAGACTGATAATAGACCATGAAAACAAAATAGTCAAATTAGTAGACATTAAGACCACTGCAGATGTTAACGCATTTGCAAAATCATTTAATGAATACGACTATGGAAGACAAATGGCATTCTATTGGGCTGCAATTTACTGGTACTTTACTAACGAATTACATATTGATATATTCGACTACAAACATGAAACAAACATAGTAGCCATTCAAAATAATGGAAACTGTGCATGTAGAGTGTTTAGCGTACCAGACTCAGTTATTACTAACAAATCAGAACAAATATTACAAATCTTAGCAGAAATTGATTGGCATAACAGTCAAAATATGTGGGATTACACGAGAGAATACTACGAAGGTGATGGTGTAGAATCATTACTAAATGAATATTAAAGAAGAATACAATCTATCCTTGTTTCTATTGCTGCCATTGGTATCAATAGAGGACAAAAGAGCAGAGGACTATTTAGAAGGATATTCAAAAGCTTTAGTAAATGCATTTCATTACGACATTAACAAGCCTTATTTAGACAATCATATACACATAGTATTTGATACACTGCTATTTAGGGAAAGAGAAGTCGCAACTATTAAAGACAAGTCAGAGCTCGAAAAGATTTCGTCATACCAACTATCAGGAATATATGTAAAATCATATGCTTTAAGAATAGCAGAGGAATATAGCTCAAGTTTAGAATTAATACTTAAAAATAAAGCGTTCAATTTGGCGCCAGAAATAAAAGTAAAAATACTGAAGTTTTGGGATATGCCTGTAAATTCTATCCTATTCGACACACTATATGTAAATCCAAAAATGGATATTTCGAAAGAGATACTACCAGAAGAGGATTACCTAGAGGACGAAGAAGAAGGAAAGCAATACGTTACTAACTTTTCACTGAGAAGCGATTGGGATTAAAAGAAAAAGCCGATACATAAATTAATATGCACCGGCTTTTATACTTTGTTGTTTTTTTGCTTTCGCTTTCAACTCCTTGCAGCATAAACCACGATTATTCCTCTTTCTTCAAATGTTTTATCTTCATATTGATTCCGCGAGACTTCATTGCTTTTTTCCTTTTGTTGATTCTAGTATCTCTCTTATCTTGCTCAGTTTCTTTATATCCAAGTGGTTTATAAGTATTTTCACTCTTGTCTATCATTTTTTTGTTCTCGAATTTCTGATATTCTAAGTCTTTTATCTCATTTTTATTGCTCTTGACAGGATCTATAAGATTCCATACGCCTTGAGTTAAATCGTAGATACCCGACATATTTTTACTCATAAAATAAGCATTTGCTTTTAAATCTGGCTTAACAAAATTCTGGAAATAGTTTCTATATCCTGGAGTAAGTTTAATAAGTGATTTCTTCCATTTAGGAATATACATATATCTACCAGATTGCACGTCCTGAGTAAACAATGTTCCGTCAAATATACCATCTGATATTTCCTTTAGTTCCGTGATTGGACCTTGAACGGTAGTGGTATTCTGAATCAGGCCTATTGCGTCAACCGCAGATAATGTAGATCCAAGCTCCATGTTCGTTCTCATAATCATTACATACAGGAACATAGCCCAAGACCTTTTTTTGTCGTCATCCGAACCGCCAGTCATTGTTCCAGCAAATAGTGTGGCCGCAGATACTGCAATCAACATTAATACGTCAGTCAAGGTTTTTCTAAAGTTATACAATTCATTTGGCTCAAAACTGTCTTGCATTCCATTCATTTTAGTTAAATGAAGCAATTTAAATTTTCCAAGCTCTCCTAATTTTTCGGCTAAAAAGCTCATTAAGATCTTAGTTGAAGTTTTTGGATTTCTAAGATTACCAGCAGTCATTTGCTTTAGTCTATAATTCCATTTTTTAGAAGATAGTCTCTGTCTAATTGCAACCTGCATCCAGCCTTTATTTAAGGTAAATGCCGATCCAAATGCATCTGCGTGCAAAGCACTCTTATCTGCATGAGTTAATGTTCCGTCTAACTTACTTCCTAAACTATGAATTACATTTGCTGCATAATTCCATGTTCTTTCGTCCATGGCTCCCGCATAGGCTTGTTTAATCTTCAAATTGCCATCCTTTACTTCAAATGCATCGTACATATTATTGTCCATAGCATCAAATACTAATTCTCCTTCAGATCTCTTTCCTGGGAACCTTTCTTTTATGAATTGCTCTCTAGAATAGAATTTATCTTCAAACATTTTAAAGTTACTTAATACTCCTACCATCATAGGTCCTTTTACAGCCAAGTCACCAGCAGTATATGGTCCGTAATGGAAGTTGGATAATAAGTTCTTTGTAAACGATAGTCCATGCAAATTCTGCATATCCCTGTGCTGAGATTTAGTTACCTCAAGAGCTCTCATGAACGTTATTAGCTTATTGTTAGAATAAGAATGCAAATCGGAAGTGACCAAACTAGGAAGTGCTAATGCTAGTTCCCTCATTCCTTTGTTTAATCCACCATTATTCAACCATATTCCACATACAGCCTCTGTTTTTAAATTCACAGCTGAAGCGGTAAAGTTACCAACAATAGAAGGGACGTTCATTGACAATACAAGCTTCCTTACATAGTTCACAAACCCTCTTACTGGTTTAGCCATTGATATAGACCTAGTACCTTTAAGAACTTTCATTCCATATTGGTTAGCCATTTGATCTCCATAAACAGTATTCGAGACAAAGTTCTGAGCTCTATTATATATATTGCTTTGACCAGGTCCTTTTATCTCTTTATTTTTACTATCCTTTACTGACAGTCTCTTAATAGCACTCAACATAGTCTCTATGTCGTCTGCATGCTTAGACATTTCACTAAAGTTAACCGCAGCTTTATAATATTCTTCGAAAGCTCCAAGTAAATCTCTAGATATTGAATCCCTATCATCAAGCATCTGTCTATATTTAGTAGGAACAAACCTTACCTTACTTCCGTCAACTCCATAGTTTCCTTTAGTGTCGTAATCTCCATCTATATAGTCATATGGTCTCCATCTAACCTGATCCTTCAATGCTTCTATAAGTCCAGACAAGAATCTATCTCCTTTAGTTACTCTTTCGAAGAACTTTCCAGGAATCTGCGCCAGTCTGTATTTAGACGGTCTTTGTATATAGTCATAGTTAGAATTAGCCTTTTCGTATGCGGATATCAATTTATCATGGAAATCTCTTTTAGAAGGGTTGTTACGCATTCTATTATATGCATGAGAATTGTCATACTTGTCTCTTCTTGGAACCATTCCTTCTTCCGACTCATCTATATCAAAGTTCTTATTGATATATTCAGACTGAGGATCCATTTCAGACCACAAAGAATTAGGTTCACTAAATATCATACTAGCATCCTTAGGCATAAGCTTAGTCCAATGAGAGTATAATTGTCTATATCCATTAGAATCTACATATGTAGTTCTTCTATCGAAGTCTATCATGGCCTGAGGATTTGTTAATGCCTCATTAGCCACCGATCTCAATAGCTTCTTATATTCGTCAGATGGCTCAATCTTAGCTATATCCTTGAACCCTAATCCAGGCTTTGGAGGATATTGAAGTCTCGCATTAGTCATAGCCAAATCAAGCTTCTTAACAGTCTCTGCAAGAGTTTCTCCTTTTGTATTTCTAATAGATTCTAATAATTGAGCTGGAACCTCACCAGTATCCTGATTTCTATATAAGTTTAGAATTGCCTTTCTCTTCTCATACAAGTCGTCATATACAGGTATCTGAGGATTCTTTTCCATTGAGGTCAATTGATCCCAGAATTTCTGTTCAAATGATATTTTAGTATTTTGTTTCCACCAAAGATCAGCATCCTCAGCAGACATGTTTTTTAATACTTCTTTATATGTCTTATCAAATAACTCATTTCTAGTCTGATAGTCAATACCTTTATTGATTTTCTTATAGAATTCAGATATTTCATTAGCAATCTGTCTATCTAATCCACCAGGCATCTTCTCTTCACCATTCAGATATACGATAGAAGTAAGATTATTCTTTAGTCTTCTAAGTTCATGATATGCATTTAATTCAGCAGGAGTCATAAGTCTTGTATCCAAGAATCCTTCCTCATTTTTAAATGCTAATCCAAATGAAGCTAGATTTTCTTTTGCCTCATGCAGGGCTTCAGCAGCTTCAGATGATAGAACCTTCTTTGCCTCATAATATTCTGGCATAAACATTCTTTCTGCATGTTCTGATTTCCAGTCATCTAATTCCTCTATATATTTCTTATACTCAGCTAAATCAGTAGGAGTAGTATATTCACCAACTAATCCATATTTCTTAGCAAGTTCTTTTCTAAAATTAGCAAGGTCCTTATTGAACTGACCTCTAAGTAAATCAGAAGTAGCATATCCAGTGGCCTTACCATCAACGTGCTCCATGAATTCCTTATAAGTAGTAGTTGGGTTTATTCCTTTCAGATGCGTAAATGAATTTGCAAGATCCGATAGCGTTCCATCAGTAGCTACTATTTTAGTAACTTGAGTCTGAACATCAACAACTAGCTTATCTAAGGCTCTTAAATGCTCAGATTTCTTGTCATCCATACTACCAAAGAATACTCCAAGCGCAGGTAAGTCTGAAGAGACCTCTCTACTTCTCATAAGTACGTCTTTCATCGTAGGAGATTCTGCATCATCTGCGATATCTGAGAATAATTTAGTAGAATTCTTGTCAATTATGATATTAACAATTCTATTCATATCATCAACAGTCTTATTTACCTCAGAAACTCTGTGTATGAGGTCGTTTATAACATGAGCAGATAATCCTTTAAATATACCATAGTCCTTGGCTTGATATATCTCATGGATAGAAGTCATTGTCTTTTCGTACAATGGCAAGAAGTATTTCTCAATATAGTTAACATCAGAGTTAGATATGTCCTCTCCATTTTTCATGGCATTAAACATATTCTCTAATCTTTCTGCAGATTTAGAAACATCTATGCTAGCGAACTTAATAAAGTTAACTGCATTGGTGGCTACGTTATTATTCTCCAATGATTTAACTAGCCTGCTAATCTCATCCTTCGTATTGGCATCTATATTCTTATTTCTCTCAAGAGTTTTTAATCGAACATTCAAACCAACCTTAATATCGTGCATCAACGTTTCAGCATTGCTTAACATGGTCTCATCACTAGTAGGCATTGAAGTCTCTTTGCTAGTAGCACCAGGTATTACTATAGAAGCAGCAGCTTTTCTAAGTCTAGACTTTCTTCCAAGAGCGGCCATGTTGGCTATCCTATTATTATCTTGACTGAATACTAAATAATTATCTCCATCCACGGATTTCCAGGATATGGCGTCTTCTTTTATTACTTGGGTCAATGCTTCATATGCTTTAGTATCTTTGTCAATTCTAAGTAGCACTTCATTGTGATTTGTTCTATCTAGTGAGTTAACAATAGACAGAACTATGAATGGTATATCTACTCTACTAGACTTATCTTTTATAGAAATGTCAGTTATAAGTATAGAATTACCCATATCATTGTACTCGAATGTAGCCATTTGATTGCCGCTAGCATATTCTATGGATTTAGTTCCAAAATTAACATTGGTCAATTTAGACAATACATTTGCACGTATATACTCCATATCGTATACTCCATCATTAACCATAGCCTCTCTGGCCAACTCGCCAGTAACGTCATTGTTAAATTTGACAGCTTCATTCAAAGTTATCTTTCTTTGAGTAAACTCGCCCAATCTCTTAGGATCTAATTTGTCCAGAACCTGATTGATTTCAGATTCCATCATAGTTCTTTGTTTTCCACCAACTAAACTAAGTTGATCTTCACCATACAATAACCAATCTGCAAGTCTTTCTAATGTAGCATCAGGTCTAATCTCTTCAACAAAATCTCTTTTACTAAACAACTTCTTAAAGAAGTCTGTAATAGCTTTCCAGAAATCATGAATTGCACTTCTTAGTCCAGGAGGAGTAGTCTTTTCACTAATCTTCCCTTCTAATGCATGTATAATGGACTCGTCTAATCTTTCAGCATCTGCAAATTGTTTGTAAATAGAGTTTATTTCAGCCAGCTCTTTGTAGTGACGGACTGTCTCTAATGCTAATTGATTGTAAATGTACTTCAATTCAGGAGTAGCTTTTATAATCTCCAAGAATGGGTGACCAAACATTTCATGAACTGTAGTATTTCTGTTTAATCGACTACCTATTAGATATGCAGTGTTCTTCTGAGGGTCGTAGAATCCAAGTAATAAATCACCTCTCTTAATTTGCTTATTTGTAGAAGTATTAAGATTATATAATCTAATTCCTTCTTCCATTGAAACTATTTGGAAATCTATACCAAATCTATTTTTAATTTTATTGGCTATAGACCCGATTGCATTTACAGTAGATCTGGACATTCTATTTTTAGTCCATTTCTGAGATTCTGCTAATTTAGCCGGAAACTCAAGATTTAACTGCTCTGGCTTTCCGGTGGTCATTTGAATTTTAGCGTCTTCGGTAAATGGTGCGTTCTTTGAGTCTTTGTACTCCTTTTCAGCAGCATCATAGGCCTCTCTATTTGCCCAGTCCTTTGCCTTAAATCGAACATAAACATCACTAGGATTGCCATATTCTGCGGAAGGATTATATACTTTATATATTTCTATTCTAGATACGCTATTTTTACCATCAATATCATTATATTCTTTTGAAAGTCTTAAATAGTCTTTTTGAAATATAGGCTTATTCTCATATTCTTTATTCAGAGAATCTACGCCAGTTTGAATTTTATTTAAGTTTCTTTGATATATAGCATCTATTGACTTAGATACAGCAACTCCATTTATAGTTTGGCTATCTTTAATTGATTCTACATTCTCTTTAGATCCATATTTAACAAATCCACCAACAAGTTCATCTACCTGAGACTCAGACAATGTTATATTTGCGAATTTTTTAAGCCAATTCTTAATAGATCCAAGTAATTTCTTCCACCAAGACGGCTTAGGCTTGTCTATTAATGTTTCCGACCATCTGGCAGAAAGTTCCATAAGAAGCTTCAATTCGCCTTCTTTTGATTCTGGGTTAAATCCATAATCAGTCATTAACTCATCAAGAGTGTTATGCCCAGTTCTTTTTAATAGATCTGGCAATTTCTCCATGAGTTGTTTCTTTGAAGAAATAAGAGCAGTGTGTAATTCTTCGGTGCCACCAAGTTCTCTAGCCATTCTAATCATTCCCCTATGAGCTACCTCGTGTATTGCGACTTTGCTAGATTCATTTACCGGGGTATTCTCTGCTACAACTATAACCTTATCTGTCTTCGGATCATAATATCCCTGTATAGAGTTGTTATTTGTTTTTGAGAATGGTAGATTCCTGTTAATCACGTTTTCCATTTCTCGCTCCTCTGGAGTTAAATTTGCAACCCTTACTCTCTCTGCCTCTATAGCAGCTTCTTGTCTTTCTAAAAATGAATCATATAAATCCTTATATTCTGGATTTAATTTTTCCTCGGCTCCAAGATATTCATACATCTTTGGATAATTATTAAGGATATACCTAACTATATTATCCCTATAGTCAGTTCCTACTCCAGCATAAATAATATTATGAGGTTCAATTGTAGCTCCAACGTATGCTTGAACTTCGTCATTAGTTTGAAGATACTCTGGAGCATAATATACTAACCCTTCGAAAATTACGCGACTTGGATTGGCGTTAAGAAATTCCCTTGCGTTATTAATATGATTTTCAAGTATAAAATTATCTATATTAGATTTAGCATAATCATACATCTCCTGTTCCGGATCGTAGTCTGGTTCATAGTTGTGATCATGATCCATATTGAATTCTTGATCTCCCCAAAAATCATTCTCGTCGTAGTCATTATCCCTGGAAACATCTTTATCGTTCTTTCCTAGGTCTTTTTTATTTTGTGCGGATTTTATTGTGCTATTATCTGGATCTAGATTGTGTTTTTCAAAAAATGCTAATGTGTCGTCAAGATGATCTATCGATGCTATGCCGTTATTGTTTCTAGAAGTTACTTCATTTACATTTATCTTGCCATTTTCATTTGTCTCATCAGAAGCCTCTATTCCTACAACAGTTACTCCATTAACTATCAAAAGATAATTATCGTAGTTTCTAACATAATGTTTGGTCATAGAACCAGAAGTACACCAAGTACTAGGAGATAGTTTTTTAAGTAATGAAACATTTTCATTAAAAATGTCATTACGCTTAGACCATGATTCCTCACTAGTATTAGCTAAATATCTCTTTAAATTGTTTAATTCTAGAATAAATACAGGCAAATTGAGAATCTCATTGCTATCATGTGCGTCATATTTAGAATTAGGATATCTAGCTAGTTCGTCAGACCATATTTTTTCTGCCTGTTCCTTCGAGATAGCCAATATTTTAGTATCTAGGTTTTTTCTTTTATCCGTATTGTATCCATGAATATAATACCCTTCGTATCCTCTTCCTAATTCACTCTCATACCCATTTCCGCTTCTACTATAAGTGCTCTCTACTCTAACATATGAGTAATCATTAAATCCATATTCATTAACAGCTTCTCCAGTCAAGCTAGGCTCTTGTTTGTAAAATTTAGGAGGAGCAGACTTTAATTCTTCAATTCGATTCACTTTTGCCTCTAGCCCAACTATGGCTTTCTTCAAATCAGAATATGATTCAAATTCCATTTCAGAATCAGATGGAGTCATAGGGACGTGAACCCAATATCCATTACCACTTGCAGATGGTTCGTGATCAACCGCATCGGACGTAGACTTTAAGGCCTCTTCATCATATATTTTACCAAGCCTATTAGCCTCGTGAGGCTTATTTACTAGAGTTCCATATGTATTTGTAAGTGCGACCTTACTAAGACTTAATACATATTTAGACTCTCTATCTACTTTTGTAATATATTTTGTTGCATGAGACAGAATTATATCTCTAAACACTAATGGATATTTTTCTAATGCCTCAACCCATTCGTCAAAACTATCAGAAGCCACCTTATTAGTTTTGAATTCTTCGTAGTTAGATTTGTTCGATTTTTTGTCATATGAGGATTGAACAAGCTCTTGTAAATGTTCAGAATCTCTTATAGTTTTTATATTCCCTATGACATCCTTGTTTATTCCAACCCAATTTATTAGTAATGGGTCTGTAATTCCTTTATCTTCAAGTAGACCTTTAATAGACAAATATAAATCATCTCTTCCGAGGATCTCGTTTGGAACTTTATCTACTATATTTATAGAATTTGCAACCTCTGACGGAAGTTTACTATTTATTTCTTTTCGTACTTTATCAGTATGAGTTAGTCTGGATGATCTAACGTCATCTGCAGAAGGCCAGGAATCTATCCCATTCTCATCCTGATACTGAGCTACCCTCGTCTCCAGAAGGAGAGAAGGTAGTCCTGTTTCTTTTAAAAGACCTTTAAAGTCCTTACTATTAATGTTTACGCAATTCATAATTCGTTTTATAACATTTTATTAATAACATTTTTTGATATATTCTTCTAATTTATCTAATCCAATTTCATCGGACACTTTTTGTATGTCAGCCATTGTAGTTCCAGGAGCTTTCCTTGCTATCTTAAATCTATAAGTAGACCACAATTCCTCTACAGTTTTTACGTTTAGTCCTTGTGCTTCTCTAAACTTAGCAATGTCATTTACATTTCTTTCTATTTCAGATTGAGCTACTGGGGCAAGAGTTGGCAATATGCTTTCTTTAGTTCCTAGTATATCAGACATATATCTGTCAGTAGTAACTACTTTACTTTGGTCTAAAGTACCCATTACATCGTTAATAGCGACTTTCCAACTTGCATTTTCATTATCCCACACCTCTCCTCTCTGCTCGCTTCGTTTAGCAAATGTTTCGTCAGACATATTTAATACCTTGTCAAAATCATCTGGGAACCTTTTCAGTATAGGAAGATCAGACACAAACAGCTGTTTACCAGATTCTTTTGCATCTTCTTTTGCCTTATTCCAATAATCTAACAGAGCCTGTTCATATTCAACAGCAGGAGCACCATCTCTTTTCATTTTAATAAGAGCCCTATGTTCTTCCTTGTAATCGTCATCCAATACTATTATATCCTCTCCTTGTTCTTTGGCATATGATTTACCTATTCCAGGATGAGCCCATATAATTCTATCTTTTGAGGTAATTTCTAATACTGCTTCTTTATTTGAAACAGCACTTTTAGTATTGTCTTTCCTAGATATTTCATTTTCAAAATTAGACCACGCATTCTTTAGATAATCATATAATACGGGTGTTCTTGTTTTTGATATATCTGCTATTTTAGAATTAAAAAATCCATCTCCGCTAGGGATTACAACATTGTCATAATTTCCAGTCGATAGAGCTATTTTTATCTGATTTATTTCATCATCTATAGTTGATTTAAATTGAACAATATCAGAATCTATCCATCTAGCATCATTTACAGAAACATTATGATTTTTATAAAACCACTTCATAGTACTAATTGGGAATGCGTTATTAGCCCCTCGTATTACAGCTGTAGTAGGATTATTGACTGATCCAAAAGACAATCCTTCTCCGTATTTCTTCGCATACCATCCCCCTACATTTGGCGTAGTACCAGAAGTTCTATCAGTATTATCTGTAAACACATAAATAGTTTTTGGGTTTTTCTCTACTAAATCTCTGGAGTATTTAATATTAGATAAAGAAATAGTTTTTATATTTTCACCAAAATCCAAACTCAGAGGTTCTCGTTCATCTGCTTTGTTGGCCTCTAAAATAGGTCGTAGATAGGCCTCCACGCTTGTTTTAATCGCTTCTAAGACACTTTCTTCTCCAGTTTGATTAATTATGTCAGTCGAAGGAGTGAGTTCGTCAGATCGCTCTAAAATGCGTTTAGCGAATTCATACTTAGCCTGTCTCATAGCCTCACTTGGAACGCTATCATACGTATCAAGCATCTGCTCTAGGTTGGCTATAGTATAATCTCCAGATATAATTGCCACTTCGACGGCAGAACTAATTACAGATTCTAATTCAGTACTAGATATATCTTCTACTAAATTATATGGATCGTATATTTCATCATCGAAATTGAATAGTTCATTCTGCTCTCTACGACTATTAAGTAATCTATTATATTCCTCTGCATAAACTCTTGCTTGAGCATATTCAGCTCCAGTAATTTTATTAACTCCATTGAATGACTGAGGTAATATATTAGCCTTAATCATTGACTTATCAGAGTTATGCTCTACAACCGAAACTGCATCTTTCTTACTACCTTTTTTGTCAATAGCGATATACATTGGTTGATATGGACTCTTTTCACTATCAGTAGGAACATTTCCAACCCATTTGTATAATACGTGGAATGGATTTCCTTCTTCTGGGAAGAATTGTAATTTGACAAACGGAGCATGATAATAAGTATCAATTCCTTGTTCGTCTTTCCCAAATAATGGCCATGACTTAGTATTAACAAATGATAATGGATATTGCACTCCATCGATCCCTTTAGTAGACATTATCTGAGGCATAAGCACCTTAAATGGTTTGCCATCATCAACTTCTGGATCTGAGTCCATAGTGAAGTTTTCTACAGTAGAAACTAAGTCCTTATCATACCATTTGTTTATAAATATGTCCTGCAAATCAGTATCAGTTAAAGCTTCATCCATATTAGACAAATCACCTAATTTGTTTCTAACAAAATCGTAGTAGCTCATAGTGCCACCATCCTCTGTAGGTATACTTAAGTCGCGTCTATCATATTCAGATATTTTAACGGTATTTGAAGCATGATTGTCACCAGTACTGTAAAATTGGTACAATATGAAGTCTTCTGCAAATTTCTTTATCTCTGCATTCTGGCTATCTAATAATGAACTAAAGTGTTGTTTAATTTCCTCTACTAAACCTGGTTCATTTGTATTGTTGTTTCTAGGTCTAATATGATCTGGTCTTTCTTGTTCAAATGGAGCATACATTTCTGCCGACATTCCACGTAAGAATACATTATCCTGCGTTTCCTGTGGAAATTTCTGCTGAATAGCAAATAATCTCTTTGCAATTGTATTACTGCCAAAGAACAGTCCAGGAACATTGACTCCTCTATCCTCAGCTAATTTGTCAAAGAACTCAGATTTAATCTTAGAGTCTATATACTTATTAACTTTAGATATTAATTCTCTATTATCCTGTCCATATCTACCAGCTGCTGCTAATACTTTATCTGCAGAAATCTCTACAGACTTAGTAGTTCTAAATAATACTCCTTGTCCTAATTTAGCAGCAAGACCAGCACTATTCTGTAACTTCTTATAAATGAAAGTGTTTAAGAACAACTCAGGAAGATTTGCAAATGAAGACTTAGTTGATATAAGTTCTTTTACTTTATTGAAGAATAGACGTTGAGATGAGAATGAATTACCAGCCTTCTTGGTATCTACCTGCGAGTACTTAACTACTTCTGCAAGTGAACTAGCCAGCGGACTTAATTCTTTAAATGTTTCAAGCGCAATTAATTGGTGATAATAATAGTCAAATGTCTTATCTTTTCTGGCTAATCCATTAACTAAGTTAAGGTTATCGAATACATTTTCATTTTGTATTACTTCTTTACCATATTTTCCTTCTTTATACAGTTTCTTAAACTGAGCTCTGTCATAGTCATTCTTAGCTGATTTCCTAGCATTCTCCTTATATTGAACTATCAGTAAATCTACCTGCTTTTCAATTGTAGTTGATTTTGCATTTCTAACACCAGATAGATATTCGCTGCCTTTGGTATCCATTATCTTATATGCTTCTTTCAATGCAGGCTGACTTAAGAATAAAAATGTCTTTGCTCCATATCCAGTCCTGAGTAATAAAGAAGTCATTTTGTGAGTATATTGATTTACTCCCATTCTAATGATATATGGATCCTTTGCGACATCGACATGGGCATTTACCATTGCTGATAACCAGTCCAGTATCCTAACTCCGTCTTTGCCGTAAATATCACCAAGATTAGCTAATCCAAATTTATTGACAGTACCATTATTTTTAAACCTCAATTTGGCTATCTGAGTTAATACATGATGTACTCCAGCCAATGCAAATGTAGGTATGCCTTGCTTGCCACCGGAATATTCTATTTTCTTCTTACTTTCATAAGATAAAGTAGCTTTATCCATACCAGACAGTTTTACCTGACCTCCAGACTTTTCGTCAATTATGGCAAGGGTTTTTAATACTTCTCCCTTCATTGCATCCAACGGAATTCTAGTCTCATTGACGCTGTTAGGATTAGTAACCACAGCCATCATTACGTCTATAAATCTGTTCTGAATAGCCTTGGTAGAGTTTTCTTTCCATTTATCAGCCTTAGAGTCATCCATCTGAGTCTTTTCAACTCCCTCATGTCTAACTGTAGCCCATGCGCTATTCTTAATGTCATAGAAGTAGCCTCTTTTGTTAGCGAACTCAACTCGAGCTCTATCGTCGTCAAAATTAGGTATTTCTGCCCTAACTATATCCTTCTTAGCCCTAGGAGAGAAATTGGGAGTATTTATATACGTGGTATATTCAGCCTCTCTTTCTTTTTCAGTAGCTTCGTCCTTGTCGTAAGTATACGATGTTTCGTAATTTAACCTAGTAATATATAATTTATCAACGTCAAAGTCAGATCCAGTCAAAGCAGTAAATTCATATGGCAATACAATAGTATCTCCCATAAATTCTGGAAGTACATCTACTATCTTTAATCCAGATACAGATGATAGACCTTGAGTAGGGATACGATATCCCATTGCAGCAGGATTAGCGTTTTCTCCAATTACGTTGTTTTCTCTAAGCCAATTTACTTTCTCGTCATATGTATTTAATTCTTGTGGAAGTCTGTCTTTAAATAAAGTAATAGATACTACGCAATCCATAGATCCATCGCTATTTAAGAACCTTAATTTCTTTCCTCCATTAATCCTATATGCAGCACTAGAGTCATCCATATGTTTTAATCCAAATGGAGTCATCTGAATAAACATTCCACCTGGAGCCTTGATATCTACAGTCTTTTTAAGTATATTAGAAAGTATCTTTGACTCAACGAATGCGTTATCTACTAAAGCCTGTAATGGGTTAGCATCTGGATTTTCTTTATCGTATTCTCCAAGTATCTCAACAACGTCGCTAGGCATGTTAGACTTCTCTGCTTCCTGTGCTAAGAAGTTATACATTTTCTCAGTGTTAAACGAGTAGTTTCCAGTAGTTTCATCCACCTTAATACCAAACTGTTTTTCAACCTCAATTTTACCTCTATCAGATAATTCTGACATTGCTCCATTCCATTCTTGAACTAATTGAGCTCCAGTAGCGCCTTTCTTGCCATTAATTTCTATATTTGGATAGATGTCAGTAGCTACTATGTTTCCCATAGATGCTTTCTGAACCTGAGTGGCAATTGACATTTCTGCACTTTCATGCGGCTCAGTTGGCAACTGGTGTCTTAAGTAGTCAAATGATTGAGGAACGACCTTCATCTTACTTAAGTCAGACAACTCTTGTTCATTCTTATCATTATGAATAGATACAGGTTTATCTGTACCAACCTTAACAGCAGTACTAAATGCAACCATATCCACTTTCTGTTGACCGGCTGCAGGATTATTCATTCTGTCATACAGAGTTTTCAAATCTCCAGTAGCTAAGAATTTAGGCAGTATAAATAATGCCATCTTATTTAGCTTAGGAATATTCAATCCATTCTGGAATGATTCTCCAAAGTAAACCATCTTTAACGGGTGAATTGCAAGATCTTCTACTTTTGCATATTTAGTAGGATCATTCATCCATGAGAAATCATCAGACTCAAGAATGTCAAATATCTCATTCATTTCTGGAGTGAAATAGTCCTCTCCGAGTCTAGTCATAAGAGATCTGTACATATATGGTGATATATATGCAGTAGCATCAGTAACATTTACTTTCTCATATTCTTTTGATTGAGCATCTACTAACGCCTCAGCAAGATTAAACTGCTTAGGGAATTTACCTTTTAACTCATCTAATTCTGCTTTTCTATTTGGGTCAGAATATATGTCACTCAAATCAGAAATAACATCTACTCCAGATTGCTGCATTAATCTATTTACTTGAGCAGCATATGACATGTTCTTTATAGTGCCAAGCTCAGTACTCTTTATAATACTATCAGAAACTTCAGCTACATTGAATGAACTTATTCCTTGGAGAACATGTCCTTGTGGAAATGAAGTTCTAAGTGCAGTACCAGTAGACAATACAGAAGATAACCTCTTGGTCTTGTCGTCAGTATTTAAATAGAATGCAGAGTCCTTTGAGATCAATTTATCAGTCTCAAATTCTGATATAATACTATTTATAGTAGTGTTTGCCATTATATTGGTAATAGCAACCATGTTGACGCTTTTAGAATCGATTCCAGCTTTCTTATATTGTTCTAAGTTGAAATTAAATATAGAGGCATCTATCGCGTTGTTAAAGTAAGAGATGCTATTTACTTTGTCTCCAATCTTAACCCCTGTAGCTTCATTATCCATTGTGGCTACGTAATTGACCTCATTCTTAGTTATAAGCCCAATTTCAGCAGCGTAATCAATTTCTTTCTTAACTAAAGAAGTAATAGTAGAACTGATCATTTTAGACCTATTCTCATACGACTCACTAAAGAATTTCTTATCTAATCTAGCAATCGCCTCGTCCATAGCAGCAACTTCGCCAATTTGAGGGCCCTTAGTTTTAATTACATTATCTATGTAGTCATTGAGATCAAATACTCCATTAAACTGATCACCTGGAGTAGTTGAGTTTACATGAAGTATGTCCATGTATCTGAATCTTAATCCATTACCATGACCACCAGCCCATTTATTACTCTTAGCTCCTTGATAGTGATAGTTTTCTACCAATTGATCTTTTGTTCCATTAGCGTCTTTTACTTGTTGCCAGGCTTGTTTTATAGCCTCAAATTCAGCCTTGTAGTATCCATCAAAGATATCTACAGCCTCTTTTGGATATGATATCTGATTATTGAACCAGCTCATTCTCTGAACTCCACGACCACGAGAAACCATATCTGGCATTTTAATACCAAATATAAATCCATAAGTCTTCTTATCTGCCATAGCAGGTAATGCTATATTGCCAGACAGTAAGTTAGTCATCTTAATTGTGTAGTCCTCTAGTGGGGATATATCAAAATAATCTCTACCTTGGTCAGCTACGCCTTCTTCATATATCTTAACGAAAGTACCAAATGATATGCCTTTTGAGGTTCCATTTGCTATTTGATTAAATAATATAGATCCTTGATTAATAGGAACAGAAAGCACATCCTTTAAATAAGCAGCATCACCTGAAACTCTATCAATTACATCAGTAACTGCATTTCTAGATGATATCTGATACAAAGTAGCTCCATCAGCTCCATAAGCCATTGTCTCATTTGCGTTTGGATGAACCTTAGCATAAGCTAACGCGTATTCTTTTATAGATCTTTCTCCGCCGAATAACACCTTAGGAGTAACTTCTTTTAATTTTATATTTCCTTTGTTACCATCCTTTTTGATTATGTCTGGCAATATAGTGGTAAATATTTGAGCAGTAGACTTATAGTCATTAATGATTGCATTTATAGCTTGTTCTCTTGAGAATCCAGGATACTTATTATTTATCATAAAGTCCATAGTCTCACCGTCTACATCTATAGACAATTTACTCAATAACGAAGTAAATACTTCTAATGATTTATTAGCCTCTTCTGTAGTCATATTCTTATGAACAGACTTAGCTAAGGCCTTATATGCTTCTACAATTGCTTCTGCATTCTTTTTGTTAAATACTCTACCATTTTCAGTCATAGAATAAACTACGCCACCAGATAAAATGTTCTGACCCCAGAATATAGGCAATTCCCTTTCGGCTCTATCTATATTACTTGATATGTTTCTAATAGACTTTTCATAGTCATTACCATCCTTAGTGCTATTTGCATTGTAAACAGTATTAATATAATCATGTCTATGACTATACATTGTGTTCCAGAATTTAGTCAAGAAGTTATCATCAACAGTAGCTAGTCTTCTTTCTAACATAATAAAGAATGGATTCTTCTTTTCGTTAGCAAGTGAAGAGATTTTGTCCTTCATTTTCTGTACTGTATTCTCTTTGTGTAGTTCATATATCATGGTATTCCATGCTAATTCAAACTTAACAAACGAGGGCAATAAAGAAAGTGGATCTGCCTTAGGTGCTGCGGTATTATTAACCATTTCTGACTCAGGAATAGTTCTAATAAAGAATTTAACTTCAGCTCTAATGTTATCTCTTTTTGAGATTTCATACGAAGCCTTATCGTGAGAAGCAGCTTCTTTACTAACTATTTCTTCATTAAGGTCGTCTTTAGTGTCAGTTAGTTCTGTTATTCCAGTGTTCTTAACACTCTTCTTGATTTCCTTTAAGAAGTAATCATCAAATCGGTCGTGTATTTCGGTGAACAGTTCGTATTGAGTTTGTCTTTCTGGAATTGCTTTATATTTTTCTGCAAGCTTGGCTATACTGGCTTTTAGTCCATTAAAGTCCAACTTAGATATATTATCAATAGTTTCTATTCCGCTTATTCTAAATAAGTAGTATGACAAACTATTTACTATTCTATCCTTGGCCTCTACAGTTTTAATAGTAGTTAATCCAGACTCTCTAAATCTCTTAGGAGCTCCTTCTTCGTATTTCTTAGCAAACTCATGTAAATTGCCTTTAGATGGTCTAGCTCCTTTTAATATACCTAATTCTATATCTCTGAATAGTCTTTCAACGTCTCTATCTTTGAAGTTATTATAAGCATTAAGAGCGTTATACATCTTTCTAAACACCCTATTAACTACGGTACCATTCGCAATATCAACCTCATTAGATAATACTCTTTCTCTAAATTTCTCAGCTAACATTTCCTCTATTTGAGAGTCTGTAGCATTTTTAAATTCTTCGTTAGTATTTCTAATATTATCATATATTGCCATTCTCCTTCTTCTTGGAATAAGCAATAATGACGCTCTGTGGAATGCCTCATGGAACTCAGTACCTTTTTGAGCTAATCTAGATAATAATATTAAATCATTTCCAGTCAATCCCTGTGCAAATCCACCATTAGCTAATGCTATGACATCATCAATTACGCTCGCTTCAAAGTTATCTCCAAGTTTTTCTCTAAGGAATCTAACTGCAGATTCTGCATCTAAAGTACTTGTTGGTAGATTATTAACATCTATCAAGCTCGGTACTCCGCCCATGAAATCATCAAAGAAATCAAGTGGTTTCACTTCTGCAGCAGGAGTCTTAGTTTCTTCTGCGATTTCCGTTGGATCTGGAGTATATTCGGTAGCAACATCATCTGCAACTGAACTTTTAACTTCAGCAACAGGAGAAGTATTATATGCTCCATCCTTTATGGACACAATGTCTTCAGATCCTCTAGGAACAGCAACTACATCAGTCATAAATAAGAATGGTGGTTCAAATACTCCATCGCCAATATCAGATACTAATTTCTTATTCTTTATCAGCCACGCAGTCCAAGTGATACCCATATCTTCCTTAGAGAATGTAACTCCAGGAGCAAATGATACAGAACCTTTATCTGAGTTTCTATCTAAATAAGATTTTATACCAGGAAATAAGTCAGATACTAAATTATCAGTGTTATTATCAGAATTCCATAAATCATTTTTGTCTACAATCCAAGTAAGATTATCGTTTATAAATTTAAGGATTTCTGCCTTTTCATTTTCCTTTATTAATGATAATGGTATAGTATTTTCACTATAGTGTAATATGCCAGACTCTACATAGAACTGTTTATTCTTTAAGAAGTCTTTTCCATCTGCAGAAACATTTGTCTTTCTATCAAAATTGACTATTCTAGACAATAACAATGCAGGAGTAAGTCCATATGGAGACGTATCAGTAGTCTCTATAACTTCTCCTTTATCTGAGATTGTAATCTGCTTAGCAGTACTACCTCTCATATCTACAGCTAATTTATATACTAATTCTGCTGTTCCAGCCTCATCAGAAAATCTAGTTTTATTTACTTTGATTTTTACTTCTTCATTGGAATTTAATGGATCTGGCTTAGTAATAAATATAGAACCAGAGTTTTCACTGTTTGAAATACCCATAGACTCAAATAAAGAAACAACTAAGTTTCCTCCTCTTTCTCCTCTACCGTAAGCAACAGTAAGATTGTGTACGCCAAGTTTATTTACATCGCTTTCGTCAATTAGTCCAACAATTTCATTAAGAGCTCTTTGTACTGCTCTTCCATTCTTATCCCTATTTAATGCATACTTAGCAATACCTCTCTCAAATCCATTCTTCATTCTTAATTCTAAAGATGGATCTGCAATAGTTTTTGCATATTCTGATATGATAGAGTTTCTGAAGTCTCTAAGAGCTTGAACTTCTTCTGGAGAATACTTCTTCATACCGCTGTCATCAACAACGATATCCCTTTCTCCTGGATTTTTCATTGTAAATATCAATGCTCTTTCGATCTTTCCATCCTGGAATTTGATATCTACTTTTATGAATGCATTATCCCATGTTTCTGGTAAGTTTACATCAAAGTCATTTAATGCAGTATAATCTTCTCCAGTTATAGTATTCTTTACTCCGTTCTGATTTACAGAAGCAGGTACAGTATATGTATTTGTAGTCCCAGATCTATGTCTGTTTACTACGATTTTAACCTTTGCAGACTTAAATGCGTCTGGATTCATTAAAAATTCTCGTATTATAGGAATCTTTACATCAGCAAATAATGTTCTACTAATTCTATCGTGTTTGGCAGTTTCAGTAGAAATAAGCCCAGTAATATCATCTGATAGATCATTTATAATTTCAGTGTCAGGTTCCGAGTACACTTCCTCTAAATCGTTATTATCTTTGATATCGGCCAATACCTCTGCATTGTTATCAACTATAGACGGCTCTATATCGACTGGTTTATCTGGATTTTGATCTGGCTCAACGATATCTGACTGAATACCTGAATTCATCTCGTCTATCATAGAATCTACATCTCCAGTTAAATCCTCTACTGCCCCAGCCTCGGTATCTACTATTGGAATTATATCAGGAGTTTCTGTTGGAATAGGAGATTCTGCCTCTGCAGGAACTACTTCTGCTACATGTTCTAGTTCTTCAGATGTACTCTCATACGTTGGAACTATAGGTTCCTCTTCTTCAGATACTTCAGACTTTACTTCATCTACAACTTCCTTTACTTTTTCGGCTTCTAATTCCTCTTTCTTTTTAGTTCTATACGCGTCAAGAATCTCATCTATATAAATATCATGGTCTTGAGTAGATAATTTATCCTGCTTTTCGATTGGATTATTCATCAACTCCCTCTTCATGTAGTTATTATAATCATATCCCATCAATGATATCTTAGATTTACCCATTGGTATCAAGAAGTCATTTTCTATAGATGGAATATCCAATTCGTCTACTTTACTTAATAGATTATCCAGAGAAGGATCTGACACGTCTTCTTTGCTGATTAATCCATTAGATATTAATTGATTATGAAGATTAGTAACAGCTGCGTTTCTTTCTTTATTTAAAGACCTATTAAGAACATCTAGCTTAGTCTGAGAGATTTTGTCCTTAGCTTTATTAACGAACAATATACTATTCAAAACCTTTGCCTCTGCTATAGCATTGAATATATCATTTTGAGAAGCGGTAGATATTGGATTTTCTGGATTATTCTCATTGTGTTGATCGAAGAACTCCTTAAATGAAGAATCTTTGAATTTATCTCTTTTTACTGCCTCAAATTCAGATAGATTAGAAACAGCCTCAAATTTATCCTGATTAGCAGATTCTTCGTGGTCAATAAATAATGCAGTAAGTAATTTATGGGCTTCTGACCCAACTCCTCCAGCTCTATTTGCGTATCCAAGTATTTTTTTATTATTAGCAACAGCCATTGTCCTCTGAGCTATTCTAGCCTCATCCTTTATATCCTCAGTAGAGATTCCTTCTGGAGGATTTTGAGCTAGCTCATTCAGATAGTTTACTATATACTCTTCTTTTCCTTTGGTGACGGCGTCAACATATACATTCGTTTTATTGACTCTATCGGCAGTCTGCATGTCTTTTATAACATTCCCTTTCACGAAAGCCTTTGCCTTTTGCTCTTTTTGGGCGTTAGACATTTCTTTTATCGTACCCGGCAAGCCCATAACCCCAGTATGTATACTGGTGGTCAAAAGGGTCATAACGAAATTCTCATTTATCCCTTTTTGATATTTAGCATCCTCTCCAACTCCCCACTGAGCCAAGTGCGCAGATACAGCAAAATTTGCAGTATTAGTTATAGCATCCATTAAGTTGTTAGAGTCCTTTAACTTGCCATCTTCGTACTTGTACTGAATCAACTGTTGCGGATTTTCCTCTAAGAAAGCCTCTGAAAGTCCTTCGACAACCATTCTTTTTCCAGTCCTTCCTACAAATTCCGGAACAGCACCAACTCGAACTCCAGCTAAAGAGAAATTATTGACTTTATTCACCATCTTCCCGGCAGTAGAATTGACTAAGTAATCAGAAACCATTTCTGATGTCCTATTTATAGACCCAAACAATGATTGATCAAATTTATTTACAGCTGCTATCTTATTTGCATTGAATGGAGCAGATATATATGAATTCTGAGCCATATCTATAGCAAGCATAGACATATATTCTCTAAGATATTCGTCTACGCCACTTAATGCGTGACTTCTGGCGCTGTTTATCTTATCATCTATCTTAGTTTTAAGAAATCCAGATTGGATATCACTAAGCAATTTGCCTCTAGTCTCTTTTGATAAAGCCCCAGTCTTATTTAACTCAGAAATTGCATTATCGTAATTACTTAAAACGCTAGAATATCCTATATTACCATTTTTCTGAACATCACTAGAATTTAGAGATGACAAAGATTTGTTTCTGTCAACAATTTCGAGCAATTTCTTATCAGAAAATGATTTCCCATCGAAAATATCATATGACAATCCAGTAGTCGGATCTTTTTCTTTTGCTAGTTGCTCTGAAAACCTCTTAGTATAGCTTGGAAGCAGCTGAGAATAAGCCTCAGACTCTCTGGATTTCACAGACATATATGCATTAGACATTGCTCCAGATAGAATTCCACCTTTTGTTACTAAGTAGTCTAATACTGGTCTAGTACCATTTGCAGATATAAGACCTCTTGTGAGTCCAGAAACAGCAGCAGTAGCCGCCTGATTTACTATCATAGGAACAATCATAGAAGAAGAAGCCCCTAAACTCTGCGTAACATTTGCCAGCGTTGGGTATTCTGTATTTATCTCCTCATCGGGAGCTGCAGTTCTATCTTTCATGTACTGAAATTTTCCAGCCCAATCCTTGTTGGCTTTGTAGTCCTCATATAAGGCCTTAGTAGCTTTATCTTTCCAGTCTTTTCCGGCAGAAGTGTTGTTTATGTTTTTGCCAGCTACGATTTCGTCAATACTTGGAAATTTATCTCTAAATTTACCATTCATTTTTGACAATGCAATTATTGAGTTGCCAAGTCTAGCATTTGTTTCTTGAAGCTCATCCGGTATCTCAGCAGGATCAAGCCTTCTCCATCCAGTATTCTGGTTAACTGCATCAGAATTTGAATACGCACCATAAGCGGCAGCAGCATAAGGTGCTATCTTTGGCAAAATAGTTCCATCTATCAATGACGTACCTAATAACATAGGAGCAGTAGTCTTAGACGCTCCTTCATTTACGCCAGCCAATAAATCACTACCAATTGTAGTTTTTCCAGACCTAACATCAAACCTATCTTGTCTGTCGGCTCTCTGGTCTTTTTGTATATCTCCAGCACTATTCTTAAATATCCTATTGTTTTGGTCTGTATCTCCAAATATACTTCTAATTGGATTTTCTATATCTCCAAGTATTTTTGTTGGATTCTTAGCCCACGAGTCTAACACTCTTAATGGAGCCTTAAATGCAGATACAACATTGTCCAATAAATCAGGACTATCAACAGCATTCTTTTCTAGTTGCTTATTTAAATCATACTTCCATTTTTCCTCTGCGTTTAATTTATCTCTAACTGGATCGCTAGGAGCCACATATGGAGTAAAGTTTTTTGTCTGTCCTTTAGCATATAAATCTATCAATTTGTATGTATTTGGATCATTTGCAGACTCACTTAATATGTCTTTCGCCTCCAATAATGGAGTGATTTCGTTGAGTGTTTTGGCTTCAAACCATGTCATTCCAGTGTTATATACACCTCCTGCAAAGTTCTTAAACGAGTTTCCAGCAAGATCAAATAGGCTATAATCCTTTTTTGTTTTTGACTGCTGATTATTGGGGGCTACAATGCCCTTCTCGCTTGTTTTAAGCTCCTTGGTGGCCTTTTCTCTCAGTTCTGGACTAATTGTATCAGTTGGAACTATAGAGTCCGTAGCGGGGTTAAAAACAGCATCCTGAGACGTTTGCTCGGATTGGTTAACTGCAGTATTTTGTACTGGTTTTGTCGGTTTTTGAGGTTCAGATGCTACTGCGGATTCTTGTTCGCTCTTACGTAGTTCATCTTCTAGCTCTTGTCTTCTATAGGATCGATTAGAAACAGCAGAGGCCGGATTTAAATCCGACCATCTCATGCTGCCGCTATTCAGCGCGGCCCTAATTTCTTGTTTTGTCATATTAGTTTAATTAAGACTATATTTTAATTAGTTATCATCTGTAGTATATGCATCTGCTTCTGAAGCCGAGTTTGTCTCTGATGCCGTAACGCTTGTTTCTTTTTTAGTTTGGTAATTATCCTTGCCAAATTTATGCATTAAATTCTGATTATATACAGTATTTTCCATTTCAGTACTAGCTCCAGTTCCAGGCATAAATATAGGTACTTTTACAAATTCTTTTTTAACTGAGACATTCAAATATGTTTTTGGATCAACTTCTTTATCTTTTGTTGAGAATATTTCCGTACCATACAATCCAACCAAAGCATTCTGCTCTTCTTGTGAAAGCTCATCTTTAGGAATATAATACACTCCAGTAAGCTCTGAATTTTGTCCCTCTATCTTAGTTTGTCCTCCAGGAATTGTAAATCCTTTATTGTCATACGCTCCTGATTTCAATTTAGCGGTGAATGTTCTAAGCCCGAGTTCAGCTTTAGGTCTATCGCTCTTTTGTACTCTAGAGACTTCATCGCGAATAGCTAGATTTTCATCATTTTCATTGGCGGCGCTTCTTATCTTTAACTTAGTATTACTTCCAATTATTCCCTCTGCATTTGGACCAGCCGCAAATACCATTTTAGACGAAGGTCCAAATACTATTTTTGCAAATTCAGTACCAACTACAGCAGGAGTATCTACTAGATTAAGTTCATTCAACTGTTGTCTATTGAAGTATATACTTTCTCCCTTTCCTCTCATGGCTTTAGCCTCTTCGTTACTAACAGATTGTCTAAATGCATTAGAAGTGCTTCTTAATATAACATTCTTTTTGTCATATTCACTAGTAAGATTAGATATTTGCGAAGTATAATCATCTACAGGTTTTCCGGCTGCCTGTGCTACAGATTTATCTGATGTTAATTTATCTATTTTTTCCTTAATTGCATCTCTATCCATCTTAGTAACTATATATGTGGCAGATTCTGCGGAACCAAGCATATTCTTAGCCACATTAAATCTCGCATTAGGATCAGTGTATTTAGCCAAATGTAGTGCAGTTTTATTCTCTACATGAGTAGTCTTGAAAGATGCAACATCTTCTTGTTTTCCATTGAGCCAATTTTGAATTACCTTGGCATTTTCAACTTCTTTTTGTTTCAATCCTAACATCTGATTATGATATAATCTCTGCTCAGCCATTCTATTAGCATCCGCTCCAGCTTGATCGTACATAAGAGTATTTCCAATTGTAGCATCCATCTTAGCATTAGCAACCATTGTCTTAGCGTATTCTCCTCTCCAATTCTGTATCAATACAGGCTGTTTAGTAGCAGGATCTTTCTTAAATAGACTAGGAGTTGAATTAGGATTAATTTTACCATCCTTCATGTCTTTATCTACAAGTAAGTTTAACTCTGGATCTGATGAAATCTCATTAGCCTTATCATTTACTACGTGTTTAACGTCAGTAGGATCCACTCCCATTACAAAGTATCCACCTTCTTTTCTAAGTTTCCTTGCTTTTATTTCTTTAGTATAAGCATCTCCAGCTCCTTCCCATCCACGGTATTCCATGGTATTACCAGAATATATCTGACCAGTGTTCTTAGTGTCGTAGCTGTTAAAGATATCAGTATAAGTAGAACCCCATTTAGGATCAACTTTAGCTGCTGCTTGTTTTAAATTTTCCTTAGACTCAAGCATATTCTTAGCATTAGGATCATTCTGTATCTTCCTTTTGATAGATGCCAAACCACTAAGAACTTCCGGATTAGTTAAATCGTAGTTGCTTTTTACTTTTTCATTTATAAAGTTAGATATTACATCTCCATAATCTGCAGTCCAATTAGCATTGTCTACCTTAGACAGAGACCCCAATGAACTCATTGCACTAAGATTATCTACTAATTCAGTTCCTTTGTCCATATCAGACTGAGCCTTATCTGCCATCTTGTATAACCCTTCAAATTGGATTGGTACGTATGTATTGATAAATTGTGCCTGAGCAGGACTATCGTATAAATTTACTCCCATTATATTTTAGTTTATGCTGCTACTTCGCTCAGATATTGATCTGTCTTAGATACAGGTTTTTTAGTTTTCATTTTATATATTTCAGATACTGGAACTCCTAAAGTTCTAGCCATCTGTTTTGCTAATGTCATTTTAACTTCTGGGTCTACAGCACTTGCAAATTGAGCCCATACATTACTATTAAGTAAGTCGCTGTTCTTTTGATTCTTCATCAGTTCATTAACCTGTCCATATTGACTAATCATTTCAGCATTCTTGGCCAAATAACCTCTAGCAGCTGCTCTGTTTCTAGAATTCAAATCGTCTACTCGTTTAAGTTCGTTAGTATTGATTTCTGAGTTTCTATTTGCTACGTCTGCATATGTATTTCTATACCCAGCATTTGCTTTCTGTGCGGAATCAAGAATATTTGCAGTTTGTTCAGCACCTCTTGAGTATAAGTCAGCACCATAAGCCATTGAAGCTCCAGTACCAGTATTAGTTGCAGATTGATTAAATCTCGATATTACTCTTTGTTTCTTAGCCTCTGCCAATGGAACTGAAATATCAGCTCTTTCTATTGGGTTTATAACTGAGTTAAATCTAGGTCTTACTACTTCCGGAGTTGCATTAGCAGCATTAAATGCTATTGGAGCTAATGACATTAATCCATTTCCTATAGACGATAATTTGTCCATCAAAGAACCTCCATTGTCGACAACATCTTCCGTGTCAGCGCCAGCCGGAGCAGCAGATGATTTTGCTAAAATTGGGCCATTAACTACATTGTTCTTAATTGCATCAGTACTTTTGCCAACTAGTAGCGGATCCTTATATAGTTCAGACATTCTATTCTCTTTTGTATTTGAGATCGTCTTCTCTGGCGTAACTAATTTAACTGACGCAGGACCAACAGTAGTGCCGGTTGCAGGGGTATTAGCAATATTGGTTGCAGCATTACCCATTACATTAGATGAATATCCGGGAACCATAGGAGCCTCTACTGATTTAGTAGCAGTCTCTGTAATCCCATTTACATTAGGAGCAGTTCTTTCGACCATCCCAGTAGGATTTCCCTTTGAATCAACAGTGACTCTTCCAAGCACATTATTTTTAAATCCAGTGTTATACTCTTGAGGAATACTATTTCTTAGTTCATCAGCATCAGCCTTAGGAATATATAGTTCTTGACCATTTTTATCCTTATAATACAATGGATTTGCTTTATACATTCCACTTTTAGGATTCGTATTATAATACGTTTTTCCTCCGACTGTAAATGCGACCCCTTCATCGTATTTAGGCAATGAAGATTGTCCTTGAGCTGCTCCTTTCATATACTGTTGAATCATAGTATTCATATTAAGTAATTCTGTTTGCTTATCTATGTTCTTTTTATTCAACTCTGCTGTTTTTTTATCTAACAGACCAGAAGGTCTTTTGCCAGATAGTATTTTATCATTATTGTTTTGCATTTTTTCTAATTTTGCAACTATATCCGCTGGAGTACTTTTTCCTCCAGGTATTTTGTATTTTGGATTAGCACTATATATAGATGATCCGTCTGGTAAATTTACCGGAACTGTGTCTGGATTGTTTGGATTGTACTTACCAGGAACAGTCATAACTCTTCCTGTATTTGGATCCTTAATCCCTTCTTCTTTTGCTACAAGAGCATTTGCTCCTTTAAAATTAGCAGATCCTTTATCCATTCCTGGAACTTGATAATTATTTGGATTACGCAAATCATATTTAGATTGCACGACATTGCTCATATCCATAATTCTAGCAGCATTGGTATTTATCTTTTCAGTTCTAATTCTATTCTGATTAGCCTGATCTCCAGTAACTGCCTCGTAAACTCCAGCTCCAGCGCCAATTACTCCACCGGCAACCGCTCCCCATGGACCTAGTGCTGCTCCCATGCCTGCAAATTTAGCGGCGTTTGAGCCTATCTTTCCAACGTATGATCCGGCAGAAGATTGATCTGGAGACAAATTATCTACAATATCAAACACGCCTCCGGCTAAATTAGCTCCTCCAGCAAAGTTGGCTTGTGTTAGTCCATCTTTAGCAGTACTTGCAAAGTTCCATGTGCCATTTGCAAATTTAGGAAGCTGTTTATTTTTATTTCTTTTATTATTCATTATATTTTAGAATATCTATATATAGTTTTGATATATGGTATAGAGAAGTAATAATTACTGGCTATATCCTTTCTTTTAAATTCGTAGTTACATATAATATACTTACCTCTCATTCTCTCCTGAAACATATTTCCAGTTCCAGACGCTCTTGGTATTGCAAATTTATATGTGCCCTCTCTTGGGATTATTTCGTCTCCAGTTATAGTATAACTATTCTGCTTATCGTTACTATAACTAGCAAACGATAATTTAGCGGAATTGGTTGGACCAGTTGTATATTCAACGTTGTCAAACACTTTTGTTTGAGAGTATCCTTCATTGACTATTAGCTTCATAAAGGATCTCTCATATACGCTATTTGGAGTTAAATTATTCTCGACAACGTAGCTATTGCTATTATGTAGGTAAATTTTATTATCAGCATCTACCGAGTAATACTTATCCTTAAACTTCAGATAAAATCTTGGAGTAGTTGATAAGAATGATAAAAATGATTGAGCCGATTCTGAGTAGTTTAATGTTTCCATATTATTCATTAGTATTTATAAGACCATTAAGCGTCATAAGTATCTCTCCGTACTTATCATCATATACTGCAGGAATTCTATTCTGAGCATTCAAAGACGTTTTGCTCTTATTTAATATTGATTGTATTCCCTTCGCGGATGATAATACCATTCTAGTAGTTAAAGATCCGGTAGAAGTAGGAGCGTATGTTGCTATTTGAGCTTTATTATGATCAAACCAGTATAGTCCGGTATCTGAGTCTATTATACCGCCAATTACTCCATATTTAAATCCGTTAGATGTTGATATATAGTCATATCTAGTCAATATACCGCTAGTACCTAATGTTAGTGAACTTATATTATTATCTGTAATTAAAGACCTCTCGTTTACTGATACCGTCCCAAATGCATTTTCTTGCCAGAAGAACAGCTTATCATTAAATTTCTTAAGTCCTGTTATTTGTCCATACTGAGTGTCTACGTCTATATAATTGGCTATTTTAAATGTGGCCCACTTATCATATATTTCATCATTAGTTTTTACTTCCGATGAATATATTCTGCAATCAAAATTCTTATTTGGCTCATTAATTAATAAGGAAGATACATACCCAATCCCAGTCTGCTCACTTGAATAAGCAGAATTATATGAATATTGTGGCAACTCTTGTGAGTACTTCCACGTATTACCTACCGAATTGCCAGGAGAATATACGCCAGGTTCTGGTCTAATAGCAAAATTATAATCACTAGCTACATATGACTTGGAATTAACCAAATGCAAATTTATAGAAGATTCTAATGGGATTAGTGAATTAATATTCTTAACCTGGGAAACTATATTTAAGTTTATTTTAGCTAAATCGGTACTTCCCAACGTATCGACCATTGGATCTGTAGCATATGTCATTGTGTAATCGAACAATCCAATAAACGTATCTCCTCCAAATACATCAATAGTTTCTGTTGAATTATTTAAATCTAATTCAAATCCAGTTGATATATACTCAGTAAACTGCCTATCTAATAAAGAGGATCCACCGTAGATATAAGCATTTAGCTCTTTTAAATTAACTACAAATGTAGATAGTGCCATCGCAGTTCTATTCTCTATATTTCTGTAACTACTAGCGTAATCTGTATCAACGTCATATATACTTCTCCAATTGCGCATTCCGGTAATAGATGGAAGTGATTCCTCCATATTAAAATTAAGAATAAGTCCTGCTCCGTGAGGACCAAATGACTTCCCTTTTGATATGGTCGACCTCTTACCATTTTTATTAGTGGATTGAACCCCATCGGTAACAGGCTGTGTAAAATTTAAATATTGGGAATTTCCAATACTAATATACTCTGACGCAGAAACGTCTTTTATATTTTTACTTCCGTCTAATAGGCCAGAATATTCAATAGAATTAATAGTAAATGTATATTTATTGTCATCTAGAAGGTCCTCTCCTATTTCGTTTATGTCTGCTCCGTCTATATCTTTATAGGTCAGATTATAGAAAGTTCCTACTTTGTATGCGTATTTATTGAAATACTTAAATGAAATTCCTAAATAGTTATTTTCTAAAATAGTAGAATTTTTTACAGATGGATCATCATCGTCTTCGCCATTTATAGAACTACTTTCAAATCCATTTCTATAATAATAATATTCATCAGCTCCATCCGGATATATTCTAGTTACATTTGATCCTAGCGATACGATTGGATTATTATAAGAAGAATCAATGTCTTCGTCGCTCAAGACCTGTAAATGTTCAATTCCAGCAAGTCCCATTAAAAATAATTTACTAGTAACTCTTTCGGATAGATTACTGGCTCTATTTTTTCTAGTAATGTCTGCGGCTAGATATATAGCCGTTGGGTATTGTTTTGAATCCTGTATAAACGATAATTGATCATGTTCATTTTTGCCAAAATATACAGACCAATCGCTCAAAAGGGGTGGAGTTTGTATTGGATATATTATATCAACTATATCTGCTATTTTAATACTTGATAAATTGATTAACTGCTCTGAAAAGTCTACACCATAATAAGAAGTTTCTGGATTTATAAACATAAAGTTGTTGTAGGAAATTATTTTTGGATCAGAATTTGCCGTATCATTAAATAGTTGCTGTTCATAATATAAGTTACCAGTAGAACCGTAATTTTCAAATCCAGTTATCATATTAGAAGAAGAAACAGCCGCATTAGGGATCCATTCCTCCGATGACATTACCGGAGCAACTCCAAATCTTCCCATAGATATCAATTGCATTGGTCTTAATGTACCATCTATCCCAAGATCTAGTATAGGTTTCCCACTATTACTATCTATATGTTTTTCGTTATATATTCCGATTTTTTTAGTAACTCCCTGAGCGTATATAGTTTTATTGTTTATATCTCTTTTGGCTCTGACTATTTCAATTCTTTTTACATTAGGAATTACGTTCAGATTCCTAAAAGTAAATGATATTCCAAGAGGCTTTACTAAAAGCTCTTGCTTATTTAGTAGATTATTCGAATCATATCCATTACTTCTATATTCGGATGGCATTTCAAATATACTTGACTCCCATGAGCTATCCTTATAATAGCCAGCAGGAAATCTTACGTCGGCAATCCAATGAGCAGGGGATTTTCTACCTTTTTCATCATAGAATACTGCAGCAAATCTATATATCTCATCTCTTTGATAAGATTTAAGTACATTTGCCAGATATGGATTTGCATAATTTAATGGACCTTGATGATTTGATATTCCAAAATTAGACAAATTGCTATCTGGATGACTTCCATCCGATTTAAATAGCCTGATAGAACTTAAATCTCTTTTAATATCCCCGATTCTAGCAGTTCGTTCATCTATATACTTATTTGCACCTGGAGTCGGTATAGACGTTCCTGGATTTGAACCCCAAAAATCTCCATATGATTCTATAAAATAAGTATTTGTAAATAAATAATCTACATTTAATCCAGTTCCGCCAAGTTTTCCATCCTTATTGTATATATATTCTAATTCAGAGTATCTATCTTTTTTATATATCTCATCGTGAATGGCATCATGGCTAGGCAAAACTGCAGATAAAGAGTCCGCATCATATTCAATTGAGTCTAAATTAGATCTATATAGTTTTGTAGTGTAGTTGTAATCATATACGGTTTCCTCAAATAACATTGGAAGAGATAGAGTTGTTGGATTAAGAACCCCATCTGTAGTTTTCTGATATATACCAGTAACATTACTCCAAGTACCATAAACCTCATCATATACTCCATCATGGGAAATAGAACATGTTATGTCTACAATTGGCATTCCAGATAAATATTCATTTCTATACTCCATTCTCAAGAAATCACTTCTAACGTCTCCTGCAGGTATAAACAATGTAGATGTAGTAATAGAATGAGTAATAGCTGCATGGCGAACCGTAATCAGCATGTCTTGGTTTGCTGCAGCATCTACATATACATACATAAAGTAATCTTCCCAATTTACTTGTATTGGGTATAGATTAGTTATTGGAGTATATCTAACAACGTTTATTATAGATCCAGTCTCATTTCTTTTAAACTGATAACTTCTAGTATCATAAGTATCTATATCCCAAGTATCTTCTTTTGTATTTGCAGCAAATAGGATATTATCTTTAGACTCTATATAATTAGGTATAAATAAATTACCTCCAATTAAATTAAATTCATTCTGTGTTAGCTCTCCAATCGCAGACACACCGCCATCTTCCATAAAAACGGAATTCCCAATTATATCTTTATCTATTTTAGACTCTTTAACTATAGATATTATAGGCTGTTTCCCATAGTCAAAATAATATACTGATATTAATTTTATTCTAGTAAATAAATTTTCAGAAGGAAGATCTATTTTAACTCTTACGGACTTGCTAGTAGGCTTTCCATACACATCGCCAAGTCCAGTCCCTAGGTATTTAATACTTTTATCTTCAATATCACTTGCGGAAAGGTTAATCGGAGCTGAACCTGGACTCAGCATGGTCTCAGTCCCAGATGGACCATATAACTGATAGAAATACTGTATTATTCCAGAATTAAGTTTACCAGATCCGAGTGATGCAATCGTAGGTTTCTCTAGAAATGCAGAAGGGATTATGTCGAATATAGAAGAATTAGTGACTATAGAGTTTTTTCCATCATTAGAACTTGCTATATTTATGCTTCTAATAAAGATCTTTCCATCTGCCCAGTATACCTTAATATTATCGTCATCTTCGTATCTTGATACTATACTTATTGGAGTATTTAAATCTATATTCATAGATATTCCATTTATACCAATAAGACTATATAGAATTGGAGTTATTCCATCTGGTTTAAACTCTATCCTATATATCTTGGTATTTCCACTAGATATTACATTAGTAAATAAAACACCAAAGTCTCTAATAGTAGCGGAGGCAATTACCTCTTCCCCGGTTAGAGAACTATCCACTATTGTACTATATAGTTTAGTAGTAGGATTATATGTCTTTACGTCAAATTTTAAATTATATATATCTTCTACCGGAGATAGAGCTCCAACAGATCCAATATCATCTGAAGATATATGTACGTTCTCGGCGTATCGATATTGACTAGACTTAAGTAAGCTCAAATCTAAATCCATATCCATACCGCCGGCAAAACTATTAATAGTCTCTTTTCCTATTGTGCTAGCCATTATCTATTAAAGTTTTTTATGTTTTGTCTTTTGCCTACAGACGAGTAAAAATCAATGTTCGAATTCATTTCTGGCATCAGTTTATTCCATTCGTCTTTTATATTCTCCATCTCATCTTGATTTGGCATCAATGATTCTCCGTACGCCTGTTTACAATAGAAGTTCCAGGAATTTCTTATATCGTAATATATCTGTCTTTGCATTTTCCCTGACAAATACTCTGGATATTTTAGTTTCATTACTATGTACCAATAGATAGCTTCTATATATGAAATCATATCTGGCACCATTGGGTATCCATCAGTATCTAATGGAATTGCATCATAACTTAATCTTACATATCCCATTCTAGGAGAAGTAGATATAAATCCAGGCTTAATAGAATACTGCATTAAATATCCCTCAGTACCATGGTTATGCTTATTTACTAGATTAGTAAGTAAGGTTCTTACGTTCTGATTGGTATTCAGGATCTCCAATGCTGTCTGATAATCCATTTTATTGAACCACGTATAGATTGGATCTTCTACGTATTTATTGTATAGGATTTTGGTCATCTCTATCAATTCTGCGTCTGGAACTATTCTTCCATTATCATCATAGACTATAGAGCCGTCATCAGACCAACAATCAAATGATCCAGTAGCCAATTTCATTGGAAACCATGGTCCATTAATTGTAGCTGAATATGACACGCTGTTCAATCTAAATAGATCGCTAGGCAACGACACTTGATGTCCCTTTATTTGCAATAGATCGGATCCGTCTTCTCCAGATATTTTTCTAGTAAGTTGTCTTACTGAGCCTATCTTTTCCAGCGCTTCTCCAACCCATTCAATAAAGTCTGAATTTCTTTGTGCTTCTTCTCCTAGATCTAAGTCGGAATAGACTTTTGCAACTATCTGTTTTGCTGATATTAACTTGTATACCATGTTATTTTTCTATATAATCTTTTTTATTTTCTTTTATTAGCGAAGCCAAATATCTCTTATTCCTTCTAGTGAACACCATCTCATATGCCTTGTAAAAACCAACTAACATGTTTGTCTTGTCCCAATGGAATCTATAAGAATATCCATTACTATGTTCATTAAAATGAAGTATAGTCTTATCGCTCTCTTTGGTAGCCTTAAAGTCTACATGGAGTCTAGATCGCTCATACTTGATGGGCTTTCTCTTTTCTATATAAACTAATCCCATTCTACCGGGTATTCTTACTTCTTTTGAATTGTCAATAATCTCTTCTGATAAGAACTTAAAGTAGTCTACCAATATTGATCTAAATACAGAGTACTTGACAGTATATAATTTAGAACTTGCAATATTAGTTAAATAAGACTCGTAATAATCTATTATCGTATATGATTTTTTATCCTTTAGAGACTGACGCATTTTCTGTATCATTTTTAGAGTTATTAGAATTATCTACCGGTATTGAGAATTTAAATTCTTTTGCGAATATAAGTTCTTTCAATAATGGTATCATATTCTCCGGAATTGGATAATTCTCATCTCCAGTTGCATTTGGAATAGCTTCTAGCGGATTTACAAACACTCCTTTTACGTTTATGTATTCTAATTCCCCGGGACCGTCTAATTTTATTCTATCTTCGGATTGGTACGCAACATAATCATTATGAACGTATCTCCTGTTCTTTTGTTTATTACTTCTAGCCTCTGTAGTTATTTGGATATCATTTCCTAATAAATCAGTAACTGAAGTCAATCCAAATACAGAATTAAAATCTAATGTCTTTGGTATAGTTATAGACGTAACTAATTTATATGCATCTGGTCCTTTATAGCTAGAATTAGCAAATACAGAAGGGGATACTATACTAGACTGAATAAGTTTTATATTCTTAATTTCTTGAATATAGTCCTGATTAAGCCCTCTACCTTTGTCAATATCCTGCTTAATTAAGAATGCTCTATATTGGATAATCCACTGCTCAATTTGTTTTCTGTTTAGAGATTCAGACTCCGATATATTATTAGACCTAGCCTCGTTAAGGATGTCGTCTATAATAGAATTTAATGTATTAAATATCATTTTTTATTTTATTAGTGGTTTAACCAAATAGATTATTCCTGCCACACTTACAACGCCCCCACCAAAATAGAACCATTTTTCATTGCGCTTCCACCATGTTTGTGTGCCTTGTAATTCTTTTACTAGTTTCTTAGAAGTTTCGTCACATGTGTTATACATATCACGAACTCTAATGATTTCTTTTGACTTTAAATCAATAACTACAGAATCTCCTTTAATAATAGAGTCCTGCTTGTTTATTATTGACGACTTATCTACAAGGTTTAAGTCTTGCTTAGCTATTAGAACTTTCTGTACTTCTACTATCCTTTCGCATGCCGGTAAGGTATGCTGGGTAGAGTCTCCAGATTCAAATTTGCCTAATAAAGAATCAACATCATGTTTAATGTCAACTATCATCCTATCTCTATTAGAGATTACTTTTTTCAGGACTGCTATCTCTGATTTTCTTTCAGTATTAACACTGTCTATTGCATGAATAATTTTTTTAGCATCTGCAGTTTTAACTGAGTCTACTAAAAATTTCTCACGTTTAATTTTCTCTGACTGCTGTATTAAGTTGTCTACTCTATTGCGAGTGCATTTATCAGCAGAACCAAAAATTATAAACGTAGTCAATACCGATATTAGCAAAATACTAATGTAATTTGTTTTTATAAAATTTATTATTTTCATATTATTATAATTCAGAAACATCTAATGCTCTATTATAAAATTTTACTTTTTGACCATACATATTATTACTTCCGCCATTCCCAAATATAATTGGATTAGCTGCAATTTCAGATATTGCGCCTAATGATGATATTGATGCAGAAGCTGTTAATATATTTCCAGCATATACTTTAAAAGTGTTATCAGCCCTATTAATTATAATAGTAAACCATATATATACATTTGAATAATTCCCAGCGGAAGCTATGCTTAGTAAAGAAGATACAGACGAATCATCTGTTAACTTACATGACATCCTGGTTGCCGTACTTGTATACAGTCCAATTCCCATGCCAGTTCCACCGTAACCTATAGTAGACTTAAATATTTGTTGATAATTATTCGAAATGGTACAGTTAACATAAAACCTATAAGTATAACTTCCTGTTCTTGGATAGAACTGTGGACTACTAATAGGTAGCGTTATATATTTGGCTATTGCATTAAAATAAAAGTCTTTCGTTGTGGAATTGAATACTGGAGATCCTATTATGGTTGCATTATTACCTTTACCACTTAAATCATACCAAATAGTTCCAGTTCCAGGATATGAAGAAATGTTTGTTGCATCTAAACTTAGGACTAATCCTAATTCTCCTGATTTAAAATTACTTGCTATTGCTCCTATCATTATTTCAAATCTCCAAATAATTTAAATGTAGTAGAACTCTCAATTATTATTTGAGCCACTCCATTTTGCGCGTTAATAATTACTTTACTTCCATCTGATTTTGCAGTAGTTCCAGAAACTCCAACACTCACTTGTGCTGCTCCATTCTGACAAATAAAGAACTGTTTCCCTGTGGTTAATCCGGTTGGGACTGTTACTACAATAGGAACTGTAGCGTGTTCGCAATTAAGCATAACATCCGAATCAGAATCTGCTAAATTGAACGAAGCTGTTTTTTGAACGAACGTTATTAATTTATCTGATTTTGTTGTGTCTGCATAATGCGTATGATCCCCATATGCTGCAGTAGAGTGTGATGTTCCAAATCCAGGAAATGATACAAGACCAGAATACAATGAATTTGCTGCATTATCTCCAGTATTTGTTCCACTAGTATTTGCTAGTCTAGAATCTATTGTCGTAGTATAGCTAGCTGTTGTATTTGTAAGCACAGAAGTAATTGGTTGCTTCCCATTCAACTGTGTTTGTATAGAGCTAGTAGCGTCATTATAATACTGTTGATTATCTGTTTGATATCTTCTATTAGTAACCTCAGTAACGTTATTTGTAGTTACAGTCACCGCTCCAACTAGTCCATTTACCGATGTAACTTCATCTGAATTATCTGATTTTTCTGGGACTCCACTATCGTTATATATAAGCCAGTCTCCCTGTTTGAATGTAAGTCCAAATATAGTACCTCCGACTGAAACATCATAGACATTTCCTTTTTTGGTAACATCCGGATTTGTAAGCGTGGGTATATTTGTAGATGTATCCCATTGTCCTATATATTTAAGTAATGTGGATGGCAAATTTGCCAATGGAACTTTTCCTCCAGAATCAAGTGGCGCATAACCATTGCTTTGATTCTTATTAGATATACTTTCTGGAGTAAATCCTAAATACGATACTATTTCACTATTATTATAAGATGGTTTATTAGTCTGTTTTGCCCAAGAAGGTACTGTTGGATCTGTTTCTGATGTTAAAAACCCAGCTCCATTGGTTAATTGATTTGTATTAGTTGGTATTGTAGGCTTATTTAATATTCTAGCATCCCCACTAACGGCATTCCAGTCTGAATTAACATTTTGTTCTGCATTTGAAGGAGCGTGTGCAATTTGAGAGTGATCGTATGCCGTCTTTCCTCTATCTCCTCTATAAGCAGTAGTAGACGTCTCTCCAAGAGATATTCCTCCAGAAGTATTTATCTTTTCCTCTAGGAATTTCTTTGTAATAGAATTATCTTGATTTAAATCATCGTAGGTTAAAAAACTATCCATTCTAGGCAATTTATCTGCCACATTCTTTCTATATTGTAAATTGTCAGAATAATTCTCCTGTACATATTGAATTGCATCTGCAACATTTATAGTACCAAATCCTCTATATATATCCCATTTAGATCCATCTGTAACGCCAGCTCTATATGCAGTAGCCCTTGCAGCTTCTCTTATTATCTGCCAATTTGCTCCTGTTGATAATTTAATTGTCTTTAATTTTCCTCCAATCAAAGGAACTGCCCAACTCTGTTGTTGTGCTCCACAATAGCCTGCCAATGTAACATCTATCCAAATAACAAATTCGGTTGATTCAGATGGAGTAAATGCAGGGCTGCATCTAAAAGACTCTCCGTTTAATATTTCAGTAGCATAAGTCACCTCTTCATTATCCCCAATGTATCTTGTAAATTTATCTCCTACAACTATGTTTTGAGTAAAGTTAGTATATCTATATCCATATACGATTGTTCCTGTGACGTCCGTAGTCACTGCGGCGATATCACTTTTTAAATTCCTTTCTGGATAAAAAGGGTCAAGCGCCTCAGGCCTTAAATCTTCTGAAAATTCTAATCCGAATCCAAATGATGTTCCCTCTTGAGTGGTGGTATCGTTATTTCTTGCAGATACGGCAATACAGTCTGGTATAAATTCTAAAACAGAAACATCTATTACACTAATAGTACCTAACGGAAGTGAACTAGGTCTAGGAGTAATATCCATTTGTCTAAACACATTATCAAAATGAGAAGTTATTGATAATACATTTGGATTTCCTGCGGATCCCATCCATTCAGAAGAATCTACATATGGGACTATTGTCATATTAGCATTATATTCTTCACAATATGTAGGTAAAAAATTTGGCCCGACGATAGCATAGTTGCTTATTGGATCTAAATAGCTTTTAATACAATCTATATCAATATCTATATTCTTACAAGCTGCTTTAATTATGATTTGATTCTTTTCGGAATGCCACCCATCATGCGCGTTATGATTATTTATTATATTCTCTCCTAGATTGTATAATTTACTATCATATTTATTTATTCCGTCTACTACTGCATTATATTCTATCTTAATATAAGATATGTCGGCATTCTCAGATATCAACCCATCTGTATCTCTTAATAGAAACCCAGTACGGGTTGCTCCATTGAATGCATCAGCCGCCCTATAGTGAATAATAGGACTAAGACTGACAGTTCCATATCCAAATTCCGCCTCCAAATAAACGTCCTCAATAGAATACGTAGTGAAAACGATCGAGCTCGGCATCGATATCCATCCATCCTCCCATAAAATATCGTCTTTATCTATAGTAACAGAATATTGCCTATTTATTGGACCAATTGAATTTAATGCGTTCTGAACAGCAGTACTAATAGGCTTATTTATATCGCTAGTATTATCTACATTTGACAGTCCAATATCGCTTTTTACTAAATTGATTATGTTATTGACAAAATGCTTATTATTTATTACTAGACTAGATACGTCAATTCCCCCGCCAGATCCTTCTATAAAAATATTTCCAGATCCCAATATAGAGTTTCCATTAATAGTTTTTATAGTCTGCCCAGATATTAATTGTATCTGAAAGTCATTTAAACTTTTACCAGAATCCTTAATTAATTTTCCAGTATTTCCATCGAATGTGGCTACGTTATTGTTTTGAGAATATCCTGGTCCTATCACATCTGCATGATCCTCTTCCGGGCTTAGTCCGGCAATAGGTTTCCAGTATATGCCATTCCAGAATTTAACGATAGAGCCGTTTGGATCTTCGGACATATCCATCCACAGTATTTCCCCATTTGGATATGGAGCAATATAGTCTGAAAATATTCGTATATTGGCTTTTGTATTCATTTATTTTATTATATTTATTATCATTCCGATAGCGATACCAGATAATCCTGCTAGTAAATCAAACCAACTTGCTTCGTGGCCAGGTGTTTTGTAATCGTAATACTCTTTATATAGTGAAAATAATAAAGCAAACCCTGCACCAATAAAGTACCAATGCCCTAATGTGGTTATAAAATAACACAAAAGAAAATGAAGTACTTTATCAGATTGCAGAAGTTTAAATAATCTTTCCATTATTCTTCTACAGGATGACGTTGTTAGTTACAGGGAAGTCATAGAATTCAGCAACAATTCCACCATCTGATGACTTCCAACTCCCATCAGAAGGGTAATTCAATTTTATGATTGCTCCTGATGTAGCATTTTCATTAAATCCAACGTACACTAAATTCGCTACAGCACTTTCCCATGCAATACTAACTTGTCCGTTAACTCCGACCATATAAAGAGGTTGTGGGGTGTTATCCTCCATATTCTTATCAAACTCTAACGTAATTTGTGAGCCATCTTCATTAGTGTAAGCATCAAGTAATTGAGGAGGAGATGTTACATTATTAGTTACAGGAATATTTTCAAACGGTTGAAGTAAACCGTAATCAAGGGATTCAATTGACACACTACCATCAAAACCAACAAATGGATTTGGGTTATCAAGAGAAACAACTCCGTCTATCAAACTTATTATAATCGTATTATCAATAACACTAAATACTATATTACTTGATGATACATTATTTAAACCACTAAACGTAATTGCATTTACAAATTCAGATAGATTGTACCCACTCATTTTCTTACTAAATGTAAGAATAACCTTATCACCTGTAGTATTAGTTTCAGCACTAACTAAAACAGGAGGTGCACCACGTAGGCGCTGTTTGATTGAGATAGGATAATCAGTAATATCTCCACTATCACCATTGGATATGATAATTATTCCCGAATCTTTTGAATAATGTATAAAAGTATCCGAACTATTGTTGGAATCTTGTTTAGAGCCAATATAAGTCATTAGTTTATAATCAAAACTTATGTTGGCATTTATGTCTGGGGAGTTATTAACCCAATCAATCTTTAAATAATTACGTTCATCAGCATTAAGTACACGTGCTACAGGCGCATCTGTACCACTTTGTGTAAGTAGTGCTTCATAATGTAAAAAGTCAGGAACTACCTTATTAACGTCAAGGTACACTTCCATAGTAGTACCATTGAAGCGATAACGTTCAAAAGTAGTAGGATGTACAAAAATTGTATTTTGACTGATTGGAATGGAGGGGATATTTTCATTTTGGTATGAATCATTCCAATAACTCCTATTTCCCATAAGGTAACAAAACGTCAAATTTTCTTCGACTAACTTAGAAATACCAACGGACACAACGTTTAATTCTTCACCACTATATACAACGTATAATTGACCAGTAGCAGTGGGTATTTCTGAATCACTTTCTCCGCGCCAATAATCTACCAAAAGGAAATCAAGTTTGGGTTTATTTATAAGATTCTCTATATCAGCCTTTGATGCAGGAACAATAATATTACCTTTCTCATCTCTGATCATTAACGCTCCGTCGGGGCCACTATTAAATAGGATATTTATATTATCCATTTCGTTTGTATTATATATTCCCATATTATACTATTTCTATTGTTACTTCTTCTCCATCTGTAATAGCTAATTCTATTTTTTCAAATAGATTATCAAAGCAGATTTTAGAGTTTATTACTTTTCCTATTTCCTTATTTTGTCCAACCAACAGACATCCATGCGTATCTTCAGCAGTGTTTCCTGGATGAATTCTTATACCTTCAAAGCCCGGAACGTCTAACAGTAAAGGTAAATTCCTTTTAAACCTATTAGAATAAGTAATAATAATCTTATATGTTCCATATGGTATTGCAGTTTTACCAAATATCTTGCCTTCTCCGGCGTCGGTTAGATCACCATCTTTATTGAAGTCTCTCACTTCATCCTCTAAAATGTCACAAAAATATGTGTCATTTATAGATAACTTACTTATAGTGTAGGTAGGCTTAAGTGCCACTCTTTTTGATTTTAATTTCATGTTCTTTTTATTTATATGTATATACTAACCATAAACCCCTCTTTTTGGTAAACGAGTAAAATGAACTTATTGTTTATACCTAATTGTTATTTTAACGTATATTTTTGAATATATTTTAAATAATATCATTTTATGCCTAAATAAGGCTAGTAGAGGCCTATATAAGCCTGTTTAAGACACTTTCTTCATAAATATGATAAACTTATCCAAATAAAGTTTGACTGTCTTAAATGCACTTTAAAATGCGTTAAATCGTATATAAACAAAAAGCGCGCCACTGATGGCCAGTAGTGCGCTAACTGTATAAAATATATTCTATTTTAAATTTTTTGTATTGCCTTTAGTATTTCAAGTTTAAAGTCATAGAAACTATTTGTCATTGCCCCAAGTAAATTCATGATCTCTTTGTGATCCATTCTATTTTCTTGCTTATCTCGCATAGTTATGTCTTTAAGTTCTTTTATGTCGTCTGTATTTTTTACCTTATGCTCTTCCATGTCGCTTTTAATCGACAAAAGATCTTTAGCATTCTCAGCTATCTTGACGTTTAAATTGATAAATACAGTTCCTATTGCAGCCGCATTCGCAATTAGTATTCCTAGTGCTGCTAATAAAAATTGGGGCTCTAAAACTATTCCCATTACATTACTCCTCTCTTGTTTCTATATTAGTAGTACTAACAGTACCTTTTGTTCCCATTTTCTTTGAATAAGAAAATCCTGCAATCGCTCCAGCTATTACACCGGCGGCAGCACTCCCTAGTATTACTAAAGATTGCCCCATATCTCCATCTACAATAAATAATGCAACGGTATCAGCTATAAATGCCACGCATCCAGTAATTAGTGCTATAAAAGAACCAAACTTACTACCAGATGTTTTACCATTTGAATTACTCATTGCTTCCGGAAATGAAAATTTTGATGGATCTAATTTATTCATTTTAAAAACCTATTAATCATCATTAAACCTCTTAGACTTCTATCAATTTTTTTCATTTTATTAATATGTAAAATTTAGTAAATATAGAGTTAATATTAAACTGTATACTTACTAAGTATTTGCCAACCAAGTAAACCATCCGAAACAACCACTATTGCATTATTTTTTGCTAAAGCATATGATGACGAGGTAGTATAATCACTACCATCCAATGTATTTGCTTCTGCGGATAAATTATAGGATGTTTTAATATTAATATTGCTTGCCGTTGTATGAATGTTTTTAATTGTATATGTTTTCCCAGCTCCAACAATATCTGCCACTGGAAGTGTTAAAGTATTGTTTGTTTCCTCGCATAAGAGTATTTCGTCGGATATACTCACTTCAGACGAAGCAGTAGAAATAAATCTAACCTCTTTAACTAACCCATAATTACCTACTCCATTGATGAGAACATCATTTTTTCCAGTAAGACTAACTATATTTATTCCGCTAACTAAAGATAATGTTGGATTTCCATAATCGCCAGGAGCAACTATAACTGTAGTACGAACTGATTTAGCTTCTGCTTCTGCATTTACCCCAGTTATTTCAATGCTCTCTGAAGCAGATACACCCATTCCCGTTTTAGTAGCTATTACATAAATGTTTGGACCTTGATAGTAAAATGTTTGTCCTTTATATATTGTAGTATCGTTTAAGGTTCCAGATACACCTAAATATCTAGGCATAGTCTTAGCAACTTCATAAACTGCTTGTAATTCTACTGCATTTTCAGTTGGAGTACCTGTACCATAAACCATTACATAGTTGTTACCATTTAATTCTGGAGCAGGAGGAGTATTATCAATTAATGGAGTATATTCAGTTCCATTCCAGTATTTTAAAGATGATCCATAAGGATCTGTTTGCAAGTCAACCCAATACGAGTTTACGTTTTCTGCTGGCTGAGTAGTACCAGCGTATATATTTACAATTGATTTATTATTCATATTGTTTATTTAGTTTAGGAGTTGACTCCAATTAATTTAATTTATACCAAGAAGTTCCGTTGCTAACAACAGTAATTGATTCGTTATTATCTAGAAATAATATTCCTTCGTTAGTAGTAGTATCAATTCCATCTATTAACGATACTGATGCTAATCTAACCTCTGAATATATATTTAGAACATCTCCATTATTCACTGACTCTGGTTTATCATATGCCAATGTAACTGTCTCCGCGTTTACGGTATCTATAATATTGTAATATTTAAATCCACCTCTAACGAAGTATATAGATTCTCCGCCCGTAAATAATGTGTTCAAGGCTGGAGACCAACCCTCTCTTGTAAGTGTTCTAATTGCAGAGAAATGACATTGAACTGGAGTTATATTATTTATGGATTTAATTGTATATTTTTTGTTTTGGCTAATAGTGGCTGACGGAAGTGTTATTTTCTTTGCGCCATCTATTAATACTATATCATCAGATGATCCAAGAGTAGTATTAGTTGTTTTAGTGGTAACATTAACTTCAGAGGAACTATTTTCTAACGCAGTTATTCTCTCTACAGCATATCCCAATGAACTTTCAATGGACTCTATTGTAGACATAGAATCTCCTGTTATAGAGTTCTTTGTATCTTGAAGTTGTTGGGTAGTAGCCATTCCGGCCGTAAGCACACTAGGAGCAAGTAATTTGTTCTCTATTGGGTTAATACCATCTATTACTGGTATCTTTGTTGATCCACTAATGGCATTAATAGAATCCCATTGAGACCACATTTTATTTTCTATATTCATATTTTATTTATTGAAGTCTCATTAATGTATCATTCTCAGCCAACATATATCCAGATCCATATTCCATAGACATATAGTTATTGGAAGAGTATTCATGTACGCTGTTTTCAATTACTATATTTTTATTGTTAGTAATCATATGGGTTAATATATTCTCTATATGTCTAACTTGATCATATTCATAATCTCTGTCATTCATATAGTCTATACTTTTTTTTGCACCTAAAATAGCTATTGCATATTGCATGTTTTCTATTTGGTTTTCAGTGCTAAATGATAGTATATTATATATATGATTAGCAAAATTCTTTATTGTATTTCGTATATCTAACATATTATCTGTTGTTGTTTATCGACTCTAGACTAAATTCTCTGAATCCAAGTCCACATATAGACAATAATTTCTTATAATATATGTCTGCTATATCAATATTTTCCATATCACATGAATGAATTATCATCTGTTCTAGGAAGGTAAACTCAGTCATTTTTTTATCGAACTTATTATATATACCATTATCATTAAATATGCTATATAACTTTATTCTATAAGAATATAATTCATCTAAATCACATATAGAGATCTCGTCACTACCATGAACTAACGATGTGGTTATTATGTTGGTTATTCCTTTTGTATCAAAAGAAGGATCTGATGTAACAAATGGAAGTATATCATCAAGATTAATTACTACAGAATAGAATCCATTAGAATCGGTTGTAGATGGAAATGAAATTAGATCATTATTGTCATTGATATGATATAATACAAAATCATCTATATTTATATGTTTTCTTTTTAAAGTAATATAAAAATTACCAGAATCGTATGGAGCGCCAGATATATTGTCATTATATAATTCAACTACTAATATATTGGATTTCTTCGAGAAGTATGCTTTTTGTATTGTTATCATATTATATATTAAAAAAGGGGAGGCTTTAACACCGCCCCTTAATTATTAATTAGTATTACTTAATTATGCTAATCCAGCCCAAGATGCGATTTGATCGCGAAGAGCTTCAGCATCTCCAGCGCCAGCACCACTTGCTATAACATAAACCTCTGCAGCCAAATCAGTAGATTTAACATATTGATTATCTGGACTCTGATAAGCTCTAGAATATTCTAGTACTAAGGTATCATAAGTTTTAGTTAAGTCAACGTTTAATTCTGGTTTGATAATAGGCCATTCTGTACGATAGGTAATTCCTTTATATCCAAGAGCAGCTTGTTCGCGATCTCTAACGATATATGGATTTCCTTTTCCAGGTTTGCTTTCAGTAGTAGTAATTGTAATTCCAGGAATTGCATTATATTTACTAGTGAAGAAGGTAGTTGGATTGCTAAAATAAGCAACAACTTTCATGCTAACTTGAGAATAAGGAGTAATAGCTTCTTTCCCTTGAGTTGCGAATCCATTATCTACAACAGATTTAGCAGTCATTACTACGATACCAGCGGTACCATTAGTAGCAGTAACTCTAGCTCCCTTGTGGGCATTAATTCTATCAAAGAATTTGGTAGCCATAGTGGTGGCAGTTTCTCCAGCGGCGGCAACTACTTCATAAGAATGAGTAAATTGTCCTGGATGTTCGAATAAATCTTTATAGATTACTCTAACAACATAACGATATCCTGAAACTACAGTAACACCAGTGAAATCAATAGTCGAAGCGGCAACTGTTTTTGCAACATATGCACAGGTTCCGTTAGGAGTGATTGATTTAACACTATTTTTTGCGATAACTTGAGTCTTAGCAATGCTAACTCCGTCTGCTTTTACATATCCAAGTTGAATTGAATCTGCAGCGGCAATACCGGTAGTAGCCATAACTGCGCCAGTAGTTGCATTTATAACAACAATATCTCCAGCGGCTAAACTCGTTCCTGCTGTATTTACTTGTGTTCCAACAAATACAGTATTAGGTTTTTGCATCATAATTTTTTAATTTTTTTAGTTAATTTACTTGTCGACTCAGTTCATAACTATCGTTTAGCTCTTCTACTTTCCCGTAATTGGATTTCCACGTCGATACTAAACTGAGATCTTTTTTACTCAATTACTTGAGATTCCTGTGAGTAGGTTTGATACCTGCTGTCGGAAATGTTTTCTAACGCCAGTCTCACTGCTAAGACTATGATTTCATCCCACATGTGGTCTGGCATTATTTCTTTCCAAACTCCATCTTCATAGTATTTCAATGAATTTTCGTTTGAATTTATATCTTCTAATGTTCCTAAACTTGTAAATCCTGTACCTACTAAAAAGTATCCATTATCATTACATTTATAGAATTCATTATTATATGTATTTTTATAGTATTCTCCTTCGTAACAATATGTAGTAGCAGGAGTAGCTAATTTTGGAGTAGAACCATCTTCTAGAAAATACCAACCAGGATACCAGCTAATAGATTTTGGTTTCATTAAATATGTCAATGAATAGTTGGATACAATATAAGTTCCATCAGTATATAAATCTATTTTATTATCAGCGTATACTCTAAGTGGTTTTGCTTTTCCTAAATGGTATATATGATCTGAAAGAGTATCACTTAATTTGGAATCTAAATTTTCAATAGTAGTTTCAACTACGTCTGTTCTTTTTGAAACTGGAGACTCGTCGGTTGTTTTTATATTTACATATTCTCCGAGTGCGAACCAATAATCATTTGGATAAGAAGTAGAATATACAGTATGTCCATTAAATTCAGATACTGCAAGTGTAGAAATATTAACGGTTTTAACAAGAGTTCTAAGATCATCTGATCTCTTTTGATCCTGTTGGAATCCTAATTTGTGCGAATTAACGCCAGAATATCTCGTCTTAGTAATTCTAGTAATCGCCGTATTTATCCAGTAGTCCTTTTCTTCAGGAAGAAAGGATGGATAACTAGCTATATCGCCAGACTTATCTAGTTCTAGATTAAATGCTCTATATGCGTTAAGTAATGTCATATTTATTTACTCTCTATTTCATTTAATATTGCCATCTTCAAATCTCCGTTAGAGTTATTCTCCAAGTAAGCAATAGTGTCTTCTAATGAATTTCCGATTATCTCGGTACCATAGTAATACACATTTTTAGTTTTTCTCATTACGTTCTTAGCAAGAGCTGCTTGTATAACGTACTCAGTGGTTTTACTTTTATTGTTAACCCACTTAATAAAGAATTGTTCAGGACTTTTTTCTATCAGTTCAAATAATTTGTTTTCAACGAGTTCCGCTGACATTGTATCTGCTTTATAACCAAATAATCGCAAGCATTTACGCATATCTTCGAGAGATAATTTGTCAAATTCCTTGATGGCATCTCTTTTGCGTTTTGCAATTTTGTTTGCTTCTTGCGCTTCTGAGTCTTCGTTTATTAATACATAGTCCGTATTCTGTCTTATATCTGTAAGTCCGTTAGATACTCTTTTGTGATTTCTCAAGAATAAGTATTGTAACTCATCCCAAGGTATTTCAGTATTTAGTATTAACTCTTTGTTTGTAATTTTAACAGCGAACGTGATCCAATATTTGCTCCATGGAGCTAATGTGTCTTTATCTAATCCTAATAGTTTCTCCAATCTGGCTGCATCTTCTTCTGTTAGACCAGTATGCCTGTTTCCAGATCTAGTTAACATAGGTGCAAGATAGTCAAAACAATTTTTATATTTTGTTACTCCCGACCAGGAGTCTTTTTTCTTATGACGTAATATTACTTTCATAGTTTTATAGTATTTATTTTCATTTATTTAATAAGTATAATGAAACACTCGTTGGCATGATTGCCAGAAAAATAGGTATATGCCCCAGAACCAACCAGGGCATATAGTTTTGTTAGTCTTCAAGATCCATGATCAACTCACCACAAGCACGTGGGTCGCGAACCATGATACCTACTTCGCCTAAGAAGTGTACTGAATAACCATCTTTTGCATTTGAACGCAAAGTGTTAACAGAAGAAGCATATCCTGCGCCAGGAGCTACAGAACCAGCATTATGCCAAATTGACAATTCGCGGCCTTTTCTAGCTACTTTAACAATGTTAGCTTCACCATCTCTTGTACCGAAGTCTAAGAAGGTAAATCTGTAAGATTCAAGTGGTTTACCAGTGATTGGGTGTGTTTGACGGTTAGACACGATATCATCATACAATGGCATGTGTTTAACAGTTAATTCAATACCATTAGTCATTCTATAGGTAATGAACTGTCCACCTAATACTAATTCTTGACCAGAACCTGTAATAAATTTACTATCAACTAAAGTAAATGCAGATACTTTTTCTTTCAATAATCTATCGAATTCTCTCATACCCATTTCGCCGGTGAAAGCAACAAACTTACGTTCGTTAGTTCCCAACATATTGTATGATAAATCAAATAAGAAATCTTCCAGCAATTCTGCGGTTAATTCAGTATAATATCTACGATTTGAAGGTGCAATTTGCTGTAACAGACCTGCTCCAATATAAACTGGACGACCGTTAGTACCCATTAAATCGGTAGTACCATCAGCATTTGCATTATATTTCGAATATACCAATTGTCTTTCAAGACGTTTGTACCATTCTCTCATAGCTTTCCATTCTTGGAAGTCAGACCATAAATAAGAAGTTTTTCCTGTTTTAGGATCTTTCAAAGCAATTGCCAATACTGTACTGTAAGCAGAACCAGTAATATCATAAGACAAACGAACGGTTGTCAAGTGATTGTGCAATTTGATATGAGTGTTATAGTTTATGATATCAGCTTCTTCAGAATATTCTTCATAAGCAGAACCTAAACGAGATACTTGAGTTCCTGGCAATAAGTATTGATAAGGAACGAAAGAACTTGCTTGACCATCAGCCAAGAAGCAGGTATAAACCCATTCGTTACCATCTTGATACGGTGCGCCAGCAACACGTAATTGATATTCTTTGTTGTCTAATTCCAAGATTGCTCCAGGACCAAACCATTTATCTTCCAACCATAACATGATTGGTGTATTTCCAACGCCAGCAGAGGTAGTGCTCGAAGAAACTTCTGAGCCATTCCATTTTGCAGAACGAATTGCTACAGCGCGATCTGAGTCGATCATTACTGACCATCTGAATTCGCGTTGATCGATTGTCATAGTTTTTCCAAGACCACCGGTTAAGAAGTCTAAAGAAGAGCTATAACCACTATCTTTTGTACCGAATACATAAGATATTACGCTAGATACTTCATGCGGTTTAGTTAACAGCGCATTCGATAACATATTTTCGTCAACAAGATCAGAAAAGATTTTACCTTTGTATAGTTGTAGGTTATTTAAAATTCCATTATCCATATATAAAACTTAGTTTCATTTAATTATTATTGGGGTCTTCGTAGTAGTTGTGAAGAAGCTACAGACCATAGCGGTGTTGGAGACCCATTATTTATTTTTGATTTTGAACCACCTACTTTGTTTGAATTTAATGTTCTTCTGAGTTTTTCAGTTGCATTGGTTTCCCCATCCTTCCTTGCATTATCAATTAAGACATCGCCTTTCATTGTAAAATATGCTGACTCAATAAGATTCTTGGTTTTAGATGCGTAGTCTTTTTGATATTTCGTACGACCATCGTTATCAACCTTGAATATATATTCCATCAAAGCTTGCTTATCCTGCTTTGGTATTTTAATACCACGTACGTCTGTAAGTGCTTCTATTTCTCCAACAACGTTGTTGTAAAAATTTTGTTGTGCTTGCAACGTTTCGACCTGTGAATTTTTCTGTGCTTCTAATAGCGCTTCCTTCTTTTTGACTACATCCACTTTTAAATATTCTAATGCATCAGAAGCTTCATCTTCTAATAAGTCTGCATCTTCATATTTTTCTAGCTTTCTCTGTATTTGAGCCTCAGTAAATCCTTTATCAAGTAAGAAATCATGTAATACCACTCTCTGCGTTCTTTCGTCGGAGATATCAATATTATCATAATCTATTACTCCACCTAAGTAATCAAAATAGTCTTCTATCTTTCCACCAGACTTCACAAACTCATCTATCTTAGCTACATCGTCACTTGCGTACTCTGGTTTGCTGTTAGATTCTACTACGGACTTCATGTATCCTACCAAGTCCTCTACGGTCTTAGGTTTTTCGTCCTCAGGAACATCAGTCCATCCTACTGATTCTGCAATGGCATCAAAGAATGCAACTACTTGTTCGGATGGTTCATCATCCATATTAGCGGCGTCATCTACAGCATTACTGTTGTCATCGGATTTATCATTATCGTTTTTTGCAGGAGGTTCTGAATCTACATCATTGTCTAACTTAGATTTGTCAATATTGTCGTCATCTTCTACAGGATCAACGTTGATATTAAATGGATTGTACTCTGTATCGTGTGCATCATATGGATCGTCCATAACTTCCACATCTTTCAGTGTACTAAGGTCATTCGCGCCTACTTGGTCAAATATGGCTGAGAATCCTCCCAATATATCATTATCTTTTTCTTTCATAATTATTTATTATAATTGTATTTTTATTTTTTTCTAGTTATAGTCATATTTTTTATATCAGATACATCGTATTTGATATTAGTTGGCTGCATATAACTTAGTATTTATTGGTTTCACTAATCTAACCGGGCTTAAATTCTCATAGTATTTATCATAATCCTCTTTGGCCGCTTCTACATTATCAGAAACATATTTATTGGCCTTTAGATTATTCATAATATTAACTACTCTTTTACCATATAATGGAGTTTTCTTAAAATCTATTCCTTCATCTGGAATTGGAACTCCATATATGCTAGTTGCTCCATTCAGATCGTAATGTCCTTTCTTTATCTTTCCATATCCATTAAATGCCTGTATCTGATATTCTGGAGTATCTGGTAGCCCTAATTTCTTAACCATTTGCCTACCATAGTCTAACTTCTCTTTAATAATCGGAACTCCGTCGTCTATACCTGCTGCGGGCCTTCCATAATCATTTGGATTCAAATGAAAGTATGCTCCAGGATTACCTTTCTTTCCTATCTGCCCATCTCCAGTCTTGCCAGATACATCACCAGTCTCGGCATCAGATATAGCGTGTGCCATATAAGGATCTACATTGGTTTTATATGACTTTAATGCCATTTTGTATGTAGGACTGTTCTTATCAACAGACTTAGTTACTACTCCTTCTGGAGTTTTAATTCCAATAGTCTCTCTAACGAACTGAGGTATTTTAGATATATCAGCAGCCTTTTGAGCAGGCGCAGTTGCCGCTTTCTTTATTTCTGGACTAAACCAGTAATTATAATTTTCGTTTGGCATATTATATATAATTGTATTTATGGTCATCTGTATTTGATATACAAACAACATCATAAATAGTATATTTAACTTATATTTATTACTTCTGTCCGACCACTTTGTTCTTCAGTGCGGTTTTTGCTTTAATTTGCTCGCGAGCCATTGCAGCTTTGTCTTTAATAACTTGAAGGTCCTTTTCATGTTTCATTCGTTTTTCTTCAAGGGCCATCTTATCTTTTTCTAATGACACTTTCTTATTTTCAATATCAACTTGATTCTTTAACTTCTTATGTTCTACATCCATTTTCATAGATGCTTCTCTTTCTTTCTGAGACGCTTGCATTTCCTTATCCATGATTCCAGCCTCCATCTGAGTACGCTTAATACCCATATCTGCTATCTCCATTGGATCTGGTATACCATTATTATTTTGGTCTAAAGTCTGTTGAAGTTTGTAAACATCAATCTCAGCAACTGTAATTCTAGTCTGATTATCAGTATCAATCTTATATTTAGTCATTTCTAGCTCCTGTTGTTTCATTGCAATCTCTTGCTGTTTAACTTCATTCTGTGCTTGAATTAACTGCATTTGTCTTTGATTTTCTTGATCGGCAGCTTGTTGATTCTGTTCAGTTCTCTTCTGTTCTATAGATCCCAATCTTAATTTAATTGCAGATAAGTTATCTAATGTCATGATCTCAGCGATATCCAACAACGAAGCTCCATTCTGCATTGCAGGTTGATAAAGACTTTTAACTGTTTCAAGATTCTGATTTTCTTTACTAGAGTCAGATACAAATATGTCGAAATCCTCGTAAAAGAAATTCTCGGCTAATGTCAAGAACGTTCTAGTAGAATCGTCTAATATGTATTGTAATTTAGTTTTCTTTGAATCTCTCCATGCTTCTTTGGCTGTATTCAATAACATAGTCATTACATTTCTCTTGCACTGATTGTGCATCCAGAATAATGGCTCTGTTATATGACTAGATTGAGTAGTAGCTCTTTGTACATTTCCTACAAGTTCGCTAGTAGATATTTCTCCTTGTCTTTGTCTAGACACGCCAGAAATCTCTCCAATCATATCTTCGATCTTAGACATAAGATTAATATACTGATCAATTACATTAGCCATAGTTAAATCCAATGCGCTTACCTGGTTAAATTGAGCAGGTTTACCACCTTCACGACCAGGAATATCCCATCCTTCTTCGTATGGATTAATGAAGTTTACACCTACCGCAGACAGATAATGCATCCATTTAGCAGCGTCAATGTTCATAGATTTAGGAATCTGCGTAATATCCATTGTTATTACTTTACCTTTATCTCTAGCTAATGCCAATTCTAAACGATACCATATAATGATATACATATATTGCAATGGTTTCATTATAGATACCAATGACTTAGAAGTAGAGTTAGAGTTATTATAGATAACACCTACATATGGTAATTTCTGTGAGTTAAGATTATCAGCGGATACGTGTTGATATTCTAATGGTTGAATTCCTACATATAAGTCTTCTCCAATTCTATATCCTTCCCATACCTCAATAATCCATTTCCATTCTACAGAGATCTCATTTCCAATCTTCATATAATCTTCGCTAACGATAGTTTGTTGAACTTGTCCAGCCTCATCAAACATTGTTACGAATCCTATCTTCTTATATGATTTCCATACAGCATGCCATAAGTTGATCTGATGATCATTATTAAAGTCATTGCTATTGCTAGTAATAGTCTTGAATTCATAGTGATTATAGTCTAATGCCCCAGTCTTTAAATCATTTCCATATCTACCTGTAACTGGATTTTCTCCACCTAATTCAAGCAGTTTATTAAGATCTGACTCTTCCATTTTATCGAATAGTCTATCATATACTTCAGTATAAGACATCCTCATTCGTCTACATGCCCAGTCTCCGTCTTCAATGAATTCAATATCAGGAGATGTGTCATGTGAAAAGTACATAGGATTTACTCTTTCTGCATTAGGTTCTCCATTAAGTATACCTACATAGTATAGTTCCTTGCCAGAGATAAGGCCATCCTTGAATCCTTTATGAAACTCATGTGGTAGATTTAATTGCTCTTTCAGATAAGCTAATGTATGGTAAGCAGAACTTTCTGCGATATCCTTATAGGATTGACCCATATACTTGCTAATCTTATCAGGTGGCATAATCTCTCCACTCTGTAGTTTCTGTTGAAATTCTTGTGCTCCTTCTTGAGACATACCCGCCATTAACTCTGCCATAGTATAGTCTATAAGCATCTGTTTTGACTTATCCTGTATATCGGAAGCTGCGTCCTGACTAGTTCTTATTACTCTAAAGCTAAATGGGTATTTAGTCTCTTCTCCAAGTAATAAATCAATTTTCGGTTTAATTATATTGAAATTCTGTGGACTTGCTGGAAATCCGTCATCTTGTTTAAATGGATCTGTTACATACTTAAGATCTTTCTCGTTGAAGATACTATTATACAAATCGTATAATGTTTGCATCTCTTCGAATCCTGTATGCTCCTGTCCATTAGGAACGGTTTCCCCCATTCCAATAATGTAGTCTACGCACTGTTCTCTCCATTCTTTATCTTTCTTATTGATTGGTAGTTTTTGTGCTGGAAACATCGTTGTGTTATATTTCATAAAGCGCTTTAAAATTTTATATTATTTCTTCAAAATAACTATTGCTGCTACTTCCTGTTGTTTCGAACCAAGCTCTGGAAAACAGCGGCATATCAAACAGATCCTTTTTCTTTTCGTATCTTTCTTTCTGCTTAACATGCGTATTGTGTAATTGCTGACGATAAATCATCAGACATTGTAATGCTCTAACGCGGTCAAAGTTTCCTTTGTCATTATACTGTATAAGTTCCTCTAATAGAGGTTCTGACAATATCCTAGTTAAGTTCTTTTTGCCTGGAGCATATTCTTCATTTAACCACTCCTTGATTAGACCTTCCGAATAGTCTATAATTTGAGTAGTCATGTGTATTCCTTTTCTTCTCTGTACTGTAGATTTGCCTATGATATCACTAATAATATCTGGTTGATCTGCCAGTAAGTAGTCGGAATGCTTTTGTGTAAAGTAAGGAAATATACCCTTCCTTTCATTTTCATATAGTAATCTAGCATTATAATACATTAATAGATTACGTACATTTTCATAATAATCCTCTGCCGTGTCTGGTCTACCCGTATACTCAGCAACTAATATATCATAATACTCTTCAAAGTTCTGAAATCTCTTGTATATAAATGTAGCTCCTAAGGAATTAGTTCCTGCCTTATCATGATCATAAGGGTCACATCCTGCTATATATAACTGTCCTGAAGTATCCTTATTAGGATGCTCCCATATAACTATAGATCCTTCTGTTTTGTCGTCCCTTCCGAGTGGATACTTAGTAATATCTCCTTTCTGCTTAACGGTCCAATGTAACTCTCCATTAATCCATGATAGATCACCAACTTGTTTGTGTGATTGTAGTTTCTTATTAGTTCTAATAGATGCTAATTGATTCATCAGATCCTTCTTTGGAAATATATTACCAGTAAGTTCTAATACAGCCTCCTGTGGAGTGATTGGATTTTCAGCAATATACCTATCAATTGCTCTTGAATCAGAAGATCCGTCTATTACCTTTTGTCTCTCTTGTATTGCATACTCTATAGCTTTCTCTTTAAATGTATTACCATTATGGTCCATATAAAGTCTTTTGCTATACATATCTAATACAGACATATTAGCATATACAGGAACAAAGAATCCGCATTCACTAGCCGAGGCGCCATCATCCCATATGTTTGAGAATGATTTTACGTTATACCCAGATGGATTATAGAACAATTCTTTAAGCCCATCGAACTTACTTGCACTATCACCACCGGTACCAAAACAACACATAAGACCGAATGCTACTCCATCTTCCTCTACGGAAGGTCTAGCTATCTGCCACGCCTGAAGGATATCTTTAAACGATCCACCTTCTTCCCACAATATAAGCTTACCACGCTTACCACGAGCCTTATTGGGATCATTCTTAAGTGTTACTCCAATAATCTCAGATTTATATCCAATTTCTATCTTATTACCCATTTCATCGGTAGTAAGAATAGAAGCACGTCTATGCATCTTAGTATTAACTGCTTGACGTTTCTTTGCCCATGCAGTATGTTCGTCCATGAAGTCCATAATATCCCAGGCCTTAGTTAAAAGACCATCACGTACTAAATATTCTGTCTCAGAGGCTATAGCGTACGATTTAGAGCCCGGTATGAGATAATAATTCCTACAGAGCATAGAACTACCCTTAAAAGAATAACCCTTACCACGAGCCTTTAAAGTGACCATATGCTTACCTTCATCCTCAGCCTCCTGAACACCTAAGAAGTAATAATAATCGTAGTCGTAGAAATCTGGGAACTCCCTTACTTTCTCTCTACGTTTCTTTATTTTCCCGTGCTTGTCCTTATAATCAAACTCAACAAGTCTTAGAATTGGACAGTAATTTAAATAGAAATAGTTATATCCACTAATCCAATCTCCATCTTCTGCGGTATATCCATCAGTACATCTAGACTCCTCTGTCTCCCAGTATTTGAGATATTCCGTAGTGCCACTCGGTGCAAAACAGTAAACCCCGTGCTGCTGGTAGTGCATGCACGGGGCTCGAAATTTATCAGAATTTAAAATCTTCTTACTAAAATCGATCATACTTTTTGTTTGTAATTAGGCATTGTACCAAGCTACAAATTTATTCCATTGTCTTTGAAACCAATTTAATTTAGGTTTAATCGGAGTAAGAACTTCTTTCTCAACGGTTAATGAAATTTCTGCAACTGGAACTGCAAGAATTGTTGCTTTTGGTTTTTTATGGTAACGTTTCTTATATGGTTTCTTTACCAAAGGTGCATCTGTAATTACAGGAGTTTCCTTAATTTCTATAGTAGGAGTCAATACTGATTTAGCAGACGCCTTAGTCATTGTTTCTTTATTCATAATTTATTTATATGATTATAATATGTATAACGTTGTTATTTATCTATTGTTTGATTTGTATGTTTCTTTATACAACCAGACTCAATTATCTGATCTAGTTTTTTAGAGATCTTGTATAGCCTATTTTCTAAATGGATAAACCATGAAAACAAAACTATTGATAAAAATGAGGACAATCCAATCATTGTCAGCATTATATTTAGACCATTATTTTCTAATATATATGTCATAATTAGTTACTTTGAACAGTTCCAGTATCATTACATTCTTTACCTAATATCTGGTCAGAGTTTTTATATTTTGCTCTTTCTTCATCTCTTTTTAATTCGTATACCTTATTAAATTCTACTAATTCTTTTGAATTAATAATAATAAAGTCTTTCTCTCCATTGTATCCATACATTTTGCATACGATATCTCCTGCTACACAATTAACTATTTTAGATCCAAGGATTACTTCACATGGATATTCTACTAAGAACATATTATCAATTCTATTATTCATAGAAGCATGTTCTTTCAATTCTAATGTATCTGGATTAAATGCCAAGGCTACATATCCGTTTTCACTTAATATTAATTTATTCATTTTATAATATTGTTATCCAGCAACCTGGATTGTTTTTATCAACTGAATACCATTTGCCATCAATTTCCATTGGAAAGGGCAAGATGCAATCCATATTATCGTCCTCTATTATATCGAATGCCACTAGGAGGTCGAATACTATCTGGCATATATTATGGAAATCAAATCTAGCTTTTGTCTGCCTAACAAAGTGCAACCCAATCTTTAGTGGTTCTTGGAACCCACGGACAGAGTCTTTCTCCTCGTAATATTCCTTTCTCGCTAAGCATATGAGTTGCTTGAGTTCCTCCACTGGGAATAAACATGGTTTTGTTTTGTAATAAGTTACTTCCTTCCGTGAGGCTGAGTAGTGTTGAATTCCCATTTCCCTTAAGAATCTCGCTACTGTCTTTGAGTGGAATACCCCTTTGCTTGTCGCAATTTTGGAATTCTTCGAACTCGGGATATTGCCATGAAGGAATATCATAGAAGATTTCTGCCCACCATTTGGATTGTTGATATTTTCTGTATTCTGTAGCATATTTCCATTCTTCATAATTAATCCATAGGTTTTTCATAATGTGCTTTTTTGAAGTCTTCATAGCTCATCCATTTGTACTCTTTATTTTCTTCATTAAAGAATGCTATTACATATTCTCTATCTGTTAGTTCATAGTATTTAAAGCTATTAAACTTGTTAATATCTAACATATTTCCAAATGGATCCTTTTTAAGCAACTCATCAAATTCATCTTTTGATATATTATTATTCTCTATATGATTATCCTTTGTTAAATTTTCAAAAGAAACTCCTTTATATAACTGCATATTAATCTACTTTTAATTGGCTTAATAATTTAATTAACTCGGATTTATTCTTAATTACTCCTCTATAAACAAAAGTATCGTCCTTTTTTATCAGTACCATTGAATACTCGTTGTCATTTGCCCTCCAATTAATATATTGAAGTTTTATATCAAAGAATCCTTTTTTAGTAAATACATAGTCAAAGTGCCAGCTATTTAATTCATCTGAATATGATTCTCCATTTCCAGTGAATTTAAATCCAAGACTTTCTATATCTTCTTTATCTAAGTATTTAACTCTAATTGTACTTAGATTGGAGTATCTATAAATCTTCCATGAAGACTCAGTTAACTCAAATACCATTTTCTTCCATTCGGATGTACTTCGGGCTAAGAGTCCTGGCTCCTGTTGTTCATATTCAAATCCTACATAGAACTCAGATATGTCTGGCTCATAATATTTATTGTCCATTTCCAAATATTGTTTTTGCTGAATATACTATTACTGGAACTCCTTTTAAGTCAATTGACTCATTGGAATCCTTTGCAAATATTATATATCTTAATAACTGCAATGCTGCAATATCATATATCTTAGACTCGTCTTCACATGTTAATCTTATTATCATTGACAATTTAGTATCAGTCTTTCTTTTGAAGTATATCTGAATTACTTTAACTCCATTAAAATCCCCAAAGTCATATGAGAATATAACATCATTTTCAGTTCTTCTCATTACCCTATCAGATCCTATTTTATTAAGAAGTAATATTAATGTGTCTAGTTTATTTTCCATAATTCTCCATTATTAATTGTCCATTATTAATTGTCCGGCTTTTCTTTGTGCTTGTAAGTCGTCTAGGAATTCAATCAGCATATCCATTGTTATTTTATTATATTCTATTAGAGTCGCTTGACTTAATTGATTGTATAATCCAGGTCTTAATTTGTATTTTCTATTCATAATAGTATATATTTTCTGCATTGCAATGCGGAGACAACAGTGTCATAATTTGCTCGTAATGCTTATTGGTCTTTACAGATAGAGGAATAAATATTTTTTCAAATGTATATCTTCCTAGACTAAATAATCTTTGATTAGTAAAATCCTTATCATCTAGTATTAAAGTCTTGTGCGAATGACCGTAGTCCTCCGTTAATATATCCATCTAATTCTTTTTTAAATTCTTTATCTATATACCAAGATATATCCCCGGTCGGAGAATCTTCTATCAATTTTTGTCTGATCACTTCAGTCCAGTATTTAATAGACAAATCATACATTCCTTTTGTCCATTCTTTAGCCCTAACCATTATCTTGCCTTTGGTATTTCAAAATGACCTATCTCAGATCCACCCTGTACTCTACTAGATTGCATATCCTCTGTTTTAACCTGCTTGGCTAATGAGTCTAATGACTTAACTACTTTGTCTAATGATCCCATTGCAGACATTGCCTCTTTAACAGTCTTCATATCCATTGCTCCAATTGCTAGGTCTTTTAAGTATAAACTAATCATGTATACTGCATGTCTAGACGAATCTAGCAACTGCACTAATAATGTATTAGAGAATTCTAAGAATGTAGACTCGGCGTATAGAACGTCCTCTGTTGGAATCCAATCTTTCTTAAATAGCTCCTTTCTCAATTTAGTATCCCTATATTCTATATCACCGATATTTTCTACATAGGGACTACTATAATGATGTTTAAGAACTATGTATGATATTAGATTGGTTGCATAGTCTTTGTCCTTATAGTTATTCCATATTTCTTTAAAACATGGTATCCCTAACATATATGGATGTATAACTACTTTTCCTCCTTGTATATCAAATAAATTGCTCATTTCTTATTAATTGCTATTAGCATATTATATTCAAAATCAGTCGTATATCCGTTTTGAGTTATATCTGCAATAAGTATGTGTATTCTCGGCTGTTCGATTATCATGCTCATTATGCTTCTGCTGTTTCAGTTACTTCTTCTACTAGAGGTTCAATCGTCTCTATTTCTTCATTAAATTCTACAGCAGTTATATCCGTTATAGCAAGGCTACATATTACATCTCCTGGTTCAAATATTGCAGGAATTGAATCTGTATTAGTTTTCATTTCGATTACTAATTCATCATATGTTCCTGGATTAATAGTCTTTAGACCTCCAGCAAACTCTACTGAGTACATTGACGCATCAACTCTCGGGATGATCATTCCAATCTTATCAAGTGGCATCTCAATCTTTAATCCAGTTCTATATACTAATATTAATCTTCCGTCTCTACCAACTCTCGTGTTGATATCAATACAAGTAATATTGTATAATGATCCGTTTAATTGAGGAATTCCAGCTTTTTCACTAGTTCTTTTTACATTTATCTTATACATATTAACATCCGCCTTTTTTGGTTGGTTTCTTTGGTGCTGTTTTCTTAACCATTGTGTTCTAATTTAAATTTAAACATTTTATAAGTAGTGCATGATGCACCTTCGTTAACGCACTTAAATGCTTTGCGTTCTTCTTTCTTGCAGTTATTAAAACATACTGATTTTCTGAATGCATCTAATGCGTATTCTATTGTAACTTTTTGTGGTTGTGGTTTTTGATTAGCCATTATTGATTATTTTTTAGTCTTCATGTATTGATGCAACATATTAGCAAATCCCTCTACAAATTCCTCATCATTAGAAAGCTCATGCTTTCCCATATAATCTAATATTCCATGAGTGAGTTCATGAAAGAACGAGGTCTCCATATAGTCCCTAGAACATACATATCCATTGTACTCATTTGCTAAATATATCTTTCCCTCTGGAAATATAAACTTACCAACTTCCTTACCCATCTTACCATCTGTGATCTCTGTCGTAATGGTAGATCCTCCTAGCATAAAGCTATTCGGGATTAGATTCTCTTTTAATTCTTTCATCTCTTATTTTGTAGTAATCTTTTTTATGTTCATTCCTATATCGTCTCTTTAGTCTTATTTTAAATAAGTAAGCAAACATCATTCCTTTGTCGTCATCAGGGTCTGCTATTCTCCTATTTGCAAATATAAATGGATGGTTACATATCTGTGTTATAACTTGCTTCGGTATACAATACTTTAAAGACAGTTCATTATAAATATCTCTTTTTTGTCGTAACATAAATAGTATATGTTGGTCTCGGTCTACTATATGTAATTATATATGTAGTTCTTCTTCTTTCTGGCCTAGTAAAAATATAATTATTTTTAAATCCATAATCAAATTTGGTATAAGACGAATTATCTTTTTCCGCAAATAGATTAAAAATTCTACTAAACAAGCCAGGTCTTTTATTATATCTATTGCTCATCTTCTTTCGCTTTTAAAATCATTGTTATTTGAATAGTTTTTCCTCCAATTAGGATAGGCACTAATGCCTTGTTAATAACATAAAAGTTATCTTGATCCTTTACAAATATTCCCTTTGCTTTGTATTTCTTAATATACCTACTTAGATTATCTTTAGTAACTCCAGTTTGGAGCATAACAGATTTTCTATTCTCAGCACAATCAATATTCTGTCTAGATCGTTTTGTTTTAATTGGATTTAAGTAGAGATCAAATAGCAAGGATAGTAAATATACTTCCCTGCCAGTTAACTCCAATAAACCATTCATGCTATGTAGAAATTCATAATTCAACTTATTTACCGATACGGTTTTTATAAGTTTATTCATTTCTCAGTTTCTTCAGTAAATCTATTAAATTATAATATACTGTCATTGCTTCATCTGCCCATTCGATTACTTCTCCTGAGTAAAATTCATCATCAAGTACTTTTTCTTTAAGATCGCTCAGTTTAGTTTCGTATTCATCAATCTTCTCGCCGATACGTCTATCAATTTTAGAAACATATTCTTCTAATGTGGCACAGTATCTTTCTTCTGATTCTAAAGCTCTTTCGCATTCTTCTAATCGTTTTGCAGTCTCCTGATTGGACTGAAGTAATTCTTCATAGTTCATGTATGCTGATTCTAATTTATCTTCAAGTTCTTCTACTTTAGCTTTCTTAGACACTGCTTTCTTTTCCTCGAACCATTCAGTTGCTGTAAAGTTTTCTTTAGTAATTAAATTAGGAGATAGCGATACTGATCTTGATAGATTATAATCTTCACCAATATGTTCTGTTGAGAATGAGAAATTATCTAAATCATTTTCTCTTGTTAACACGTCTCCAATTGTTAATCCGTAAATCGGATCTAATACTTCTACTGTTTTAATATTATTCATTATCTTATTTTAAATCAGGTAATTTTTTATTTATGTTCTTTTGCCACTCAATCATTTCTTGAGCGCCATCTTCAACTATTCTAGCCATTTCTGGATTGCCTCCTTGAAGTCTTAACTCTGCCGCCCACCTAAGTAATAAAGATGGAGCCAATTTATCTTGTCCTCTCAATAAGAATACTGGTTCATTCTCTGGTATTAATCCAGCCGGGTCCTGTATCCTATTATAGTCTTCTCTAAAGTGTTTCATTAGTATTCGGTTTTAGTTTATTTAATAAATCCATTAATTCCTCTTTTGTATCTAAATATATCATAAGTCCTGATGAATTTCCCATATTATAAAGTCCGCCAATGTGTGTAAAATACTCAATCCTTTTTTTTATTGGATTGTATTGTATCTTCCATTCGTCCTGACCATTCCAATATATAAAGTTTAATTTGCTTGGCTCTTGTTGGTCAACATATTGTCTCCCATCAGATGCCAATAGATTTAATGATTCAATATCTTCTTTATTCATTTATAGTGTTATTATGGATAACTATATATATAAACGTATTTAAATGAAAAAGGTTGTAGTCAAATGATATTATTTTAATAATAATAAAAAGAAAGGCCGATACAATTAAGTACCGACCTTTCATAATCACAACTAAATAATTTTTAAAAAGACATTATAACTTGTTTGCCATAATTATTGTCTTTGGCAATAGTAGCAAACTTATCTACTAATTCATTACCTGGAACACCGGAATGTCCCTTCACCCATTGTATCTCCGGATTCAATAATTTTAAAAGTTTATATACTTGTATCCACAAATCTACATTCTTGATCTTTATATTATTCCATCCTTTCTTGACCCACTTATCGAGCCACTTACAGTTGATTGAATTCTCTATGTATTTGGAATCAGTGTAAACTAATATTTTAGTACTTGGATAAAGCTTAATCTCCTCTGCTACATATCCTAGACCTGCTATCAGTCCCAGTAATTCCATCCTATTGTTTGTAGTATGCTTCTCTGATCCAGATATAACCACACTCTCTTCTCCATTTACTACAACAGAGGCGAATCCTCCTGGTCCTGGATTGCCAGAGCAAGCTCCGTCGCACCATATAACTATTTGATCAGTCATTATTTCACTATAGCAATAATGTCATAAGGTTTTACCAATACACTATCCTTGAATAAATCAAAATCAATTGAATACTTATTCGGATAGGCAATTGTATCACCCAGTACGACACTTCCTTCATAATTAACTGGAAGGGCTAGCACGATGCCTGTTCTAAAAGAAGAGTCTATCTCTACTTCCTGTACTTGCATTGCCATTATTTTATCTCCAGTTTCCTCATCGACTTCTTCAGTCTCCATAGGCACATTGACTTGTGTCTTAATTTTTATAACCTCTAGTGGTTTTACTAATGCATCTTTCTGCATTTCATATCCTAATCCATCTGCTACTACCTTAAGCAAGGTCTTATTGTCCATGTTTTCAACGCTGATCGTTTGCTCTTGAACTTTTGTAGCATCCATTTTATTACTTGTCATCTTCTTTTACTTCTATTTTTAATAAACTATCTAGCACATCTTTATAATCATGAATAGGGTGTGCTCCTATTATTCTGGTCTTTAAACTTCCATCATTAAAGAACAATACTGTAGGTATGTTTCTTACATTCTGTTCTGTGGCTAATCTTGTATTCTTATCAACTTCTATAGAGACTATATCTATATCGTTGCCATATTCCTGAGTAAGATCAATAATGGCTGGTTCTAATTCAACACAAGGCCCACACCAAGTGGCATGACAGAATACCATTACTGGCTTCCCTGTTTCAATTAGTTTGTATGCTTCTGAGTCGTTGATACCTTCCATTTATATTCTCCTTCTTTACTATCTATAAACAATTCTGGATCTATTCTATATTCAGGTCCTAACAATCCAAATGCCCACTTAATGATAAAAGGTAATTCTTCTTTGTTCTTCTCCATACTAATATAAACGTATTCTGGGCTTATTTGTTCTACTATATCTTATATTTAATTAACAATTAAACATAATTTACCCCTTGAGACCGGGTCCATATTCCAGTTGGCTTTCAATTTAGTTCCATATTCAATCCGTACGTCAGCTTTCGCCTACACCCATCAGCTTATCTCAATCTCCCCTTATTAGATACACATCCTTTCGAATAGTAACCTGCTGCATTCAATATGTACTTAAAATCTTTGATACTACCGGAGAAAACTCATTACTTAAGTAACTACAATCCGATGTCTAACCCCTTATTGATTATCCTAGGGTGAATCAGCCTTTGGAGACTGGTATCACCTATATAACGTATTTAATTCAAAAAGGTTGCAATGAAAATGAATTATTTTGCAAATTTTTTTAAAAAATAAATTTCGAAGGGCATATAAGCACGCGAGAACCTAAAAAAATTAGTAGAAAATTTATTTTGGAGTGCATATGGGCAAGCGTGAATGTCTCTCCCAGGCACTCCCCGGGGGTTCCGACCGAAGGCAAGTCCCCCGCCATTGCTCCTCTATAGCTCCCAATCAGTCCTCCTTCAGTTGGATATGCGCAGCAATCAGTTCATTCTCATTTGTTATTTGATTGCTCTAATCACATTACATTGAATGTAATATAATACATTGTCACCTTTAATATACTATATATATGGAACACATTATTGTATTAATCATTGTTATTATAGCATGTGCTATAGTAATTGCAATCCATGCGTATAACATACATAAGCCACATGTTGACACTATCATTGACCATGATAGTGAATATCAACAGGACATTGAACTTGAGTATGCACATTGATTGCACTATGTTGACAGATAACTACTGTCCCGCTATAGTTCCCATTCAATGCACCTTCAGATGAAATTGCGGAGTAATAGAGGCTGACAATGTTGCCGTCCTCTTATCTATCCAATCAAGCAGGAGCTGTACTGCACATATATCGCAGACCGTCACAATAGCTTAGTGAAAGGCGGTTTGTTTTACCTTCTAACAATCAATGTTATGAAAAAGAATGGCTTATTATGGGTAGTATTCATTATTACAATGTTTATGCTATCAGCAGTTGCTCTAAGCAGTTGCACCTATCCAAGTGAAAGACGGGCTAATGTCATTATTCAGCCCAGGGTGATGAAGCTATTTGTTGCTACAGTAGCTACTGTTGACTCTATTGGTATTAAGTCAGAAACTACATTCTATTGCAAAGCCTTTGATAGGTATGATGCAGATAGAGTGTTCAATGACTCAATAACATTGGTTAAGCAGAATTTATACGATACATACACTATTCGCGAGATAGCGCTAATTAACAATCGGTGACTGATAATTCAGAGCAACCGGACTGTAAATCCGCTCTAAGCTCACGAATAAATAAGGGACAGCCAATGTGCTGTTCCTTAACAAAGAAGCACAGTACAGCACTAACTGACAATAAAGTGGCAAATAAAGTGATTGACGAATCACCGTTATGCAAGAGAACGAGTAATGATTGCATAATGTTACAGGCTGTTAAAGTACAAGGCAGCAGCTCGATGACCGACAGAGCAGAGGTCAGTGGAAGGACAATTTGGTGCCAAATCACCGAAATGCTCACAATTATAAACAATCGAAACACCAAAGGCGTATTATGAGAGTTCCAATGGAATGACGTAATGTTGAGAGATTGGCGCCGGAATCAAAGAGCAAAGGCAACGAACAGAATGACCCAAAATCGGTCCGAGTTCATTGCGCTCTAACTTTTTTTCCCTTATAGGTCCCAATCAATTCGCCTTTAGTGGAAATTGCGGATATAATCATATCTGTATTACTTTATATTTAACCCTTTTATACATTATTATTATGCTTTATTACTGTTTAACTTTCACAGCACAGGTTGTACCTGCAGATGCTAAGACAAACCCTAACAAGGTTTATTTCCAAGGCGAATTTATCTCTAAAGAAGATGACCAAGCTACCAAAGTGATTAAAGTTAATTTATTCCCTGAAACTGATGCCCAACAAGCTTTGTGGCAGGAAATGGTTGACAACAGCAAAGTGTTGAAAGATGCTGAATACGAACCAATTCACGTTGAATTGCCACCGTATCACATGTATGACCAACGCAAAGCCGGTGAATTTATCAAACGCAAAGACGGTTCTACCAAAGTATTTACAGGTATGGACGTTTATATGCGTATTCTTACTGACAAACTCAATGGAGGCTTCCGTGTTGACGGTAATCCTAAGGCTAAAGCCGAACAAACTGTTGACCGTTTGGGTAAATGGATTGGAACAGGTGCAACTCACGTTGAAACTGTCATTAATCCTACACCTGCAGCCGATGCAGCACCCGCAGCAGACGTGGCAGTACCAACATTCACAACCACTGCAGGTAACTAATCAGTAACTGCAGATGATTTGCAGATAGTATGCACAGTAGTGTGTACTATCTGTATTTCCTTACCTCTGGATGACAATTATTTGCATTTTAAACCACGATTTTGTGGAATATTATTGGCATTAGGGGGACTATTCCTTCCACCGTGCTTTTATATTACCATTCATTCTTCTATTTTCATAGCAGGGTGACATATTATAGCGTAACACACGCATAGAGGCCATTTACAGCCTCTCTAAGACATTATCTATATCAAATGGATAGTTAGTACCATTTACAATAACCAATGCCTTAAAAGAGCTTAAAATCAATATATATGAGTGATATTCATTACGCAAAGTATATAAGATATACATTACTACCAAGTGGAAATGTATATAAGATTGAATCATATTGTCCATTAGTAAATCTACAGAAATACATGAAAGATACGATACAAAACAATATTGCATTCATAGTTGAGTCTGATCCTAAAATATTATTTCTAAATGAACAATTATTTGAGAAAGCATTACAATGTACTGACTCAAATAATAGCACTAAAGAAATAATAATGACGATGAAGCATATCGAAAGAGGTAAAGGTAGTATTATTACATACTAAACAACTAACTATGAGAACAAAGAAAGAACTAATACAATTACTAATAGCCCGAATTGAAAAGATAGGATACTTATCAAATGGACTATGCTTCCAAGTAGATATGATGAGATATATACCAGGAGATGAAAAAATCACTCGTGAAGAAGCTGATATACTATTTGCATTAATTAAGACAGCTAAGCCATATATATGGGAAACTAGATATTGGTGTCATAATGGTGTATGGAGTAGAAAGAATGGATACCAATTCTTTTGGGAACCGGGATTAGTATTACCAAGACTTGAATGGCTTAATAAACAATTAGCCAAACTATAATATATCCTTACAGATAAATACCGCTCTAAACTATTGATAGCGGGATATAAATTAGATACTGTCAGTAATGATGGATGTGTTGCGGCCTTAAGAAAGCTGTTTGTAGGAGAGTGAAATATAACCTATAATTTGCACTACAACACAAATGAGTTCTCAGCAAAATGATTAGGGGATGCCCCACTTAATAATAGGTAAAACACTATTTAATCATTGTGACCCTACTCTCCCTGTTTATATATAAATTAAACACAGACAAGAGGGTGCTAATAAAGGTGCAAAGTGGGGACTTCAAAACCGATATGTCTATAAAGCGTTATAGATGTATGTCCAATTGAAATGCAGGAGTGATAGGATAAGTCCTTAAAATCGTCAAATTAAATACGAAAGGCATAGAATCCTGGTAAGGAAATAAAACTATCACTCCGCTTCTTTGAAACTTAATCAATAAATTATATATTATGCCAACATTAATTAAATTATCAGATGAAAGATTCAATGGGAATCACCCAAATGGAATTAATCCAGGAAGTACGAAGAAAATAGAAACAATGCCGGAGATTCCAATAGTAGGAGAATGTTATTGGTTTGGTTCGAGAAGAACCTCAATAGTGACAGAAATACTCTATTTGACAGATTCAGAATATAAGTTTAAAACACTTAATTCTACGTACCTTGTAAAGCTATTCTAATGGCAAAGCAACCAATTAAACAAGTACAATATGCAAGAGATTGTAAAACAGCTGGCAAATTAATAAGAGATGGCATATATTATTGCGATTTCAAAGGAGCTGGATGTCATACTGCAGTTAATTGTATGGGTTATAAACCAAAAAAAATCATATCAAATGAACCACAAAGTTAGTTTAGAGAATGTAATTGCTGACCCTGAGGTGTCGGTAACGTTTTGTTCTTTTGTTAGTGCAATCAAACATAAGGCTGCACAGTTGTCGATCGTGACAAATATAATAACAAGGGCAATAAGATTTGAAGTGAAACACTCAGACAGAGTATCTCACAAAACAGCAAAGTTTATTGACATTAAAGAAGCTATTAACTTTTATAACAGCCTATAGTATGCCAGTAAATAAACAAGCCATTACATACAGAATTATGGCAGCAGCTAAATGTCTAGGATATGGACCAATCCAACAGACTGAATTACCAATAAGAATAACAGATGCACCAAATGCTCAGTTATTTGAAGGTCCAATAAGAATTGAAATGGGTAATGCCATTCAGTTATACATGATTGCATTTGACAGATACGATGCTAAAGCTCCAATTTATGCTAATTGGATAATAAATGTCGAACAAAAATTCAATGCAATAGACGCCAAAAAATGCTTCATTAAAGATGCATTAACACACTTACTAGACAAGAGAACAAATTTCAATTAATTAACAATCAAATTTTATCAAAAAGTTATGAAAACAAGTATCAAAATTATCATTTTCGTAGGCTTCTTGTTTGCAATCGCAGCAACAGCCGCTCTTACTTCATGCAAACATTTGCCTTGGCAAAAAGTAGAAACCGTTGACACTGTGAAAGCAGTAGCACCTGTAATGGTTGACGCAAACCTGTATCAAATTGTAATTACACGTGCAGATTCTCTTCAAACAGAATACTCAGTGTACGCTTATGCAACAGATAAATGGGATGCCAGTCGTATTGGAGAAACAAAGTATTTAAATAATGAGCCGGTGGGTAGTACTATTCGAATAGTATTAATAACGCCAATCAATAGTCCATTTAAATGCCCGGAATCAATAATACAGAAAGATGTTAAGCCTGACTCAATTGTAGCCAAGTGTAAGTCGACCGGAAAGAAACATATTGAATACACCAAAGGACCTAAAAAATCAGGAAAGGGAAAAGGTGGGTGCAAATGTTTATTTGAATACAATATAGTTTAATTTGCCATAGTTAAACAAAAGAAATGAGACCATTCCTATTCAACGCGAATGGTCTCATTTTGAAATATATAATATTATGGCAAGAATAGTAGTAGAATTTAATCCAACAATGGAAAAGTTCCTTAAAAAGAACAGAATAAAAACCATATTTGCTCATAATTTTAGAATTTGTAACTCAGAGAGATTACAAAGAATGAAATTAGAAGATGCAAAGAATATGACACCAAGCAAAATAATTGCATTGGCATTCACATGGTTTAATTCGGTTGAGGGAGAGGCATACTGGAATGGAATATCAATTCGCGCCCTTAAATGGGAAAAAGAAGAAAAAGTTTAATCTATAAATCAATTAAGATGAAACAGAAAATTGTTATAAGAGTAATTATCATGATAATAACTATTCTACTAGCTGGAATTATTTGGGACATAAAAATGCCACATGATACATTTAATGCAGTATATCAAGAGCTACGTTTTGGAGGTTTACACATGTCAATAATGTGGATATTTGCAATTGCATTAGTTTGCGAGATCGTAGAATTTTGTTCTGAAATCTTTGACTAAAATCAATTAAGATGAAACAATTCGAAAACAAATCGTTTGTAATTATGTTATATGCGATTGCTCAATGGTGCTGGACAGAAAAGAAAGTACCAAGAAGTATTTATATTTGGATAGAAGATGTTACAAACGTCTACAAAGCCAATGTAAATTACTGCGACGACAAAGACCGAATGAAAGAGATTTCAAAGGTTAACAAAAAGATTATTCATGTGGACCCAACAGAAGAGTTCATAAAAAGCATGAAAGAAGATATTCCTAATTTTGGATATCAGGATGTACGTCCAGTATTGGATGAACATAATGTATCTGAAGAAATGGATGAATTGACAGAATGCGAACGCTCTTATGGTAATTACCTAAAAGAAGGCGCGCAGAATTAATATTCTCATGTTAATTACCGAACTAAAGTGATATCTATGGGAGTTTGACGCAAGCCGAACCAGTGAACAGGGAGAAATAATATTGTGACTACTACTTAGTGGGAGTTAAGCAATATTAAATCAAACTTTGGCGTTGTGGATGGGTATTACAATGGAGGTGAGGATAGGGAGAAATCCTTGAATATTAACAAAAAGTAGTTGCCAAACCATAAAATTGGAGAAAATCAGGCCATTGGGTGAAAATCTGATTCAGTTCATTTGACCACTTAGGATGAACAAAACCACTATTCAGCTACTTAGAAGCATTGTATGCAAATAAGAGAATTGAGTATCCGTATAAAGTCGGAATAGAGGGAAGGCATTAAACCCATAAAAGTGCTAGGACGCAGAAATGCCTCTGAGGAAATCCGTATCCTTAAATGCTGATGATTAGTTAAGAACTCGAAGATTGTATGAAGTCAGTCAAAAAACCAGGGGTTCGAGGTATATAGGGCCGATTGCCTATTATATTACTTTTAGCGAAGTAGTATGATAGTCCGTGACGTACGAAGAGCGGATACGAAACTTCATACAATGCCTCGTATGACGAATCTAAAACAAGAAGGCTAAAAAATACAAATACGAGGAGGGTAGGGTTAGGACTGGTGCAGAGGGAGTGTACGTGTAGTATTTGTATGTGAAAAGCAAGCATTGGTTGATAAATACAGCCTTTACCGTTGACAATGAGTCAGACAGCCGGTCAAATAGAATGCATATAGCGCATACAGCCATGAGCATGTGGCGAATTACAGGAGCTGACTTGTCAGCGAAGCACAAAAGCCAATGCGGGTGGCGAACCTGCCTATACTTGACCGAAGGTCGCACGTGAGACAAATCGACAACAACCGATAAAGCCCTGCATGTATGATACACGTGTGTTATGTGGGCGTTATTTATTTATCTTCGGGAAGTTCATTTCCTAAACATGTTTTAAAAACTTAAAAATCAATTTATTATGGCAGATATTATAAAAAAAGATTACACAAAAGTCTGTGAAACTTGTAAGCATAGACAGTTAGGTTTTTGTCAAAATGAAAAAAGCTGGCATTATTGGGAAAGTGATAGGTGGAGATACCAAAATCACAAGGTTCGATTTGAAACCTGTAGATGCTTCGAGCCACTTTTTTATAATGCCACATAACGAGCGAGTAATATCCCTATGGGGACGCCATTCAAATGTTATATGCATTTTTACAATCCGCCAGTATCATATAGGATGAGAGCCCTATAATGACCACGGAAAACAGAGCAATCTGTCTAACGAGTTCGAATCTCATAACTGGCACTGAATTTTCTTTTTAAATACAATTTTTTAAACCATTTTTATTAAACACAATTAATTTATCAAAAATTATGAGTAAAGCAACAGTTTTTGCCACTATGTTGGCTAGTATGTCATTTGCTGCGAACAGCAATGTAAAAAAGTTATTGAAAGCCGGTAAATCTTCGGACAAGGAATTAGCTGCAGCAGCAACTACAACCAAGTTCTACAAAGAAGACCTGGATGGTTTCAAGGCCAAAGTTGATGGTATTTTGAATGCACCTGTAGCTGAAAAAGCCGCTGAGCCTGCAAAAACAAATACCGGTCGTTCTGGCGAATCTTACAAACGTAGTTAATTCGTTGAGAAAGTAAATCATAGGACTCTATAGCAATATGGAGTCCTATTATGTTTAATCAATAAAATAACAAAAATGGCAACAAAATGGCAACGCTCATGCTTAGAAGCTTTAATAGAAAGCCCAGAAGCATTTAAAGTATTTAAGGCAAAACAAATAAACAGAAAGATGTTAGATCAATTTGTTTGTAAATTATGGCCTTATAAATACAAAAAGGCAAATAATATAAGGATAAAGTCTATCTCAGGAAAGAAGGAACATACTTTACAATATGTCTTTAGAGAATTAGCGAATGCAATTAATACAATTGACTGTACGACAAACGACAACCAAGATGAAATACTATTAGGATGTCGAGATATGTATTTTAACGCAGATCAAATATATGAACAAATGTGCGAAATCGAATCAAGAGCAGAAGATAATATGTTTGATGGATGTGGAGATATGTTCTCAATTATAGCAATTGGAGAAAATGGAAGAGATGCAAAAAGAATATACGACCCAAATAGCTCAGGGCAAAGAAATATCATTACTAGAATAAAAATGCTAGCAAGCGATATAAGAGGTTCAGGAGCAGAAAGGATGCGATTCTTAGCAATAAGAAAAGAAAGTACAAACAGATCAGTTAGCGACATGCTGGCAGCTAGAGTATATTGTTTTAACACATTAATGACAATATTAGGACCAGCACCAAAAAAAGTATCGATACTGGAAAGGAAACAAATAGAATACGATTCTGTTAACATTGGCATTGAAATAGAATACAATGGATGTAACTGTCAACCTATAGGGAAAAAATTAGCACAGTTAGAGGCTGTTGAATTTAATTCTGGATGGGATGGAGGAAGTCAAGACGGAAACGATTATAAATCAGGCACTTTGCGAGAAAACAGATTAAGAATAAAAGGACTAAGAGGTATTAGAGCATTAAATGAATTACTAATTTATATGGTAAGAAATGGATGTGCAATTGATAATAACTCTGGACTTCACGTTCATGTTGATTGTAGAGATATGGATTTGAGAAATAACAAAAAGGATTTTTCTTACGTACTTACAGCAATGAAAGAACGGATGGCTAAAGATATGAAATCTATGAGCCAAGAGGCAAAAGATGACATAATAACAATATTAAGAATGAGCACTCACTTAAGAAGTTATAATAAATTAGCCGAAGAAATTATTCCACGAGTAAACATTCAATGTTCATTTAAAACACTTGAATGGAGGATGTTATATCCGACATTAGTGTACGAAACAATGATGCCGCAGATTCTTTTGGTAATCCACCTTACAGAATGTGCAAAATACAAAAACAAAAAACCTAACGAGGCATATATCCATATGCTAGGTGAAATCGTTAGAAAACAGGATAATCAAAACTTGCCAGTAAGGCAAAATTATTAATTAGTTTATACCGTGCAAACCGCTGGGCGGGGGAGAGTCTCAATGCTAAAATGCTAAGGGATGGGCAATGGGGACAGGTAATGCTGACAGCCCATGAATGACTTATAATTAATAATTAGTCTTATAAATTTTAAAACGACACAGTAAAGTCGAAGATCAGTATCTTTTGAAGGTCTACTAAGCCTGATGGGATATGATTATACTCAACCTTTTTGCAAGAGGGGGCGAAGTATCACTTACTGCACAGTTTCAGTTGTTGGGAGAGTGCAGTGATTTAGTCTAAGTATACAAGGACTAGGTCGGCTAAGTTTTGATTGGTATATAATTGAAAGAAAGTGCTCTTAAGCTTTCAATTATGTGCAAACCCAAAATCATGGTAATCCATGGGAAGTCTATTAGCTCAGTTGGTTAGAGCGCATGAAAGTGACAAACCCGTTTTAACGGAAGGCATATCATGAAGTCGCGGGTTCGAGCCCTGTATAGACAACAATATTAACATTTATTAATCAATAATTTATGAAAAAAGCATTTAATTTATTATTTTTAATTGGGTGTGCATGCATATCTAATTTACCCGTGTTATTACTAATGTCAAATGATATTAGTAAGACGGTTCCAAGTCAAGAGAATAGAGCAGTTATTCTTATTGCCACAATTACATTAAGCTTTATTATTAGCATTAATATTCAAAAAGTGTATAACAAAATGAAATTAAAGTAATTATGGGTAAAACAAAAAGATTAAAGGACAGAAATGGTGACGGAATCAAAGAAGTAGAACTAAAGGTTGTCAAAAAGAATAATGGCCTACAAAGAGAGACTAAAATGCAACCATTCACTAAAAAGGAAAGGATTTGATATGGAATGGACAAAAGAAACATTAGTAAATACATGTATTGAAGTGTCAAAAAGATACAATGGAAAGAAAATTATTAAATTCTATGAAAGTTTTGGATTTAAAAATAACCATAATCTTGTTGGAGATTCTACTATTGGATATTATGGAATTTTAGAAGAAAACAATTCAATTATATTTCATAATATTCCATTGCTAAATGTAATCAAACTTCCTTCTAAGCCTCGTCGCAAATTTCCACGAGAAATGATGGTATCCGAAGATGGACACGAATGGTTCAAATCAATAGTATTTGGTACCATAAAACACGAATATGGAAAATTCGTTATACGAAGAGGAAGTGATTCATTCAGAGCATTAAAATATGCAAAAGAAATTTAACTCATTGCAATAGCAATTGGTGGAGTTTGTTCACTAAACCGAACAGGCCTAAGAGAATGGTTCGTACATAAAAGGTTGTGCGCCCCATTCTCTATCATTTTAATATTAATCAATAATAAATATAAAGTGAAACACGAAGAAAACGAGATTTTAGATGCGCTGATCGCTCATGCTAGAACACAAGAAGAAGTACTGACTGCATTTATGGCAGCATTCCCAAAGACAGACGCCGAAAGACTGCACAAAAAGATTGGGAAAAAGTGGAATGAATATCTAAGAAACAAAACCAACGTATCTTTACGTCATTGCGATACAAAAACATTAATAACAGTCTTAAGATCGTTAAATAATGATGTACGCGAAGCGATAATAAGAAAAGTTGAAATCAAATTGGTCAAAAAACCAAAGGTATACAAAGAGATTTATGAAGCGATGACACACAAAACAAATGCCTGGAATCAGGATTTACAAAGAGAAAAATACGTTGAGTTAGTTAGCATATCTTCAGATGGCTATTTAATTCAGGTATGGAATGGATTAGAAATGTTTACATTTACAATCTACGATGTGAATCAATTTTACCCGGCATTAAAACATTAAGAAGTACGGTCTGTTAGGCTGTATTTATGACGAGCAAGACGGGACCTCGAAAGCCCCACCTCCACCAAAACTCTCATGTGCCGCAACTGAATAGCGGACCAGGCTAAGTAATTTAAAGAGCCTAATGCAAATTAGGTACCTGGAAGTTGTGGGTTTGAGCCCCACCATGAGAGCGCTAATAAAACACGGGGGTGCAAAGTATTGATTGGCGTCCGCTGAATATGGATAGGACTGCACACGCTAGATAACTGGCACAAAAACAATCCAAATCAACAATTATGTGGGCTTAATGTCTGCATAATTTAGAACGTACCTACCAGGTCAGGAGCAGAGATCATATCAAAGCCGCCTGTCTATTCAATTAGCCCTGGTAGGGTTTTAAAACACGCCCTATATCCGACGAACAGCTTGGTCGGTCGGCAGCCTCGAGAACTGCGTAGGGAGCAATTATTAACAATTAAAATCAATTTAATTTATGTGGATATTAATTATCTTCTCACTAATCATAACGATATTGTCGTTTGATTTATCTTACAACACATACGAGTTAAACTATTCCCATTGGAAAAAGAAACAGCGTAACCAAGGACTGAGCTCCACAAAGGAGTTTTACCGCAAAGAAATTGGACCGGAAATCCTCAGTAAACTATCGCGAATTATACCCGGAGTAAATCTTTGTGTATATATTTATGATTTGTATACTTGTGCCACTTATGAATTTGAATACTCTTCTAAAAGCATATTATATGATTTAAGAAGTAGAAACAAAGGAATTAATGCTAAATTACTACACATATGCTGGACGCCAAAGAAGAGCTCAAAAAGAGACAATCTCTATCGAAAATCATTAAAAGAATAAGAGGCTTCGAGTTAATTCATGATGCAGAATGCGAAATAATATGGATGAAAGGAATTTTCAGTCCAATCAAAGCATTATATCTTGCAGAAAGCACGTCTGAAGGATATTGCGTATGCAGTACAGGAAATCAAGAAATAAACCAACAATTTATTGCTAGTGGATGCATGGAATATCTTTGGACTTCCGTAAATAAAAAATACGGAAATACATACAAAGTAAATTCGGCGTTGGTTCATTACGATAAAAGAAACTACAAAAACTACGAATTTGTACAAGAAATGTACGAAGAAGGAGTTCTGCAAACAAAAGACATGGATAGCGAATTAGCTTATCTATGGAATTTGGATGAAGAATCAGTAGAAAAAAGAGTTTTTTATTGGTTTATGAAAAAGCTACAAGAAGTACGGGAAAATTCAATAAAACAAACAAATATACTAGTTAACATTTCAATAGCAAAAAATATGCTAAGAAAAGAAAGAAGAATTAGTAGAGTTGTAGATTTATTGGAGAAATTCATGCTTATACAGGGCGAAAAGATTTTCAACGTGAAGAAAGAGTCGTTTAAATTACTTCTTGAATTTCAGGCAGCTCAATTACCATTTGATTAATATGGATGTAGGATTTATATCTGACCCTCATATAGGTCATAAAGCAATTGCTAAGCTACGTGGATTTGATGACATTGATGCCTATAATGAAGAAGTAATAAGAAGGTGGAATTCTGTTGTATCAGCTAAAACTCTAATTTTCTTAATTGGAGATGCGACAATGGACAATCCTTTATATCTACCTTTATTAGCAAGGCTAAATGGAAGACTAGTATTCGTAGGTGGAAATAATGATACAAGAAGAATTTGCAAACTACTTGAACAATATGCAGAAGCAGTTGTTGGAGCCTTAGAGTACAAAGGATTCATAGTAACGCACATTCCAGTGCATACTCAGGAAGTATCAAGATTTAAAGGGAATATTCATGGACATACTCATGATAGATATGTAAGGAAACTAACATACGAGCCCTTAAGTGTAAAAGTAAAGGATGAACCAGACAATAGATATCTTAACGTAAGTTGGGATGTGTTAGATGGTTATCCAATGTCAATTGAAAAAGTAATAGAATACTTTAACGACAGAAAAACAGAATTTGAATCAGTTAAATCAATTAAAAGATAAGAATGAAAGTAACAAATCGCGCAAGTAAAAAAGAGTCAGTCAACGCTCTAAGAGAAGTAAAAGCTGTAAAAAGTAAAGAAACTCAGAAAAGTCGACAAAGATCACGTAGCGTAAGTGAAATGTCGGCAAGAACCGAAAGGAATTTGAGACAGGAGACTGCAACAAAATTACGAAAATACAAACCAGTTTAAAACCAATTATCAAAAATGGCAAAGACGAAAAGACAGCTTGACAACGAGCTTAAAATGACGAAACGCAAAATCGTAAAAGCAGAAAAGGTTATTACAATCCTTAAAGAAAAGGGTGTTAATTGCCTTAAAAAGGAAAAGATGCTTTTGTACAGAAAAACCAAATTGGTTGACACTCTGAATGACAGAATCGTCGAAATTGGAATTGAAATCGAGTCACTAACCGTTTAATCATTATCAAGATGAAGAAAGTAAAAGTAATCGTAAAAAGAAAAACTCATTCAAATTATAGCGTACTTAAAAACGTTAAAAAGGGGATGATTAAATTGGGCATTAACTCAATTGGCAAAGTGGTAAGCTCTTTCAATAAGGCGTACTATGAAGCAAAAAGTAAAGTAGAGGCAAAGAAAGCCAAAGCTGCGGCCGCAAAGGAATATCAGGAACAAAAAATTCTTGAAAGTTTGATATTGCAAGAAAAAGCCGACAAACAATCAAAGGAAATTACCACTTACTGTACAGAAAACAATTGTTCACGTAAAGTAGCGAGAAAGAAATTAAGCCAAAAAAGAAGATCAGAAAAAAGGCTGATTAAAAAAGCGGCATAATCGAGGAGGGGATGCGACCTCTACAAATACGCATGCCCGGTTCCTTAGCTCAGTTGGATTAGAGCAACACCCTTCTAAGGTGTGGGTCGAGAGTTCGAATCTCCCAGGGATCACAAATTTTAAATTCATATCAAATGGAAAAAGAAAAAGTTATAGAAGCGTTAAATGAGTTTAGAGTAACCGCAACAGGCGAAATGAACAAAGAATACGAAAAGTACAAGTCAGAAAATTTTACATTCTGGCTAGGAAATTACTTTTTAGAAGACGAAAGTCAACAAATGGCATTCCCATACAAAGATTCAGATAAAGACTTAGTAGATTTAGTTCAGTTTATAAACAAAAAATACGACTTTACAAGATGAGATACGAATGGAATGAAGAAAAGAAAACATACGATATTATCTTTACACCAAGTACGCTATTTAAAGGCCTTGATGATGGGAAACCCAAATATTGGGCAACCAAACCATGGAAAAAAGAAGTAGTAGAGGTGATTAATAAGTTTAAAGTAAGAAAATTGTTAGAATCATTAGGAATAATGGGAGTAAATGATATTCAGATATTAAACTTATATAATAGCTTACTTGGAAAAGATAATTATTGCCAAGCAATGATAAACAAAGCAAAGGTAATAAGGATGAGACGCGACACAGCAATTAATATAACTAGAGACTATTTCTTATATTTAATGAGAAGTAACGACATAGAGGTATTAAATTGGGATGTGGATTATATCGGAAGAAATGCACGAAATGAAAGGATATTCAAATACTCAATAGAATATAATACATTAGTATATAAAACTAACCAATTAGCAATTACAGAAAGAGTATTTTGTAATGAGGCAAATAGGAAAGCCGCATTTTTAAAAGAAGGAAAATTTGGATACGTACATTACGGGCCAAATATGAAAATACCGAGATAAAATGTTAGGGTACATTAAAAGCCCATTTTTTAAAACTAACAAAAATTACTTATGAACAAAAAACTAAGTTTTGGATTTAGATTTAAAACCACCTCGACCCTCAAAGTCGATAGAGAAAAGACCTCTCGGACGGTGGTGAAAGTGAGAGGAAATTAAGGGGTATGACTTAGCATTGATCCGCTTTACCCCTACAATGGCAACAAAAGGCCAGAAATTGCATATGAAAAAAACCGATGCAGAATTAATTGGTGAAGCCAAATTAGGCTCACAGCGCGCATTTACAGCACTATATAATAAATACAATAGATCTATCTATGGTACTATTTATAATATTGTAAAGAATAGAGATGTAGCTGATGATTTATTATCAGAAACATTTACCAAAGCTTTTAAGAATATTGACAAGTTTACGAAAGACATTTCTTTTGAGATGTGGCTTAAAACTATTGCTAACAATCATTCAATTGACTTTATCCGTGGCGGAATAAAACAAAAGAACGATATTTCAATAGATTTGGATTTGGAGAATGAATATATTTACTCAGACTATTCAAACCCAGAAAAAGAGCTAATTAAGAAAGAAGGTATTGAGTTACTTGAAAAAGGAATAAGCGAGCTAAGCCCCAGGGCTCGTGAAGTTTTGACACTACGATATACCAAAGGCCATTCATATCAGCAAGTTGCTGATGCGTTAGGCATGAGGATTGGAACTGTTAAATCTTACATTTCGAAGGCAACAAACAAATTAAAAACAACCCAAAAAAAGTAAACAAAATGAAAACAAATCAATTGTTGATACAGGGAGCAAAGCTCTTATGTATTCTCGTTTTTGCTATTTTCTTGGGGGGAAAGTTCGGTAAAGCCCGGGAAGATTCAAAGTTACTGGTTCGCATGGATATGGCAGTTGTAAGCCCTACCACAGTAGAACAACCAACAGTTGGCAATGAATTAGTTACCTCGTTATTGAACGCTTTGAATGTCCAACAGTCACAATTCGTCCTGGCAAATAGCTCCCTGAAAAGAGAAGCGCTTCGGCAACGAATCGAAAAGATGAAGGACAAAAAGACGACCGTTGAGAATCGGCGGCAATCCCCCGAAATCGCTGTTAATGTAGACAGCAGACCTCCGAGAGGAGATGATCTAATTGAAAATACTAGTTAGCTAAAGTTCTTGTGGCGAGAAAAAGAAGCTAGCCAAAACAGTTTAAATTGTTAAAAATAGTGCGTGGAATACACTAGGCAAACAGAGTATGAGTAAGAGTTTTGGAGTGAAATCCAAAGAAGTAACCTCAGAGACTATAAGTCTAACAATTTGTTTTTTATTATTTTCAATTATCAAATTTTTATCAAAAAAAGGAGGTCAAAATGAAAAATGAGCCGTCAAATAAGACAGCGGCCGCAGGGGTACCCAGTACCCCAACGATGACACCAACTGAGCTATTAGGGCTTCGGGTAGTGTTGAAGGATAAATTATATGAATGTGTTCATTCTGGACAAGCAACAAAAGCGTTATCGATTCGTAAAAGAATTGATGTAATTGATATCATGTTAGACAGTATTCTTATGAATGATATGGAGACAGTAATGCCAACCATACGCATTGATTTGAACATGTTTACCTTGGCAGAGATTAAAGTTTTATTGCCTAACTTTGATGCCTCAAAAGCATTGATGCCAGGACAAACTGAAATGGACTTTGAAGTAGCAGAAGTCGTTGAAGAAGCACCAGAAGAAAAGCCGGCTAATCCAAGCCCGGAAATTACTGATGAATCAACAATGGTGGAGCAATTAAACGAGATTCTCAAAAAGGATTTCGTCGCTCAAATTCCGGTTGCAGTGGACTTATTCCGTAAGTTAACCAACTCAACAGATCCCGATGGCGTGGCATGGATCAAAGTGTCTAAACTCTTAAAGGGAGTGCACAAAAACCTACCGTTATGGTATGGACGTTTACGTGAGAACTTAATCGATGAAGGCCCTATCAAGGCTTTTTATCAGGTACAAAAACATTTACCGACTTGGAGTGATATTGATATCGCCATTCTGCTGCACAACGCATTGGAAGAAGCTATGGATACTGTTGCTACAGGAAAATATGAATCAACAAGAATGTCAATTGACATGATCCTTGAAAAAGGTCCGTCAGATGTTAAGGCTTACGCCGAGATAGACAGAAATGTTGACATTATTAAGTCCATTCTTGGAATTCCCGTTGGGAAGAAAATAGAGGAAGACAAATTAATGAAACACCTGACCTCGATTTTGAACATGTGTTCGCCTACAAAACGTGCTAAAATCCTTGAAAGAAAGCCGTATGTGGAAAAAGGTTATCCAGTGATTTGATTATGAAACGATTCATTATACCAATAATGATATTTGTTTTAGGATTTGCATATGGAATGCAGATATCTCAAACCACTAAAACAATGAGTGAGACAGATTGGAATGCAATAACAGAGGTGAAAGAAATTTCACTGAAGCCAATTGTTGGAGTCATAAAAGAAGATGCAAATTTTCTTAATGATAAGATAACCGAACTTTCTCCTAATGCAAACAATTTTGCATATCAAGGTCCGATGTTACAAGAAGTTGTGATAACGAACATTGACAATACAAAAACAACAGCGACGCATTTCGCAAAAATAAATGCAGGAGTACCCAGAACTTTCTTTAGATGGATCGAAATGAAACCAATACCTACGCGTCAAGTGTACTTAACGGTACGTCAAATCGTCTATCCGAAATTTGAAGTAAACCCAATTTAACAAAAGACATTATGCATAACAAATTAAGCAAAGCAATTGCAATATCAGCAAAAGTTAAGAGTCTAATAAAGGCTAAAGTGCAAATAGCGGAGATAATAAATGTAACATTGGTCAAAGACCCATACATAACTCTGAGTCTAAAGAAAAGCACACAGGAAATCGAATTTGAAATTCTAATGTTAAGGGATATTATTTCACGTATTGTGAAAGGACTACCCGGATATGATCAAACAAGGCATTTGCCTATTGATTATTTCTCGGAATCGGATTTAAAGGCTGGATATGTAGATCTCGCTATGGCTGACATAGACACAGATTACTTAGACCTGTCGTCTGGAGATATTGTATCTGCAGATAACGTTCCTCTCGAAATAAGAAATCTTGCAGAAATCTTTATAAGTGAGGAAATTGGTGTCGGGCATGTGCCAATTTAAATAAACCGATAGCATGCATTTTCAGAGATTATTAAATAAAATATTAACAATTAAAGTCTAAGTTAGGACTGAATACGTAAGATTGAGGCGTGCAACAGGGTGTTGTGTGCAGTAGAACGACAACGGACTAAGATAAACCTGCCTATTAGACACGATGAACTAAATAATTGGAGGGAAGACGTTCACTAACACCTCGATCCTTAAATGGAGAAACGCGAAATAGTGATTATGGGTGAGCGCCTAAAAGAAACGCTCCGTAGGGTTTAAGCTTCTGTTCGATATAGAGAAGTAGAGTTGACGGCTTGGGCTTTGGAACCCAAATGGATAACTAAGGCGAAAGCCTAAAAACACGCGGATCCCTTGAAAGATAGAGGGGGGAACAAACGCATTAGCGTGCCTATGGAAAGCGGTAGCCTAGAAAAAGAACCGTCGAGAGATTGCCTCTGACAACAGTCGACCACGCCCTAAGGGAATATGGGTAGAATTTACAGAATAACATTACAGATACGTAACAGATAAAAATGGAGAAAGATCAAAGTATGTAAATTCAGTAACCGCAATATTTATTGTCGCAGCAATAAAAGCAGCACTAAGTTACAAAAAATTAACTATCAATGTAATATATAAACCAGCTAGTAATGTATGGGGTGAAAGTCCGATAGTTAATTAGCAGCGATATCCATTGAGAGTTAGCGACTCTCCGAGCCAATTTGACTCGTGAAAGCAGCAACAATGCAGACCGTTATGTGTGAAATCGGTCACAAAAGAAAACACTTCGATTTACTCGGTTGGCAGAGTGCAGGGATCGTTACAAAAGGTAGTAGCTGCCAAGAACCCGGCGAGATACGGAAATATCTATGCAAAAATTAAATTGCTTTTAGGACGATTGGCCGAATTATATCGTTACACCCGGATGTGGGGCAATTCATATCATTAGATCGATATCGCCACATTAAGATCAAATTCGTATATTCATGGCAAACAACGGTCATGAAAGTCAGTGCCTGCCAGTCACGCAGAACGCTGTAGCGGCAAATTAAGTGCTAAATACGACAGAAGATAACTGTAAATTAAAGTGGATTGGTCAAACACTCAAAAACCATATAAATTAAGGTGGTGAATTCCTGTACAACTAAACAGGATTAGTAACTCCCCCTCTGACGGCTAGAAACCCAGTACATAGCGTTACTGGTTGTAGATTTAGTCTACGATAAAAGGCTCAGAACAGGCCCATTCCAACCGGGTACACAAAGCC